>Ga0065711_1000210_pt1 | contig 81712 bp, 38 predicted proteins | sample Hoacrofraction12_FD_59098 | JGI IMG/M metagenome (GOLD analysis project Ga0065711, IMG submission 59098) | Hoatzin crop microbial communities from Cojedes, Venezuela - Epithelial fraction 12 v2 (version 2) | ecosystem: Host-associated > Birds > Digestive system > Esophagus > Crop | place...
CCTCCTGCCGAAGCAGGGTCACCTACAGCAGGCTGTACAGGACCTTGTCCAGGCGGGTCTTGAATATCTCCAGAGAAGGAGACTCCACAACCTCCCTGGGCAGCCTGAAGTAGTTTTGTGTTCTTACCAAGATGATCCATTAAGGAGTGAGCACAGCACTTGGACCTCATCTGTGTTTAGAAGGAAGAATAAAAAGTAAAAAGCCAGCCTGGTGTAACCACCATCTGTTTAGCAGTCTGTGGGAGCCACTGTCAGCCCCATTCTTGGACTCTTGGAGCTTCCCTGTACCATCCAGCATGGACTTGGACAGTGATATTCATAACATTGGCAACAGAACTGATGTTGACACCACCCAGGAGTTCCACCTCCTGCCTATACTAGCTGTTGAAAGCCTGCAGTGTGGCAGTACTGCTGTTAACAGCATCAGTTGGACAAAGAGGAAGCGGATTTTAACCAAAGTCAGTCCCTTGCCCATATTGAAACTTGGGAGTGCTGGCAAGAAAATTAAAGATATAGTCTTTTGGGGCTTCAGGTCCTCAGCATGGACAGTCAGAACTATATCCACAGGTTTCTTAATGATCTTCAACCCAGGCAGTCTCCTACTCTGAGACCATGTTTTGAAACTACCCATTGACCTTTAAATTGGCACGTTTGCTGAGCCAGAGGCCCGAAATTCATTCTTCTGAGCTGATACCTCAGTCCACCCTTCCTTCTCTCCCTCCCCCTTCTTCTCATTTTTATAATTAAACATCTGAAAATACTGCTTGTTGGGTGGTATTTCCAGCTTCAGTCATTGCTGGCTCCAGCATAGGAAAACTCCTCTTCTCTTCTGAATACACATCATTCTGTGTGAAATATTTTCTGTATTGCTTGGATATTTTTTAATTATGTTTTTATTTGTAGTTTCAATGGCCATGCAAGAACTCAATTGACGCAGCCTGCGTGAGTACGTTTTGCTACATAAACACAATTATATTTGTTATATACATCCACCCTGTGTAAGAAATGACATTGTAGGCTCACAAAACTGTAATGTTTCCCATATGCTGAACTAACTAGCTGTCTCAATGGATCATATATAAATATTGATGTAACATGTGCCATTTTACAAATTAATCATGTACGGAGCATGCTGGTTATGACAGATTCATCTACACTGCCAACTTTTTGTCCATAATATCCAGTGTCCATTGATACCTCCAGGGATGGACCACATGAAACAGGAATGTACACATGTGAGCAACTGACATTCAGATCTGAGGGTAAGGGAATTCTTATTTCTTCGTTTTAAACACAACTGCCCTCGTGGAGGATTATGGGTGTCTGTCAGAATCTGTACAGGCTGGTGAGCCTAGATCCCTAATCAAGCAGTCCATCTGGAAGTTACTTCTATTTCTGCTCCACAACAAAGTTTCTGTGACAGATTGGAGTCCATGCAGAAGTTGGTGCAGCAAACATCCTCCTGTCATTTCCCGAGCCTTCAGATTTTATCTGAATTGGAGCAGCTCTGCTGTAGGAAGAGATATGCACTGGCTATTTTAAATTAGCATTATCTTATCGGCATTAGATATGCAATTACACTTGCCCATTCACTTTGCGTTTAGATCTCTTAGCAGTTCATGGGGATGGTAGATACAACTATTCTTGATAAACTCTTTTTCACATATAGAGCTTAAAGGTAATGTGTCAAAACCCCTGTGTTCTGGCAGCTGTCGCGTTAAAAGGGGTAAGGGAGTCTCATAAGCGGCAAAAGGAGAGCCCTTCCGTTGGGTTACGAGGTTCAGAGCGGACCCCTTACATTCTAAACTCTTTCTCAGAGAAGAGTCTAGGTGTGGCTGGATCTACTCCTAGTCCCAGACTCGGTCAACAGTTATATGAGCAAACATGCAAATAATACAAAGCCTGTTCCCATCCCAGGAACTCCTTTGCTTCTGTTCTTCAGCCACTTTCTGTAGCTACACCTTTCTGACCCTTCCAAACCAGCTTCATCTGAATTGACACCTCTGATCTGATCCCACCCTGCCTCTGCCCTGGTTTGTACAAATGCCAACAGGCTGCAGATACCAGAAGATTTTCTATCGAGTGCCCATTCTGTAAAAGAAGCATCTATCATGTCAATTCTGGATGTGAAAATAATATATATTAATCTGTATATGATGTATCTGTAGCCTCTCTTCCGGTCGATTCTTGGCTACTCTAGCCACAAGCAAAATTTAAAGCCTCCAAGGTAGATAACACAATGAATTGTCTATTATATGCTCTCCGTGGGTTAACACAGATGAAAAATAGGGAGAAACAGCATGATTTTTTTTTCATATCCCACTGTAAAGTACACTAAAAAAGTAGTAAGATATCAACAAACTCTTACTTTCTGTCGCTGTGCCTTACTCACCAAAAGCCCTGATAGTCTTTTTAGGCCTCAGATTACATTGCTACAGACCCAGAAACGAAAAAAGTCAATTATACAACAAGCTTCTGTAGTTCAAACAATCCTCCTGGATTTTGTGCACATATACTAAATAATTTATCAAACTACAGTGCTAAGCCAAGTTGTTGTACGGAGACAAGATACCCAGTCTGGAACATCTTGCCCCACAGTTTTTAATGGGCGAATACGAATAATACATGGAAAATACTCAAGTGAGGAGGCAAAGCCAGAACTGCATGCATCAATCAAATGCAAAAAGCGGGTAGTGAGTACGCAGAACACTGTTTGCCAGCAATACCTCCAGTAGACAACCACAATTTATCCTCTGCCACCTGTGGCCTTCTCCTGACACTCTGCCTATCCAATCTGCAAAAACTCTTTCTGCAAATGTGTTCATTTTCAAATTTCTGCTCCCCTTTCATACTGTATGATAATTGCTTTTGGAAGAAAATCATTCTATAATATTTTTGTTGTGCCGAGACAGCCTAATGTGTGGCTTGTCATCATTGAATGGACTGTGGATTCACCAGCAAGTTAAAAGTAGGCATGACATGACAAAACATTCATAAGAAAACTGTAGACATAGCCAAAACATCTTCACCTCTTAGACTGTTCAATCACAGTAAAGACTGCCTGTGATCTGTAGCCCAGTTCTGCTATACAGGAGATCTCTTTTTTCAAAGAGGCTTTAGATTACATCCTGAAGTACAATCTGTAGCCCCCACTGGAAAGTTCTCACGCTATCATGAATCTCAGACTAATCCTCCTTTGAGAAAAGCCAGCACAAAGTCATGTGCGTCATAACAGTCAGCCAAGCAGCTTGTCTTCTCCCCACACCACTGCCATGTGACATCTGACACCTTTTTTAGCTCTACTTCTGCCAGCAGTTTTCTATTAAGATCAGCAGCCCAAATAGAGTGAAGAACTGTAAGAGGTTAGACAGTGCACTTCTTCCATGAATGTTTACTCAGGAAATGTACACCAAACAGTCTTGATGAAGAACAAAACCCTCAGGGAATCCCCTTTCTGAAGGCCACTTGTCCCTTGAAGATAAATATGAGAGGACAAAAGCAATCATCTGAGCTGCAGGTTCCACTGCCCTACCCCATCTTCACCATGACTGCAATGTCCATGCTAGAGAAAGCAAACTGTGGAAGCAGGCAAGAGGGACAGGTTGCCAAGTCTAGATAAGCACTCACCCTTCTCCTCCTCCGATGCATCAGACTGCTCATGTTCTCCAGCCTGCTACAGATTTTCTGTCTCAGAAAAATCTCATGAGAAAAGACATTCTCCTTGCTAGAAGACTATGTGCATTTCAAGAGGAAAAGGTCGAAGACCCATATACACATTGAACAAGGCATCTAGTTTGCTCAGAAGACGGTAAGGATAAGTGCATTTGTCATTACTCTACAATGTTTCTTCCAGAGACATAACTTTATAACACTCCCTTCAATTTTTGAGACCAACTTCTGAAGCTTTTACATAGCTTTTATTTTGTCCTCATTCTGGCAAACCTCTATCACTATCAAGAATGAAATGTTCATCCTCAAAACCAACTCTAATAAACAAGGACAGGACAAAATTGAATGAAGACCTCATGATTTGTGTCCAAGACAAGGAGTGAGTTTATAAAAAGTCTAGGTGACTTAGGAACCTATGCTAAATTTAGGGCAGACTGCTCTCTGGTGATTCTATGCATGACCAAAGTATTAACCAAGTTTACTCACTCCAGCTGCGTTCGGGTGTAAGTGATAAATACAGGGATGCTGCTCCTTATGATGATTTTGCTTCAGAGATAGTGAGGCTGGCACCAAGGGGCTTCCTTCACACTGTTTAAATTGGAGCTCAGCTCATGGCTTTAAAATAAAATTGTAATAAGTTCACAAAGTACAACTGAAGGAAAATCCTCCTCCCTTAGTGCCCACATGAAGTTAGGGTATTTTGATGCTTCAGAGAATTTGTTCCTGCTTCCCTTCTCAAAATCCCCCTGTCCTTGCAAGAACAGTTTTTTTCTTTGCTATGTTTTCATCTACATTAATTCCTCATGCAACAACGATGCATGAGTTTAATTTAGGAGCATCTACTGCTGAAGGGAAAAGAGCTATTACATTTCCCGCACTAGATGTTCATAGGCACTGGTTACTGTTAATTTGCCTGTTACACTGGCAGTGTGTCATTCCTGCCTTTGAGAGCCTTTAACTAGCAGGATTACACAAGGAGATAAATAACAGTAATACCACCCCCTGATTTCAGCACTTATTCTCTTCTTCAGGCCCCCTGCAATGCTTGTTGCCAGGCTTTGTCTACACTGGGTAAAGAAATAAGGAGAAGAGTAATTAAATAAAGATGTCAATTAAATTGGTTTAATAGGCAGCTAGTTAGACAAGTATCTGTGGCAAACGGGGTACACAGTCACATATGGCAATTCTCAGCGCTAAACTGTATATAAGGCAGAAGAGTATTATAAATGAGTTCATAAGGTTTTCAAATTTGCTTGGCTTGAATTGATCATTTTGCATTTTCTCTCAGCCAGATGCAAATGGACTGAATGTTCTCCAGCTGTCATCACCTCTCTGCACAGTTAAAGGCAGTTGCCCCCGACTAAGAGTGCAATTTGCTTTTCATAACGTACCTCCAAAGCTCTGTGCTCAGAAAGGTTTTCATTTGGAGGGGAGCTGGCTACTGCTCCTCACTGGAAGAAGAAAATGGACATTGCCATAATGTCTGATTTACCACTTGTGGCTGATCTGAACGTTTGGAGCAGTAAAGCCGGCCACTGCAGTGTAATGGCCAATGGCACACAGCTGGAGGTGCACAGCTGGCCTGACTATAAAAGGTTATTAATGGATTCTTTAGGTTTTTTAGATAAAGCTCAAAACAGGGAAAAAGTAAATAATTGGGATGCACCATGAATCTGGTTCTATGGAAAGCACTTTCTATTAAAGAGCATAAAAAGAATCAAACTTGTGCTGGCTTCCCAGCAACCTGCTGTTCAGATTCTTCATCCGGGTAAATCAAAATGACTGAATTAAAAACGCCTCTTCAGCAGCATTTGGCAGGAAACAGTGAGAAGTGTCTCCTGCAGCAGTGCAAAACTCAGTCTGGACAAAGATTTTTCAATTATCTTGCCACACTGCCTGTTAGTAAAGCTGCATTATGCCCTCAAAGCCTCTCTTATACCCAGGTGAATATTGTATTCATCTGTCTCCCTGCCTGGAAGGCTCAAAGCAATAAAAATTGGTAGTTCTTAATCACTGCTCACAGAAAAGAGAAATAATGCCGAATTTCATGTGCTTTGTGCCCTCAGGGCAAACCAGCATATCTACGGTGAAGTTAGTGGAAGTGAAGGGTGATGCTAGAAAGCTGTTCTGGTGGATACAACAGGCTGGTTAATGCTTCAGAGAGGAACTCCTAGCACAGGATACAAATCTAGATGAGGATAAACTTGGAGGAAGAACTGCCAGGAAGAATCGAGCACTGGCAAGGCTGCCGTAGCCAACTTGACTGTCTTTCACATCACCAATGTGTGTGCAGCAAACTTTGAACACATGCTACACGATTAGGAGGAGAAAAACCACTGAGTGTCCACCCTGTCATAGTGTTGGTGACAAATGACTTGAATCCAACTGCAACACGTTATTAGGAGCACTCATTCCAAATGACTTCCTGTAATTTGTGATCTTTAAATAAATATTTTCTTCTCTCCCTTCCCTTGTCCAAACCTTAAATCTCCAGTTAGTATGGGTCTACACAACCCCACTAAATTTTCAAGGAATCTGAAATACCAGGTGTAAGAGATGGCCTCCCTAAGCATTCAATGTGCTGCATTACGAACTGTCTCACTGCCCAACAAACGATGAAGAGTTGTATGAGAAAGATCCCACACACCTAATTTTGGTCCCATATGTAATTTGGCTAAAGAGAAATAATCATCATTGCAGTGGTTCTAGCCCATCACACCTTCACTCCAGGAAAAGAGAATCAAATCTGAAGACTCTGGAACAAAGTCCTCTTCATTTCCATTCTTGACTTGTTTGATCAGAGACGGCAGGAAAACAGCATATTGAGGGTTTGGCCAGTCCATCCAGGGACAACCAAGGGGATACCGATTGTCCCATTGCAGTACAGCAGAAGGAAGCCTACCCCACACTCTCTTTGATTTGGTCTTTATGTAACCCAAGCGAGACAACGCAGATGAAAGGCCACAGAAAACTGGGTCGAGCTGTGCTCTGGGCTGCAGGACCTGCTCCTTTAAACCTACATTCTTTATTGCATGGAGCTTTAAAACCTAGTTTGTGGGAGGAAGGGAACCTTTTTCTTCCTTCAGGGGAAAGAGGCCTCTCAAACAGTTTCGATGGGCCCCTACAGTAACTCACCCTGGCATTATCTAGTAATACAGTCAACAAAAATCACGCAGGGGAAGCTACTGGCTCATGCAGCTGCAGGATCCAAGGAGCAACTGGTATTGAAAAGCTCTCTCAGTGTTTCTAGACAGGCACAAGGTAGACCTGAAAAGCATCATGACGCTGGCAATGTAACAGGCTAGTGACAACTTGTAATCCAGTTTGCAGCATCAGTGTTTTTTCAGTGGTTCCTCTAATAGCCGAAATGGAGCAGTTAAGCAAGCCAGATTTCCACTCCCATCTGCTCTGCTCACAGAAGTCCCTTCCCACCCAAGCCACTTGATGATGACACACAAGAAAATGTGATCATTGAACATTCCCAGCTGTTTAGTAATAATCTCATACCTTGGGCATTTATCATAATTCTTAGACCAAGACACAGAGCTGTGAAGCACTTGCAATGGGTCTTACAAAATAGGGTTGCCCTCTCACCACAGAGACAGCCTCCCAGCCACCCACACAGATGCCTGTTCTGCTAGGATATACACAGCTGCCCCAGACTATATGTAATACAAGAAATAAAACAACAGAAAGGTACTCCACCTGGCACTTGCCATGTACACAGAGGTCGGTCTCGTAAGGCCCACATGGAGTGCCATCGAGGACTCGGTCTGTCACCAGCACAGGGGAATCCTTCCCCAGTGGAGAGCAGAAGAGCTCACACGGCTTATCTGGAAAAAGAAATACAAAAGCAACTGCCCTTAGGAACAGCACAAACAAGTGTTTGAGGCAACGGTGATGCAGTCTCTGCATGAATGGATTTGGAAAGGTATCTGTTGATTCTCATATTTGAAGGAATATGAGCCTTTCAATCTAGGCCTGTCCTTTCCCCACTTTAAAATATCAATATTCAAAGGGTTACATGGGTGAGATTGGTCTTTTAAGACACAGAAAACCATTTAGTCAGTACACTTGCGTGTATGTTTGTGAACGGAAGGTGTTTGTTACAGGGAACACTCAGGAGCTGGGTATGAATGACCAAGTCACTGTGTGAGCGTCTCAGATAAAATTCAGGCTACAGCAAATGATTTTAGAAGAACAAGTTCTCCAGTCCATTTCTTGTCTAGATGCACTAACTTACTGCATCAGTTTGCCAGTAAGAACACTCGTATACATAAAATTAAACATTCCTGCATACATATTGCCTACAATTTCCTTAAACTGGTATTTGTGGGCCTACAAACATTTCTGTCAGCAAACTATGCTGCTAGAATACTCAGAAAAAGAACTCCCAAATTAATTTGAAATACATCAGTGGAGAAAACTTGCATTTTTCATTCATGCTAATGGCAATCATTATATTATATATTTAGACCTCACTTTGGAAAAGCTACTATTATGTTTAGCCAGAGAAGGAGTTACATAAAAAAGCTTTTTCAAAGATATGTATTATTAACTGGCAGCATACAGCAGATGTCAGGGTTTGCTGACTGCATTTGCCATATATTTAAGTAACAGATATTTAGGCAATATAACGTTTTTCCTTTCGAGCTGACTCTGCTACTCACGGACTTCATCCAAGGAAGAACCTATAGACATTCAAATGGAAACATGTTTTGTTCTGCATAGTCAAGTACCTCCACTCATGAGACAGAAAAGCGAAGGCTTGCCAATACATTAAGCTAGGTGGCATAGGCCTTTTCTAAGTTTCCAATGCAATCAAAAACCTGCAATCAGTTCCCACCTCACTAACACAGATAAGTAGAGTTCAAGCACAGTGGAGAATAGCTCAAGGCTGGTTTGGATCTGTGTTTATTTAAGTGCTTCTGAGTGTGGTGTCTCAATATGCTGAAAAAAGGGACTGGACAACAGCTTGAGTGCTCTAACATGCTTCAGTAAACAGCGACACTGAGATGTGAAGCGGAGCTGCCCTCTGTCCATCTGTCTTGCTTGACAGAGGAACTACAGGCATATCCTGTGGATGTTTAAACTCCCTGCACTGTGTCTGATGCAAAGCAAATTTGCAGAGGTTGGATTTTGATTTCACTTGCAGAGTGAACAGCAGAGCTGGGAAAGCTGTCGAAAGAGCAGCTTGTTGCACGAAACCGTTAGTCTGACTGCCTCTGGACAGCCTCTCCTTCTGCAGCTGCGAGATCTGCAACGGGGCAGAAGAGGTTTCTAAATTGCTTTCATGGAAACTGGCGCAACATGGCTCAGGTGAGTGAGGCTTTGCCAGACAGCAGGAACAGCGTTGCCTATTATCTTTTAGCAATAGCTTGTTCAGTCTTCAAGCAGCCAAAAAATGGCATATTCCCTTTCTGTGGCTGAATGAAGTTCCCTCTGCAACACGCTACTAATCCTGGCAGCACTGATCAGAGAAGATCACTGAATCATCTGGTTTTTCCCTGTCCTATTTACAGGACCCTCAGCAACACACAGCTCCTGAGTGGAAATGGAGAAAGGAGTGAAACAGCTCAGCCCTGGAAAAAAACGGGAGAGTTGTCTGTGACTGAAATTAATCAGGGAAGAAGCTCTGCATTGTGCGTTCACCCAGCAAAACTATTTGGTGAGGAAGGCAGAGAGGAACAACAAAAAAACCCGGCCTGTCTCCTGGGGCATCTGAAGGAATTGCACTCTTGGAAACAGAAATGCTGTCTGTATGCTTGTCCTGGTGTCAGACCTAATCTGTCAGTGCTAGCGCAGGAAAGGGTTTATCCAATGTCTGGTCTTCTGGTATCAGTTTCAACACCACCCTCCTCTGTTCAAGCATGTCTTTAAGATGACCAAATGAAACTAGCCTTGTCTGGTTTTCAGCAGAGTGCAGCAAAAGATGTTTGTTCCTGCAGAAAGGACATTATTATGATACTTTTTCATATCCCCCCAACATCTAGTTGAATAGTAGCTGAACAGCAACATCCAGCAAAGGAAGCATTAAAGGAATCTAAGCAGGCTAGGCAATCATGCTGAAATGCCCAGAATCGACACATATCAAAAATGTCCCAGGGAATCTTTTTTTTTTTTCCCCAGTTCCAAGGTAATTTGAACTTTCTAATGTTTAAACTTCCATTCCCAAATACCTGCCTGTCCAGACTGCGAATCAAGTTAAGGCACCTCTCCCTCAGCATTACAAAAAGATGAGTAAAGAACTGACAGCTCTGTATCTTCTGTTAAGAAGGCTAAAAGAACAGCAGGGCAGCACCAAGAACAACTAACTGTAATTAGTCTTTCAGCTATAGCTAAAGGGAACATACTGCAGCCTTCTCACCAACAAATGGGACTCTTGCAGATGAAATCAAGATGGCTTGAGAAGCTGCAGGGAAAGAAGAGCAAGTAATTACAGAACAAAATGAAAAAACTTACCATCAACAATGACAGCTGTCAGGAGGCTTTTTTTCTTGTTGGTATATCTGTCGTGGGCCTGGCACTGCTGGTCCCTGAAGCTTGGCACACCTTTAGGGCAGGGTAAGTTCTCACACACAGTGTGCTCCACGCTGGCGCCCCGGCAGTTCTTCCCACCTGGTCCTGGGCTATTGCAGGGAAAACAAACCAGGGTCAGCAAGATCAGCATAGCTACTCACAGGCACACCTTCGCCTGTTTCCCTGTCCAAGGCAACTCTTCAAACAGCAGGAAGGATCCTTCCTCTCAGGTGCTCCTTGCTGGAGGGAAAATCCTGCTCTCAGTGGCTCTGACAGAAAATTATTCAAGCTCCATTCTGGATCTATAATTGGCTTCTCATAACAGATGCTCTGGAGTATTTCAGAAGTATTATCCCATACACAGATCAATAAATAGGGGCTGCCTACACATTGCAAACCTGCGATAAGTGGTAATCCAAAATGCTATTCACCTGTGGGCACTAAGCAGCCTTCTTAGAAGATGCAGAGCATTTAACTGCTTGTATTCTGGTCATGAACCAAGAGATGAGACTAATTTTACACTGCTGACCTAAATTTCCTCTGACTTCAACAGCAATTCATTCCTGTCCTAACCTATTTTCAGACAGACCAGGCAAATGACTGACAAAGAGCGGAGAGAATGTGTGCGCATGTGTGTGTGTTTATGTGTACCAGCAGTTTCAGAACAGGTCTTATAGTAAGGCACTCCCAAACTTTGGGTTCTGCTGTGACATCAGGCTGGAGCTCTGACCAACATTCCGGTGACTTGGGACAAGTTTCTTAACTGATGGTGACTTGTGAGGGTTAGGCTTTGGAAGGCGCACTGAGCATGACGCCTAAAGTCTAAGTATTATTTATATTTGCACAGTCAGGCAGTTCAGAAGATAATTTGTGATTCCATCACAAATACCAAAGTTAAAGTATTTATATTCTTAATGTGGAACCTAGAGGCACCACAGTGATGTTAACTGTGCCCAGGATCACGCCAAATACCCAAGGCAGAGGCAGCCAACCTGGAATGTTTCACCTTTCTCATCCCACCATTTGCTTTGCCCCCGGCCTCAAACACTCTTCACAATGGGGACACAGCAAACGTCCATTCAGCACATAAACAAATTTGTGCAGCAGATAATCTCCATCTATGAAAACCATGCCATTTTACACATTTGTTTTTTGAACGTGCAGGAAGGACCACTAATCCAACATCAGGATTAAGCACCTGAAAAATCTATTTATTCTTATTTATGATTCCCCAGAGAAGAAGGAAAACTCAAACTCTCAAAAATAGCCTATATTTTCTTTATAAAACAAAACACAAACAAAAACCAAACCCAAATAAGGAAAAGACTTAGCCATTGTAACAGATAATTTCTTTCACTCCTTGCTGATACTCTCCTGAATTTGTCACATACCTATCTCTCCAGCTGTAATTGGCAAAGATGGATAAAGTCATGTTCTTACTCTTCTTTAACAGATGGCTATAAAAAGCAGCTTCAGCCAAATTCCAGTTTTTAGCAGTATGGCAGTTCATTCCAAAAGCTTCTTCCCTCCCTCCCTCCCAGAAGAGCAATGATCATCAGGTTGTATCACTTAGCTAATTAGAAACCAAGGCCCTCATTGGATATCATTTATTGGAGTCAGCGCTCCTAGCCAGAGTTGCCCCATGCATGTACACGCTGGCTACAGGACTGGGCCTTTGATTTCCTAGCTGTGCTGGACGTGATGAATTCAGCATTTGGTGCAACAGAAGCACAGAATAGCTTTATGCCAAATTTCAGCCTCAATCAAACTTTTACAGTAGCTCCATACATCCCAGAAAAAGTGTTTTGTTTTGTTTTTTTTAAGGGAAATGCTGATCTCCAATGACACTGTAACACTACGGAGTCACCAGAACAGCCTGAACAAATGCCTGCTTGCACTGCTAACATCTCATCTCTGCCATGCACACGTGCAAGGCAGCAGATGTGCTGAGACTGATGCAGAAATCTTCTGGGAGGACTGAGTCTGCTGCCTGAGACGGGATGAGGCAGACGCTCAGTCCAGACAACTAGCAGCATGATGCCGGCTTCTTCCCACATGAACCCTGCCCTCACACAAAGACAGATACACAAACTCTGGTTTCAGCACCATCTCTTTAGCTACAGAAAAAGAGATGTAGCCATTGAACATAAGTGACTGTGCGTATTTGTGTGTACATGCACAGGAAAAAAAAAAACAACAATAAAACCAAGGCAGTCAGAATACCCAGAGAATAATAGAGCACTCTCTCGAGAGCAGGGTATCAACTGATGGCCACGGAACAGAAGACAGCCAGACTACTATTTACTGTGTTCATCAGCAGTTGCTTTCTCTTTAATCTTAAGATGTCATTAACTTGTGAGGGACTTTCTACGAGTTTGCCAATGCAGACTGGAAGCTCTTGCTATTGGTAACAACGGTCACTGGCAATAATAAAGTAATAGCCAAATCCATCAGGGGACAGAGACTTCCCGAGCACCCAGCACTCCCAGGCAGTGGGAGCTGCAGGAACGTAGTGCCTTTTGGCTTGCACTCCTCTGCTCGGCTCTTCAGCAGCCTGACCTGTTTTCGCTTAAAGTAAAATGAACTGCCTCCTCCTGATGTAGTGTCTCCCAAAATTAAAGAATTGGATGCACTTATCATATCAGCCACAAAACAACAGAGCATCCTACGGTTCTGAGGGTTGTTTCTACTCCCAGTAATCCAACAAAAAATAATATACTCAACAAGACCTTCCCACATCAGCTCCCCTCTGTCCAACAGCATCATACTTTATTTGGTAGCATGTTGCTGCTTTCTACCAGACTAACTTTGGTGAAACACTAGTAGCATATACAGTGTCTATTCAAGAGGTTCAGGAAGAAGCAGATAAACAGACATTGACAGGCAGTCGGAGAAATGGACAAGACATAGCTCTGCCATGCTGGTCATGTTCTGTGCTGTTGCTCTTTGGATAGGGAATGCAGAATTACTGACAGTAATCTTATACTTAACTGACCTCTGTAACTGTATTTCAGTATTACAGACCTCTCGGCATGTTTAAACAGGATACTGAGGGTTTGTTTTTACCATGCAATGACAGCCACTCTCTCTGGTCTCCCACAAACAGTTACCTAGCACTTGCTCATATGCCTTGCTTTTCCTGCTTCACTCCTTTTCTGTGGCTTCATCCTTGTGTCTCTTCCAAGTCTCCAAATGCTGAGGCCAAGACTTTGGGCATCATCTCTGTCAGATTCTCCAAAAGAATCTGAAGGGAAAGATCATTGTAATCCCAGGTCCCAAGCCCTGTATAATCTGGGCTCTAGCACTGCCTGGGATTTCCTATACACAGTATAATTCAAGCCCACCTTGACACATGCCTGAAGCAGTGACTGTGCGAAATCTCCTAGCAGACAACTTCACAGCTGTCTTCCACTGTATTTGTGCCAAGAGAATCCACCCACTAATGGAACTGAAGAAATCAAAGCCCATTTTTACTACTGTCACCCTTTTACATGACAAGAGGGGACTGCAGAAAGGGTGGAGATCTTGTTCTGATGTTGTCTTTAAGCCAGTGGGTTTCTTTTCAATCCCACTGTACAACAATAGTCCAAAGCCTAGACAAGAACACAAGGCAGTACAGCTCAAAAGTCTGCACGTGCGAACTGGCTCATGACACACTGCCTCACAACCATGTGGAGGCAATGCATGCAAATACTCACTGAAATTACAGAGAGGAAAAACCAAATCAAACAGTGAAGCAAATGGTTTAAAAATACTGATAGTCCCACAGGCTCAAAAGTCAGCTGGCAGGAGTGGAGATTCCAGTTAAAAAAAAAACACAATCCCAGGACCAAATATATATAAAATAAAAGATAAATCCCTTAGCCAATATTTTTGGACAGTGAATAAACCAGCTGCAGAAGAAGTGGGCTGACTCCAGGAATTCGAAGCAAAAGAAGATCACGTGTGTATCCCCAGCCAAGAATGCATATAAGCAAGAGAATTTTAAAATCAGTGTGCAGTCTTGGAGGGAGCATTTCCTGTAATTTAAGGAATGATGATGAATGGATTTAGGTTTGGTCAGCACTGTGGTTAAAGAGACTTTTTGTAGCTGGCAGCAAAGCAATCAGCTCAGTCCCTTGTTCGGGAAAAGGGGCTGGTAAAAATCAAGCCTGGACATTATAGACATACAATTGCAGTTCAGCGTTATTTAAGGAGAAAAATAAACAAAAATATCCCTTTCACATGAATACAGCTCTGCAGCAGCCAGTGTGTGCCTATCCATCATGTAGGCATGTCTTCAAAGTGAGAATTTCAGCCCCTATTTAAGAAGAAAAGTTTCCTGTGCTTTTTCTGTGGAGAAAATCTTAAAATATGAATAAAGTTAGAGATACAGAAGTTGGAAGGTTGCTGTCAAGATTGTGAGCACCCTCATTCTTCTCAGAAATTATAATGCACACAATCAGGGGTGGTCAGCTGAACGGCTGCCACGGTAACCTGTTCAGGCCTCCCATAAGAAGAAAAGACTTCCAGAGGTCCCTCAGTTGACCTGAGGGATGAAGGACGGCACACGGGAGATAACATCACTTACATTTCTTCCCGAATCGGAAAAAAATCTAAGTCCAAGCAGAGAGCACAGGCTTATTTGTAGTCACTGTGCAGGAGCTAAACAGCACCCACTGCGCTCTGTGTCTGGGAAAACTTTCCTTTTCATATGCAGCACATCCTGATGTACGGAATATCTCAAGGCGCTTTCCCAGCACAGCTATATGATACTATGACCACTGTCAGCCAATCTATCGCTTCCCAAGCCCAGAGCCAGCACTCCCTGCACAACTGATCTCTAAGACTTCTTGGCTCAGTTTGGTCTGTAGATCCAGATCAACCCCTCCTCATTCACTGCAGCACTGGAGAGGAAACATAGTATCATTATTTTTCTGCCAAACTGCACATTTTTAATTCAATTGTACCTAAGTTTGAATCACTGTAGTGGGCCACTTCCAGTGGTAACCCTTCCAGACACTTCCACGGAACCTGCTTCGAGTCACTCCAGGATTTTGACCTGGTCCTTGCTGCCTGTGAACAAGAAATCTCTCATGTCCTCTGCACAGCTCTGCTGCCCACTTCTTCCATGTACTCTTGCAGCAAGGATTGCCTGAGTGCTACACGCAAAAAGAAATCAGCATGATGTGAAGACTTACGGGGGATTGTCGCATTTCCGCTGTCTGAATCGCACTCCCGTGCCGCACGTCCGGCTGCACATGCTCCACTGGCTCCACATGCTCCAGTCTCCATCAACATGCTCAGGGATGGGAGTTTTACTGACACACTCCCCAGCTCGGCACCACTGAAATGCAATTGTGTTAGCACAGCCTGGAAAAAAGCCCTGATCTTGCAAACACTCCTGCACAGGTGGACTTCAAAGGATGTCTGAGAGATTACAACAAGCCCATGTTTAAGTTTTTAGAGATTCAAGGCTTCAGTGAGATGGAGGTGGGAGCAGAGAGAGAGGAAGTGAAACACAGAAATTTAAGTGTCACCTTCAATGAACCCCTGAAGGGAGTTCTGTCATTAAAAAACATAAACACAGAATTGAGCTCCTTGCTTCATAAAGCAGAAAATTATCTAAGTGCTAAGACTTAAAGACACACTCTTCACAGAATTCGCATCCAAGACATTATACCCCAAAGCAACCTCTTTATCAGCAGTGTTCCCAGTACATACAAAATAATTGAGGTATTTTGGACCTAACTTGGCTAAAGCTCCAAACAACCTTTGATTCTAATAGGTTGTGCTGGCACCTGACCAAGTAGCAAACTTGGCTCATTCTCCTGCTCTGTCCAGGATGTGATACAGTAAGCACTGCTAAGCAGTCTTATGAAAAAATCACCAGGACTCCTGTAGCTAGAAAAACATATATCTAAAAATCTTTTGTCTCAGTTTCTTCGTCGTGCTTTCCAGGACACAGCTTTTCTTGTCATTGTTTATCTTTATTTGCAAGCAAGGAAAGGGCTCTAATCTTTGACTCTAGCAACAAACTTTTTACTTTTACCCTTTCCTAACTCCCCAACCACACAACATACAAAAAATATTAGAATCCAAACCCAGTAAGTAGAGGGCTGGTGGTTACCAAACCAGTCAAGTTCATTTGTAGCCTAATGAGTTATCAGCCCCAGTGGCAGAATCACCCATGCACATTTCTGAACCACATGCCACCAAGCACAGCCCATCTCAGAGGTTAAACACGTTCACTGAAGTCAGCTTCTGTTGGCACAGCAGGTCAGCTGGGAGGCGGCAGCCGAGCCTCAGTAACTCCCACCCTTATGGCATTGAAGCCAGCTACTGGAATGGTGATTTTCACTAGAGGGAGATCCACTAATCTGAGAGTTTATTTTGTTTCTTGTTACAATTTTCCTCACCAACCCGGGTTCCAGGAAGTTCATATATGCCTCAGTCATCTAAGTATATACATACAGTACAGTAAACAATACTTCAAAAATAACCGAACCTCACTGAATTCGAGCTCAACAGATATTGAGCTATTTTTAGAAACTATAAAGTTTTTAAGTAGCCTCTTTTTCTTTCCCCATCTCTCTCTACTCCCTGTATGTCAGCCTAAATGCTCTCCACACTTTCTACCTCAAATATAGCCAAAGACACTACTATCTTAGCTTACACTGAAAAAACACCTCACTCCTGAAAAACCACCGGCAGCAATGGACAGAAGTGACAGGAGTGAGCTGCTGCCTAACGTGACTCACAGGGTACTCAGTCGGTGCACTCTGCTGAGTGAGGCATGGGGTGTTCCTGCAGTGTTTGTATACTGCCTAGACCACAAGAACTTGACTACTGAGGTCTCCAGAGGCTACTGGAATACACGTAACCTAAAATCAGAAATACTTAACCCAATCCAGCTGTTAATTGAGCAGTTTCTGTAACAGGATCAGTATAAAATATAGGTTTATGGTAAATACTGAACATATTGGAAACATTACTCCACAGACAATGCTGGAAAAAAACAAAGTGACTGCTACTGAGCATTTTGATTACCTTGTCTGCGCCACATTCAGTGCCATCCAGAGGGGGGTCCAGCTTTGTTTTACAGGATGTATCTCCTTCCACCAGGCACCAGAGTCCAGCACACATCAAATGCTGCAATCACAAAAGAGCGAGGTGCAGTTACTACTTTTGGAGATGTCAACTATCATTATGGAATACACTGCAAAGCTCAGGCAGTCTTTCTCAAGTGAATCCAGAGGCATCTAGTTGGTTTGGGAGCAATTATTGTTTAAGGAAAGATTGGCATTAAGTGGTGGGGTTGGAAACGTAAAAGAGATTGATGGATGCATTGCCAGGAACTAAACACACCCAAAATAAGAAATGCATTATTTAAAAAGATTTCTTTTCAAAAGAATAAATCTGATCCATTAAAAAAGAATTCTATATGGGAGCACAAGATGGGTGCTTTGGAAACGTGCCACATGCTCAGATGTTCAAGATGCTTAATTCTTCGCATTTTTTAAAAAGATACTCCAGTAACACAGTCAGCCCTGCTGGACCTGGTGGTAGCTATCACCAGCCAGCGATGCCCCTTGGGAGAAGGAGATCTTAAGGCGGAATAAGAAAGAGGAAAGGATTTCATGGTGTGCCATGAAGCACAGGAGGAGCTTGGTGACAGCCAGGGGCAAAGTTAGTGAAGGTTTGGTGGTGGGAAGTAGCTGCTAGAGACGGTGAAAAGTGAGATGTGAGGGCAAGAGCAGCAAGAGGTACGGCACATCTCACTACCAGACTTGAAACACATTCTGGGTGTCATTACTCAACACCACTGCTCTGCTCAGCCAATGTCTGTTGCAGGGATATTCATGCTGACCACACTTGCGTGATCTGTCAGATCAATAACGTTTTCAGCATTTGAGAAAAAGAACCAGGAAAAGGGTCCTTTGCATTGTTAACAATTTCCACAGCATCCACTGTGCTTTGCATTCCATGGAAGTGGATGATTTCAATACAGTGCTACAGTTCTGAGTATGAAAAAAAAGAAAAAGAAGAGTTACATTTCTTTCCACTATTGTTCACGTTTCAATGTAATGGTAAAAAGATGAGAAGCCTGACTCAAGTGCCAGCTGGTCTTGTCAAGATTTATTGCACCTCATTAAATAGTTGAGTCAACACGATTCAACCTTCTAGTTCTTTCACAATGTAATGTAAGAGACTGTGGGTGCATGCGTGTTTTGTGTACACGCATGTTGGTATGTCTATATCAAATAGAACTGTACGGCAGAGGGTGCAGATGAGATAAATCCCAATACCAAGAGTGATGATGTAGAACATACTGAAACAAAATAGTTATCGCAGCAGTATCTGCATCCTGTTTTATTTCTACATCTCTTTCTGGAAAGAGGATTTTGCGCTATTTAAACGAAAAGAACATTCACAAAAACTAGGAGCAGACAGCACAATTCAGCAACATCTGTGTTAACCACAACACAGAAAGTCATTGTCAAACAAACAAACAACAGCAAATACACCAGGAAAGCCTACCTCAACGAATTTTCAAGAAATTTTCCCTGAACTAATAGAGCATATAGGAAAATATCAGACTTTAGTAATTTTGACTAAATGACTGATTAGTGGTTTACCCACAGCTCTGCAAGCATTTATGCACGGATTAACCATAAGGACATCACACACTGTTTTACAGATAGGTACACTGAGGCAGAAGAATTGACAAGCCAGAGATTTTACAGCTTACTCAGAAATCAACTGTTCCACGCCACGACTCACAGATTCTCAACACCCTGCCTTCCCTGGAGAAGACTAAAATCAAAAAGTACATCACTTAACTGTCCACAAGCATTACAGAAAGAACACTGATCTAGGCAACAAACTGTTTAAACCGAAAAAGCTTTTCCCCAAATGCCAAACTCACAGCTCAGAGAGGATGCTTGTTCTCCTAGCTGTCAAGCTACAGTGCCCTTGCACCTGGTTTAACTCACTGGGATCTAAAGGTGATGATTCTTTATGTTACACCTACACATACGAATGATTAAAAAGGATTCAAAAACAGTAAAAATATGTTAAAAGCATGTCACAGACCTAAGTGGAAGGTATCACAGGAGGTTCTAGCCACAGTGGCAGGATGTGCTACATGTAGCTACAGGACACAATTAAATGCAGTCTATGAACACGATAGACTTGCTAAACTCGAACAGTTTCTTTGCCGTTACAAATAATTGTATTGATGACTTACAAATGCTACTGTTCAGCCAAGGTCAGGAATTAATTGACAATCTGGACTGTCTCTTCTCCTTTGACAGTTGTGGACAGTGATCTTGTGAAAGCACTACAAACAATGCCTCCTTTCAAACTGTGGTTGGGGAATACTGATACGTAAAATGAGGGGAAGCTTCAGAGATGAAGGGTGGAGATAGTATGTATTATTTTCACTTTTCTAGGCTTCAGCCCCTCTCTTACACATAACCACAAAGCTTCAGCACAGAATGTGATGAGATACCTTCCAGCCTCATCTCTTGGACAGCCCAGACAGAAATTTTGCCCTGTGGTTCCAGAAGGAAACCCTCTGCTTCTGCTTTCTCTCAGCGAGACATCCTGGCTGAAGATGTAATGGAATTCACTACATCCCTAAACAAGTTGTTCTAGATACAGATGAGCACCATTGCTAAATATCTGTGCATTATACAAGGCCAGCATTTGTTAAGCTTCAGCTTCAAGTCCCTGGATAGTAAGCTGCATGTAGATTAGTCAGCGTTAAATTCTCCTCTTTCATGTAAAACTGGGAGGAGGAAGGGGGGGGTGGTGGAAACAGAAAGTCATAAAAATGAAGCAGCTTTTTGTACAATTTTGGTTGCCAGCCAGAATTCCTCCATAGCCCATAAGAACATGGAAGACGATGAGGCCAGCTAACCTGCTCAGTGATGAGCTGTGGCCTGGGGGAAGCAATGGGCACAGACAACCTCAAGCAGGTACCAGCAGAACTACAGGACTGAGCTCAGCCTACGGACACAACGGGTGCAAATAAGCACATGCATGTGTGTGTGTGTATATGCGCATATATATACATGTATGCACCCACACACATATTTGTACGGAGATAAATAAAGGAAAAATCTCTCTGAACAACACTAACCTTTCTGAAATTTCCCATCTTTGAGGTATGGAAAACATAGGATTTTTATAGCACCCTTGTGTTTGATTCCGAACATTAAATGCAAAGCATATTTCAGGAAACAGTTACAGAAAAATCTGGTAACTGCGCTTCAGCTCTGTGTTCTAGTGCCATACCACTACAAAGCTCAAACACTCGTTAGTGCAGTCCCCCGTATTTAATACAGCATTCAGATACCCCAGCAAAGATTAAACCATCAGCTTTGGTATTGTATGTTCCCAAGATGTTTTATCATGTTAATAGCTCATTTCAAAAGAGATCATATATCCTCTTCAGCTACAACAGAAACCCAAACAAAAATCCCCATTAAACAGTCCTATAGCTAACCAGTTGCAGTCACTGACTTTTTAATAGTTAAGCAGCCAGCTTCATGGAGAAATATCAAAGTGAGAAATGGTAGGACTTGAAAGTAAGTTGCTTATATACGAGTGGCAGTTCAGAGCTTACACTGATACAGAATAAGCCATCAAAAGAGCTGTATTACTGCTAACTGTCAAATCAGCAACCAGCTTTTAGCAGGCAGGTCTCTGCCTGCAAAGTCTTCCCTATAGCATTCAGTAAGTGACAGTGAGGATTTTCCAAGGATAGCTATTTTTCACTGGAAAAATATTGATTTGTTGAAACTGTCTGTGGGGAAAGGTCTTCTTTGGATCAGCTCCCAGCTTGAAATAGAGCAAACTAAAATTAAAAAAAGTGAGATGGTTGTTGAAAAGTAGTATTCCAATAAAATTTAAATTTCCTTTTTTTTAAATTGAAATATTTGTTCAACTAAACCCTTAAGGAATTTATACAGACAGAAAATAAAATTTAAAAATCAAACAAAAATGTTTATAAAGGTGCAAATTTTAGACTTTCAAAAATGCCTGGAAGACAGAAAAACTTGTCTGCACAGCTGTTAGCAACCAGTCTTGAGAGAGGTCACAGTCCGGAAACTCCCAAGCCAGGAGATATCTGCTTGGCAGGTGAACGAAGCTTCTGATTACAGGTATTAGAATGGCATCTATTTGAGAAAGGGGCCTTACAGTGCCAGGTGTTTTCTCTTCCTCAAAGAGCTTGCAATCTAAACAGACTCCTGGGAGGCTGGAGATAAAGGAAGCTTTATCCCTCTGTTATAGGTGAGAAGATGAAGAACAGAAAGGAATTAAATGTCTTGCTGAAAGTCTGCTGGGAGACAGGCAAACAGAGCCCAGAGCTCTGCAGCCCTCTGCTCAGTGTCACAGCCACAGGCTCACGCTGCCTGCTCTGGCTAAACTTCAGGGCAAAACCTGAAACAATTCCTGGGATACTCCCAGGAACATGTCTGGCTGTGGGCCTTCCCACCTTTCACAGCTTTTCATACTTTTTCACAAGACATACTGTTTCTGTTTACCTTACACGTAACTCCATCCCACACGGGCGCCAGCACAGACTCGCAGCGTGTGAAGCGCTACGACCACTCACATGCAGCTCTAGGGAAGTAATCTATTTTAGGTTCTTTAACTCAGCGCTGCAGCTGGAAATGAGGAGAAGCCAGAATTAATTCAGCCAGCTCTCTGCCCACAGGCAGTAAGTCTAGAGTCTGCTAGTTTCTGGGTTAGCTATTGCATCACCACTGTTACTAAAATCAGCGTGATTCTGCCCAGTGACCTCATATGGTCCCAGTGAGAAGAAAGGACTCACAATACTTTCCCGCCTCAAAGCCTCAGATTATTACCTAGAAGGGGTGTGAATAACGATGTTCTTCCCATCAGGGAACAACTCTACAGAAGCTTGTTCATTCCCTACACATTCACTCCCTCACCTTGGATTCATCCAGAAAAAGAAACAATTTCTCCTGAGAATGAATTTGTTCCTGCTGCCTATTGCCCACTGGAAAAAGGAACTTCTTTCTAGCAGCAGAATTAAACCACCCTGAAACCAATTTTGCTGTCAAAATGAGAGGATTATGCAGAAGGACTTAGAAGGAGTAAATATCCTTCAGGAAGAAGAGCAAGAGACCACATAACACACAGGCATGCTTGTAAATAGGCTGGCTTTCAATGCAGTATCAGATCTCTTTTATTTTGCCAAGGTTTTGGCTTAGCATTTAGCTAATCGTGAGACAAAACATGCTTATAAACAGAATCCTAATTAACACCTATTAAGTACAATAAACACACAATTTACACTCGCTTTCCTGTTCAAAACACTATGTATATGTTCCTGCAGCCTCACAGCACGCTTCTGAGGAGGAATTCTTTACACAACAAGGTGAGAAAAACAATGCCCCCAATTTCTACACTGTCGCTGTCTTTAATTTTGGGTGCATAAACAAAGACCAATCTACAACGGATCACAAGGGAGGCGAGCACTGCTGTTTGCCACTGTTATTAGATGGAGCTTCTTGCTGCTGAAAACTAGATGGAAAGTGCTCATAATTGGAATCCTGTAAAATTGGAAGGCACTTTTCAAAAGGAGCCACGTGCTACTCCAGACAAGATAACTGTGAAGCTTGGATAAACGTTATCAGTGGCCAGTTGCTGGGCCTTCTCTAGAGGTGATATTCCAAGGAACGAGCGGTAGGTCCAACAGTGGAAGTATCTGTCCAAAAGACAGACCTGCTCCAAAAGTCGAAGGAAGGCTGAGAAAGAATCACAAGGACTATCCTAGAATATTCAGGCAATGGTCAATATCCACTAATTTCTCATTTTAACAAAACTGGGCAACAATTTCACAAATTCATAATGTGCAATTTTCTTCATTAATGATAAAGTAGAATGGATCTCTTTAATGTTAGACACAAAGCATCTCAGACTGCATTATAAAAAGCAATCATATAATCTTCTTACATGCAACTAAACAAGGTTTCTTAAAAAACATTTCCCTATTACCACTAGCTGGTGATCACCTTGTTTCTTCAGAACATACAGAAACACATGTGCAGTTAATGCTTTTTGTATGAACAGGACCAATCACCTGCCTGTTTGGAGCCAACGAACACATTTAGTGGTAATTCCCCTTTATATTAGTTTTTTCATCAATGGAACTCCATTAACTCAATGAAAGGCCTCTTCGTCACAATTTCTGTGAGTGGAAAGTCACCAACATCAGACATAAGTTTATAAAATCAACTGGATTGTTTTAACTCTTGAGGAAATGGCCTTTGACAGTTAAAGAACTCTTGAGGAAACGGTCCTTCAGAGTTAACTGCTTTCTGGTGCTACTCCTTTCCTTGTAGAACACTACAAAAAATTCAACATAGTCATTTCCGAGATTTGTTATCAGAGAAAACAAAACAAACTGAACGCAGAAAACATGAAAGGTGTCACGCTGTGTTTGGTTCTCTGAGCTAGATGGCTTGATATGCATCAATCCAACTACAAACACTTGGATCCTATATGAAATGTACCCTTACACATATATAGGGAGTGATACCAAGAGATTTTCTGATCTACATTTAAAGCATGAGATTGTTTCCCTTCTGTCCTTCAGGAAGAAAGACAAAATATCTGTCAGCTTCCAAACCAGTAACTTACTATGACATACTGCTCACCTCAGCCAGATGTGGATGTCTAAGGTCTGAATGAAGTTAACTGGTTATAATCTTCAGTCAAATAGCCTTTCTAATAGCAGATGAAATCCGAAGGATTAGAAAAATCCAGAGCTCTCATGTTTTGACAGTGTTAGCAGAAGGAGAACCACGCTTCCCAAAACACACTTACAGACAGGAAGATGAGCCCTGACCTCTCTAGAGCAGATGCAGCAGGGATGCCATCATCTCTCACAGTAAAACTGCTTCTAGGGCTCTATGAATGGTTCTGCAGGATAAATGGTAAGAGACAGAAATGTAAAAATTCTTCTTTTGTGAGGGGTCTGGCCTATTGCAAACTCTTCACATTTCCCATGACGGAGTTAAACCGGAATTAACTACTTTTACACTGGAAAACGTGCATTGCAGCATCCAGAAATTGTTCCAATCTGTTTCAGTGTGGGGTAAATACAAGAAACCAGTATTTTGAGCAGTGAAGAGTGGTTTGAGATGCCTGACTGGAAATACTTCAAGGAAAGCAACCTTTCAAAGCTGGTAGAAACTCAGGCCTTCTGGAAAACCACACAGCTCCCCTGAGACTCAAAATCCGATGCTAAAAAATGGGCACTTTCGAACCCACTATTTCATTTGAAAATTTAGGCCATGATAGAACCTCGTGAACATGCATCAGGATGAAAGAAAACCTGACAAAAGCAGCAATGGCAGGAACCCTGCACAGAAATGCAAATATGAAGGGCTAGTAATAAAGCTGGTCACAAAGAGTTCAATAAACAAGAATGGTTACCTGCCAGACAAGCAGTGGAAGACTCCTATACTGCCAGAGAAGGCACAAGTGAGTAGAAATATTCTTTTCTAACTGTACATTAGGAAGCAAACAATGAAACACAAAAACACTGTGTCTAGTTTTAGGAGTTTCTGGTGCTCTCAAGGCAAACTAAACGCCTTCTCCACTGTCTAAAGTATTTATTTGCAAAGCACCACTTCTATTTCATTTTTTCATACACCTGAAATTAAAGTATTAGTCAAAAGAAAGAGATTGGAAAGATAGTATTAATGAGACCACAAACTAATTTTATGGCAAAGCAGTCTATGTTAAATACTAATCTTTACAGTGCCTTTAGGGCATTCATGAAACTAGCTCCTGTGGGTCTATGATTCATAGACACATAGAAATTCAAGTAGAAAAATATAAGCTTTATCCACTTTCCTGCCAACACAGAATTCTTTCTTGCTGTACGTGCTCTTCAGCTTTGCTGAGCCAAATTTTCAGCATCTTAAATGAGAGAATTCAACTGTACGTGTTACATCAGCTGAAGAAACCATGGAAGTATTTTTACGTGGTCAAACCTGGAAGAAGTAGAGACATGTGGTACAAGGCAGTGGAACAGAGACACTCCTTTGAATTAAATGTTAGAAATTTTGTACTTTGACTTACCACCAATTTCTACCCCAGTATGCTTAGAAGAGCTGTAACTAATCAATTATGTCCCAACCACAGCGGCTATATTCCCATCATATTGTACCTGCCATGTGTTAAGTGCTGCTCTGAGGTTCACAGTACATGTACCCCACCAAGAAAAGGCTTAGGAGTTCACAGTATTACGCCATCATCTAGCTCAGGAGAAGACCTCTGCCCATGCTGAAGAGCAAGAGCTCCAGGCAAGTTTCATAATCAACCCGATCACCTCCATCTAATATTGTGTTTGCAACTTAGAGCCTGAAATTCTGACCTTGCACTTTGCAACATCTATCTCTCGCTGTCTTCAGTGAGAGTAATGTTCGCTCAGTAACTTCCAGCGAGCTCCTCAGGCCTTAACACCCGATTGAAGCATAAGAAAAGCATTGATCTTTCAAACAACAGGCAATGTTGTCCGTTAAAAAAAAAAGAAAAAAAAAAAAAACAACAAAAAAGGGAAATTAAAAGAATGAACTCACGAATCGAGTTTCTTAGCCATGGGAATAGAGAAGAAAGGGACAGTAAAATAAATATAGATATGTATACACACTGTTCAGATGTGGTTGTGAAGATTATGGGAGTTTTCTCTTGAAGTGTTTTGCAGATGGGAAGTTCCCAGAAGGCCAATGGGAGAGGTCTGAATGCCCTTCAAGCTTGTTATACACTATTTTCAGGCTGATATTCAATCGTATTTCAGCTAATTTCGTTAAGTTCAAACTTCAGCTGTAGATGCCACATCACAAGGCTACACCAATTCTTCCTCCCTCCCCTTGTGTCTTAATAAGAAATGTAGGATTTCCAAGTTCAAGTGCTTGATTCTTAATAGGCACTCTGTATTATTTTTAAGAGTTTATTATTTTTATATTCTTAAATTTCCACATTGTATTTTTATAATTTTATTTTGGTTCCTCTCTCTCTTTTTATTTTTCTTTAAACCACTGCACCAGAATGTGTTTTGACCATCTTCCAAACTGAAACACGTACAAAAATTTCTGAAGCATTCCAATAACTGTAAACTGGGCTGTGCTGCCCAGGCAGGAACTCTGCTTCTCTCTCTTTCTTTCTCTCTCTTAAACAAAAAGTATTTCCACTGAAAATAAGGAGAAAAAGGTCTTTCTGCAACATACAGAAGCAGTGAAATAGGACACTTCAGTTTCATATGAAACCGGCAACGTGAAAATAGTCTGAATTTTAACAACCTACATTAAGAAAACTATAAAATATAGTATGACAATTAAGCAAATTGTTACCTTTACTTCTAAAAAAGAAAATATTTTCATTTTGTTTTAGAATTGCCAGGCTTCTTTCCTGCAAGCCTCAAGCAAACTAAACCCATGCTTTTCCAGATATATTATTATTATATTTACACAGAAGCTAAAGTGTGTAATGGAAACTTCTGTAGACAAAGTCCCTGCTTGTACAGAAAATGACAATGCAACTTATTATTTTCAGGACAAGTCAGCTCTCAATCTAATTACCATGTTCTCATAAATATTCTATACATTACTAAATAATAGGGCTTCCTATCATTGTCTGGATCTTGCAAATGACTGCAAACAAAAAACAGACAGAGGCCCATTGATTCCCATGCATGGAATCTGAGAGTCCACTCCATCAGTCTCTTTGCAAGATCAAGACCACAGAGAAACCCACAATTGCTTGATTATATTCACCACCGTATCAGCAAATACGAAAACTGAAGGGATACGTAAAATCCACTTCTTTGATTATATTCACCACCATACCAGCAAATATGAAAACTGAAAGGATACATAAAATCCACTTGTTATTACAAATGTTGCTTTTCCTTTACTTTTTTTTTTGGTTCCTGTCCTTTTCCATTTTAGCCCAGAAATCTAGCCAGCCTCCTCTGGCTTGCAACAGCTTTGCCCTCTTGTTCTGTGCTGCTGCTCTGTGGCTTGTAGATACTGGGAGATACCTACATTTGTTAAAAAACAACTTGAACTTAAGAAAAAGCGGTAGAGCCATTTCTAGCTGTTTTAATTTTTCCGCAGTGTCATGTCAAAATCCACATTCCCAGTTACATCCGAGCTGACAGTGTCCCTTTTTCAGAAAAAACCTCTTGGCAGCAATGTTAATCTCTTTCCACATGCCACTTTAGCCTAAGCACAGCTTTGACTCAAAACGATACTGAATGATAATGGTTATGTAAAAACCCGCAAAAATGTGTTAATAATAAATAAGCCAAAAGGCACATAAAATAAAAAGGCAAACATTGGATATAAAAGACAGAAATCACATTTTTTCCATAAATATAATTTCAGTGCAAAAGCCCCTGTTAGTAGGCATGCCAGTCTGAAAAATAAACCCAGTGTTCTGATTAAATACACAGCATATTTTCATGTGAGGTTATGAACAATGCGTTTTTACACATTTCTGCTGGAGAAACACCATCTCTGCTCTGAGAGATTCAGCATAAACCGTCTGTGCTTTTCCTCTCACTGACAGCATTGCTCAATGAAGGGGACAGCAAAGAGTTAAAGGCCACTCTCTGCAGAGAAGCCTTCATCGCCTGAGTAGGGTTGAAGCTTTTTGTTCCCCTTGCGCAGGGGTCAATCGAATTCACAATGCTTGATTCATAGCGCAGTGTGGGTCTGAAGAACTGGGGTCAGACAGGTGGAATTTCCAGTAATCCGCACAAGCTAGCGCATTAGCCCTGGACTCACGTCAACGTTTAGCAACCAGAATACCACAAGATCTCTGCGTTTGGGGTACACTGATGATGCACTATGCAGCATCAAAGGTGCATTGCTGTTTCATTTTTTCCACAACTTGCATTGTGATTTTGCTCAGAGCTTGAGAATGACAGTTTAATTTCTGCTAAAAGCAGCTTATCTCCCTCAAAATAAAGATCGCTATGCAAACTCTAAGGTGGGCCGAAAGCTCTTCTAGCACTGCAACGGGCATGACTACAGCCTCCCACCTGAAAACCAGCAGCACGTCTGGTATGGGAGAAGCACATTTGTATGTCCTGCTAGATAAGTGTTCTCATCGCTCAGGCAATGCCTAATATTTGCAATGGGAAAGATTAACAGAAAGCACCATGTGAAAGCACTTTTGATCCATTTGCATATTACTGGAGAAAACTATGTAACTTGGATGTGAAGGGGGAAATACTCAAGGGTCTTGAGATATTCATTACCACACATGAAATCATCTCACTTGACAACTGCCCAACTTCTATTTTCTTATTCAGTTCCTCAGATCAATACTACTTCTTCCACGGAGTCATAAAAACATTTACTTTCCTGGTGATGAGCAAGGACTCACCCATCTAAAACTCAGGTTAAAGTTAATCCAATACCTGGGTGTATCTCAAACCAACAAAATTACGAGCGGAGCACACACCAAAATGGACATGCGTTCCCTCAAGGGGCTGGCAGGTAACCTTGTTGTTTATTACTCATACAGTATTGTAATTGAAGCATTGCTGTTCAAATAAACAGAAATTGATTGTTTCCTGCCTAACAAGCGCCCAGTTTAAAAGCCTGATTCCACAGCACCTTAAACAGGTGACATGCATTGGTAAATCTTACCTAACATTGATGTTACAGAACCAGATCCTAAATCATACGTCTTGGAGGTCACAGATTACAACAGGCTGATTAAACTGATTATCATATACTCGTGCTGTTAATTAGTTAATTTTTTTAAATTTTAGTATATTAAAATGTAGACGCAGCATCCAAGTAAATTAGAAAAGAACGTCAAGAGGTATAGTTTATGCAAAGCTGAGCCTACTTCATATATTTCCATTTTTGTTCTGCAATTTTGGAGCAGAATAGCTGCAGGATAGCTGCTTTGGGAAACTTCTAATTTTAAGTGCTACTATTCTGTACAAGGGCATCTGAGTGATCATTAAAAACAAACATGGAAGAATGCCAGACATGCAATCTGAAATATCCTGATAAGGTTGAATATTCATGGATTAACTACCTAGTTGGACCAGTGCCTGAGGTCCAGACACTGCCAAGCGTTTAGGCACCTGACTCTGTGAAGGCAAAGGAGATTACATTCCTTTAAAAATTTGAGCCTTGATGCCTTTAAGGGAAAAAGCTTACTGCACAGAAAGTTTCTGCAGTTTTTCAAAAATATTGAAATTTTTGGATTCATCCAAACGCTGAAATTTGCTCTAGATCCAGATTGTATGGCACTTCTGAATATAGGTCCTCTAGTTTGCCTGATATAATTATGCAGCTCAACTATCTCCAATGAAATGTTATAATGTAACTCTTTTATTAAATAAGAAAATAGACAGTAGACACATGTATTCATAAAAAGATTGAGCAGGCTCATTTCCTGAAGTTTATTTCCTTTTTGTAACAAATATTTACTGTCAAATGTTTATTACTTTTACATTTGGATTTTTTTAATACTTCATTGAATTAAAAATACCACATTACCATTGGCTAAAAGAGGAGACAGCTATATTTGCCAATAATTTCTACAGCTAATGCCAATGACTAGTGCCAATTTTTTTTTTTGTTCATATTTTTGTAGACAGCTTTGAGACTTACGATACAAGCATTCTGCAGATGAGGCATGAGAAACACAAAGGTGAAAAGAACGCAAACTTTGAAGGTTTAAAATTAAAGCTGATCATTTCCTCTAAAGAATTCCCTTTCACTGCCTTCGAATGCCAATTCAGAGTAGCATAACAGGATGCAAATATTTGCTTAAATTAATGGCATGTGACATAATTGATCCAAAGCTTCACAGTGTGAATGCTAACTCTTAACGCATATCTGTGGCAGAAAAATACTTCTAAATAAGCAATTGCAAATAGCTTTTAATCTGCTGAAGTTCAACAAGGCTTTTCATTAGAAAGTACTAAAGTCCTCAGAAAATATGCTTTTCTTTGGGAGCCACTAAAGGACTGATGGAGCAAAAGAGCACAGTTTTCATTGTGTTCTAAAGATGTCAAATAAAAAGACTGGTGAAAAATCTTGGGAGACACAAACACCTGCTGTCTGTATCTCACAGAGAAGAACAATGCCTGTTGGCTTGTTATTCTGGCAAGCAACTTGTCCCTGAAGCAACTCCAGACTGGACACGCAATTTCTGCTTGAGAAATGCTGACCACCTACCAGTAGGCTGACATTCTCATTAGGCACTGGACTATCCAGAAACAGAATGTTTTTTATCGCAACAAAAGAAATAGCAAATATCTATTCCAACAGCAGTCAAGCTGAGTGACACCCACACAAGTGGAAGAACTTGAATCATTGTGGGTAGATCTGGGGTTTCCTTCACAGACCTATATTCTAATTCTTTGCTTCCAGTACAGTAGTCCTGGTGGTCTGCATTTTCTTCATTGAGCTGGAAAATATAACCTACACAGATTCTTTTCTTATTGTTTTATATTAGCTAGCTTCCAAATCCAAAATAAATAAAACAGTAAATGTGAAACTAAGAGCATGTTCCCAGGACTTGCATGTGTTCAACAGTTTTAGCAATTTGGCACTTAGAAACCTCAGTTATCACTGATTATTATTTTCTTTGTTAATGCTGATTTATGATCCCAAGATTGTTCAGAGTGAGACTAAGGGACAACTGAAAATCACGAATGGCTAGTTATGACACCAAGAAACCTGGCTGCTTCATGCCTGTCTATGTGGGACAGAATGCAGCCAGCCAGTCCTGGTGACAGGACACAGTGCCTCATGACTTTCTTCTGGATATCTCCAAGGCCACATTGGAAGCAAGCATTTCTCCAGTGTCTATCTAATGTGGGACGCAGATAAACTCTGGTGAGAATGAAAACATCTAACTAATGTGCAAAAACTTAGGAAAAGTTTAGTGGTCTAAATTCGAGAGGATAAGTCAGACAGCCGCATCTCAAATATGACCTACTTCTAGAGACACCAAAAATCAGTGTTTCCATTTTGCCAACCAACTGTGTGAAATAAGCCATTTTGCACCCAAATCCTGACCAAACATCATGTTGCTTAGAAAATACACAGGAAGGGGCCTAATTCTGCACAGATCTCTAAATGGCCTCATCAAACGAGCAGTCATTAATATTTCCTTGGCATAGAGTTAGAGTCAGCTCCTAAGAACATTGCAGAGGTCTGAAGATGAGGTCTACTGAAAGATCCAGGCAGTCATCTAAGCTAGCTCCATGGAATTAGGCAAGCACTCCTGTGAGAAGAGACTTTCACCTCAGCTGAGCTTCCAGCAAAACAACCTCTACTGAGTACTTTGGCAAAACAGTGTCAAAACGGAACCATCCCTAAATCAAGACCAAGTACAAACAGAAGTTTTTTCTGCGTCTGGTCTGGGAGATTAACAAGACCAATGCAGGGAAAGGAGGAGCACTGCATAAGTATGTGCTGTTGGCATGAAGGTCAACGGGAGTTTGACTACTGATTTTGTATCAGCAGTGCTGAACACGCTGAAAATCCCATTACATAGTTCTGAGGAAAGTACAGACTCCTTTTCTCTCCCACTGCTTGACAGCTTTATTTCCAGTTCCCACCTTGTCTCCAGGTACACCCCATGAACTCTTACCTCCATATTCTTACAGAATGTAGCATTGGTCCCAAAAAGTATCTGGCACTGTTCATCAGCACTGTAGTGCATTCCAGGCAGCTTGTGAGGGAGCCGCACCGCATACTGGCTTCGGGGGTCTGTTACCAGCAAACAGGTGCTGACCTTGGACCTGTGGAGGAGTGTAAGAATTAAATATGCCTTTAAGGGAACACACCTTTGAACTGGAGTGCCAGATCACTGCTGCAGAGAAGCTGTTGTCCTCTCTTTAACAGGGATGTTGTCCTTTCTTTAACAGGGAATCTGATGACTTCATGTGAAACGCTGGTGATTTTCCCCAGTATATATCTGGAAGCCTTCCAAATCATTGAAAACTATGGATAGACAGGTCCTTGGGAACTCATCCCTGGCCGCAGGCCTCAAGGCAGAACCAACTATATTCACAGCATTCTGGGTTAAACATTTGTCTAAACTGTTCCTAAAAACCTGCTGGAGACTCAGTTCTGCCCTCAGGCTACCTAGTTCAAAGCTTCACGAGCCTTACAATGACAGCTAGAAAGTCTTCTATCATGTCTCACCTGAATCCCCTTAGCTGAATTTTAAGCCCTTGACTTCTTATCTATCACAGACGTAAAGGAAAGATATTTCCCTTTGCCTTCACAACAATTTTTTACAAATTGGAATATCACTTTATCATCTGCCCCCCACCAGGGACCAGAGTGAGTTCAGGTGCAATTTCTTTTTCAACTTCCTGCCTTTAATATAACAGTACATATCCCATTTTCTTTCATATTTTCCTTTTTCTCCCACCTCTAATCCCCAGAGTGGGGAATTTTCCATGCTGAACCCATTTCTAGCAACGAAAGCACTGGCCACTGTGCCAGACGCTGTTGGTCAGAGAGCTGCACTGTAGGTTTAAGACCACTATTACAGAGTTCAGACAATTTCAGTGCTTGCTATAGTACATGAGAGTTAACAAGCAGCAGGACAGAAATCCTTCATGAACTGCTGAATATGATGAACTGAAATATGGATGCACTGGGAAAGAAGTTTATAGTGAACTGTTTAAGACCAACACTCACGGAGGAGTGAGAGAACACATCAGAATTATCTCCAGGCACAACAAAGTTTCCATAAAATAAAATCTACTTAATAAAAATAATGACAGTAAAAGCCACATTACAAAGCTGGCAGCATTCCTTCAGTGGGGATTATTTAGGGCCACCTACACTCAGATTTCTGTCATTGCAACCATAAAGGGCATTTTTTGTAAAATGAAGGTGATCTGGGATTGTTTTTAGGAAGCTATCAGTACATTTACAAGTGTATATAATTCCTCTGACTCTCTGAAACCTCAGTTTCAAAAGGGCTACTGTAATGGAGACAGATTCAAACTTGCACACCCTAATGACGTATGCACACTCTTTAAGGAAGATTATTTAGACTTCCACTTTCAAAAAACATATTGGATTCTTGCCTGATAGGATGTTTGTTAATCAGCATAATCCTTACTTTAGGAAGTTTTCAAGGTCATCGCGGCTGCATGAAGACCAGGAAAGATCACTTGGGTTCCTGCCCTTCACCCATTCTCCAGACATAATATGCGACCTCCCTGCGCAGGGTTGATGATCATCATCATGGCTCATTCCCATGCTGTTTGATTAAAATAAAACAAGACAAAAAAAAAAACTATCAAGTTATGTTGTGGAGTTCTCATTTCCCATTGGACTTTGTAATGACATTCTTAGCAACTAACAAGTCGAAAACAGGCTGCATATGTAACACAGAATCATTCACCTACTGCTCTGGGCACCTATTTCATGAATAAACTCAACTATAGGTTTCTTTAATTTATCCATTGACTTAATTTCACAAAGGTTTTAGTATTTGTGTGTTTGAAACTTGTAAATGTGCTTCTTACAGACTTTCCTAACAGGAAATGTAACTATTTGAGGGTTCATAGACGAGAACCCGGAGACGTGATTTACCACAGCCGAATGATCTCTGCTAGAATATCACAGCTAGTATTTATTGAAATTTTTTGATTGCTTTCCCAAATCTAGTGGATGTGGTCCCTATAATCATACTGAGAGAATGGCAAACAAATTAACACTAGAGATGGGCCAATTTTGTTGTTCTGTCAGTGTGAATTCAGAATAACTCTACTGTTAGGAAAAACATTTCTCCAAATTTGTGGTATTGTACAATCTCTCTCTCATCTAACTTTGAAGCTGATCTTTGTTTGAGCGGTAGGTTGGATCAGATGACCTCCAGTGGCCCTTCCAACCTAAATTAGTCTGTGACTCTGTAACAGCAATGCTCAGATAGGAGTCTGAGGCAGAATCAAGCCCTCATTTCTGCAAGCACTGTCCAAACGAGCACCAAAGAATGCCCCTTGTCAGTCTCAGCAAGAACAGAATGTGGCCTGCTCAGCAAAACAAACCATCTAAACAAACATCAGATCATATAGCATAAATATATATGGGGGAATTCAAACACATTCGGTGAGGATTTCAAAAAGTATTTAGAAACAGAAAAGTATTACTTTAACCTCCACCCAACTTCCCATTCAGGACCCTTCTGTCATTGGTGGAGTCTCTACCACAGGACTGCTACAGTAAATCACTGTTCAGAATAAACCCCTGTTCCTCTGTAGGAAGGTGGGACTCCTCTGCTGGAGGTAAGACTTTGTGAACAGCCTTCATGGTGGCAAAGCAGGGATAAATGATGTGACCAAGTTCACCTGCTACATCAGCAAAATGTCCCAAGTCCTGACTGGCAACCCTACACTCAGCCCATCGTACCATGCTGCCTGGTAGCAAAAGTGAGTTAAGGGTTTTCCGTCCTACTTTGAAATGATCATTAAAACAATTTTTTAAAATCACACAGAATAATAACATTTTGAAACGTTAATATTCTTCCTTCGATTCCAACACGAAAGGGAAAATAGCTTTCAGACAAAAGGTGCCTTTTACGGCCAGTGTCATCTTCTAGCAAAATAACATCACTTTGGGGCTGAAAACACACATTAATAGGAACTCACCAGCTGCCTGGACTTCACAAGCCAGGAGCAGTCCCTTTAAATATGGTGTCGGACTCTTTAATCCGTGCTATTTCTCTACAAATCAGAGGCTCCTGTTTGCTTTCTGACTATGCTCTTGGCTTTGCTTCTCTCCAGTTTTGGGACTTCACCGTTCAAAGCCTAAACTCAACACACATTTCTAGTTGCAATGAACCAAAACTGGTTTCAGCAGTTTGATAATTATGGCTTAGATTAAACCGCCATCTATGCTATTTTTAGCTTAAAGTGAAGATTATATGGTGGAGTCTATTATTTTAGGTTTATCTCCAGGGACATTATTATTTCTAGCAAAACTATGTTTAACATAATTTTTAGACTCAGAAGTTCCTAGTTATTCTTGTTTTTAAACCTTTGTGGGTTTTGAACACAGCAGAAACATTAACATCAAGCACATTTTGTTTGATGCACGCAGGAATAATTTAACAGTCTATTAGTAACTCTAACTTCAAAACAGTAAAATGTGAAATTCCTGCTCCACTGAAGTGAATGGGAGTTTTGCCATTGACTTCAATGGAGCCTGGATTTCACTCCAACTATTTTACCCATGTTGTTTCTACACACAGAGAAAACTCTTCACATGCTAGGAAGAAAAAAAGTTCCAGCAGTATTCCTCCAATGCAAATAAGCCCATCTAAAGTTCCTATTCCTAAAAGTCAGGGAAGGAAGAGCTAAGTGCCATGAAGCAAGGTATGTAAGCTTGCTGGAAATCTTCCAGAGGAAAGTTTGCCCAAAAATGCCAGTTTGGAAGTCTTGTGGGCAGGCAGCAATTGTGTTAACTTTTCTAATGGAAATAAGGCAGGTTTCCAATGTTTCTTTCAGCCTGCCTGCCTTGTGACCACCACAGTGCTGAGACTCAGAGTTGATTCTTTCAGGTTTCTACTCTGTCAGGGCTTCTGTGGGATGGGACTTGGCAGCTCTCCCATTTTGGCAGCTTCCTGAACAGCCTCCTGGCCAGCACCTCAGCTGTTCCACTTGTAAAGGGTGAAAACAAACCATCTTCCTGACCTTCCAAGTGTTTTAGGCTCCCTGATTTTATCTCTTCCACAAAAAACTAGTGTTTGGTCTAGAGCTGCTAATTAAGAAATGCCTTAGCTTTCTGACTGATTTAAATTATTCTTTGTTAAATTCGTTGAAAGTGGGATTTTTTTGTTTGCAAACAACAAGGGCAATGGTTACTAATTAGTACATTCCTGTCCTTAACTTTATTTTAAACCCAACCTCACGAAAGATGTCTGCTGAAGAGAAATCCTGAGGCTGACATTCATTACTCAGCTTGGATTTTGCAGGGGTGTTTGAGGCAGACAGAATGTATTCTCTATAAAGACTGAGTCAGAACTCACATCTCAGAGTTATTTACAGGCTTCTTCTGACATTCTTTCAATTCTTACACATGGGGAAATCGACACCTTTCTGAACCATTCCTGATTTCTTAACAGAAATTCTTTACAAAGTGATAAGCATAAAGGAATTGAGCCTGAGCTATTGGTATAAAGCAAAGGAGCTCTGCTAAGTTAAAAGAACCATGCTAGTTTATATTGGGATCTGGCCTTGAGGTACACAGGCAACCTCTAATGGCCTCTCTATGATGAGTTTCTGGTAGAATGAAACCAGCAACACCTTTGGAGCCAGTTTTAATTGGCAGTGAAGAACTTTTCCCAGCATCTACTTTACCTCACAATGACTCACTTGAGGAAAGGATTAAATGACCTGCAGGACTAAGGCATACCCTAGCAAGCTAACACATTCTTTTCTGAAGTTCAAGGGTCTCCAGCTACATCAAAGGGATCGTTTTTTCCTAAACACATAGTAAATGTAATGCCATGCTGATTCTTTTCACTAATGAATAGTCCTCCTCCTTTTAACAGAAATAAATCGGACAGAGCACTATGTGTTTGTACTAAACAGCAGTGCAAGCCCTGATTCAGTACCTTGCATTTTCTTTGTGATCACCTAATCTTACCTGCTGTTGAGAAGTTCACATGGAATTAGAAGCAAATAGTCAGTCTCTTGAAACATTCTGCCTTGGGAAGGAGTTCTATTCTTACACGAACAGATCTTGAAAAAAGAGCCGATAAGAACGGCTCTTAGAAGGAGGAATGTCAAAACAGCACTACACTACCCCGCAAACCCACTGCCCTCTCTGCCCTCCGAGTCACAACTGTCCATTTTATCAGGAGCAACAAACACACGCGGCATGTTATCCTTTACACTACAAAGTCAGCAGAGCCGTTACAGATGAGCAGGACTCAGTTCCCCTTTGTGCTGTTACTACCACAGTCACCAGCTCCGTTCTCAGCACAGGGTAAATTTCAGCCTCGGTTCATCACATTCTCCTGCTGAAGACAATGAGATTCCACAAAGGCAAGAAAGAGCAGCTTAGACTGTCAGCTCTTAAACTCCTTTCATTCTATGTTTATTCAGAGTAAGCACAATGGGACTCTGGTTTCACACTCCAGCTTCTTTTCTAATATAAATAATGCATTGGTTATCAAAGACACTAAGGCGTCACCGAAGGAGTCCTGCAGCATATTTATTGTTGCTCATCATATGTGAGTCCAGAAACAAGCTGACTGACCAGTTTGAGTTCTGACCGTTAACATAATCACAGCAAGGCAAATTTTATCAGGAGTCCCAGGGATGCAGCAACAACAGATCTCTTTGATGCTCTTTTTTGTAGAATGACACTTTAAAGTCACATTGCTATGAATAAAAAATGATATGCAGTCTCTCAAAGCCCTGGCCTCTCTGAAGTCTGTGCTCCTTTCCAGGACACTATTCTCTGACAAAGTCTATGCAGCAATCAGAACTGGATCAGGACGCCAGAATTACACTCTGAGTCTGAGCTGGCCAATTTCTTGTGTAACCCTTTTTAGCTAAATGCAATTAACCGCCATTTGTTTTCCCACAGCAATGCTAAATAAATGCACTTGCTTCATTTGTTTCGGTCATTAGCGGAGCTTCTCCTCTAGACAGTTAATGTAACTAAACTGCTCTGTTTACCCTTGGTGCATTTTCCAGTGTTTCCTGTTATTCTTTAAAAGCCTGAGCCAAAGTGCACCAAAGCCTGTAGAAAGCCTCCTACTGCCTTCAGTGCACTGTGCGTTGCACCTCCAAGTTCTTCAGGTTATGTATACAAATATTCCCCAGAACCATGATGACTCTCGATAGGTTTCCTATTAAAAGCCCCAAATCCAAGTTAAAGGATAACGCCAAGGGCTGGGGGAAACTGGTTTAGAAGATGCTTTAGATTTTCTCAACAGCTGCAACTTTGTGGCTGGTAACAGACCACTTGAGAAATCCCCAGGATTATTATCCTACATTCCCACTCTACTGTGGAGAAATTATGGAGAAGGGGTGAGAGGCAAGTTTGAAAGGATATACCACCACCAGTAAAGGAAGAGCTTTTCTTCAGAAAAAGGCAGAAAGAGGGTAGCACATGAAAGAAAGAAATATGAAGAAGGGAAGCCTGAAAAACCACACCCAGAAATGGAAACACCGCGAGCTTCTACAGTCCCTCTGTTTCAAATAAGCACTTCAGCTGGCTCTTAATCAGAGCTTCTCCATAGCCTCCCTGTGAAAGCCAAACCATTCCATTTGTCTGCAAATAATTCAGGGTGAGTCAAACACTGGTTCACTTCAGAAACGAGTGGCACTCGGGACTAGCAAGGCTACCCAAGGTGATCTGGCTGTCACCCTAGCTGCTTGTTAAACTTCTGCACAACACATGATTGATCACTCTCCAGACAACCGGCACTAACGTCAAAGTCACCATTTCTCCAAAGGACAGAGAGGCCGTGCAGCTATCAAGATGGAAATGAGAACAGTGGTCTGTCTCACACTTCTACAGAGAAATCCAAGGCAGAATCCTTCTCTTCCTGACGAACCAACTCAAAAACAGCTGCAACTGTGTAAGCTCGCCAAGACATTAAAAAGGAAAAGCTCCTTGGGGCCACCAACATGGACAAGAGCGGAGCAAAGGGCCTGCTACAGCAATGTCCCAAATACAGAAGGGGACAGGAGAAGGCAGTGGTATCTCTTGCTCCAAGTGAAAAGCTCAGTGGGACCACTAAAATTTTCACGTTCTTGGCTGATATTTGTTTGCTGGAGAGCATGTTTTCTCTATCTGTGTTTATACCAGATGCCTTAGCCCACAGATGGGTTCTCTAAAAGGCTCTGTTTCTGCGAGGCAACACTGAATTGCTAAGAGCTCTACGCAGTACCAGGAGTTGCACTTCACAGCAGGGCAGGTCACTGCTGACCTTCTCAACAGAGCATATGAGAGAAGTCATTCCCTGTGACCCAGCTTGCCGTGACTCACACAGAGGTAACCCAGCATTAACTGCAGAGCCAGGATTAAGCACAAGATTTCTTTCTAAACCTCACTGGAGAAATGCAAATGCAAAGGGAGGACAGACTGAAGAACATCTTCGCATAGCACGAGAGGGAAGGGAGAAGGGGAGCTGTAATTTATCTGCTCTGGCATTTCAGTGTCTGCAGGATGACCGTGCCCCATGGAAAGCTTGCTATTTAGACACGCTGTGGGCACAAATGCCTTCTGTTTATCCATATGAAGGAAATAACTGAAGGACAGAATTCCTCCCCCCTCCCATTTCCTATCGGGTCTCCATGAACAGTTGAGAAGGGAGTCCCGTCTCTATAGTCCATCCAATCTCAACCACAAAGGAAGATGCTGGTATGGCAGGAGGTTATACAGGGTGTGTGTCTGACAGCTGAGAACATTAAACATGGCCATTAAACTCAAATCAATATAGGTCTCTAAGCAGAGAACGTACGTCAACTGTTCTCAGCAGCTACTGGCTTGGGCTGGATTTGAACCAGCAACGTCGAAGTGGGAGACAGTATATCACATAATCAAGCTCGTGAGCCGTCCAGTCCCAAATCGAGTTCAATGTCAGGAATTTTTATTAATGTTTGAAATTGAAGCTGCGTCACTGGAAAGATGCCTACTTCTGAACTGGTTCAACATGTTCAACATTTCAATATAAAATGCTGATATCTAGCAAGTTATGAGGTTTCAAACCAGTTGAGAATAAAGGCATAACAGAGGCAGAAGTGAAATGGGGTTGCTCATTAGAGCTGGAATTCTAATAGAAGCTGCAGTGCAAAATGAGGACAGTAAGTTTAAGAGAGTGACCTAGGAAGGTAATGCATCTGCAGAGCAACCCAAGAGAGGCAGAGGCAGCCAGAAGGGTCAGAAGGGAGTCCAAGCGAGGCTTGGATGTAGGGCAAACTAACAAATGCTGGGGGAACGCCGAGGTGAGTTGAGCTGGGGAGGAGGCAACGAAACAGCTTGCGTAAGCTTCTTACAAAAACAACGGTCACTAAGACTGTGGGTTTAATGGAAAACAGGCTTTTTCACCTTGGGCTTTTCAAAAGTAAACACAGTTGCTTAAATATAACTCGACTATTTCAGAAGCTGTCAGGAGGTACTTTGGGAAGCTATGCTGAAAAGAGGAAGATGATCCTACTTAAAGCATTTGAAGTAATCAGAGACGGTCATTGTGTACATAACTCCAACAGGGGTGTTCAGGATGGGTGCTGAGCTATAGGCATTTTTTTTATCAGGAAAGGCAACATATAAAGGGAGCCATGACTACTGGACTCTTGTTTTTATAACCAAGTTTATGTCACTCTCCAATAATGAAGTAACCAGATATTTTATATGGTTATCTACTCATCAAACAGCCAAGAAGTCAACAACAGCGACTGAGAACACACGAATGCCTATGGTGAATAACAGTGTGGAAAGCTGTGGTTTATTCAGCTGCATGACAGATCCAGCCCTTTATGATATGGTTTTCATTTAAAAAGAATTAGTTCTTTTGCCATGGAATCTGGAAGCCAGCAAGCATGAGCTTGTGCTGCAAGGGACAGATAGCACACAAGAGACTGACATTTCATCTAAAAACTTGCTGCCCATGTGGTCCTAGCTACCTGTAACAGAGCTGGCCAAACCCCATCAACACCAATGACAGTCCTTTTATATGGTTTGATGGAAGTTAGACAAGGGCCATGAAGAACAGGGTGAATCATCTTATGATCTTCTTCCCAGCAAAAGTATCACATGCCCACACTATTGACTACTTTCTCCAGCGGACATTTGCTCACACGATCCTCTCTCGAGAATCCTTGCCTCTTTTGCAGAGTGGCTGATTCACAGCAGGGCAGGCATTGCCTGATGTATTCCAAGACTTTTGGTAAGATGCAGGAATCCAGCTGCAATGCAACTGCACCCTCCGTCCCCATGGCCTGCCTCCACTGTATCTAATTTGCAGGATGTGGTCCCAGCAGAACAACCTTTTCCTGAAAGAGCTTCACAGTGTTTCTGGTAAGAATCAGCAGGTTCTGAGAATGCAGGGTTTAGTGTACCAGGTGGCAGAAAAAGGAGTGCTCCACAAAATACATAGTACTAAAAAAAGCTAAAGTTGGGCAATACATGTACAAATCAATTTGGTGGAAACTCCACATTGAAGAGGTAAAGAAAACACCCTTCTTCCTTCTGATCTTAATGCTCACTCCTTTCCAAGTTCCATGTAGTATCATCTAACACAAATCTCTGAACATGAAAGCTGTCAACCAGAGTAGCTCCAGCTATACGCATTCAGACTTAAAAAGGACTGTGACTGCACAGCACAGTGTAAACCATTCAGTACCAACGCCCTCAGCACAGGCGGGGTCCTGCCCTGGTCAGGATCCTGTCTCTCTGAAGGAAGATGTCTAAAGATGCAAACTCGGGTACAACTCCCAGTTATCAGGGGTGAGCTTGTGACGGCTGTAACAGCCCACTCCCCTACTGCAGAAGGACTCAAAGGTGGCCATAATGGTCCAGTCTGATCACACTGATGCAGAAGGGATTCATCTGAACCTATGTACGCAACGGAGACACAGGAAAGGGTCATGCAGTGAACCCAATCACACGAACGCCGCCCAGCATCACATGGGAACGACTGCCCAGGGCTAAAAATGCTCCTTCTCTGCCCTCACACCCTCCAAACAGGATCAGGAGCTCAGTACACTTCTGCTTACAGTAACAATTTCACTATCTTTTGTGTTCATGCAAGCGCACAATGGCTTCCATTCTAGCCTTTCTTTTTTGGCCCTACAGACCTTAACACGACGCAGCAGGTAGATTCCTTGCCCCTTTACATTCCTAGAGCATTACCCCATCTCCATGGCAGTCATGCACCCAGATACTCCTAATTTCTAAACCCTTTCACATGCTTTGATACATGCCAACAACACACAGAGGCAACAGGTTACTGGCACAGCAGCATCAGTCAGAGTCAAGGATTGCTTTAACACTCCAATCAGTGTTCAAGAGGTGAACACAGATATATCAAAAAACACTCATTGTAAGACATGTGCCAGTTACTCATTACTGTGAATCACTTCTGTCAAGCTATCAGTGAAGAGACACTGGCTACTTGTCATGATCACAGCTGAACTGTGACCCTAAAGCAAGAATAAAGTGATCTGAGGGCCAAAGAGTAATGTCCCCATGAAAATGTATGCACTAAGCTGTCTCTTTGCCCTCCAAAAGATTTAATCCACTACTTGGACATACAAAATGCTCTCTCTCTCACTTGCTTCAGTCTGGTTTCAGAAAACAGGCAATTGTTGCAGAAGGATCACAGCAACTATGAACGAAACAGTGGTGGGCAGAGAAAGACTGCTCATGTCTCTTTTCTGGTGAGCAGAGGCTGCTGTGCTCCATCTGTAGCTCTGTGTATGCAGAAAGCACCCTGGTGCATCGCAGAAGTAACATGCTGAAGTGTAACAAGCTGTTTGCTTTCAGCACTGCCTGAAGTGGGTGAGAACAAGACCTCAGAAAATGTGACAAGCATTTCCTCAGAAGATGAAAAGGGAATATAAATTGTAGGGTGGAAAAAAGACAAAACCCTGGGATAGCTGGGTGGGATTTCCCACCCACTAGGGAAGACAGACAAAAGTTCAGTAAGAACGACTGATAGGTCTGTGACTCAAAGTGTTAGAAACTTAAGGGGAAGCTCTTGTATGCAATCACTTCAGTGCACTTTTCCAAAACTCCAGTGAAACCAGTGAAAGCCTCCAGTCAACTACATGAATGACTGAGGGTCAAACCTGAATGAAGAGATGCAACATGAGTCACCCTTAAAAGAACACGCAAGAAGAAGGAAGAGATGGCAGAGCATGTTTGCCAAATATGTGCAACACAAGCAACCACACATGTCCCACACTCTACCCCACCAGGAAGCCACCCACTGCTGAGAGCTGGGGGAAGCGGAGCAGCCTGGGGAATGCACTGTAGGAGTCAGGAATGCTGGCTGCCTTCCCCACACTGGAGATGAATTCTCCATTCCCGGAGGTGGGAATGAGGAGATGGCCAACTTCAAAAGACAAAGAGGTGTGAAGTAACTGTAATATATATAATTCTACCAGCATCAAGTCTTCTGAAGTCCCCCGACAAGGCAGTGGATATATGATTTATGGTTCCCAGAGCAGCAGAAGTCCTTTTCACAGAAAGAAATATTTTTCAGCCTCTTTCTTTCATTCTTCTTTCTTGGTCTACACTGCACATCACTGTGGGCTTGCAGATTCAGCGCAAGAAGAAAGCCATCCTATGTGACCTTCTTACACTGATTCACTGAAATGACAGGGGACTATAGTGGACAGTAAAAACCTGCATGCTCTTTTTTGCTTGCAAGAATTAAAAAAACACCCAAACTGTCTAGAAAAATAGTTGCACAGGAAATGCATGATCCAATTCTATTAGTTGCAGCTACAATTTAGCAATGGATCAGTCTGCAAGAGTTCAGCTGAAGACACGAAGACATTTGCTGTAAGGACATAGCATTTTCAGTGTTATCCTTGCCACGGCCACTCCCACCACTCCAGAGTGCTCCCCCAAGTTTATGCAAACTTTGTTTCTGATAATGCTCCTCCTGTATACCAGCCCCTTAAACTCAGGATTTTTCATAATTGTGCAGCTGGGAAAATAATGCACAATCCCAGAACCATGTGGCCTTGGCTGTTCATAAACAATTTGAAAAGCTCAGCACTTCGTCTCATTCCTTCAGTCAGTAGGGAGAGACTTCATATCACATAGGAACACTGCAAATTATGGCTTGGTATCAAAGCAATTTGGAAATTATATGTTCAGACCAATACTGAAGTGGAATTCTTTGGGTAGTGGGTATGCCTGATTGCCTACAAAGCTCAAGGCTAAAGAAGCCAAGTTTGCTTTCATATTGTCTAAGAATGTCCCATGAAGAAAGCAAAAAGCAACTTGAAGAGAGATACTCTTGCTTTGAATAACTTTGGCTTGAACATGTTAACGTGAAGACAAATTACAGACAAATGAAAAAGTCTGTTATCTTCATAAGAAGATCTGTCTTTAGAGGGTCTCTAGCTGATAAGAGGTGCAGCATGCATCTCATTTTACCGATGACAGCTTTCTGGAAACCGCATAGGAGTTACCTCATGTGATTCCTTTCATCTCACTCAGAGGTGCTGCCTGCAATAACGCATTTGACAAACCTGGTAAGGTTACTTCAACAAACACCATAAAAATTTCAGAATGAGCTGCAGGTATGCATTGCAGTACTTAAGGTATAAAAAGAAAACATGCATACGTTTTTCTAAACGAACAGGTTGGGTTTTTAATTTGAATGGAGAGATGCCTCAGGATCATACCTGAATTAGTATTGAAAAGGTGTCAACAGCAGAATGAAATAATGGAGAAAGAGATAAAAAAATATACCCGATGGAGAGGACGACACTTAAAATGGTGGGAGTTGATGTTTGTGCACACAAGCAGAAAAGCAAAGATGGAGTCATTATTAAAATGCTCCCGCAGCAAAACCCAATTTGCCACATTACTTTAAAGCTACTAAATCCAAGCAATCTGCATTTTTTTATCCAAAAATTGACCATTGATGACCATGGTGGCTCATGATGGCTACCAGCGAAGAGTTCTGCCCTCTTGGGCTAAACCTATCCCATGTTACATAGCAAGCAGCTTTGCCTGAGAAAGGAAGCCGTAGCCAGGAAAGAATTTAGTCATTGAAAGGTGCTAGAAAGGAAGCTGTGCATTTCCTTCGAAGGAAAGATACTTTTCCTAAGTATAAAGACAACCTAAACTAAGCAGGAAACTGTTCCTAGGGAGCATTTCTTTATCCTGCCTAGTTTTAATCTGATTTTATAATATAAATGAATATTCAAAATGCCAGATTAGAAACCTGCCACTTCGTTAGCTCTCTCTGTAATGGTGCCAGCAAAGAGCAGGGTGGCAGGAAGGGAGCCCAGCTGGCACCAGGTGCTAGAGACAAGGCAGGCTTTGGACTCTCACTGGCAGGTGAGAGGCAGCTACCAAAGGGTGGACATCAGAAATTTCTGAAAGGTCAAACTGTCCCATATGCGGATACAATCTGGCATACAAAATGAGTGTCTCAGTGTACTTCAGAGCAGAGAAAGGAGGTACAGTAAAAATACTCATTTTTAAGGCTCAACACCCTGAGCTAATTTGAGTCCGGCAGGAAGGAAACTTTTCAAGAAAAGATGACACAGTGAGAACAAACCATTATGATCAGACTCCTGTTGTTTTGATTTATTTTACCTAAACAAGAACAGAAGCAGAAAACTGAGAAAACTGTGGATTATTCTTCTCTTTTTTGGAAACTGGGGTCCGAGTAAAGCCATAGATGACAAAACTCCCTGCTGGGTTGGATCCAGCAATGGAAAGAGGCCCAGCATCTGATCTGGGGAGGATTTTGCAAATGGAAAAGGATCAGTGAGAACAAAGAAGGCCTGTTTATCTTATTTGTCTAGTAACCTCTTTTTGTTGGATTTTGTTCCCCAACACAACTGTTGGCCAAAAGGCAGCCAACCTAGTTCCACTACAGTGCAGGCTTCCACTGACATAACAGTAAAGGGAACCACCTTTTCAGAGGCAACATCATTTCCACTGGTGTTGCTGCTGCTGAGTTAGTACCAAAGGAATTTCTAAGTGACAGTCTGGGATTTATCACCTTCCCCAGCTCTGCAGTCATTTTCACCTGGAACCTGTTGAACTCAGCAGGTCAGGCAGACAGAATGGGTTACAGGCTATTGGAACCCAACTGCTAGTGGAAAAGTAAATATTTCAGCTAGATTGCTGCCCTTGTATAAAATCAAATGATTATTTGGCAAATGGCACTTGCAAACCTAGTATTTCCTACGTTGGTGTGTACTGCAGAGGTTGCACAATGGGTGCTTGTACTGTCCCTATGTTTTGGGTCACTGGGTGCACAAGGCTGTTGCCAGCAAAGCCAATGAAGTATGAAACCAGAACCCTTGTAGCAGGAAGCATATGTAAGATTTGCCAAATCATTACGGCCCAGCTATTTAACATGGCCTTGGCTTACTCAGCAGAATAAGCCTTCAAAGAGAAAGACATAGCTGGCAAAGCCACAAAGCTATTGATTATATGAAAATTGTGTTGCCTGGGAGTTTCTAAATGACTGCCGTTTGCCTGTTTGGTGCAGTTTTATTATGTTAAGTAAAGCTGTACAAGATGCCTGAAAACAAAGAAATTAGAGGGACTGCAAGAGAATGTTGCTTCACTAGGGATTACACAGACATCCTTCACAAAGCGTAGAGTAAAACCATAGAAACTCTTGCCCAGAACCACACTAATGCTTGCCACAGGAGTCCAGAAAGCAACGGGAGGTGGACATTCCCACGCCCAGTTCCAATGTGGTTACACTCCAATACTGTAAATAAACTATCAAACTTGGAAGATACAAGGATGAGAAAAGATACACATCGTAGACGGAAGGTACCCCACCACCATGGTAGGATTAGCAGGTTCAGCAACCGCACCTGTAAATATCTTACAGTTTTACATAAAAACTAAAAAAACCCACCCAAAACCAGGGCTGTTATCCAGAGTCTGGCACATGATACTACTCAAACCTCTCCATTTCTTCTTCCCAGTCGTCGTCTTCTCTAAGTGATTTCTGTATGTGATTTTTTTTATGTGACTTTTCTCTATGTGATACCCTAGTGTCATTGCAAAAACAACTTGCCCAGACAAGGTTAATGCAACAGGGATATTCTACTTCTGGGATTCAAATTAACTTCCTCAGGTATCATGTCCTGTATTCCATTGGGCAAACACACCTTCTGTTCAGTGATGCTCCATGACTACCTGTTCCTCAGGTCAAACCATCTATGCTTGCAGAAGTCTCCACTGACTTTTTTTATTTACTTATGTTTAGATCTGTATCAGTCTTTGATCTCTGCTTCCTCTTGACTAAATTAGGACAGAGTTTTCAGAAAAATATTATCAAGCTACTAATATCAAGCTACCTATGTGTTACCAAAAGTGGAAGAAGCATCTCCTGAAAATTTAGGCTATACCTAGTTCTGTCTCAAAACCAGAATATGTTATTAAATAATTGCTTCAACTAGATCACACCAGTTCTGACGTACAAACATATATGATGAAACAGGCAGTGTTCCATTATGTCCTTTCAGAGCTGTACAGAGCAGGCCAACTTAACTGTGAAAATGTGCTTGCAATTATCTGTGGAAGAAGAATGAAACCTGGGAGGAGGGGAACAAGAAAAGGGAGCCTGGGAACAGAGAGAGACATTCCACAACAGATTTACAACACAAATGGCAGAAAATAAAATTAGCAGCTCCAGGGTGGGTACGGACTGTTGCCAGCATTTCTGGCCAGCCTCAGGGTATGTCTACATGGCAGTCAGTCACTCCCAGGAATCCTGTGACTGCAACATACTGGAACAGGGACGTACTCCTGTGAGATTTAAAATGGAGAGTACTGGCACTAGTAAAATCTAGCTGGGGAAGTAACTGCCTGAATCAAACTACCCAGCTACTCGGAAAGTCTTGGTGTAGCAACACAGTGACTAGTACCTGAGCTTGCTAGAGTAAAGCTTGCATGGGATTGCCTCTGGCTCCAGTTCTCCTTGGGATCCATCTGACCTTGATTTTCAACCCCTACAAATGCAGACGTGAATTCCAACACATTGCCTTTTGCAGCACGGTCAAAACAGCCACAGAGGGTTTTACAAAGGCACAGAGGGAACTGCACACAGCTTTCCACCACACAACAGAATCTACATCCAAACTGCCAGCAGTGTCACTGGAGAGGTATATCCAGCCACAAGACAGGTCCTGCCAGTCCCGGGCTGCATGCCTGAGTCACCACATAAATAGATGCTACCCTAAGGCCCACAGGACGGGCACCTCTTTGCAAGGTCTCTGGTAAAACATTCGTGCACACAGCAGTGAATAAGATGCCTGTGGGCACGTGTTACAACCGAGTCTTTTAACTACATGCTGAAAGACCCCCTTGTGCATAGAGGTTTGGTCTCATTTGCTCGACAGAGGGACTGGAATTAAAATTGAAGTTGTCCAGATAACCCTGAAACTGAGACTTTGGTGCTTCTACATGCTTGATTCTGCAACTTTAGTGATGTGGGGTTTAATGCCTTTTTGGAGGTGAGAAGTAATCTGGGGACAGATTGCTTCCTGGCAATTAATTGGTGTACTTTTGCAACTGCAATGAAGAAAAACATTCCACGGAAATTCAGGTCAGGCAGAACCTGCCTGATAAGTGAGGGACTAACTCAAGCCTCTGCTACACTTCAGAGAGCAGTTGCAAGGTCTACCGCCTATTCTGTGACTGATCTCGCTGTCAACACTGTAACACTCCAGGACCCTACTGGTTGTTTTGCTCATACTTCTAAAAACCAGCTCTTTACAAATGCTGTGAAGAAATCCTTGCATTTGCCATCGTTACAATGCAGATGGTTGAAAGAGCAACACAGAGCAGAAAAAGCAGCCCAGAACGGAGCCCTTCTGAAAAACAGGGTTAATGCTTAAAGTCAGCCAGAATATAAACTACGCTCATCTGCCTACATCAGTAGAGCTTTGTGTTCAAGGCTAGACTATGGTGAGCTGCTCTAAAAAAGACAGAGAAGGTTGTTTGGGTTTATTTCTTTCAAAACAGCTTCTCTGCTCCCACATCCTACACCTAAATGTTATAATCCCAGGACAAAATGAGAGAATTTGTAGCAAATGTCCCTCCATTTTTACACCATTTCCAGAACCACTCCCCTTGCACCACTACCATGATTCGGCTGGCTGGCTCCATTGGTGCTGGCACTGTGCTGATTGGAATCACAGAAAAGATTGCTTAAGGAAAATAAACAGTTTTACATCAGCACAGTGTGCGCTTTGCAGCACTACCTGACTGCTCAGATCTGTGTCCCATTTACGCTGGTGGTCCTCAGCTTCCACGTGAAACTTTTCATTTTTAAAATGCATTATGACCAAATCTTTACAAATTGCAGGGCAGGGGAGAAGGAGGACTGCTAATTTCCTGTTTGGTTCCTAGGAATTAAGCTTGTATGCCTAGGAATTAAGCTTGTATGCCTGCACCACACTGACCTGGCTTTGCCAGTGTAAGTTGTCATAGGATGTTATTCTGTACCCTTGGATCCGCTCAAGACACATTCCCCTTCAGCTTGCAATATTTTCACATTTTGCCTTACAACTATTTGCATGACAGAATCTCTCTGCTGGGTGCTGCACTAGACAGATCAGGAAGGTAAGTTTATTCCCTAGTCTATTAGCACAAATATCAGGCCACAAAGGCAACATCCAGAGAGTGCTTTTCCTTTACCTGCACCACCACTATTGCTTGAGACACACCACAAAGGCCATACTTCATTATGCAGCAAATAATTATGCACCCTAAAGTCATTTTAGCCAAGCTACATCTATCAATACTTAATGCCTAAAGCACATAATCATACTGGACAGAAACCTGCCCATTCTACACTCTTCCCTCAGCTGATTCCAAATCCAGAGCTGTCTGGTTTGTGCACTACAGGCTTTTTACCTTTGGACTCATTTTTGTCCTCATCTGTTTCAGCTTCAAGTTTGAGGCCATGCGGTTTCAGACTTGGCAATGCATTGCATCTTGCTTATTGTCAGTTGATTTTGATTCACTTTCTTAAGGGCATCTGACACGGCGTGGCTTCCAGCCATACCACCTCCAGCTATTCTCACACCATCTAGGCAGTGCCAGGTTCCGCTAGCTCATGAATGGGAATCTTCCCTCCCCACCCAAGCCTGCCCCCATCCCACAACAGGAAAGCCGAGGCTGTTGAAAGAAACAGGAACGGCAACAAAGCTGGCATTGTTGTCCTGAAAAACCACTGGCTACAGCCCACCCGCTTCATTTAGGGGATAACGGATGTAAGGATGAAGCCCAGCTTTTGTTTAAAAAACTTATTTGCCTTTTTCTTTGGAAAATGACTTGAAAATGGTAACAATGTCACTGCTGTAGGCAAAAAGAGAAGCAGGGGAGGGTGAAGTGGCACTATTTTTCAAAAGTCACAGTTGTTCAGGGTGGTCTTTGGGGTATGAATCTCAGAACAACTTCACAGTGGTGCAGTTCATGGCGGAGGAGGGAAGCACCATTCAGGATGCCGTTGACAACAGTAGGGCATTTTCAAGCTCTTACTGATGGAGTTGTCCTACTAGTCTGAGGAAGGATGAGAGGAAGAAAGTGTTCAGCATATTAAGCTGTTTATAATATGAAGACCTTGGTCTTGTTCTTTTTAACACTTCAGAGACCACTGTGATCTCTGTGTCTTCGCTTCTGTGTAGGTCAGAACACAGTACTCAACCCAGCAATCCCTGGATAAAAACAACTAACAGCGGTAACATCAAACTGCGTTATTTTAAAAGACATCCACTACTGACCATGCTGAATGAAGGAACAAGGCTTGCTGAGGGTCCTGTCTTGTATAGTAAGAAGTTTATGATTTGCAGCCTCATCACATATTTAGTGGTCTCTACCCTGCCTGTTACCTTTCCGTAATAGCAAAATTCTTCTCCTGGACTCTTTGTAGGAAAAATCGATACAAATGGATGCTCCCCTTGTGCCCATGGACCAAAATTATCGTTCCAGATTTGAAGATATAAATACAACAGATATAAGTTATATCACTCACCCCATCATCAAGCAACTACAACTCTATAGGTTAAACCTGAAGATGAACTTCTATAGGATCTATAAGCATCACCCTAATGGAGCTATTTAATGACGTCTCCACGTTTTCACAGTGCAGCTGTCCATAATAGTGTTTTTTTGCAGTGAGTCCAAATGACTTTAGTGGCAGATTAGGAATATGACACATCAATTAGTAATCCATTCACTTTTTCCAAAGTCTACATCAGAAACTATCTGTGAATGCCAGACTGGGCTTGTGATCTCCACAGACAGTTGTTAGTCTTACGGCAAGAAGTAATAAATCTCAGCTTTTCTACACTCATAAGGAAATCAGCCTTCAATAAAGCTCACAATTACGGCTCTCCAAAATTTATATATTTGCTAATATGTATGTAAGTTTTCATTGGATGCTTTTTTTAATTAAGAAACTTGCACCTAGTTTTCCTTGGTTTTCATTTTTAAGCCTGAAGCTCATGTCAGCTTTTTTGTCTACATTTCTGCAATGTGTTTCCTTACATTTCACAGTCACTACAAGTTTGTAGGTAAAGTGTGCACACAATCCTTCTATTTGCATAAGACATGCTAGAACAGGACTGCTCAGAGCATACTGTTGCAGTTCAAAATCAGACAAATGAGAGGTCTGACACCTAGTAAGGTCAATGAAAAGACTCCTGTTGACTTCAGTGCCAGAAAGACACCAGTAAATAGACAAGACTTTGAAATAAGTAACTAGGCCACTGGTGGATGATGGTAGAGAGGGATGATTTTGACGCTCAGGTTGGGTGATGAGAGACAGATGGCATTTTTTCCTCTCTGTTTTGATTTGGCACACAGGGGTTTGATTCTGCATGCTTATGGGCTTAAGCAAGGGAAAAGGGGGCAGAAGGGCTGGAGGGCTTTCTCCAGTGTGTGACAGAGAATTGCAACTCATTGTGAAACAGGCTAACCTGGCACATGCCCCTAAAACACCTGTGGCAGCAGAATCCTGCCAGCAGCTTCTCTAACCTAACCCAGCTGGCTGCTTCAGTTGGAGCCTTCCTGGCTCACATGCCTTCTGAGCGCTACATTCCTCAGACCCAGACACCTTCGGTCCCTGGACTGGCTCTTATAGACCCTCCAAGCCCCTCCAGTACTCAAGTACTCTTCCCAGTCTTTCTCGCCTGAGCGTGTTCTGGTCTCTTCTCTCTCAGTAAAGGGGCTCATGAGGCAGCTCTGTTAGAACATGCAGTCTCCTTTGTCATTTCTCCTTCTTCACCAGCAATCTTCATCTAAGCTCTCCATCTGTCCCCACAATGGGATCTATGACTCTCCCGAAGCAGAAGATTCTCTGCACAATAGCACACTCACTGTCCAAATCCTCCAGGGTACTGAACCCAGGCCACGCTTGGTCAACCCCTTTAGACATCTCCCACCCACCTCTTGAAATCGTTTTCCAAGATGGAAGCAAAGAATGAAAACCAGCAGAGAAAGGACATTATGGTCTTACCACCAAAATTGCACTCAGAAAAGCAAATGGAGTTTGCTACTTTCCTCAGAGATGGAGAGCTGTATCTAAAAGCATTACATCCCCTATTTATGTTGTGGATTTTTTGCAAGGCATTATTAGAAGGAAGCTTGACAGCTCTGCTGGGAAACTTGGCATACACGAGGACAGACCAGTCTCACTCTTTTACACAGCTGGATTTTCTGCAGCTCAAGTATTTTTCCCTTCTGCTCTTGGCCCATACAAAGATGAGTGCTGAATTTCCCTTAACATTACCCACAGGTTAATTTGTTATTAAGTTTAGGCTCAGTTTAACATCTTGGCATGCAATTTAAATAAAACCAAAACCAAATGTCGTTCATTTCTGCTGAAACCACCCTTGGTTTGGCTCAGCTGCCTTTGGTGTCACTGGAGGGTGAACAGGAGATTCAATTTCATCTTGTCATTTTTGGTAGCAACCTAAATATCCTCCATACAACTTTGAAATACATTGCCATAAAGTAATTATTCATCATTGATTGAGATTGGCCAGAATCTGAACATGACACACTGGCTCTGACTTAGCTGTCAAATACTTGTTACTGTAGGAAAGGAAGATACAACAGACACATAAACAGTAAGAGTCCAGAAGGGTGCAGACAAAACTTATGCAAAACTTCTTACTAAAGGAACAATGGTGGGACTTCCTACCTTCCATCCAGAGAGGCTAAAGGCGTACCTGAAAATCCCACAGGTACAGCCCTTGCCTCTATATAAATTTGTTCCTGGTCTAATTCGATAGCTGACACAGTGCAACCAGAATGATGTCAATGGAAAGGGAAAAAAGCTCATAAGTATTATGAGTAAGTGCATATTACTCTTAGCCTGGAAAGCAGTGAATGCGGATGCTGACCTTTTGGTTAACTCATTAACTGCACTAAGACGATGCAGGTGACTCTTCCAGTCAATTTTGGTTTTTTCTGCCCATGGTATATTTACAGGCAGCCTTAAAGAGTTTTCAAAGATACCTGCAGAAAGTACCCAGTAATCTCATTCTGCAAATTTCTGTCTGACTAGAAATTATCATGTTCTTTGCTGTTTTTTCCAGTCAGTGTTCAAAGTGTGTTAGTTTGCTGCGACTGAGCTGATAAATCAAGTCACATGATTTCTTTCTGATCAAGTAAAACTGCTTACGGGCATTTCCAAAACACTGACGTTTACAATTTCAGCCACAGTAGATTACTTCACGTACAGAGATGAAACCATTACCAAAGTATTCAACTACTAAAATCCTTGACATAGACACCTGAACTTCAGAGAAAATTTAGAAAGTTCAAAGATTTTGAAGTTGATGCCGTTTTTGTTGACCTATGCTAAACATAAACATATGCGTAAATAACAGCAGAATTTGTCTCTAACTACTACCATCAATCATTTAAGAGCATGAGGCCTCTTGGTGCTACTCAAAATCAAAACATAGAGTGGAAAATAAGGGAGGCTCAAATAGAAAGATATATATTTGCACTGAACTGAATATTTACGTAAGCCTCCTAACAAATAAGTTACTTCTCAATCTGCTAGATTTATGAAATCATAAAAAACATGCCACACTAGTAATTTCACTTGTATAGCTTTAAATGAAAGTATGCTATAGTGGCATCAGTAAAGAAAGAAACAGAAGGACAAGTTCTTACTTGTGCCCAAGTTCATGTGCAATTGTAAATGCCAGATTAAGACCGTTGTCTTCAGCAAGAACACACTTTCTCTTGGCACTGCAGACACCTCCTAGATAAGCAATTCCTGCAACAGAAACACAGAGAATGTTCCCATCAGAATCAGTGCAACAGCTCATTCACTCCAAACATACAGCAGTAACTCAACCAAAGTAAGAAAAAATGCACCCAGTATGAAAAATACTAGAGCAGTTTGCACACAAAATTATCTGAGTATTTTGTTCATCATCCTACTGAAAAAATCAGTCTAGAATTTTGTGCAGACAGGAAACAAGTTAAACACAGTCACCTTTACTGCTTTCATTGGAAAATATATTTCACTGTCTCAAAAATCTCTTTCACTGACTCAAAAATTCATCTAAGCTTGTCTATTAATGCCCCCTACTACAATGTCAGACGATGCAGTGAAATGGCCTTAACAAGCATTTAAACGCCGTTCTTCCCATTTTCAGAATAAAGCTGGGGAGAGGAATAAACCAATAAAAGCAGAGACTCTCTGAAAAGATCTTACATTTTCCCTTATTTTCACACTTTAAGAAAGCAAGAGTGGCAGAGTCAGAAAAGCTGGCAAACTCCTAACGGTGAGTCATAGAGCCAATGTAGGTGGCGGAAGTCTTCTACGACTTAGTGGAATTTAGGATTTGATCCCACGGACAATTGCACAGTACTCTCTAGGTCTGTTTGTGTGGGCACCACAAATGGTCGTAGGCTGAAGTCAAAGAAGAATTTAGAAGTTACAGCATGAAACTTCTGCTATGGAAAAACAATAGTCCTCATATGCCCTTCCTGCATCCTGCCTGTCCCCTGCAGAAAGTGCAACTGTACTTGGAAACGTTGTGACGGCTTCACAGGCCACGCACAGGATGATTTGCTGATGAGATTTTTTCTCATCTGCCATCTAGAAACCACAGTTAAGCCATTGGGAGTTTTGCACAAAGGTTAAAGACAGAGACAGAGCTTAAGGATGTCTCTATTGAAACAAGTCCTCCACTGCTAAACAATCACCTCTCAAAAGCCACACAAACAGTTCAACGGTACACACAAAACAAGATTTCCAGAGAGTGTGCAGCAACCTAAATGCTGAGTTCATCTTGCCACTTCACACATCCTTCCGCCATGCTGGAATAAGGGGAAGTGTAAAGACGTTCCACAAATGCCTTTCATTTTCTTCACACGAGATTTATTTGCTTCTATTTACCAGAAAACAAGAAATCTATTTCTTCGCTGTAATACTGATCTCACAGAGGGGTAGCTAGGATCGAGCTGCCTTTAATGAGCAGACCACAACCATGCAATGGAGACATGATCTTGATTGCAACCTCAGGTCACACACCTGATGGCCTAACGAACAAGTCGTAGAACAAAATCTCAGCAGTAGGTGTCTGAAGTGTGTCTTGGGCTATGAACATGCCTTCTGTTTCTTTTAAAGGTCACAAAACATTCCTGGTTGATTTCTGAAATGGAAGTATATATTTCTCCTGATTTATATCTGCTACCATGCACCCTTATGGTGACTTACAAGTAACACCACCCTCACCAGTATCGGTCTTTTGCTTCTAATCCTACTTGGAATCAGCAATTTCTGGGAATATTTTTGGCAGAAGGAAAATACTATTTTGGAAAACGTTAGTTTATTGTAAAACCAACAGCAGAAGGTCTGAGATGAAGAACAACTGCCAGATTTTGGTTAAAGGGAAGCAAAAATTGAATACTTGAGTCACAGAAGCTAGAGATGAAAAGGAACAATTAGGTGACTCCACCAATTCTCTGCTTCTTTAGATTTATGCCTTTGTGAATTTTTGAGTTCTTAAAACCTCTCCCAGCACGCATACATGAAACAGGGTACTTGGGAGGAAGGAAGCTTCATGCCAAATTGCTAATCCACTCCATATCTGCCTCTCCACTGGAGCATACTGTGTTGTCACAGGAGACAAAACTGTGATGGCCCAACGGCTGGTGTTAATCCTGATTTCCAGCTGGGAGAGAGGAAAACCAGTAAGGGCTGTTGAGTTTGCCTTCACTTGTTAGCTTGCCCAGGCCAGGCTCTTCCCACAATGGTGTGCTATGACCCTGTGGCACAACTGCCATCTACTCACAAGTTGCTCCTGGAGATCCCTTTGCCTTCTGGGGAGCAGACGAACAGAGCTCTGTAATAAACTGACCCACTCAGCTGAAACACACTGTTACTGAATAGGGAGGGATATTTTAGCTACCTTTCAGCAGTTTTAGGTACAGCTAACAATAATGACCAGAGCAGGATTCTTACTGAAAGTGTTTTATTTCTACTACTAAACCTGATTATTCCAGGTTCCTGCCTCTTCCATTTAGCCAGTGCCAGCATATATCTCGGCTGTATCTGGCACATGAGGTTTTAACTGAGAAGCAACAACACAGCATTGCATCTCAAGCTCAGTGGTCAATCAGGCAAGCCAGTTCAGTGTGAAATGGTTCATGCTAATTTCCTTCTGAGAAGTTTCATAAAATGAGGCTGAGTCCATGTTTGCTGTCACTTGGAGATGGAAGGGGGAAATATTTCCATGTTTGGGAGATGTGGTGTAGGAAAACAGTCTAGAGTTCTGTCAATATATTAAACAGGGTTAAATATCCATTAAAACAGCAAATACATTACACCTCTAATGGTAATTCTCCTGAAGTCTTTGTTGAGTGGTTCTAATCCCCACTGAAACTGACTGGCAATAACACTGCTCTGTGCTAAAAGCCTCACTATTCAAAGGTAGAAAACTAACAATGAAGGACTTGTACATTCTTCAGTGGCTGAAAAAGATGTGACTGTGGCTCAGTTACAGACTCTAAGTCACCTTATTTTTAGTAGTTAGTTTCAATGTTTAAGGTGAATCCTCTGTGGCCATTTTATAGTATTTGCAATGACTAATTTAAAAATGTGGACATCTAAAATTAGTTTATCATTACAATTATTAAAGACTTCTGTTGCAGTGGAGCCCAGGGATCAGACAATATAGGAACAGAAGTGGACTGGGCAGGGAAACTCATAACCCTAGAGGAGCAGACAGCAGAAAACTTTGCAGTACATGAAGTGAACTCAGTAAGAAGTCCAGCTCATGAACTGCTGAGTGCTTATTAGTAAGAGTCATTCTGGAACAGCAAGCCAGTTATAACAAATTGTTATAACATTTTAAGCCTGAAAAAGCTTGCCTCAAAAATGTTTTTGAAATATATATTTTATATCAAACTATTTCCTCAGACTATAATTTTCTCTTGGACCAATACATTTTACCATTAATTCTTTCATTAGAACATAAATAACAAATATATTCTTGATCTGTAAACATAATATAGTTCTTCAGTAAATATATCTGAACTATTAAGATAAACACTTCTCTGCTACTCAATACAATGATCCTTATAATTAATATGCAGAGAAAAATACACCTTTAACCAAGAATGATAGTCTTACAATGCCTTCGTAGCTGCATTAATAAGATTTATTTTCTTCATTGGGATGAATGGAAACTGCTGTTTGCTTCTTAGAATCCCAGATTTTAATCTGAGCCTTTCAAGTCTGCAGAATTTGAATAGAAAATTTTCAGACATGTTTGTGAAAATCCTGGCATGCTGTGGTTCCACCAGGCTGGGAATAACATAAGAGGAACTTGTCTTTTTTGGTAATTTTGCTTCTGGCCCTGTCTGGAAGACAGGTGTGTGAAAATGAACAACAGGGAAGAATGCTGAACTGCATTTTTGTTGGGTTTATTTGTTTGTTTATTTTAAAACTCACACTTCTCCTGTGCTCATGCAAATATACAGACAATGGCTTTCTTCAGGAAAAAAGTCTTTGTCTTTTCAGACACGCTACTAACTGCCAACAATTATCACAAATCTATTTCTAATATCAACAAAGGTCAAGCAGGAGCATCAGTGGTAGAGGGAAAGGAAAGCCAATTACTATTTTTACTGTTACCAAGTGTGAGGGTTTTTTCCTTTCTCTCATGAGAAATTGCATAATTACAGTCCATAACTTCTGTGCTTGGGTTTGAACACGCAAAGCTATCTACACTTCCACAGCAAACCTTAGGACACAGGCAACTGTGTAAACTCAGATTTATCCAAAAACTTGTCATACATAAACAGTTTGCAGCTGTTGGCCTTTCTGCCAGCTAATGAGCCCTCTGCTAGCAATATCTCTGAGGGGAATGATTACATTTATCCTACCAGCTCAGCTAGGCATTAGGATATTACATACTTGTCACAGTGATAGCCAAAGCTGGAAGAAGACAAGTTCTGGTGCGTGGGTTCACATTTCAGCCTATTCCAAACACCCAAGGCTTCCTTCTGATGACTGTGGAATATTCACTCAGCAAGTGGTTTATCCAGGTACTCCAGCTTTCAGCTCTCTAATGTCTTGTTTTCATTGCACTCCTAATACTTTAATCTCTTCTTTTGCCAGCCACCTCTGGATACAGAACTTTTACTTGATTAAAACTTGGCTAGCTTTCCTCTTCTCAACGTATTTGCTCTTGGGAAGGGAGCCAAACTTGAAGTCCTGAAGTCTGCTTGGCACAGATGGAGACTCACTGCATAGCCACATGCATGGAGCAAACCTCCCATTCCCCCACCATTACTAGCTTGGTGCTGAGCTGATGTTTTTCTCATCCTCCCACGACTTTCAATTTGTGCAGCTCATACATTGCCATCAATTACACTCCTGCAACCTCTCTTAACATCCTACATAAGTAAAATCAGGAAACCCTAGAAGTGATTCATGCTCTGCCTTTCCGTTCAGTTGCAATAATATGTTTGACAGAGATGCCCTGCCTGTATTTACACATCAAGTCAGTCACCAAGGGAATCTTTCAGCGCTTATAATACTTGAAAAATACTTTTCCTTTCTATAAAGCCTACATATAAAAGGTTCCAAATTTTAAAAAACATTAAAGAAGAAGTACCCACTAAACTGCCTCCAGGACAGGTAATAACACACCCAGTTCTACAGCTGAATAAACAGAGGTCCCAAGAAGTCAGTGGCACCAGGTGAAAAAAGAACAGTATCCACGGAAGGGCCCTCTCCAGAATGTACAACACAGTGGGACTAAGGTTGTTACCACCACCGTTCTACTGAGCCTCCAGTTCCAAGTTTGGTTAACAGGGATCATCCAGAAGAAGTTAACAGGGTGACCTGTTCCATCATTCTATGAGAATGTGTTAATTCAAAGCCAGACATGCAATTTTAGTGGCACAGATTAATTTGGCTTAATGCTGGATAGTCATCTAGATGCCAAATTGTTAATCTTGCAGTAACAACATGGTTTCCATTAGAGTTTAATATTCATGTATGGAAACTGTTTTCCTTAGCAATGATTTTCATTGTCACTGTATTTAATGAAAAACACGCTGGAAACAATACACTCATCATGAATTGCAAGTACTAGAATTATAGTACAACCACCCAATGCATGGGAGACAGCTACAGTCAGGTACAAAACCAAGTTAACAATTGTGCCAAGTGCTGTACCCAGTGCAAGTCACAATATTTTGAACTCTAGTATTTGTAAAGGAAGAGTTCCTGATGCCACGGACCATCTGATGGAATGGGCTCGCAGGCACTGGAAGAAGTCAGCCATGGCCTACCTCAAATAGGTCACCCCACAAGTATGCCCTTACCCTTCAAGGGAATGTGAAATAAGCTCAATCTCTACGTGCCTGAGGAAGAAATCTACACTGACAATAGGGATGCCATTTCTCCTCTGTTTGTACTCAGTCAAAGGATGGAGAATATGACTTGTTGTCCGCCTCATTCTCTTGGTGTCATACGAGAGACAAAAATGAGTCAATCATTTCAATTAACTTGATCTTGTTGAGTGGCAGAACATCCACTCCCTGCTGAGGGCTTAAATTCTCTCCAGGGTGGGAGGTGGTTGAACCATGTCCGGGAAATAAAGCAACAAAGGACTGGTCCAAATCCAACCCTCTATGCAGAACTGAGTAGGCACTCAGATAACAAAGCAATAGTCAAAGCCCTCACAAGGAGTTTGCGATTTTGTAGAATTTAAGCTAGAATAGTATCCAGGCAGGTGTATTGTGTATACAACTCCCTTTCTTTCACTGGTGCAGGAAAGCGGACTGGAGGAAGTTGTTTCCAGCACTAATTTTTTTGAGCATTGGTAAACCCACGCCATTTCTGCAGGTAGAAGATGATTTGGATTCCTGGGAATCCCAAGAAACCTCGAGCTAAAGGCACATGAGGTTCACTCCTCCAACTCTACAGCACACATTTGTTCTCATGTAAGGTTTTCAAACTGGTGTCCAAGTCCCCATATATATCCCTCCCTGCCTGACTGAGAAACTGGCAAGTACTACATCAACTTTACAAAAAAACAAGCTAAGACACAACATCAAACAACTGTAAGATCCCACAAGAAATCACCACTACTTCTGAGAATACACATCAGACACTGATTTTCTGCACCTAGCCAACTTGTTGCAAATGTGTCCATCATCACCGAATCCTCTTCTTACTTTGGAGAATCTACCTTATTTCAAATTTCAGCAGGACCTCTATAAAACTCTGTTCCTTGCCTCCAAACCAGCATGACCTGCAGAGATGAGGCACGCTTTCCCAGAACTGGGTGTACTCTGTGGCTGGACACCTCCCCTGTGGGACTGACTGTTGTCCTGTAGTGTCCAATAAAATCTCTTCTTCCTTGTAACTCCGACAACACTGTCACTTCCAGTGTACACAACTGCTGTCAGAATCCCAAAAGGCCAGCAAGAAAAATAAATAGCTGAAACACAAAGCAGTTACTTTCTGAATCTCTTGATTTTCATTACACACACCCTGAAAGACTAACAAATAAAATCTCTCCCTGATATTCACAATACTAGCTGTGATGTTTCTAGAGCTGATGATAGTGTAATACTCCTCAGCACACAAGGTCATAATAGCACAAATGAATGAAACACAGAATACCTTTTATAGGTGATACTTATCTGACTACTGGGAATACTTATAGATACTCAGTACTGAAATATTGCCCAAGGGTCTAGCAACTGGCCCTGGATAACATTTCACAAGACCAGGACTTAGATCGTGAGAGCCAGATTCAACCATGTGCCTTAGTCTTTGTGAAATGACTGCGATTTGTGCAGACACACCCAAATCCTAGCCATGGCATCACTGAAGCTCAACAGAGCTTCTCAGTCGACTCTTTCAGCCCACACTGAACTTGGCACTGGAATATGCTGCCCATTTTTCAAACAGATTAGCTGACATCTAACCAGGGTTAGATCTAGCTATGCAAGTTGCTCTACTCTATATCTTTGCGACAAAAAGGCCTTTGTGAGGCTAGACCTCCTCATGTCTGCAAACCTGCAAAGAAGGCAAGATTCTACAAATCATTAGAGCTTAAAGGAGTGCTTTTTCTATCTTCTTTTTATCTTTGTTTAATTACCCTGCAAGACAGCAATTAATGGAACATGTAGAATCCCTTCCCCAGTATGGGCAACTCTCAGCTTTAGCTTTCAGTCTTTCTGCGGGACTTTTGTGTTTCCTGGGAACCCTCCTGTGGTTTTCTAAGTTTAATGGATGAATCATTTATCTGCTCCTTTACTAACTTGCCCACACACAGACATTCCCCAAGATTCCAAGAGCATTATTCTAATGCTACTTGCATTGGATTTACACCGTGCTAATTCAGTGATTTAAGCAGAGCCTCTCCCAGTGTACAAGGAGCTGCCCAGACAGTTGCAAAGCCCTAGAGATTAAGACCAACCATGACTTTAGGGACAATTGTCTTCACCCAGACTAGTAAAAGGTTGCTTCAGATACCAAATGCATTGAGATGAAGAAAGCTGACAGATGTTCTAACATTTTCTTGGCCTAGAAGAGGCTTTAATCAAGGCCTACAAAAACATGCCAGACAGGCTACTAACACTGCGTTCTGCCAGCAAAGAGCAGACAATCTTTGGAAACCCCCAGAGGCTTGACATGGGCATCTGTGAAAACCACATTCCTTTCCAATGCCATTCAACAAAGATTTGTGATCACAAGCATAAACATTCGCCACACTGACCACACCTGAGGAGAGGTACAGCATTCACAGTAATCCAAAGAAAGCTGGAAACAAGTATACTGGCTAGCCTCATCGAGCAGATATCCATCAGGAGTGACACGGGTATCACTGATCTTGCCTTGGAGCAAGGGAATGCATTAAAAGACCACCTGAAGTTCTTTCTAGCCGTAATTTTCTAAGCTTTTACAATAAAGCACTGGGATCTAAGACCTCAGCAAAGAAGGAGATAAAAAGAAATACCCTGTTTATTTGACATCTGCTCTTTGTTCAGCATGACATCCTCTATGCCATTAACATGACTCCTCCCTTTCAGCAAACCATTGCTTCCCCAGATGACAGCACATTAATAAATCCTCTCAATCTAATGTGACATGAGGAGTGGCTTAATTAACTGGAGCAGAGGAAGCAGGGTATCATCTACATGTTTACTCTACTTTGATATGCTAACAGCCACATTCCAGAGAGCTTCTCCTGCACACTCCCCAGTGACCGGAGCCGTGGCTGCTGCTGAATGCAGATTTCAAACAGGCAAAAACACAGTTCCTTTCTGCATTCCTGTTTCTCTAGTTAAATATGAAGTCCAAATCAAACCACCATTCCCAAATGTAGATTCCCAAACCCTGGCAGCTAATTCACCATCTGTTTATAGACATCACACAGTGTTGAAAGTCTCCATGCTCATGCACATGCATGGAAATTCATGGGCTTAATTACCCAAAGTAAGATATATTACAACAGCTGTACTCCTGTTAAGAGGAAAGGCAGGGGAAGAGCTAGTTAGGTGGATCTGAGAGAAGGACTCCAGTTGGGGAGACATTGATCGACTGGGTAAGTCAACACATAGCGCTGGGAAGCATAGCGAAGCCTGGCACAATTCAAATTTAGTGACTAATGGAGAGAGACAGATGGGAAGATGTTAGGGTTTGAGAGGAGACGGTGACAGAAATGTAGCAAATGGAGATAATATGGGTTTTCCAGCAGTCTTCAAGCAACATGACTTTGATCTCATAAGCAGCGGGGAGTCACTTCTGTGGGAGGCAGGGGTCAAGGAGGGCAGGAGATAAGATCAGAAGGGAAGATGAGCTCTCTGAGAAATTCTGTGTGTACTTACTGCTGGAGAAAAATGGATCTACAGCCCTGGGTCATATGTCTCTGGCATCACGGCTTCACCTGAGGAAAAGCAGGAGCTGGACTGCAACAAAGCCTGATGAGGACAGGGAAGTATTCAGGCAGGGAGGCCTGTGCCTTAGTGTGGGCAAAAAATGGCACTTAGCATAAGAAAAGGACAGCTGTTAGAACTGGTATAGAAGCAAGCAATGGAGATCAGGGGGATACAAGCTCTAGAAAGAAAAAGAGACAGGCATAGGGGACAAGGTTGTTCAAGGGTATCTTACACCAAAAACGAGTCAGATCCAGCACAAGTCAGGAGACATCTGACACTTTTGACAGATTACAGGAACATGTGGCTGTGAATGCAAAAAAACTGTCACCAACAACTGTGAAACCAAACTGTAACTCAGGATTTGGATTCTAGCCCTTGAAAGTCACCTGTGCCTGGGACTCAAAGGTATTTGGATTTGAGTATCTTCTGCTGGCCTCATTTTGTTCAGTGGATGTAGACGGCACTGAGAGATGAACCTGCTGGTCCTTTCTACAACCTGTTGTAGAATCAAGCAGGATTTTCCCTTCTCACTTTCATGCAAATACTGACATGATAATACACAAAAGACAGGCAGACTGCCAAGGCAACAGGAGGACTCAGCACTGGATTCAGGATTTGTGGAGCTGCATGTCTTTCAGCAAGACACAGGATAGAAATAAGCCCACATCTCTCACCTGCTGGATTGCTTGACAAAAGAAGAAAGCTCCACCTGCTCCTCCTCTAAATCGTCTTCACGAAGCTCACCCTTTACTTTATCTGATATTATTAAAAATCAGACTTCTTTCAACATTTCAGTGTTTTCATTTTCACCCGTCCTATTTGGTGGAATAGGCCTGAACTCAAGAATTGCTTTAGTGCCCCCTAAGCTGCATCTTTCAGGAAATAAATAACCCACCAAAAAAAAAATAATAAAAAAAACAACTCATCTGCCATCAGAAAGGAAAGCGCTCCAGGGCTGCCATGTCCCAGGCTCACCACTCTGCCACATGCCTATGTTAGTTGCTAACACCCACCCTGTTCTCAGCAAGGGTTCCCATCTGAAGGTTATAATCTTCCAAGAAATGGAGAAACAACCCTGGTATTGCCTGCAATAGCTGCAGCTTTGCAAACTGCGTAGGGTTCCAAAACCAGCTTTGAGGCTTTTTTCAACTTGCTTTTTCAGATGAGTTCTGTGACTTCCAGTTTTGAATTTGTCAGTTTGTCGCTGCAATTCCTCTGAGCCATCTGCTTCAACAGAAGGCCCGAGTTCAGAGAGAATGAAGGAGAATGAATAAGAAGATCAAATCAGAGCTTTAATGAGACTGCTAAACAAAGAGGAACATGGAATTCATCAGCAGGGATCCTGGAGCCTTCAAATTCCTCAGTATCTCCCTTCCAGAGTGAAGAGACAAGGTCAGACTTGGCAATAAATCAGAAAAAATATTTGGAGTCTCTGTACCAAACAGCATCTGCTTTAAGAGCTAACAGTCAGGATCCAGCATTCAGTTCCAGTTTTTCCTTCTCGTAATTCCAAACACTAAGAAACTCATGAAGCTATTCAAATAAATTAAAAGATTCTTTCAACAGTTTCAAGAGCTTTACCGAGCCTGCCGTGGTGTTTGTCGGGGGTTGGTTCATGAGCAGGGATCGGTCCTGCCATCATTAAACAACATTCAGCAACATATCATGAACAATATTTCAGTGTCTGGAGAGTTTCAGCGCAGTCGGGACAGTTTTGGAGATGGCTGAACACCTGTGCTGCTGATGAATGGCATTCTTCCACAGCTCTCAATTAAATTCCTTCCATGTTCTTACAGAATGACTAAGCAATTGTTGCTCTCAAACAATGAATGAATCTATATTTGTGAAACATGTTAATATTTAAAGTGTATTTTATTTTTAGGCACTGTATGCGTGTCAAGCTGCTCTCTTGGCAAAATAAGAGCAGCTCAGGCGACTAGCAGAGCAGGCCAGCAGAACGGGATGATTCACCGTAATCAAACTTTGAACAGATGCTTTTCCAAATTGCTTCTGTGATACTTCTCGATTACAGCTCCTACATCCTGACTTACAGGGCCGTCTAAGCTCCTGGCTTCACTTTGTCAAGCTGCCAGCCAACACATGCACCGATAAACTTATTTAGCAATTCTTGGTTCAGCCCTTCTGTTTTAATTCTTTGCTGAGTGCTGATTTAACCTTAAAGCCTCCCTGACTTGAGAAAACTGACAGACCTGGACTTTGTGCCCGATAATGTTAATAGGGTTGAGCTACTCTGTTCAAAGTCAGGACTTGACCTGAAAAGCCTGTATCATACAAGAGAGTGAAGCTGGTCCTTAATACCTCAGCACTGGCTACCACCTCTGCTCCCAGGAGTAGGGAGTGAAAACGATCCTTCCACGTCAGCGGGCAGGCAGAGGAGACCGAGGCAGTGCCATGGCTCTGCTTCTCTCCTCACGCAGTGCCACGGTCAGCACATTTGTGCTGGCAGAGCAGGATAGTATGGTGGAAGGGGAGGTGACATTTGCACTTCCACTCAGGATTTCTGATGTAAACGTGGGTGATGCAATCTCTCCCTCAGCGGCAGCATCAAAGGGAGAGGGCTTTTCTCCCCTACTCAGTTTCCTAGTTTTCAGAAAACTTCCCAAAGCCTAATATTTCTGACATCTATATCCTCAAATTTGACTCAAATTGGCAAATGAGCTAAAAAGCTACTAAGGGCAGACAGACATAAGCACAAAGCACACACATTGCATACACACATTGAGCAAATCAGGTTAAAATGACTATTAACCTAAAGGGCCCTCCTCTGGGTTCCCAAAGAGAACTGTGCGTTCCAACTTCCACCCCACAGCAAGGGAAGGACCCGTGTGGTGCTTTACACAGACATAGACACACCAGAGCGCTAGTCTGACAGAAGAGAATGGCTAATTTCAGAGGTAATGTAGCTGGAGATATTTTTAATATGTCCTGAATTTACTTTCTTTAGTACCTCTTTCTTTAAATTACTCAAAAATAAAATGTCACCTTTAAAGTAACACAAGTTAGAGAGAAATTTTTACTAAGATCATCATGACATTCTCTCACACTTAATAAAAAGAAATCTCTCATGTTTGAACTCGAGCTCTTGTGAAAGAAAATACAAATTTGGATGAACACTGCTGAGCTCCCTGCGATGACTGACAGCAGCCAGAAGAGTCCCTGGTGCCTCCCAGACACAAGTCAAGACACAGTCCCAGTCCCGAGGCCTTTACCGTCTGAATTCAGAAATGACAGCACATGAGGCTGACAGGAGGGCTGCACCTGCAGGCAGCACAACAAAAATTTACTGTCACAGCACCCTGCAGAAGCCACTGGGACACTTTCAGGCATGCGTGTTCACGTTATCGCTCCAGGTCTTTGTGCTAAACGATCAGGACCAATTAGGGGAGAACTGTTTCTTCTAGTCTCTCACTTTACTGCTTATAAATAAAAAAAAACACTGGGAAGTGCAGAAGATCCTATATACTTGTATGCTGTCTGGGTGACATTTCCAGTTCCGAATCAAATCTGTGTGTCCCTGATTGAAAACTTTGTGCCGAGTCTGCACCATGGTTTGTAGGGGTTCTCTCAGCTGTCAAGCCTCACTCACTAAGTGGCTCGTGGAGAGAATGTGCAATGGTAACAGCTGTACTTTCCAGCTACGCAGATAGGGTATTTCTGAACAAGCCTGCTTTGGTGCCCAGTGGCAGTGGCCTCCTGTCAGCTGCTATGTAATGAGACACATTTCCCAACAAAGCTACTTGACTAATGATAGCATAAACAGCTTCATGGCATTCACAGAAAACAAGTTGAATATGTATTACATCCGATCTAATTGTACCAACTGTTATAATCACCTTGGGCTTGATCAAAACCTTACTGAGATCCATAGGAGTATTACCACTGGCTTTGGAGAAGGTGCATTAAGCCATTTCCTGAATTCTTTTACTTAGTTCCCACCCCTAGAAAGCTGGGTCTTTCTCTTTTTTTACTTCAGTGTAAAGATAAAAAGCTTTATTTACTTCAGCGTTTAGACCATGTTGTGGCTCACAGACACTGGTGCATGAGTGGGTATTCTGCATCTCTGTAAACACACCAGTTCACTGAACAACTACGGACTATTGTGTTCCCCTGTCTGAAAATGCAACAAGTGACACAGATAAAGATAAAAATAAAGAAGAGGGATTGTTCTGACATACTCAGTCCAAAGTTATCACTTTTAAATCTATCATTCAGACAAGAAAATCCCAAGGATCTAATGATCCCACCAAACACACGTCTGCACTGCAACACAAACCGCAGCAGTCGAGAGTTCGGGCCCATCATGGAAAGGATCAAACGCTCTCAGAATCCAGGACCTTTGCTCTGAGCAGAGAGCATCGCCCCCTTCCCCATTCCTCAGTTTCAGAGAGAAATTGCACAGAATGCAAAAATGTGAGAGGGCTGTGCCAAGAACCTCTTCTCTTCACTGCACAGAGGGAGAAGGGAAATGGGAAGATCCAAGTGAGACAGATAAACGCGTAGAAAGAAATCTGGGGCAAATCAGAGAACATTATGGAAGAAGGGAGACACAGGGAGGAAGAGACACAAAACTGAAACGTAATGAAGTGATCAGACTCTCATGAGACAACTGACATCTCCGAAAGAGAACTACAAAGCTTAGGACTTCAATAGTCCTAAGCAATATTTTTGTGTTGCAGGATCTGAGGCTCAGGTCCAAGAAAGCATCTCTACTTCAGATGCTGCGTAAGTATGTGTCCAGATACAGAAGGTCAGGCTGGAATCAGAGGGAAAACCATCTGGAAGGACAGAGCAACTCCAGTGAACAATGCTGCTTTTCTAAAGTCCAAGTCCACAGACACTTGTAACAGGTCGTAAAGGGGATCAGAAGGAGCACCAGTACTTCCTCAGAACTGCTCAGGAGTGAAGACATAGGGCGAGAGAGGTGCAGTCAGGAATTTCATCCATACTCGGACCCAGACAAGACCAAGATGGAGATAGCACTTTCTCTCTGACCAACAGACATAGTTAGAAAAGCAGACAAACTAGGGCATAGAAGATAGAAAACATGAGTCTACAGGTTTCTTAAACAGAGATATAAAATATAAATTTTAAATAGAAATCTAACTTCAACCTTTTACTTTTCTCTCATTTCAAGAGCAACAGAGTCTGATTAGACTGATGGACTCATTTTAAAGCATCAGTTTAACCTTCCAATAAATAAAAACATTCACACAGTTTCCTAACTTCCTGGCCAGTTTTCTTATAAATAACAGGAGTGTTTACTCTGTTTGTCTACTACAGCGCAAATATTGCTGTACATGCTAGAGCTTGATGGATGACATTACTAAAACCAACAAGTAGGTCCTCAGCAAAACATTACTGTGTGCCCAGGAGCCCAATTATGGTCAGGCAGAGCCTCAATGCAAACAGATCAGGCAAAATAGCTACACAAAAATGTATGACACAACTACACAAAACCAACAAATATCTTCAACCTGCTGACTGCTCATGACCATTCACTAAAGCAGAAACACAAGGCTAATTCCAAGCTAAGCAAACACAGAAATCCTTCGCATTCTACAAATCGTGCTAAAAGAGTACAGGAGAAAGATATTTGATGGGTTGTGTCTAGGATGTTGTTTTTTATTTTAATCAGTTCAACATATTTCTGTCAACTGATCTAAAAGGTAAAAAGACTTGTCAAACTAATTCAGACAAATGTCTTGCAGATTATAGGGTTCTAAACCTAAAATTTAAAAGTGTATATTGCAGAACCCCTGTGTACAAACAAAATTCCAGGAGTTCAAAGGACAGTTCATATATATAAAAACATATATATATATATATATGTATATATATACACACACCCCCCTCAGTGAAAATCAGGCTAAAATGTCACCATCTCCCACAGTTACCTGCCTACCTAAACTGGCAAGAACTTGATAAGGAAACCCCAGTATTTTCTACAAGGCAGATCTGGTCACATTCAGGTAGGTAAAATTCAAAGTACTCTGCCATGTATTTAGAGACAGTAATTTTTTTCCAGAATGGGCATTATCAAAAGATGTATACATTCACATAAATGGATATAGAAATGCAAACACACGCACAGATATATTCACATATTTTTGCATTGGTCTAACCAGGAAGCAAAAATAAACAACGAAAGGGGACCAATTTCTCTCTAGTCTGTATCCCAACCCAGAGAATCATTATACCACTTCGAAACAAATAATTGCTCAGAGGAAACGGAAAACTGAAAGTTAAGCCTATCAGAGCCACTAATCACAAGTGCCACACTGTATTCACTCAGGGTTAATGAAGGTTGGTGTAATTTCCCAGCTAGAAACCCATGCAAGACAGTTGAAAAGCCCAAAGACTCAAGAAAACCTAAACCATTCACTGTACACCAGCAGTGTTGATTATTAATGCCTTGTGCCTCCCTGGGATGTGCAAAAATGCGAAATATTGTTTTTGACTTCATCAGCCTATCCATTTCTCAAAAGACATGAGCCCAGAGGCAACCTTTGTTCCCTTCTGTATCCGACTAAAAACTTTGAATTGGCAGAAATATAACTGACCCTGTATCAGTACTTTTTCCTACTTACTCTTCAGGCCACTGAAACCAGTTATTTTTCATGTTCCATGACCACAAATTTCAGACACGAACTGCTGCAATGAAACTCCATCCTGAGCTTTTAGAAAAAGCTAGGAATGTGAAGCCCACTACATCTCCCCCTTCTCCTTCTCTGTTCTGGCAGAAAGTCTTCAAGAATTCCAACAAGTCACTGAGCCATGACCTTGCTTCCTTTCCTAGAAACCACATTGACTTTCTTTTATCTCTTTCTATCTGTTAGGACTGTTTTCTCACCTCTACCCATTTAAACTTTCCCAAGAAATGAGGTTAAAAGAATTGTTCTGGGTTTTCTGGACATTAAACAGAGAAATGTGAATTTGCTGATTCAGCAGGCCAATCCTCAGCTGAGCATTATCTCCACACCAGATGTTCTACAGTGAGGCCAAGAGATGACCAAAGTTATTCTAAGACATAAATTCTGAGCAAATTATGAAGTTACCATCTTATCTTTGGACACGGTCTCCTGAGGAGTAAAAGAACCAGCTGGGATGGCTGATGTGATTCCTACCTGTTTTCTGCATCATCCCTCTCTAGAGCTTGCTCTCAGGGGGCAGCTAAAGCAGGCACAGCTCCACAACAGAAGGGAAGAAGTTGAGCATGATAAGGCAGGCAAAGGCAGTGGCCTTGCTGACAAAAGCACAGTCCCATTGCACCAAGCAAGGTGAGCAAAGAGTTCTTAGCAGAGCATTCTTGAAGTGCTTTCCTCCAAAGCTGGACACCTGAATCATTACCCAAGTTGGCCCGAGCAGCTAGACTCACCAGACGGCTGGGGATACACTCAGGGCCCCGACATTTGCCATCCCTGTAATGCAAATACATTCTGTATCCCCCTGAACTGCCATGGTTCACAATCCTACATGTTAATGCAAAATTATACGGTAAATCATCTTAATCCTCTGTAATTGCTTCATCCTCTTTCTCAGCTTCCTGGGTGCTTCTCTAAATGTCTCTTCCACTTCTACAAGAAACAATGACTGAAGGAAGTTTAGCTCCTTGATCACTCCCTTTGTGTGATCTACCATTTAATAAACTGCAGGATTCGCAGTGTTGACATACAGAATCTTTGTCCTACAGTCGAATATAATGGATTAACAAGAGGGCATGCTGAAATATGTTGGATTTTTATTTACATGGCATGATTTTTCAGGTGTAGGGTATCCAGTTAAATCTGTATTTACAGCTTAAATTAATTTCCTGTATGGGCAACAGAGCATTTATACCAATTCTAATGGCCTAGCTGAGACCTCCAAGCAGGTGAAATTTACTCACTATTTCATTTACAACTATAGTTGTATAGTCACAGCTGATCAGCTTGGAGTCAGGAAACTATTAAATACAATTATATCACTGTTTGCTGCTTTGTAAGCACTACTCAAGCGTGGGACAGAATCGCTGAAAACAAGACTGTGTTTTAGATGCTTAAACACAGCTGTGACTGCAGATCATGAAGCAGTTATCTTCTTTAGCTGCTCAGTTTTGCTGAGCTATGAATACAGCGCGAATCTAACTACGAAGTGAGACGTCCCTGTAAAATACTGATTTTCTCAACAAAGTGGAGGTGCTTCTAACACATGATGGCAAACCACAGTCTGTGCATTCCTGGGTCAGCTCAAAATTTCATCACCTCTCCCACAGCACCTGCCATGAACATTTATAGCCATGAAGTGAACTTGTACCAGATCGTAGCTGGAGCAAACTTCCTGCTGCATTTTCAGCATGTTGGTCAACACAGAGAAGATTTGCAGTGGTGCAGACTCCTGTTATATGCTCAGTTCCTATTTGCATTACATGTAGCACAATCACAACTGAAAGGCTTGGAGCTTGTGCTGAGGCAGTGGGAGAATTGTTACATAAAACCCTAAACATTCCACGGACTTAAACTGACTTTCAATCTATTGAGTGCACTTAGTGTAGCAAAATCCTTCCAGGACCAGACACCCTGCAAAATAGTCTAGGTATTATACTAGGTCATGTTACCAGATGGTTAACCAAAATTGAAAAAAAAAAAAAAACAACAAAACCACAAATGAAAATCTGTGCAGGTCAAGCTTCCTTCTTGGGGATCGGGCGGGGAAGGGGGGGTGGGGGGGGAATTTTATGCACACTTTCCAGAGCCATTTTCTCAGTTATCCCTAGCAACATCTCATCTCTATGTTATTTAAAACTTGCTCTCAAAATTGCATTTAGTCTTGGCAGCTGCAAGACAAAAGAAATGTAAAAGTACAGTAGGCAACTGTCCTTCATTTCCTTCCTTTACTCTTACATATCCTGTGTGCAAGTGGAATGCTTCTATTTGATTATCCAGTGGAGCAAATACTATGATGAATGCAATCATGCCTTATTACCCTACATGTCTGTAGCCTATTGCACAGCTATGTACAGATGTTTTTATACAGCTCGGTTTTTTAGCTACAGGGTCTATAAAACAATAGAAACTATCTGAAATGTTTTCAAGCCAGCAAAGGATAAAGACACTGTAAAGCAGTCAACTGGATAAAAGCCATCTATGTCTGACAGGAGAAGAAGAAAAACCTCAGAGGTTTCTCAATTATAAGTGCATCAGCTTTCTTAAACAATACATGGCTGCAGCCTGCAGCAAACTGACCAGGCTGGAATGTGTAAACAGAGGTAAAAATAAAGACCCAGGCAGCGGAAAAAAGAAACACAAACCTCTGGCCTGCTGAAGGGTTGAATCACTATTTTACTGACCTGAAGAACTGGCTGCTGCCCAAAGAAGCCGAGCTTCCACTGAGAAGGCCTGAGAAGAGGTAGCATTGCCTCCAGCTGAGGGGCCTGGACCGAGACTCAAGAGCTGGGGCTCAGCCCCCAGCCAGCTCTGTCCATTGGCATGTCCCTTCACATCCCTAGGCTTCATTTCCTCGCCCAGTACAATGGGGATAACAGTTCTGATCTCTTTGGTAAAGAGCTTTGAATTTTACTGAGGAAAAGCCATATTTACAAATAAATTTCCTTCTCAAGAAATTATTTTTTACAAATTAAACAAAATGTAAAAAAAACCCCTCAGTATTGTTTAACAGCACACATCTATCAGGGAGGCACTGTGAATTAACGGGTAAGGCACTGGACTGGAAGTCAGGATGTGCAAAATCTCTTCCCTGCTCTTGGATAAGAAACAATGAGCAAATGCTTTTATGACTCCCATGTTTTCCCTGTCCACCTGGTCTGAAGAATGTTGCAGCACAAAATCCTGCTTTCTGCTGCAGAGAATCTTGGGTTGGCATTTCTAGCCCAGATAACAATAGCAAGTGATGGGTTATTTATAGCATACTGACAGCAGGTTTGACACTGTGGAAAACAAACATTATTTCTCTTTCCACAGCCTGATATCATAAAAGAGAAAGGAGGAAGCAGGATGAGCTATGAAAGCAGAAGAGATGATTTTATTTGTTTTATGTTCATTCTTGCGAGAATCCCCCAGAGAAACAAATCCTCAGCGAGGGGAAGTGATGGAGCTGGGGTGTGAAGCTGATGAAGCAGTGCAGAAAGCATGTAAAATCTGCAATCTGCAAGTCTCCATGTACACGGATGAGGCAAGAGACAACAGCAGAAACACTACAAAGCCCAAAAGACAGAAATGGTCTGTCCACAGACCTAACATAATGAGATTGTTCTGCTCATGTCTGCCTCAAAGGCTTCTCGGCTTCACACACACAGTAGCAAGGAGCAGTTCCAGAGCTTTTCTTGACAGTTCTTTGGCAGTGTGTGCTTAGCTGGACATCAATCAGGCTTCTGCCTTCAGCTTGTCTACTTGCAAACACAATGACCACTTCCAGAGACAAACAGCAGAGATGTCTTTAAATTGTGATTAAATGGTATTTAGCCATAAGCAAAGCCTTGGTCCTTAGCAGTGTCCTACAAATCACCTCTAATTTAGATAATAATCAAGGCAGAGAACTGTCTAGGAGATAAAACCGTAATTCAGAAGTTCCAGCATAGTATATTCAGGTGAACCAAAAACATAAGAACTGCCTGCTGCACAAAAGAAAAAGAAACATTAAAAAATGGTGTTTCTGATCGTTTTTTAAACCAAGCTAGCAGGGAAATCTATTGTATTTCTTCTGAGGGGCATTAGCACATAAATTCATTGGGAACTGTTAGCCAAAACAGTAATAACAAGTGCTTTTCCCCACAACCATTGCACGTCAAAGCCCCAGACCTAGGAAGGGGGTGAAGGGTAAAAAGATGAGGAAGGGAACATCTTATGCAGGTATCTGCCCTTTAAGCTAGGAGACTGAAATTCCCAGGTGCTTTGTGTACATGTCTATATAATTTCACACAGACAGAAATGGCCCTGGAGTGGAATGCAGTGCATGTTTCCACCCGTACCAGTCAAACTGCACAATGATTTAGCGCATAGAGTGAGTTATGACATGGAGCTGAAATGAAAGAATAAACTGCGAATAAATATCAACAAAAAGTCATGGCAAATATTTTCCCTCATGACAGACTACTTTTAATAAAGGCAACAGAAAGGAGCTTAGTCACACACCAATGCGACATGAGGCTAGGATCTGGTTTGGAGCCCTAGACACCTGACGGGGAGGTACCATAATACAATTCTTGTAGCCAGTGAGTTTTCCAAAGATATCTTTCATTCAAACAGTAATCATCACCCACCTTGTACAACGACAAGATGTGATGGCCTGAAGGATGTTTACTCAAAGAGGTTGCCTAGTAAAGGAATACTATGGTTCCTCTCCACAGCATTTTATATAGTTGTTATCTCGTATTTATCAAAACACATTACCATGAACCATTAATAAAACCATGGGAGAAAGTAAAATTTTCAAGCTAAGATAAGCTTAAACATCCTGCACCACCTTTGGGGTGAGTCACAATAAGGAAGACAAAAGCTCTGGCATAAAGCTTGACTGGTGGGTTTGAGTGAGCGACAAGAAAAGCAGCAAGATTTAAGATCAGCGAAGATACCCTAACAAACAAAAGCAGGGTGGTAAGCTGATGAGAAGATTTTGGACATACTGCCTCACAGTTGACAAAGACCATGTATGTATTTCAACAAGCCACCTTAAATACCTATGAGCATTAACTACCAGTCGCAGTTTGATGGTGGAGGAAATGAAAGGCCAGGTACAGAGCAGGGAGTGTGCTATTCCTCCCCGTTGACAGTGTTTAGTTCCAAATTACTGAGAACAAGCTAGCTTCAAACATACACCACCACTGTGAGGCCTATTGTTTTATCTTGTGGGGGGGGTGCTTACTAAGAAGACACACAGACAGATAAGTAATTGGGAAATGAAAGTACTTGAAACACATTTTGGGGCTACAAAAGGAGAATGATGTATGGAGGAGAACTAATAAGGAACTGCTGGAGGTTTACGAAGAACAAAGTGTAGTAAACGTAGGGAAATTCCATGATCTCAGTGGACAAGCCATGCGGTTTGCATGATGGAAGACAGACCATCCCGGCCTCTCCAGGGAGAGCAGCCTGTTGGTGTCCAGGCCCAGCTGAACAAAAAGAAGATAAAAGAAACAAAATCGAGCAACAGCTTCTAATAACTCTGAACTACCACCAAAGAGAAATAGACCCTTGGCAAACAGGCAAGGCAAGAGAGTTAGGAGAGCAACCAAGGGTCCGTTATACTTCAGCGCTAGGGACTGGAAACACAGGGAAGAGGGAACAATGACAAATGTACAGAAAATCTGTCACTAACCCTCCCTCCACTAAACACTTTCATTTATTTTAATTAGACAAGTTAATTCTTGACCCCAAGACATGAAACAACAAGGAGAAGATGGAAGAAAAAAGTTGAGATAACTAGAAATTCAGTTGATAGCACTCACAGATTAATAAATTTTAAGAACTGACCAGAATGATCAATCACCTCTTTTCTATAAAAAGACCTTGCAATGGGGCCATATAAGCTCTGAACTAAGGACAGTATCTTGTGCTTGGCTACTGCGTCTTTTCCAGAAAGATGGTAATTTTTCAGACCAAGAACCCACCACTGCCCTTAGCACATGGAATGAAAAAAGACAAACCTAAACAAGACTAATGAGCTGCAAAACAAACCCAAAGGCAAATGACATTCAAATGCTCTACTTTCCATAACAACAAAACCAGAAAATAAGTCTCTAGAAAACAATATCAGCACTTCACTCAACCAACCACATTGTACACACTGTAAGTTTTCATATGAATCCATGAGAAAGATGATGTATTTAACAATAAATATGTAGTCTGTTAAAAAATAAAAAAGCTGAGCATGCCAGTTTTACAGAGTGGACAGAAGGGAATAGATTGTGTATACATGGCTTTTGTTTGTATTTTCTGTTTTATTGGTCTTTCCAAAAGCAGAGCGGTCAGCTTCACTGTGGTTTCTACTGGGTTTCGTTTTCTGGCTCTCACAGACTATTGTTTCGTTGAAAGATTTTTACATACTTCAGTGACTTGAAATGCTTAAATAGACAGCTTAATAGGCATGTCAACTGATTTTCAGAAAGTACAAAGGACCATCCTCAGGATATCGGGCTTTCCAAAGAAGTCTCAGGTACACCAAATCAAGTAGTCTCTCTAGAAAAAACCTCAGCCAGTTTTTTGACAGTGGCCCAAAGGAGGGTTGCATGTCTCAGACAACATATAAGAACAGGACCAGGATCCTGACTCCACTGAAATCACTAACAAAATCCTCCCTGAGTCCAGTGTAAGCAAGATTTTCCTGTGAGCCTGCGAACAGTTGCGCACATGTGAAGGAGGCTGGCTGAAGCCCTGTCCCTGAAACAAGGCAGAAGGAAAAGTGCACGCAGGATACTGAAGTGAGGAAGAGCAAGGGTTACGGCACCAGGAATTCCTGATTACTTGAGTGGCTGTGCTCATCCCAGTGCTTCTACTAAAATTTATGCAATCTTATATTACATTTACTTGGCACACAAATTTTTAGTGGGAATTTGGAAGAGGAGAGAGTGCTAGCTGGTGAAAAGAAATTGGAAAGCCACTGTGGGTAGGGTGGGGCCTGAGAGATGGTAGTGATGAATATGCCCAATAGCACAGTTCTGCACTGTCTGGGTTATGCAGCCGAGTATTTATTCCCTAGCAACCAAAAGGCAAGGGAAAAAGTCTTCAACTGCACTGTACCATGGCTCCCATTGCTTTCATAAAGCCAGCAGCCTGACTCCCCATTGCCCTACACAGCCACCAGTAACACAAAAATTTGCAATGCTGTGAGGTCCCTTTCTTTCACAAACACCAAATCAACATGACTGTTTCTTTAAGGGACATTTTAACCGACAGTATGTTCATTTTAATGCATTAAAGTGCATTTGATTTTGGTCCGAAGGACAGTCCCAGCAAGGCTTTTGCTAAAGCCAGGCACTGCTTCTCTAATGAATTGTTTTAAGCAGCAGGTATTTCTATTTATTCTGGCATCAAATAAAAACCCGCCCTGGAATATACAGAAACATTCAACATGAACCACTATGGAAAATGTTTTTAATGTGAGAATTCCTCTTCTTTTCCACTCACAGCAAACCAGCTAGTCTTTTCCCTTTCCTTGGGGATTAATTCTCTGTTGTGACACTGTTAGGGGACTGGAATCAATATTATATAGGGAGAAAGATTTAAATGAACAGTACACAGTACAGGCAAGACCAACCAGAACTGTAACTGCTGCGGACCGGAGGCCACCCGACTGCACAAGCAAACGGCCAAGGAAAAGGTAAAAATGTGCAGTCCTTTATTCAGGTGTTTTACATGGAATAAAAAAAAAAGATGAAATCTACTTGGACACATAGACCAAATATCTCGTTTGCAAAGCCTGGGCCTATTTTGAAACACTTTACTACTATAAACTCATAAGGAAGCAGACCATAGCTACAAAGGGAGGCAAATTGGGTAATAGCACCATATAACAGCTCTCTGTGATAGCACTTTCACTCACAGCTCTCTACACACGTTTTAAAGAAGGACTAAGATATGAACACACAGCAACAGGATGTCACCTGTGCAGTCACCCAGCTGCGTGGTGGCAAAACCAAAACCCCATTTCCCCATTCACATCTCAGTGTCTGGAAGACTCAGAAAAAAGGCACAAATTATGCAAGGATTTATAATTTCAGGACTGTCAGTAAGTTATCTTTGAGCCCTTTAACTAGAAGTCAGCCAGGAGATGGAAATGTTTTTCACAAAACATTGATTCACTTGTGGAAACAGTCTGGAAAACTATGTTTCTCAATCACCTCTGCTCTGATGCTCAGTTTTCTCCAGGCAGCTATTCCTTCAACTAAACCTGCCCGTCTGCAGTACATACGCTATACTCTGCTTTCTTTTCCCCGACATCAAGCCACAGAAAAGCACATGTGACTGCAGCAGAGGTAAAGACATTTTTAACCAGGGCAATTTAAGGATATTTAAGACACATTCTCATTTTCCATTTCCCAATTCCACACTGCCCCCACTTTTATTATTAGCTGAATACAGCGAAGCTTCATCTTGGATCTGGGGTAACATGTACACTGAGGAATCAAGGCCAAGCTTTGCCTTGAAATATGCAGGATCATTCCTAACTAACCGTAAAGCTGCTTATTTGGCACTAGCAGTGGAAATATTGAACGAAAGGGGCATTCTCAATCTGCTTATGTCACAGAAAGGTTGGATTCTGACAACGTGCAAGGCTCCAAGCTGCAGCCTGATATTAATAGCTAGACATTAAACTCTCAATTTGGCTGGCTTAGAGGTAGCTCAATTGGAACAAAGATTTTTCTGCAGGAAATGGCAGATCTGGTTAGAGTCACATCACGAGAGATGAGTCTGAAGCAGCAGCCGACTGCAAACTTTTTGACTGGTGTGTGACAAGGCTGCGTCGCACGAAGCGAACCTTCCCTGCTCAAATTGCAGAGCGTATCGCAGCTCCCGCAACTGAGGCAGTTGAAACACGGTTGTTGCGAAGGTACTGCACACAGGCATATGGTTTTCCTTCTGTCCACCTCCTTTCGAATTCATTTGTTCTTAGGGCTGACTTACACAACCAAGTAGAGGAACAAGCATTAACAAACTATTTCTTAAACAAATGCGGATCTGTTTCTCGATGCAGCCAGTGGGGTATCACCCCACAAAGACATACCTACATATTTTCACCATTTTTGAGCTTGTTTCAGCCATTATGTAACCTTCCACACTACCTTGGCAGCTGGGCCAAGAAAATTTGAACCAAGTCCCCAGAGCAACTGGTTTCAGTGAGGGACCCCTGCCAGAATACAAATACAAACCTCCTGCTGCTGTTTTCTCTCTGTGTCTGCATGGCAGGCAGATTCCAGTCAGGTTTTTCAATGTGGATCTTTCTGAGCACAAATGAACACCTCTTATAAGCTATTTAAACTTCATAATCCCACTTCTGAACAGCAACTGGGCTCAATACTTCCACCAGAGAAAGTTTTGCTTCCATGTTTCTCATAATGTAAAGAAAATCAAGGCACTGTCACTAAAAACCCTCTTACCTACAGCACTCTGAGTACTCTTACTTCAGTACACATAATCTAATAGATTCTTTCTAGTCTCTTAAACATGACTAAGCAACATTAGATTATGGACTTGTATTGCATCATATACTCAAGGACATCACAATGCTTTATATGAGAACTTCTTAAGTCATGCAATCTCCTGTAGCTTTGCACTCAAAATCCTCATTTCATAGAGGTAGATAGAAGCATCCAGAATGTGATTTGTCAAACGTCACACAATGAGTCAATGCCAGAGCTGGGAATAGAAATCGGGAGTCTAGAGCCCAGATTCTCTGCCTTATATAGAGCAGTAGCCTCAGTCTCCTAGCTTCAGAGAGTGCCTGCTCACCAGAAGGATGTTTCTTCCTTTACAGGATGGCAGCGTACCACATCGCAATGGCCAATATCATCCATAAGCAGGTGTAAAAAAACATATGCATCTGCTGAGACCACGTTGTTCTTATAGAAAAGTGAAGTTTAAGGCAAGAAATGAAGGCAAGTTGCTGTTCTAGAGAACTTTGGGGAGTGCTGTAACCTCAGCATCACTGTCAAGACCAAATGCGATGTCACTCTTAGGACTAGCTTCTTGCTTTTGCAGGCAGTCTTGATGATTTGGAGGGGACTCCCTGTGGGAGCTGGAGTGAGGAACAGGAATCTGGCAACAACAGAGACAGCTGAAACATCAACATAATTCTTCAGAAGCCAGTATGGTATAGCAATGGGTGTCAGCCTACTTCAACTGCTGCACTCTGATTGAGCCCAAGTAAGTGCCATGCTACATTGCTACTTATATAACCTATATATATATATATGCACAGGGCATGGAATGGTGGCTATTAAAACCTGTTTCTCTATAACTGACATCTATTTTTCCCTATTCTGACTAAAGTGGAAAACTGGAGAATCTTTCACGCAGTTAAACTTTAGTACTACTAACACTAACCACTTTCCCAAATCAGCAGCATGCCACAGAAGTATACTCCTTAGATTATTCTTCCTCTGCTGTGACACATATGCAAACGACACAACACGGCCAAATTCCCTTACGGTCTAACATTGTAATATGGATGGATTACATACAGGCTAACTTTCACCAGCAAAGAAAAATCACACAGTTACATCACCAATACAACCCTTTTGGCAGAGAAATGGGAATGAAGCTGATACAGTGTTGTATCCACGCACAGAAGACAATGATCTTTCTGTAAATCACAAACATTTGATATATTCAGGGCATCAGACACATTGTCCATAATTATCAGATACTGTCTTCTGGATTTAGGACACACGTAAGGACTCAGAAACCTGAAATATCTGTTTTATGGATAGGAATCCATCAAAATCCAGCATTCTCCAATTTCATATTGCACCACTGCATTACTCCTTAGCAAGCTGATGACCAGAGAAATTGGCTATCTTCTTCATGCTCTACCTCCAGCCACTAAGCATAGTAAGTATTTCTCAAGGCAGGGACTGATGAGATATCAGTGTGGTGTACTTGGGCAGACTTCATTCAGATTGCACGCCTATCAGAATAGTTCCTTGTTCTATGGTTTTGAAGAAAACTTTCAGAACATGCTGCCAGTATATATAACACAGAAATAAGGGCCTAAATTTGTAGATGATCTGAGACGCCTGCAGTAACTCACCAATATGGGTACAGGTAATAATGCTTGAAAATTTATGTTATCAAAATATTTACTATTCCAACAGTATTTAAGAAAAGATGCTATCATATGGTGGAGGATTTCATCTGTACTGAGAGATAAGGTACACTGCCTCTGGGTTCAGACAAGAGAAACAGTGGGGTATAGTAAATGCAGATAGTGAAGATACTAGTGTTTCCCTGCCACATAATGAAACTGTTAGGGGAAAAGGAAGGAAAGTAGGACTGAAGGGAGCAAAGAGGCCAGACTGCCTTTGTCCCAGGAACACTCACCTTCTAAATATCTTGGAAAAACTACGCTAGAAAGAGTAACAAATTAGTTTAATCTTTATTGCTCTGAGCTTTCACTTTCTCCACTGGAGCCACAGCCTGCAGCAAGTCGCAGCACAAGAAAGCACTCAGGTATTGTAAGAACAGAAAAGAAGTCATAAAAATACTTGCTTGGTCATGCTGTCTATGGTAATATTCCCTGAAATACTGCCTTTAAAAATGGAAAGGGGTCTGACCTTAGTCAGCATGTGTCTTCCATCAGCTTCCCTCTCTCTCTTTTTTTTTTTTTTTTTTTTTTTTTTTTTTTTTTTTTTTTTTTTT
>Ga0065711_1000211_pt1 | contig 81588 bp, 33 predicted proteins | sample Hoacrofraction12_FD_59098 | JGI IMG/M metagenome (GOLD analysis project Ga0065711, IMG submission 59098) | Hoatzin crop microbial communities from Cojedes, Venezuela - Epithelial fraction 12 v2 (version 2) | ecosystem: Host-associated > Birds > Digestive system > Esophagus > Crop | place...
CTATCCCAATTGCACACATACACATTGTATGGTTTCTTAACACAGCTGTGTTTACACAGCTGAATCTACGTTCTAGTTCTATGATTTTATTCTATTCTATAATCAATCTTTATAACCAATCTCTAACACAGAGACTATTAATACTTTCCTTTGCTACTATCCAGTCACTCTACTTCTATTCTGACATCCATGAGTGCACCATATCCACCCAAAAAGGATGGCTTGCAAACTACCAAGTTAATAATACCAAGTTAATAATATCCTTAAACAAGTATTTAATTTTTTTAATACTGAACTATCCTGGGTTCAGCCAGGACAGGGTTAATTTTCACCGGAATACAGGAAAGGACACAGCCGGGCGGGCTGACCCCACCTGGCCAAACAGAGCAGGGTATTCCATACCATGTGCAGTCACGCTGGGTTCTGGTGGGGGGAAGCGGGGCTGCGGGAACTCACTCGCAGCTTGGGAACGCGCAGCGCCGGTCCGGTCTGGGGGAGCGGCTCTCTGGGTTGTGCGGTTTGTGTTGTGTTTTCTCCTTATCTGTATCCTTGTTGTTACTGTTCCCTTTGCTGTTCTGTTAAACTGCCCTTATCCCGACCCACCAGTTTTTGCCTGTTTCTTTCCATTCTCCTCCACACCCCGGCGGGGGTGAAGGGCGGCCGTGTGGCGCTTTTGTTGCCAGCCGCAGCCAAACCATAACATGAGAAAAAAGAAGCACTGCAGTCTTTTGTTAATGTCCTAGCTCTGTCTGCCTTATGTCTTCAGGTCGTTGTATTTTATGTATAAAAATAAATGAACAGATATGCACCATGTTAAGAAACTTGTTGATTTAGTATTTCATAAACCGAAGCATATGTTTAAGTAGGTATTATTTTTCCTCGCTGTAGTGAATGGCAATATTCCCAGTAGTGTTAGTGAGTGCAAGAATAGGCCAGAAAGCTGGTTTTGGTTGGATTAAGTGAGGGTACAATAGATTATTCTTTCAAGAAGTTGAAGCCTATGAAAAATATTTGCGTTTTTTTCTTATGAGAGAGAAACATGCAGTCATCATTTGCATGAAAAGTGCACAAAAACTTGACTAAAACATTTTAATGAATCACTGAGGGACTGTACTAATGCCTTCACTTGTTAGGTTATACGCAAAATGAAGGACTGTATCATTCAAGCTCAGTGCTCTGAAACAGAGTAAACAGTCTAACAGGGACCGTTCACTGCAATTAGGAAGCAGCAACAGTTGTTTGAAAGACCGAGACTCCATGTTAGTCTAGACTAAAGGCCTTCTAGCAAAGATAATGGAAAGCTTCTTTCAGAAACTAGATGGAGTCAGCAGCACTTTGTGGTTTTTTGGTTTCACAGCAGATGGCCAGGAGGTCTCAAAAAAATAAGTATGAAAGAAAAGCTCTAATTCTGCCCTTTCAAAGGACTTTCTCTGAAGACAGGGACATATCTTTTAGTTATGACCGTGACAAGGTTACAGCACAGCCTGAGAGCACCACTGAATCCACTGTGAGAGCTTCACACCCAGCATATACTTAAAACTATGCAAACAGAAAAGACAAAGTTTGTTAGACGGTCACAAATTAAAAAATCATAGATCATGTGAAGATCACATGGAAATCACTTGACATCTAGCAGTAACTAATACAGATGGGTTAATTTACTCTCTGAGTTCTGAACACTCGTAATTCTTTAAATACATTCTCAGAAACTAAGTGACAGCTGAAATACTTATTCAGTGTCTTGGTTCTATGTGTGATTTTAAAAGAAAATACTGAAAACGCAAGATTTTGACATTTTGTGTCACTAATGATCAGAATGGATTTAGAAGCATGAAGCAGGCATTTGGATGGAACTAAGGTGCCTAAATCCAAAGCTGCAGTTTTGAATGTTTTTGCTGTATTAAGATATTCACATGAGCTTTGAAAAACAATTACATCTGTGAGATATCAAGGTTTTAAGTGACTTGCCAAAATTATATGTGGAGAATCAGTGGCTGAAGAAGATCTGGATATCCAGTTATATTTTATATGAAGAAAACAACGAACAAAATACAGAAACAACTTTGGACCAGATCATGACCAGAACACGGGTTTGACTCTTCCAGTTAACATACAGAACCTTATCTGTGTGGTTTTTTTCTTCTTTCACGTATTCAGACATTCCATTTCACTCCAGTTCTTCCCTGCAAACTTTGGAAAAATGGAAGGTATCACCACACTCTCCTCACATAACCTGTTAACCACATTATAGTTTAACTTATTACCACATTAGTCACTAGCTTTGAATTCTTTTCAGAGGTGGCAGCTTGTAGGTTTGAAACCCTCAGCTAACAGGGAACTTGTAGATCCTATATATATTTTTTATTTCTCTACTATCTACTCCAATTAGAAAAAAAGAGTATGGTCATCAATTCAGATATAGTTCACATTTTCTTCGTAGCATCTGGCTATAGCTAGGTAATATCTTCCATTGTTGCAAAATCTAGTTTATGCCTGGCTGATATGACTCTTCTTCACTTAGCATCCCATTGTGAAGTGTGCATCATCCTAACTCCAAAGAGGCTGTTTTCATGAAAGTGACCATTCATTACAACACCTTTCATAATTGCCAAATGTTGTATTTGTCATTTGATGCCAAATAACTGCATAATGCTGAAGAGGTAAATAGCTATGCAATTATGTGTTAAAAGATCTGAAGCAGAAGAAATTGTTGTTAGTTCAGAAAAATTACAAGTGATGGTACATTTTACTATTTCATTTTAAGTGTAACTCCGCTTGAATATTATCACAGTAACTACTGAAGTCATATTTAATTGACTGTACACTCTCAGACCTTGTTTAAATCTTAATAGCTAATGTAGGAAATAATCTTACATGACAGATATTCTCTAATAAAACATTTGGGTTTGTTTTATAAGTTTACAAGTATTTTTGTCATTTCTGTGTCCTCTGACATTGCCAGCAATTTGGATGATCACACTTGTAAAAATTTTTGAAGTTATGATTTGTTAAATAATGTTTATTATGTTTTGTGAATGTTCCCTTTTCAAATTTTTTTTGAGATTTCATGGTAGCTTATTTACAGTTGGGAACACATTATGACAGGTTATTAAAAATCTATGTCCATTTTCTCTGAATGCCTATCAGGGGTAAGTTAGATTAATACAGCAAAACCAGCATTTATTTGTTCAATTATAACATAAACTGCCATCTACACAGCTTGATATATTTCACAGATGAAAACATTTATCCCTGATTTACAGAGTGGGAAATTGAGGCACGGGTTGATGACTCAGACTTGTGGAAACCAACAGCATAAATGAAGGAATAAAGTATATATTCTTGTTCCGTTACTGGCACCTTGTCCACTTCATCATCATGACAGAGGCAAAACTATCTAATGGGATTCCAGTTGAAGTTGTGGACAGCAGCTTACACCTGTGAGGCAGCACTGAGTCTGACCTCATATAAATACCTAAGAACTTTAATGGATAAGCTTGGATCTGGAGCTACACTTAGAGGCTTACATCTAATATCCAGTTTCGGTGATACAAAATACTAGAAACACTCGCAGCTGTGCCTCTTGGAAATGGTCTCTCATTGTTCCTCATTTCTATGGTTATGTTTAAGGTTTAGACCTTCAAACACATTCATACGAATTTGTATGAATATTCACATTTGTATGGCTGAGCCATGCAAAATCCATCCTATAAAGGTGTTATTCTGGGGGACCTTTTCTGATGTGGTAGGCAGGAACAAGGGCAACATTACTTCTTGCTGAGACGATAAAGAAAAATGGCTGATCCTTTCAAATTCATTTTTCTAAAGAAGGCATGATTAGTGCGGTAAATTCTGTGTGTCTGCAGGAGAAATACTCTTCCAATGGAAAATACCCAGGGAAAACCTGCTAAATATGTGCAGCCGAAGCAGTTACAGGGAGGCAGAGGAAGGAGGAAATCACTGTAAAAGGATGAATGAAGCAAGATTATTCTGGAGAAAGAAATAGACCTACACAGTACATTTCTTGATGTTTCCCAGGATACATCCTGTGTTTGTCATTTTATTGTGGCTTAAGGAAAATTAATTTAGCTTTTATTTCTAGAACAGAAACCACTGCATGGAACAGGAATGCCTACAGTAGGTAGTGAACAAGAAAATGTCAAGGACCGAAGGCATAATACTTGTATCAGATTCATTTGTCTAAAGTGATCATAAAATTCATTGTTCCAGTCCAGAAAAACCCAAATCTTTGTCTTTCAGAAAGGTAGTACAAGGCTTTTTCCACAGACGTAGTAAATGACATGAGGATGCATGATGGAAGAAGGTCACCTTCATTGGCTCAATATGTCCGGTGTTGTCTATATAATCAGTAGCGATGCCCATTGCTCATCACACCAAGAAGTTGAAAAAGGATTTGTGATTAATGTAATTAAAAGAGATAACATTAAAGAAAATTTGTTTATAGGATTACTTAGCAAATAAAGGTTGTGATTAACAATTAAAGATGGTCCAATGGAAATACTGCCAAGCCCTGAGGTTTCTGTATTGCTGGTACTCACTGGAAATGGGGCATTACTTTATCTTTGTGTCCCTGTTGTTGTGTCTAGTGCATTCTGCCACAAGGCTAGTCCCCTTCAGTGATGCCACTTCTATATGTTGTGGGAGCATTCTGAGATGGTTCAGCTTTGAAAGATCAAGAATGTTACTGCTATTATTACTGTTATTATTAAAAGCCAGTCGCAGAAGGATTCAACAGAGTTTGGAAAAAAATGAGTGGAGAGGAAATCTGCTAATGTTCTGAGTACTCAGTTTTGGACTCTTCACAGTGGATTCCTATTTAGTGATGTTTGTCTTGAGTGTACAGGAAATCCTGAAGTCAATGGAACTGTAACAATATGAAACTTTCTATTCGTAGATCTACAGGAGAAGTAAAAAAAAAAATAAAACAAACCACCCATGTGCAGTATGAGTGATGAATGTACTTTTTCTTTTTTTTAATAAACACCATAATCCCAGACACTTTAGCAGCTTTTGAGTATCTCAGGGTGACTCAGATTAAAAGGACAGGGCATCTCGGATCTATGATTCATGAGTATTAGTGACCACTGGTGGTACAGGCTGATATGCACACATTCTTGTCCCCTAAAAAATGATCCAGAATTAGGTAGTTCTTGGCCATACTGTAAAAGTTAAAATTACAGTCTAAGTCCTTTCCCCATGTAGATGTAAGTAGACAGTGTCTCTTCCTGCGTGTGTTATTCAAACCTCACTCTCTCACTCACTTTGCAGATGTTTGGCGCATTGCTTCTTCAGCTAGCACTCCGAGAAGCAGTCAGGCATTTTTGTAACGCCTATCATGGTAGGCCTGTCAGCATTACCAGAACATAAACACTGAGCAATAGTAACGATCATGTGAAGTTTGAAATAGTTCTGAAGCTTTTTGATCTCTTACTAAACAAGGACACATCTGTAAATGAAATTGTCAGTTTTTTATAGCATGGCTATACATAGTAAGTGAGTGTTAGTTAAATGCTGCTTTTGGAAGTGAATCTATGCCTGATTTCTGTTCACATTTCTGTTGTTCAGAGGTGTATTTTTCAAGTGTCTATGCAGATCGCTGGAGAACATTTGATGTAAGTAGCAAAATGGATCAGAATAACATTTCTTCAAAGATAGCTATGTAGTTCCTGTTTTCTGTTGAATTAGCTTTGTGGCAATAAAGAAGTTTTGCCAGCTGACAGACAACGGGAATTTAGTGACTTCATCACTGCTGTTCTTTATAATTATTTTTCTCCCTTAGCTGTACAACATGGGTTAGGTAGCTGAAAACCCAGACCAGATGGCCAGCTGACTTCCAAGGCTCTCTTTTTTGTGCTGTTGAAAATTAAACAAAGTAGCTAGGTTTATCTTAGATGAATTAATAAAATGTCTGCACAGTTGAATTTTTTTGGCAGTTTTCTTACCGCAATCTAGTTGCAGCATAGTTGGAGTCAGTAGGATGACACTAAGGGAAGTTAGATGACAGTTCTCATTCTAGATACCTTCCTTTGGCCATCAGTAAACGGATGAAGAATTCTTTACATTGGAGAAAAAGAAGTCGTTATGTCAGAGATGATCTGTATTTAAGACATTGGAGCATAAGGTAAAGAGTTGCAAAAGAGGTCTCACACAGCCTTCCGAGCAGCTTCAAGGCACTGAGAGTGGTGTGAAAGGCTTAAAGGCCCACTAGAGAGGAATAAATGCCTCCTCCACCTACTTTAGTCTGGTGGTTCTTTCCACAAGTTCCCCAAAAGGGAACACAGAGTTCTCTGCTGACTCCCTGCAGAGCATACCTGGCATTATGCTGCTTTTGAGCTGTCACATTTGGCATAGAAATTGTGTCAGTTGGTGGAAAGGGATCAAGAAGAGACCAAGCATATTTTGTTTAGCTTTTGAAATACGTACCAGTCCCTTGAGTTTGTCTGACACACAGCCCTGGGCAGCTCAAAGATGATCTGTGTTTCTACCATTCTACGTTCCTGCTCCTTTGGTAAGCATACCAGAATGAAGAACTGGGCTCAAAACTTTTGTGAGTGTCAGGTGTGTGTGGCCAGCTGCAGGAAAAAAGCAATTTGACATCATTGAAGGTGGAAATTGGGAAGTCTGGACGAAATTCAGGAGTACAAAAGCTATGCCGCCAGACTGAAGTTGCGATGGCAGATGCAGCTGGGATTTGTGTGGTTCCCTACAAAACTCAGCATTGCACATAGGTTTGAGTTGAATTGGCCTTTATCCCACCTACTTGCAGTGTATAAACAATGCTTGATTTTACCCCTCAGTTAGCAACTTGGCAATTGTACGTTCTTTCATTGAGAAAAGAGATAAAAGGCTTTGCTTGCAGCCCTTATCTCCATAGAAGAAGTATGCTTTTTTTAAGTAATTCAATAAATGTGGTAATTTTTCACTTGGAAACAAATTTTTGTAGGTTCAGGAATTTGGGAATCTGTGAAATTCCATTTATGAGCAGGAATAGATAGTAATGATTTAATTGATGGTTTAGCATGCGGACAAGCTATGTTACAAGATCTTTTCAGTAATTGTATCTTTTCATGGAGCGACATGTTTTTGTAATTTAGATCTCAGAGAGTAATTACAAACCAAATGCTATTTTAGGCACAGTCCACTGCACACCAATGGTACTAATTTTGGAATGCAAAACAAACACAAAAGCACCATTGGAGCACTTAGGGCAGAAAGATGAATTAAAGTCACTTAAGGTAATGTGGCATCGTGCACAGATGCTCTAAGACCACTACATATATTATTATAATAATCCTTTTTCTGGGTTCTTTGTCATGGTTTAGGTGGAATTATGTTTTTTAAGTTCTGTGTTGAATCTTCTGGGCCAAAAATGTCAGGTTTCATTTGCAGATTTTGTGGCATAAAAATCACTGTGTGTCGGTATTTGTGGGGCTTGGAAGAGTCAGGGTGAATTGTTTCGTGATAAAAACTGAGGCTTATTAACATACTGTGAAAGCTCTTCCTGTAATAGTATGTTAGGAGACTCTGGATAAGAGACATAATGCAGCTGAGGAACAAGATAATGTTGCATTGTACGTCTGCTCCCCACGCTCCTGACATATTTGAGGCAGACTACATTATCTGGAATAACGAAGAATGTGTGGTAATCAGTTGTCTGTTAGACTGCTGCCTTGTTTGTTGAGGCAGCAGAAAGGCTATAATATATCAGACTTGGATTTCTCCAAAGAGAAAGGAGAGTCTCCAGGCTGAAGGCAGGAACTTGGGTGCTCTGTGCCTGCTTTTCCCAAAGAGTTCCTATACGGTACTAAGGAAGTAATGTATATTGAAGATTTCATGATTCATCATGCGTTGTATTCCACCTGTGTCCAGGGTGCTTTCCTTAGAGGAAGGATACTGAACTCTCAGCATAGCATATGGGCTTGTTGAGAACTCTATTTAGAGAAAATAACCATTGCAAACCCACTTCTTTAGTTTTTGAATTGGCACCTGAATGAACATGTTAATATTAATTTTATTTTTGCCTCCTGCACTGCATATATAAAATGGAGATGATATACCAAGGTACTTTTGTCCTCCCTTTACGGAAGCTAATTTTATACCTGTTGCTTGGAGTACAGGACAAGTAAAGTGAAATCTGTGTTCTGGAGAGCCACGGAGGAGAATTCTCTCAGAATGTGATACAGAAATTCGTTATGAACTTAAAAGGCAGGTTGTTTCTGTGCTGTTCAGACTGATCATAGAGCCAGCTCATGTGGGACTGGGTGTAAATTTCTTTCCCACTGTTGGTTTACCTCTACATGGGAAAGAATTGAGGGGAAGCTAATCTAACATGTCAACTGCTAAGGAGATAAGAAGATTCTCTTCCACTCCTGTATCTTGCTTGATTGTCATCTGCTGCTCTGAATGATGTAGACAGAAACTACCAGGATGCATTTTTCTTTATAATAACATGTTTCTATCTGTAAAACAAAAGACTACATGACAGGAGATGTGAGCAAAGGTCTGCTAGTGTATTTATATTCCTACAGGAAACCTATTTAGGAGAGAAGGGCAGTGGTGTCTGTAAGCTGGTTTGATGTTTCTCATATTATACAGGAGCTATAGTTTTGTCCAGAGTAAAATAGACTCAGCCTTCCTGGCCTGGGATTTCCCTAGTTCTGTTTTCCATGGTTTACCATGTACCCAAATATTTCTTTGATGTGTATATGGGGTGTTGTCTTTGTATGGCATATGAGCATGCATATTGTACACATACTGTTTCCATGCATGTTTTCAAGAAGTTATTCAGAAGGATATACCTAAAAGGATGTGTAATGGGATCTTGACAGCAGAACAGACAATCAGCTAATTCTTATACTTCTGTGAGTAACTAGCAATCATTTTTACCAAAAGTATGGTTTTGTACTCCTCACACACTGACTAGCTGCTGACTCGTCTTACCCCATGAAATGTGCTTCTTACTCAAGTATCCCAAACAAATAATGATTTAGAGATTTCATTTTTTTTGCTTTGCCTCATGTTATTGCCCTTTTTGAAACAGTTCTTACAAGGTGCAGGATGTGGCAAAGGGGATAGGAAATTAATATAGAGCAGTAAATCCAAATCTCCTTTCTTTAGAAGTCCTTTCTATTAAGGACGGTAACATTAGAGGTTTGCTGTGCCTTTGGTTTAAATAAAACTTCCAGAAGGTATTTCTCAATTAATTTTTGTTATTTGGGCAGTTGGATAGCATAAGTATTATGTCAGTTCACTTCAATACTATGGTAATACCTTTTCTAAGACCAACTCTCTCACCTGTCCATTTGCTCTCTGTGTTTCTGAACATTGCTTTGGACAAGTGTCAGAATGCTGTGACATTTCGGGCTGTTATGTCCTGAAACATTTTATTAGTATATTTTTTCAAACTTCACATGTATTCACAAATGTTTGATGTCTTTATGAACAAACATGAGAAGCTATTGATTTTGTGATTTTCTGTCACCTTGGATTTTGCAGCATTCATCAAAAGTGTTTTAGGTCTGACTATTACTATTAACTCAACAAATTGCGATCTGGCAATTTATTCTACCATGTTCTGACATTCTGTAGCTGCCCTTTTGTCCCTACACTTTTACTCTGTCACCTGAAGACAAAACACACACTATTCTAATGAAAATTTTATTGCTGTGAGGTAATAGCAGATGAAACGTGAGTAAAAGCTGAAACAGCTCATTACCAGCCTTGTCTGTTGGACCTGGTCTCACTGGGAAAACTGCAGCAGAAATCAACAAGTTTGGGAAAGTTTTTTTATGTATGAAGAATGAGTGTGACTGCAACCATCTGTTGTAGTTTAACCCAACAGCTGACGTCTCCGCACTAGACAGCTGTTCGATCACCCCTCCTTTTCCCCTCCAGCAGGATGGGGAGGAGAAATGGACTAAATGTAAAACTCATGGATTAAGATAAAGATGGTTCAATAAGAGAGCAAAGTCTTCTTCTCCTTCTCCTCCTCCTCCTCCTCCTCCTAATGATAATATTAATGATAATAATGAATATGCAAACCAAACTATGTACAGTAAAATTTTCTCACCACTCAATGACCAGTTCACTGTCCATCCCCATGCAGCAATCACGGAACCCCAAAAATTGTAAATTTCATGAAACTCCAAAAAAAGACCAAACTCCTAGAGAAGTTCAAACTCCCAGCCAAGAGAGGATTTGAACTAATGGAAATAAGAAGAGAGATTCCTGCCCACTGGCCAACCCCAATTCATAAACTAAGCATGACATTTATGGTATAGAATATTTCCATTGGCCAGCTTGGGCTGGCTGGCTGGCTGTGCTCCCTCCCAGCTCCTGCACACCTGCTCATTAGCTGAGTATGGGAGACTGGAAAAAAAAATCATTGATTTCATAGCAACAACTAAAAACATCAGTGTTATCAATATGCTTCTGGTACTAAATCCAAAACACAGCAGCTACTGGGAGGAAAATTACCTCTGTCCCAGCCGAAACCAGAGCACCATCTGTCTAGTAAAAATCCCTGAGGGAAAGACGATGAGGGAAAAGTTTTAAGGAAAGAACAGAAGGAGAAGAAAAGGCAGATATCAGAAATAGAAAAAAAAAGTAAAAACAGTTGACAATTAGAATCAAAATCTATTAGACACATCTCTAGATGCAACTTAGTTGTTATTTCTACTTGCAATGGAATTTCCAAGGCAAAGCATCTTAGAACTTGTCTGAAAAGGTTTAGCTGAAATGTGATGTTCTGCCTTAGCAGGGTGATAGCAGAAAAGGGGTTGGGAGAGAATGGCATTCCAGTTCTCAGACGGATTAGAGGAAATGAAAAAGCGATTCAGCAGACCCCCACAGCCAAACCTGAAGATGCTCCTGGTGAAAGGAAGGAATTGCTTTTTTGAGTGAGCTCAACCTATTATATGGAAGTGTTCTGAACCACAAATTTTAATTTAAAGTGGATTTAAAATGAGAGTAGGAGGAAACAGCTTCCGGTCCTTTCTCAGAGAGGAGACTCAGCTCCAGTGTCACACTGAGAACTCCTCCTTCTGTTTCAATCCACTTCTCAAGTAGTTCAAGTAGTACAGAAAGGGGAGAAGTCTTGGGACATTTACAAACAACTGGATAAAGATGCAAGAAATTAATTAATTTGGGAAAATATGACAGAAAACTTTAGCTTCTGCTACCATTAGCAGGAACACCATCCACAGTAGCAAAATGTTTGTTCCCAATTAGTGTTGCTGGAACTGTGTGGTACTGAACAGAATATAATCATCCTCCCAGGTGTACAGTAGGTTTCTTCTACCTTTGATGCATAGTACCACTTTGGGGAGTCTTTTACCATTTAGGATGGCCTAAACTTATTTTATTTGTTGACCAGAAATGTACCTATGTTTCTAATTGGTGCAGTCATAAGATTTACAGTTTTTTGCAGTTCCTGTAGCTCCCAGATTCCTTTTCCATTAGATTTAAAAGATTTATTTTCTTGTAAGATTTTACTAATGAAATTCAAAATGAAGCAGAATATCTTTAAAAAGTTATTTGAACTTCACATTATGTATGTTGTTGCATGGTCTGCCTAAGCTAGAAGCTGGTGAGATTCCTGAAGGGTAACTGAAGAGAGGGGACCAGGGCCAGACTTGGCAAAGACTTTTTGAGTACTTAATGTTCTTTTCCTGAAACATAGTATATATTAAAACACTTTGAATTGAAAATGCCATCATGTTTGGAGAGCTGAGGTCTGGAGGTGAGGAAATACCAGCAGTATGATCAAAAGATTGTTTTCTGGAAGAAGGATGAGGCATTTCTTCTACATGATTCTTGAATATTAAAGCTGCTTTAGTTAGGCTCTTTGAGCCAGACTGGCTGTTCAGGCACATCTTATGTTATGGAATATTTACAGATTTTCCTACTTGTGTTTGTATTGGAACATAAATCCACTGCATGTTATCTGCAAGTTATTAAGTGGTTTAAGGCCATGACCTTTTGGATGGTGTGGGGAACGAAACTGAAGCATGTGGTTAATTAATTTGGAAATGATAAATGCCTAAGTATAGCCAGTGAATTGTTTGATGCTGTTTGAATGGCAACATTAGAATACCCATCAGGGTGATAAAAACAGTGGCTTGAAATAGACTTTAGGACAATTTTGGCTTTCAATTCTGAGTGCTGGAACTTCGTATTTGCACAAGCCCCCCAGGGGAAGGATTCAATTTATGTTTCAAGGCAGAGATGTGTCTTTATTTTGCCTAGAATTTACACCACAAGTATTATGAAAGTTTGCATGTTACTTATACTAGAAAGTGCTTTTAGAGCCCACCGTGACAAAGTTCACTGACAATATTGTCAGGTGTGGATGGAATTAGTTTGCGGTACAAAACACTACATGATTTCCTTCCCTGGAAAGGTTACTTTTGGAGTTACAGTTTGCCAACTTGATCGTGTCTTCAGGTGCAGAGGTTTGGCCCTGTTCTGTGTCTCTGCTACTTTCTGAGTCACTGATTTCTTACTGTAACGGTCAATGCCTTCGGCTCTTCAGGGACATTGCTCTGCACTCGCACTCCTGTTCTGTCACTTCAGGCGCTTTTTAAAAATTGTTGCATGTCCTCACTAGGTGTTCCCCCCGCGGAAAGTCATAGTCAGCTGCTAGTAAAGCTTGTTATGAACAAGGCATCTCCCTTAATTTTCATCTGACTGGATGTTAGCTGTGCAGGATCACTAGGCTTTTGAGGTTTAACATTATGTGGGATGTCTTATTTGGTTTAATATTATGCGGGATGTCTTATTTGCTATTGATTAAGCTTTTTCAGTGAGGATTCTCAACCTTTGGCTTTTTACTTTCAGTTTGTTAACAGGCTGATGTAATCAGTCTTTCAGCTGTCCCAGTCTTAATGGAGTTTTTTTCAAGTGTGTAGGCTACATATAAATGCTTAAAGGATGGTTCTGCTGGAAAAGTGTCTTGAAAGGAGAGATGCGTGGGTCTGTTTTGACAGAGGAAAAGGCTTTTGCTTGTTTTAAAACAAAGAAATAGAAACATGCATAACAGTATTTTTGAAAGACATTAAAAATAATTTTGAAGTTCATACACTTCCTCTGCTGTAGTATAGTTCATAGTGGCTGATGGGACAGACAGGGATAATTAGCACTACTTTCATTCACAGGGATAAAATGCCTACACGTGTCCTTCGTTAATCTTCCATCTCTTGTTATCCTAGCATGCCAGCTGTCTAGAGCACCATGTCCTTTGCATGTACCTGTACATAATGCAGAAACCCAGAAGTTTACCTAGGGCCTAATGGTGTTACCGTTATCAAGGATAATATCAACTTCAAAACTACAGGCATGTTCTAACTTCTTTTCCATGTGTCTGGGATATCAAATAAACCTAAGAAGAGAACAGAACCATATTAAATTCTTCCTTAGTTGCATGAAATTATTGTTTTGTGCCACATTTTGTATATCAGCAGCCCTTTATTAATGCAGTATGTGCAAGCAGGCTAGATCTTCCAAATGAGATGAGACTGAAATTATCCCCAAGAGACAGAGAAAATCTTACTTAATTAGATGTCATGCACATGTAGAACCCTTACCTTATGTAATTTCAGTTCGTGTGAAAAAAGGCAAGAAAAAAAGACAAGAATATTGGCTTTTTAGGTGCAGTTTGTGTGGTCATATCAGATACGTCTGTGTTCTCTTTTCCATTTGTTTCTGGGCTCTGCCGGGGGACCCCTGGGAATTTCCCTGAGCTACATGTCAGGTGTTGACAGAAGGACTGCTAATTTTGCTAGCCTGCCATGCTAAATACTAACTTTGGTAATTTAACACACTGTCACTTGGTAGAAGCACTTCTGGAGCTTCTTGATTTTCTTCTTAATATAAAGTATATATGAGATTCATGTTTGATATCTCTAAAAATCTTTCTATAATGATGATTGTGGCCATGGGATGAAATAAGAGGAGGTTTCAATATCCAAACTCCCAAATTATGTTTGAGTACTGTAAAGTAACTGTCATGTTAACAGCTTTGTCTCTCTGGTTTCACTGAGTTGGTTGATGGTTGAGTCATCATCCCTGGAGATGTTCAAAAAAACGTGTAGCTGTGGCACTTTGGGATATGGTTTAGTAGGCATGGTGGTGTTGGACTGATGGTTGGACTTCATGACCTTAGAAGTCTTTTCCAGTGTATGATTCTATGATTTATTTTATCAAAACACAACATCTATGGAGAAGAAATGAGTTCAAACATTTCCAAAGTGTTTGCTGTCTTTCTGAATAATGAATTGAACTTTAATGTACTAAATACAAAATAGTAATAAATTACAATTGCACAATTCCTTACAGAGTTTTTATTAAGATCAAAACTTATTTGTTCAGACTAGATTTATATAAATAAATCACAGTACATTTTTACTTGTGTTTAGAAGATTGTAATACATATTATAAAATTAAGAAATTTTTGTCCCTCAAATCCACTGCGAAAGTAATCATGCATTATTTCTACGAAACAAACAAAATGCCCACCTAATTGAGAGAGCCTTGATACAGGTATGGCTCTACTCTCCAAAATTAGACATGAAACATAGAGATACCAGGACTATTTATTGAACAAGAAATAATAAAGCATAGTACAATGTTCATGTGTTATTAAAAACAGAAGTATACCAAAACAACACACCTCTCTTCACGCACCCTTGCAATGGGTATTAAAAATGACAGCTGGCCAGCATGCAACTGAGTAAAACATTCCAGTTTTACAATGTCTACATTTGAGCAAAAGAAGGAGGAACTAAAAAACCCAGACAAAACAAACAAACAAACAAACAAACAAACAAACAGCCCAGATGCTTACAAGTCCTCATGTCATCTTCCCCTCTGTGCCATGTGTGCTGTGTTCCGTCAGCAGTTGAGGCATGTCCTGATGATATCTTTCCTGAACAGTATCCGTCACTGCCATCTGGATTAGTGCACTCTACGGACCTTCAAGGAGATGGAGGTCCTTTCAGAGAACTGCAGGACCCTGCAGAACTTCCACCTGTAGTTCCTTGCCCAACCCACTGTATTGGAAATTAACTGTAAACGCAGCTCTTAAAACTACTCCGCCCTGAATATGCAGTGCCCTTACAGGACAATTTACACCCTGCACAGCTTGCTTCATTGTAAGGCTGTCACTTCAGAACAGAATTATGGTTGCAAGCAAGGCCTTGCACTAATTACAGCAAGACTCAAGGCGACGCTGTTACGAAGTGTGTCCTGCTGCCATTTTTCCCAGCACAGAGGGCTTCTATTAAATTCTGCAGTATTGTGGATTACTTTCTCTACATGTTTTTTCCTTGTACATAAGAAAGACATTGTTTTCTCACTTGATACTGAGATGCTATCATTTGACAATGCACTGTTCTAAAGGGAAAAAAGCATTTAATTGATGACACTTTAGACTGTGTCACCTAGTTATGTTTTTTCACTTCTTTCTGTTCAAACAAAATGCATTAACAGTAAAGTAATTTCAGATAGATTTCTAACTGGGTCAAACATTTTTTCAACAGAATTTCCAATCCTCTTTTTTCCCTTCTCATTTATTGTTTGTTTCTTTTAAACTAAAAGAGAGTTTGCAGCTATTTCTTTTCAATGGCAAATAGGTCCCCTCAGTGCTCTAATGTTGCCAAGTGATAAACATGTAAATATGTCTCTTGTGCCTCTGACTTTGGGTGCTCATGTGAAAATAGCTACATATGATATTTGGTGTTTAAAAACACACAAATGAAAGCAAACCAAACCAACCAAACAAAAAAAGAACAAAACCAACAAAAAAACTCTCCAACAACTATCCCCTCAAGCCAAGAAGGGTGGACTAAAATAACCTTTGTGTTAGCACAGAAAGCTGAAGCATGCATTGACTGGTAGGAACAGTTTGAGCACTGAGTCTTTTATACTATAATTTTGCTTTCTGTTCTGCTAGTCCATGCTTCCCCAGATTGATATGCATGTGTGTTTGTCCACTGCCAGGATTATTTACAGGGAAACATGAAACAAAAGAGAACAGAATGCTTTTAATGTCTTGTGATTTCAGTGGAAAAAGATAAAGAAATATTTCAGCACTCTACTCTGGGAGGATTCTGCTGTGAGTATTTTCACATGGGAATATCCCACTATACTGTGCCTCAGTGTCAGTAGCTTGGAAGGCTCTCCCATTGACACTGCTTTTTTATAAAAAAGCATCTGAAATGGTGGTTTGTTATGGAAAACTAAATGTAACAGTTTAATAGAACATTGTTAATGAGTGAAATGGGATTAAAATCTTGCTGAGATGCATTTCTAAGGGACTTCCTTTTGTATTTCAGAATTACAATACTTGTCATACATTGTTAATTATGCATTCATAGGAAATAAGAAAACAAATGAGGGTTGTGGGTTTGGAATTATTCTTGTGAGCGTTCTACTAATTTACCTCTGAGAATCATAGTTCAGAAAAGAAAAAATGAACAGTATTGGGGATCATAGTTTTCTCTGGATTTCCAGGTCATCTTGCAGCTAGTCGTATTATTGTACTACAGTTCAAAGACAGCAGCAGTGTACTGGGCCACCAGAACAATATCATGAAAATATTCCAGGTGTAGGGAACATCATTGGTTTAGTGGAGTATAAAGGTGACGAGTGAAATATCCAAATATAGAAAATAACTATCATTCCATATACGCACTGCTATGATAAAGCAGATATTTGTAAAAAGCACATAGTAATGCCACAGCCTGAGTAACAGTTTGCAAGTCATGAGTCAGTAACAACTAGGAGAATTTAATAAAAAATTAGGTTTTCTTCCTCATCCTTTGAGGTGTGCTGGATTCCACTTTAAATGCTCACTGACATAGGTTTTTTTTTTTTTAATAGAACTGTGTTCAAAATCATTTTCTTGATGCCAGACCTTTGAGCATGAAAAAAACTGAGGATGGTATTAAAACCATAATCCACTGGCAATTGCAATGATATTACTTTTCAGTTGATGCCCCTTTGAGTTTCTAGATACAAGTCTTAGTAAGGCTTCTGCACTCTTCCATGGACACAAAATGAGTCTGCTGCACAATTGTAGAACATTGTATTGTATCACTGCCCTGCTGATACAAAGCTTCAGTTGTAAGTGTAGTGAAATAGTTTTGCCAGGGCAACTTTATATTTGTATTTTTCATTCTTCTGGAAATGCTCAGTTGCCCATCTGAAATTCCACTTGGGCAGGTTTTGAAGCAGTGTTTAGTTTGCCAGGGGTGTCCTTGTATGTGGTAGCTGTATTCTCCATAGCATGGCATGAGATTTTTGAAAACCATGGTACTTACAGGACTGCTGCAGCACACATTTACAACAAATACAAGATTTCCTGCAAGTGCCAAGCTGTGCTTCACCCATTAGCAATTCTGATTTTCTGGAAGATCCTCAATTGACAGGTTATAAAACTAATTTTTCAGATTTTGGATCAAAATTTCAAATATTTTCTTCAATCTGTGCATGCGTATTTGTGTCAGCAAAATTGCAAACCCAGAATGCTTGGTGAGCGTTCCACAGATACAAAATATGAAGCAATGTGTGTGCACATAAACTTATCCGAACTGTATATAAAGACAATGGGTCCCTATCTGTAAGTATGTAGCAGGCAACTAGATTGTATAAAATACCCGTACTTTGCACTTGTATTTAAAAAAAAAAAAAATTCCCCATGTAAAAACTTGAATCAAATTCTCTCTAGCAAAGTCTGAAGGCAGAGAGAACTCCATGCATGACTAAATAAGTGGCAAAATTTACGACAGGGGCTCTTGTTCTGGGGCATAGCTTTCATCATGTGAAAGAGTTCTGTGCTTTGATCATTTTTATAATGGTCAGAATTTGTCAGCATTTACAATATACCATTATGTGACATAGCCCTGTTATTTCTACTACAAATAATAAAGACAGACTTCACAGGCACTAAGTATTTGGAACAGTGTTTCCAAATGACATTGGGGTGTGGGGCGTGTGCACACGCACACACCTGTGTGTGCTTGCGTGTATGACAGAGCATAGCCGCCTGTGATATGCTTCCAATGCTTTGCAGTCTCATGGACACAATGAAGAAACATTGACTGGAAAATCATCTACAAAGGTTGAGGACTAACAGCCTCCATGTTATACAGATGGTTATCTTGTTTCTAAAAGAACATACTGTCATTACAAATACCATATGCATCTTGTTCTCACCCAACAGAACTTTTTTCCAGTTTTTCAGATTTGAAGGATTTCTGAAAAGAACCTTATTAATTTGTTTTCCTGTAAGGTGAAAGGAGGCACCAACTGAGACTGAGGACACAACTTGTCATCAAAAAATAAATCTGATGACAATCATTCTTGAAAAACAATTATTTAGAAAACTATCCATTCACAATACTGCACGTTTTTTGCAAATACAAGAACCATATTCGCTGCTGCTTCCCGTATTTGTTGCTTTTCATTACTATAATGTTGCTTGTAAAACCTGGGTTATTCTAATGAACAGGAATTATGACTTGAATTTGGGTAATGTTTACAACCATACAAATAATCTATCAGTAGCAAGAGTGTCAGCTGGAGAATTACAGCTACAAGTGGATAACATTACGCTACTTGAAACCAATAGCTCTTCACACAGTAGAAGACTGAGGGTCCTATTCAGCAAATATTCAGGGTCCTATGGCTGTGGCCACAGAGGTTCCAGAAGCTCTCGCTGAGTCTAATCCTGATTCAGGAACCAAAATGATATGCTGTGTATATATTTCTCTGCACAGCCTGGATGCGCTGGACACCCTCCCCCACTTGATTCCTGGGAAGGAAAAAAATATGTCTCTGTTTAGCTCAGTGACATGAAAAGCAATCCACAGTAATGAAATCTAAAGAAGTTAGCCAGGCATGTATGAAAAGAACAGGATGCCTGTAAAAGGGAAGAGCTGTCAAAACCTAATTGTGGGCTCTGGCTGTAATAAAATTTATCAAAGAGGGAAGACAGGTTGGATGTAAGGATGCAGACAACTTCTGCTAAGAGACACTTCTTGTATTCTGGGAAATAGTAACCATTACACTACTCGTCACATGCTTTGTCAAGCCGTTCCTTATCAATGCTTGGCTACAGATGAGAGCAGGTGATGTGTTTTCTAAACCCAGCTCCCAAATGCCCAGGTAGGCATTTAAAGTGTGGCACTTCAGCCAGCAGCTAGCTTGTCATTGAGGGCACAAACATAGAGGCAGAGCTCCCTCACTTTGCTCGATCTTCTCTCACAGCGTACTTGCACGTTGGCAGCACCCATGCTCTGAAAAGGCATGATGCGTTCCCACTGCAACAGAGCCTGTGAGCACTCAGAGGTCTCCCTGCTGAAACTGTGTTGCTGTGGTCCCCATGCACCAGTAAAAGCAACTGCTTATGGACACAGGGCAATACTGTTGTATTTTTGCCATTTTGAGACATCTTCTTGTTGCCTGACAATTGTTTACGGAACTGCCTAGGGTTAGTGCTTACAACCAAGTAGGTAAAGTCCTCAGCTGCATTCTAGTAGCATGGCTGCACTCTAATGCATAAAGTATACTCAGAGAGGCTGCAAAGTGTCTGCCTCTGTCTTTTAGGTGCTTAAGGCATTATTTGCGGCTAGATATTCTACGGTGGTCTTTCCTGTCTTTCAGCATTGGAGGTAACATTATGGCTGTTTATAAACATAGTAGTCTCTTTAGACTGGGATTACTGCCTGACTTTAGCCAGTGACAGCAACAATAAAAGTAAGTCATGGTAACTCTTAGGAAGCAATTTAGTTACACCTTTGATGAATTTTTGTGTCTCTTGAATCAAGATTAGCATTCCCTGTGTTTGGGAGAGGATTAGACAGAGGGATTAAAAGGACATCTTTACCCCACTGGACTCTCTGGAATAGCCCCTGAGGATATGGCTAAGAAAGAGTTCAACAGGAATGCCAAATTTCTGCTGAATAGGTTAAAAGGGTGAGGAAGCCTCTTCGGCAGCCATCCAAGCGCAGAAGACCTGCATAACATTTCTGCTGAATAGGGCCCTAAAGACAAAAAACAAAACAAAACAAAACAAAAAAAACATAGGAACCTTGAAAAGCTTTTCTGATTGTGTGGCTTCTTATCAACGCCTCAGATCTCCAGAGACACTTAAACATTTTGTTTTCAGTGCAGTTAGGCATCCCTTGACATGTGCTAGTGGCATGGATGATATGCTCTTACAAGAGAATAAGTCAAATAAGGTTGTTATATATATATATAAAATATGTCTTGGTTGTTCTGTAAACAAGGTCCATTTCTTTATATTAATTATCAGTGAAAGTTACCCAAGATGCTACTTAAAAAACAAAACCAAACCCTTAATCCAATGTATAATGTTTGGTGTTTTCATGTATATATTAAAGCCATTAATTATTTTCTGTTGCCCTAAACTTGAAAGGAGCAGATGTAACTTGTCTGTTATGTTTGACTTCAAATATTGGTGTTTCCAAGCTCTTTTCTAGGGTTTAGCACATGCATGTGGATCTTGGTTTTGTTCATAAAATTTTATCCGACTTCTGATGCTATATGGAAGAGTTTTCACAATTACAGTAATAGGGAAGCAAGAAATAAAAGTCTTACCTCTGCAAGAGGATGCCAGTGAGCAATGGGTTTCCGAGGGTATGAGAGCATTTCGTTCCAGTGGTCGCGACCTAGACTTTCTGCATCGTTGCCTACTTGACATACTCCAATGACCTCATTGTGACCTACACTGTGAAAATGTTCCATAATATTTTTTTTCTTAAAATTTTACCTTTAGAATCACACCATTTACATATATCATTAGAAACATCAATCACAGATTTTTCGAATTAATTCTTGCCTGAAAAATGTAACAAACTATAAAATACATAGGTTTGCTCTTTGCTTTCCCCACTAATCAGAATAATTTAGTATTTTCCCCATTATTGCATATACTGTGTGTCTGTGCATTTGTTTCTTATTTTTGCATGAAGAATGTGAAAAGTTCTTTGCTTGTGTTCTTTAATTAGTTGCAAATACAAGTAAACTCTAGGCCACAATTTTAGAAATGGAGGCGTGTGTCTAAGGGTTTAGCGTAATTGTGCACAAACAGAACATCAGTGTGTGGACTGTCTGATTATATGTTCAGTTATTTCCATTCTGGTAAGCATATTTGCAGCTTAGTTATGTCAGTAATGGATGCAAATCTGTATTTTAAAATTTAGAAAGGAAATTCTGCCTGGCAATACAAGAAATTTTAGTCTTCTACCAAAGTCAACGTGATATTAATTTCCCATTTATTGGGAAAAAAATGATAACTTTGGTTCTGGAAGCAAATCTACTGTGCAAGATCTTATAAGCCAATAGATGATGTTATTTTACAGCTACAGGTATCTCACCGGTCATAATCCATAACAGCTATCGACAAGTTAATTTGGTCAATGTTTTCTGGAGGGACGTCAAACACTATGGCTTCATTGTAAACAGGATTAAGGGTATTCCTCTTGGTGGAAGTTTTTCTTTTCTTTAGTCGCCTTCCTTCACACATTAAAGAAACCTTCACGTAGGGATCTGTGTGAATCATAAGAACAACGTTGGTTTTCTTTTGTTGTTTTTAAGCAAACATAAATGGAAAGTGAAGGGAGCAGACTTCTTGTATGCCCACATCTGCTTGCAGAATGAGTCACCTGGACCTGACAGGAATTTGAGCTTCTCTATTACCAGGGAATGCCTGGGAGGCAGTGGAGCTTTGAAACCTTTACCTGGTTCACTGCTTATAATGAAGAATTTAGGATCAAGAAGCTCCTTGTTGTGTACCGACTTCTCAACGGGTATTAAAATATCCACTGAACTGTGTTATACATGACTGTTTTATACAACAGCCTGTGTATCAGCCTATTTATAACAGCCTTATTACTTGTACAGATTTGTAGGACAGACAGAAGATGACAATATTTTACATAGTGGGATTTACTGATGTATAGTTAAATATAATTCAAAGTGTAACAATTAGTGGTTTATATTTCTCAAGAGAACGACAATTATTTTTAAACTCCTGAATATAGTAAAAAAAGCTATTTCTTTGCAGCTCCTTTCTGGGAGCTCTACAACTCCCTGCTAGTATCGAGAAGTCATCTATGAACTCATATTTACATTAGTTTCTTGTTATCATCATCAAATTTTGAAAGCGTTGCTGAAAGGAGACGGACGATCACTGTTTTGTCCATATGCTAACAACAGTAGAATTGGCTCAGTGGCTCCTGGAGACTGCCAGAGAGGGTCAGTCTGCCTCTGTGCCGTAGCTGTAACAAATAGTCTGCTGTACAACAAATTCCCAGTGTCACGAATGCAGGTTGCCCAACTTGTGCTATTCTGAATCACAGTGGCTTTAGAAATAATTATCTTGCTGTCTTTTTAAGAGCAGATTATTTTAAACTGTTGGTTACAACAGAACAAACTAAAATATGTTATTTACTTATCAGAAACTCCTGTACACAGGTAACTCAAGACCTTGCAGTATAAGAACCTTCTTCTCAAAATCATTCTCGGAATTGAAAGTGCTGAGTTCTGTGACTCAGGTGAAAAATGGGACAGAAATCCACATTAAGCACTAAATTCTTTCCTACCTGATGCTCCTGTGATATCCATCGCCTTTAAATTTCTTGCCTTTATTATTGTAATAGTTAGTCTACCAGCTGTTGGAAGGTAGCAGAGTGAAAACATCAGGTCACCAAGATCCACATTATCCTGTTCCAAGGAAAGAGAGACAATATGAAGCAATAATAACAATTTTCCCTACCCATAACAGGAGCTACAGAGAAAGCATACCTTTGGGGATCTACAGTTACACAAGCAAAGGCTGAACTCTCATTCTGAAACATTTCTGAAAAAAATAGACGATCACCTGCATACAAGATTCAGGTCACTACATTTGTTGCTATATGACCAAAGTTTGCAAGTGTAAATGTGGTCTCCAAGCAGTCAGTCCTTGGAGATGAAACACATTTAAGTGACAAGGTACAGGATGAGGCACTGGAATACCTTTGTTCTATTTTATGCTTTGCAGTGATTTGCGGGTATCATTGACAAGTCGCAAAAGATCTCTGTGCCCTTCCTTTGGTCTGCAGAAGGACACCCACAGAGTGGTTCACAGAAAGAACACTGGTTAATCAGGGCAAGGTTTTATGCAGCTTTCTAGCTTCCATAAACTCAAGTGTGATAGGAGTGAAGTCTCTATGTTAATGGGGCAGTCTCCACCAGAAGCAGAGTAATAATATTTCTTCCTGTGCCTTGCGCAGACGACTAAGATCCCTCAGGTCCACCTGCTTCATTGATAGAATGATTTACAACCCTTTCCTTTGTCAATGGTATTGGGGTTTCAGAAAGATCGTAAAAACGAGCAAACCCCGTTTGCAGTCACAAAGCATCTTTTTGCTAAAAAGGAAATCCAGCTCTTTTAAAAAAATATGGTGAATAAAGGATTGTAGTAAATGATTTCTGGAATTTGATTTGCATTTTTTTGACTGAGCAGTGAACTGGTATTTTTATAGACCCATCTCCTGTAACCTAATATTTCATTCTTGACTGAAAAAAGTTATCCAGCAAGTTGAAAGCTACATTTTAGGTTTTACAGGGGAGGGAAATACAGCTGTTGTGCAACATGTGTATCTTGTGCACTTAGCTTTGTGCAATAGCTTCTCTGCTTTCCCAGATTGGCTCCTTCTGTGTCAGTCACCAAAAAATGAAGGATGGTGGATGACATAGGCAAGTGAAAATACCTTGAAACAACACCTCACAGCTTAGTGTTTGTCTCTGAGCTAGCTGCTCTACAGATCAATGCCCACAGCCTATGCAGTCACTTCATGTAGCTTCATGAGTTAGCAGGGGAGACATGCAGGACAAAAAGATTTGCTGTCACACAGCTTTAGAAAAATGTTATATTGGAAGGGATTTCTACAGGTCCATTTGGTCCAAACCCTTGTTCAAGAGAGGCATCTTCACTTTAGCTCTTCTCAGCTCATGAAAGGAAGTAAAATCATGTACATTCATTCAGAAACAGGTCTTTTCCTTGTGCTGTTATTGGCAAGAGCTGCTGTCGAAGAATGAAAAAGCTGATATTATGGGCCCTGTGTCAGTAATAACTAGCTTTTAACCCTGATTTGACTTCATCAACTATCATGTTTCCCATTCTAAAGATCAGTGTTTTGTGGTAGCTGTAAAGCTAATAAAGGTTGTGACAATATCAAGATAGCTCATGTGACTCACCCTGTTTTGTGTCTCTTGATGGATCATACTTGGAAGCAGGCCTGCTGCAACAAACGCTGTGTCACTGACCCACTCTGACTGTGGGAGGATCAAAGTGCTGTTTGAGAAGGTGATGCTGTAAGAAGTCCTACACGCTAAAATGATGTCAGCACATCCAAGAGAAATTTCTCTTGGCTAACACCTGCACTTAACATTGCAGGAGGAATAACTGATCTCTGAAATTTTCCCAGTGGTCAGCTGGAGCTTGATAACTACAACCTGGGGAACAGGAAGCAAAGATTTCACTTATCCTTCCCATTCTGAGGAAGAAAAACTTCCAAAATTTAAGTGTTCAGCTTCCCCAGCTCTGAGGTATTGAGATTTGTAGCTGTGGAATTCTTTCTCATGCTTCTAACCACACAACTCTGAGGGAAGCAGAATTTCATAAGCCAGCTTTTGGCAATTTGGGGAATTTGTCACTCTGGCAAACTTTGATTGAGAGGCTATTTCACATGAATTGCTCACAAACTTTTAGGAGAAGATAGATTCATTGAATCACTCATTTTTCTCTGACCATAAAGAAGCCAGTCAGGCATCTGGTTTTTTAACTGTGTATCTTGTTATTCTTAGATATTGTCAACCACATCAAAATCATTCTGTATTCAACTCCAGCGCTCCATTTGGTGACTAGGTAATTCATTATGTGAGTACTGTAAATGCTTTACTGTTACTACCAAACACAAGAGTTTCCATTCCACACTTGATCATCCTGAATGAACATTTTAAAACCTTTTATCAGTTCTTATCAAGAAGTTAATAGGTAAAAGAATCACTATACAATTGTTTTAGATACAGATTCCAAGAAACATGTAATGCCTCCGCATAAATGAACTCCTTTGGAAAGAAAAGATCACTTGCATTGAATACAGTATTAGGAATTATGCCATAATATACTTATCCACAAACTTTGCCTTGCCTTTGAAAAGTAATCTTGACCTATAGTGCAGTGTATTTTTTATCAAATGCTACAATAACAGAAATATTTTGTTAATGCTTTTCCAAAAATTACACCAGGCATCATACAGAAAAACATCGTGAAAGTGGAAACAGAGCCTGCAATTTCTTCAGTCTTTTCCAGTTCTAGAAGTTGTAGGTTTTGGAGCAATAGATCACAGATGATTGTGAAATTCAGTCTGTTCATAAACCAGTGCGAGTAATTAAAGGAAAGCTTGCAGGCAGAACCAGGAAGGAGACATACTTCTTGGCATGCAAATCCTTCTCTGAGTCTGAAAAACAAGCCCTGTCTTCTCACACTTTCATTTTGATTTGTAGGGAATTAACTACTACTCTGTAACACTGGTTACTTGTAAATGTTACCTTAATTTTGAAAGACAGATTTTCTAACAGTGAGCCTTTCCCAGTGCCCTGGCTGTTCCACCCTGCTTACCTCTATTTTCTGTAACCGAAGGGCAACATTCTTAAGAGTTTCAAACATTGTAAATTTTGCTGTTGGGGCTTCAAGGTTCAACTCAATGAGGGAATGTTCTTCAAAGAGTACCGCAAACTGTGACTGCACCACAGAATCTGCATCTGTCTGGGTAACTGCAGTGGAACAGGCAACATGCTCTGACTGGAGGTCAGAGCCTTACTATAAATTCAGTTTCTTAACAGAACCAAGGTCTATGTAACAGAGCACAGACAGGATTATTGCACACCTTAACTAGTTTAAAATCACTGAGCCACATGGCTTAAGCAATGGATTGTCACTAAAGGTGTACTGTATTATCAAGAAATAGCTTTAAGGAGAAGAATTAAGCATAGAGGGTAGGATCTTCTGCAAGGAATATGCTTCTGTTTGAATTGAGTACTTAGGTGTTACTATGTATGCCTGACAAAATGTGGCGATATAAATATTACACTGCCAGAGACATTTTTAAGTTCCTGCTTAGGAAAAATTTTCCTAATATTGTTGTTATCAAGTCATGCATTTTGTAAACTCCAAATTTGTGTCTAACTTTATTTAGTGTGGTAGTAATACCATACTGTGCAAGTTACAGTGCAACCAGGACAGCCCTAATATAACCAGACCAAAAGGCTGGTTAATATTAACATAAAAAAAATACTCAAAAGATAATTAAATTACAATAATAATTTATTTATAGGAGTAAGGCCTGTATTAGTTTTATTTTGGTCCTGTTCAGCAGGAAAGTTGTTGCAAAGAACTGAACAAATATGCTGTGACAAACATACCTAAGTTCCAAGCTCCTCTCCCATTGTCCTCAAAAACCCATCCACAATCAGAGGAAGAAAGCACTGCCTCCATTTTTAATCTGTAACTTGCTCATTCCTGTATTCTGAAAAAAGGCAGAAAAAGATTGCCATCTGCTTTGCTCTTCCAGTGCTCCAGGCTTCAGGCTTGGGGTGATGGCTGAGTACCTTGATGTTGTTAGCTGCGCCTTGCAGTGAGCCGAACAACCTGTCTGATGGCTGCTTCTGATAGTCCTGCCTAGATTTGTGTCAGAATCCTTGTTCTGTTAATGCACTCCTTTATTCAACGGGGCAACAGCATGAAATTTTTTCCTTAAAAACCTGCGGGATTTAGATGTATCCAATACTGGGTAAGCAGTCAGCTGGAGAGTTCAAATCAGAGGTGTGAATCACAAAGTTTGCCTCAAAACTGTATCTTCATAAAGGGAATGAATCCCTTATTGGAACCTTAAGATAAATAAGAACCTTTCATTGCTGTTAGGAGCATGGAGATATGACCTCCCTCATATTATGCTTCCTCCTTGTTCCATTTCTGGTGGAAATATTTGATATATCATGAAAATAATATTAGGTTCATAATTTTCAGTGGCTTCTAATGAAAGGTTTATTGTTCCTGCTTTTCCCAGAAAATATTTCTGCTTTCCCCCCTGTAAAACTAACACACTGACAATATACCCTTTAAAATGCTGAATTCAAATAGTAATGTTAATAGCTTGTTAGTCTATAGTCACACAGTATTCACAGATTTTAAAATTATTAATTTTGTTAGAGTATATTAGCATATTAAATATGTATCAGCACATTAAACAGGGAGATGTGTAATCCTAAAGAGGACTGCAATGATGGGCCCTTAAATGGCTTCACCTTTGATTCCTTGGAGGCTGCATTAAGAAGCTCAGGCTGGATCAAACCTTCTCAGTGAAACCTGGTAGTTATCTGGTAGTTAGGGGGCTTCTGATAAATGGTGATGACATTTGGGATCAGATTTCTCCAGTGGATGGGTTATTCCTTCTCATATATACATCTGGGTGCAGAGAATGGGTGTGTAAGATCATGCAAAACAGGCAGCAAGGATGGAAGGAAACAAGACAAATTATAGGTTACAACTTCTGCCTTTGCCTCTGGTCTAGAAGAAAATATGCTGTCCTTGACTTAGGCAATCATAAGTTTGTGACCGTTTCTTCAGAAACTTGGATTTTGTGTTTCTGGAGCAGACAAGCTGTGATAGGCCTGCTATCCCGCAGTGCCTGTGCCACTCTAATTAAAGCATATGTCTCAATTATACCACGTTCCTCATTTCTCCATCTATAAAAAGACAGACGCTACTTTTTTACTTTTCTGGTATGTTGTAAAAATAACACTAATTATGGATTGTGAGGTGCTCACACGTATTTTTATGCATCTCATCAACTTGCCATTAATGAAAGTGCTTACAGGCAGCGATGCCTTTGCTTATTTCTTTTGCAGTTGTTAACTGTTGAAAGAGGTTTTCAAGGCACTAGTGATTTTAGAGATTTTCTAAATGCTTTTTGCTATGTCAGAGCTGTACAGTTCAGGCAATGGTAACTTTGCATACTACCTCCTTACACTCCTTATACTCCTAAGCAGCTATACATGTCTCTGAAAAGTCACTGGAAAAAAGAAAAATAGTAGAGGTTTCATGAAATGAGAGAATATAATTCACGCTTCTGAAACACAGAAAGGATTAATTACAAGTATTTAATTAAATTACCTCTTTTTTTTTTTCCTTCTAGCTGAGAAGCATTAGTTGTATTTTAACAACAACAAAAATCTTCCTAGTTATTTCATAATATTTACTGGAATAATGGAATTATATTTTTGTAATGCAAGGAAAATTTTACTGTACATCATTGTAATATTTGATAATGTGGGATTTTGAACTTTGCAGGGAATTACTTTAGAGGAGGTTCACTGCTAAACTGAGGATAATTTAAGTATACTAGATATATCTGTTGTGTCTAAATGAATTAAAATTACTTTAAGAAGTGCTAACTGCTTTTTGAGCTAGACATTTACTAAATTATTCATCTGTGTTGAGAAGTCTGGATTCAGATCTGAGTGAGCCACGATACTAATTAAGTTCAGGTACATGTCCAGGACACAAATATTATGCAAATACCATACTATACAAATTTGAGACTCTAATCTGTTTGAAAATGATTGTAAATCTAAAGTATCTCACATGATAAACTCACGAAGTTAGCTCTACATTTTTTATTATTTCATCATAGATTTACAGTTATATGTATGAGAAATGTATATTGAGAAAAACTCTTTAGAAATGTTTAATTTTAATTAAATTTGCATGTGACTAGAAGAGTGCCAGCTGCCTTCTCATTACACATTTTAAGATGAACAGAGAAGATATGACTGGAAAATTCTATTTTCATGACATCTTAAATCTAAGAAATGAACTCGAGTAAAGCAGGCATTTATTAATGCCTCAGTGAAACTGTATCCACGGAGATATGATTAAGTAAAGTTTGTGGAAAATGGGAATGGCCTATCTTTTACAATTATTCTTTCAATATATCAACGTCAGGCTACATTTCATGTTTCAAATTAATTTGCAGATTGTACTATTTTCTCAGTGTGATTCCATTTTCTGCATTTCATTGTCTTTATTTCTCTTATTCATGATTTTCTCAAAAAATGAAATAAGTAAAGAAGCTTTTAGAGTGAAAATGAGTGTGAATTCACTTACTAGGAAAGAACATCAAAAACCAGTTCTGAAGCTTGTTTTCACTACAGTGAAAGAAATATAGTGAAGAAATATAAGAAGGCTGAAGTGTTTGCATGTAACTCACTCTGGATTTTATACTGCTTTGGGTACACAATATAATTTTCATGTTAAGTCACAGGCTGGCTATCAACTTGCATGCCTATACAATTGTACGAAGTGTGTATATAGAAGCTAGTCTGACAAGATGCACAAAAGGCAGGATAAGAAAGGGCACCTTTGAATCCCTACTACTCTCTCCATGGGCTTGGCTGTGGCACAGCATTTGCTACTTAGCACGCATTGATAAAAATGCTGAACCTGAGAGATTCTTGCATAACCAATACAGTGAAAATTATCTTCAGCTAAAGAATTTAAGCTAAAAAAAACCTTACAAGGGGGAAAGAAAGCTGTTAGGCCAGCCAGACAACAGAAGGTGTTTTGTGTGCAACTTAAAAAAAATAAATCCTCTGACAACTAAGTTCAACTTCAGTTTTGCTGCTTACCTAAGTATGTAGCTTGATTTTTCTCTATTAGGATTTGTATTAGTAATGCCAAGATGATACCACAACAGAGTTTCTATTACCTTTTCTCTGAGGTATTCTGGAGCACCTTATACTCAGACAGACGTCTTGCCCAACAGACTAATTCTGAGTACCAGAACTTTGTGCTGTACTTCGCAGGGACTGAAAGGAGTAGGAATCCTTCCTGCAGACTGGGTTGTAGAGAGCTACTATGGTTATCAACTCAGGGAGTGTATGTTCTTATTTTAACTTACTCATAGTTTTGCCTAGCATCTTGGCAACTTCTGTATACAGACAGTATCAAAAGTAAAGCATCCAGCAGACACCATATCCTCCGTCTCTGCTTCAGAGCCTGGAGATCTTTTGATGTAGATTTTTTTTTTTTTTCTCTCCTGTTTTGATCATCTTTGTGTCATGACTACTTTTCTTTAAGGCAGGCTGCATAAGGAGGATCCTCCAGACGTGACATTGTGTTGTGTCAGTCAGTCAAGATATCTTATAATGTGGGTAGTTGGAGTCAAAGGATTAGCCTTTCACCTTCATATATTTCAGAACAAATCCAGTTAATGTCTTTGAGAAGAACAGACACATAACTTGCCCTTGCCACAATGTCCTTAGTAAGTGAAGGACAGAAGCCTTTTCCTGTAGGCAGTCAATGTACTTACCTCTCTAAAGACCCAACATCTCCATTGTCATAATTTATATCCTATAAATAGAATGGCAGTGATTAACTGAAACTGCCTTTTCAATCGGTTAACTGCATATTGTTCTCGGATATCTGAATGCATTTACAGAATATATTTGGTTTTACTGCGTCACTTAAGATTTTATTGATAAATTATTCTGTAATAAGATACTTACTTTAGAAAAGCCTCCATTCAGTAAAGCTAAGCTTCATACACATACTTATTTTTAAATGTATGTTTAAATCCTATACATTTTACTGTCTTTGAATCCTTTACATGGATTTTCAATTCCCAACAACTAAAGTGCTTTGCTGAATCTGGGCCTAAGAGTGAATCTAATGAATTATCTTGTAGCTACTGAAATAGAGATAATATCTTAATTTGTTCCAAACTAAATTGATGAACTGAAGAGATAGTCTGAATTGAGCTAATTAAAATTAGTAGAGACATGATTGGAAAAGCTGGAGTACTTGTCCTGTTTATATATGTGTGGCTGTGTCAAAATTGATTTCACAGGAAAAATAGAAATGAGGAATTCTGAAAATGAAACTTCTGTAGAAAGTTAATATAAGTAATTTTTAACTTCCTCATCAATTATTAAGGGGAGGAAAGAGTGTGTCCAGAGAGTTGTTTCTGAAGGCTTGCTAGGTGGCATTGTCGGTCAGAGAAATAAGTTATTTAAAGTTTAAGTTTCTCCTTGCAAGTTAAACCATGCCTCTGAAAACTGTTTTCTTGAATTGTTACTGCTTTATGCAACTCTTCTATGATGTGTTGCTTTCTACAAAATACAAAGTTCAGTACAAACTTAATAATAGAAAAAAGTCTGCCTTGACTCTTCTTTTCCAGGCATTGCAGGCTGCCTTTCATCATCTTGATTCTTACTGGGAGGCAGGGGGTGTTTGCGTATGTGTGTGGAGGATAACGAACGCCAGAGAGCTAGAGAAGATAACTGCATCTTCCTGATCTAATATTTAAACATGCAAATGTCATAACCTGTAAGATATGAGTTTACAAGTGAGGTACTGTGGACAGATTTGCTCCTCCTTTTCCTCCAGTGCATCCCACTTCAGTGTATCCCACCTCGTCACTGTGCACAGGTTGCCACCTTTGGTATTGTGCTTCAAAAGTCTTTTGAAAGGGAAGCCTCTTGAGGGTGGGTTTGATTTCATGATGCTAAAGCTTTAAAGGAGAGTACTCTCGCACAGAGCCGACTCAAACCTTTCTCTCTGCAGAGAAGGTAGTGGTGCTTCAGAAATGTTGACATGCTTGGGAACAGCAATGAAATGTAAATTGCTCTACATAGGAATAGATGTTTGGAGGGCAACTGTTTACTCGAGAGGAAATGAAAGGGAGAGCTTCAGCTGGGAAACATAAGAGTTTTGATGTTAGGTGAAGATGGTAAAAATGGAAGCACAAGTAGGTCAGGCAGACAGGGGATGCCTCACAGAGGGAAGTTTCACAAAACAATCTAACAATGTAATCTGGAAAAATGGGCAGTAGTTTCCCAAAGTAAGGACCAAAGCTTTTAATTAATGTCCACCAGTATCTGTCATGTAAAAACCATTATTTTTTCAGCAGGCTGTAAATGAATTGGATTACACATCAATTTTTTGTGAAATGCTGAGATTGAAAAACCAAAGAAAAACAGAGGTTAACGGCATTGTAGTGCACAGTATTTTGCAACACAAATTAATCTGGGTGGGCCAAACTCGACTTAAAGAAATGTCTTGATGAACTTCATGCAGATGGAAAGAGATGAGAAAATAATCCCTCATGGTTTCCAGGCTACATGCTGGCTCGTTGTAAGAAGAGGAGGCTAAATTACATGTTAAGTGTTCACTATCTGTAGCCAAACATGAGCTTGAAGAAGCAGCAAATCCATTCTAACGCATAAAATTATTTCTACCACAAATTATTTGCCAGTTGCCTCTTGCTTGCATCCTGTCATAATTTGAAAGTAATGTTTAATTCTCTCAATATCGCACCAATAATGAAAATCTCAAATATACCCAAGAAAAATTGCAAAGGAGGAAGCTGGTTTTAATAATAACTTATCAAAATATTTTAATCCAAAATGTCTTGCCTGTTAATTCGTAGTGTGTTAAAATGAAAATGTCAATTTAAACTAAATCTCTATGCACATTAATGGATTGGCCTTTCACTCTATCTTGCATTACAGTGGGGGTGCTCGTGAACTTACAGCTCCACTAAAATATCAGAAGATGCTCTGTCCTCTAACCCCACTCAATTATCTGTTCACGTACAGGGTCTGACAGCAATCAGTGTGTCAGGGCCCCAGGAGCACCAGTGGGCCTTGCTAGCCCTGGCCACCCCAGGGCCCCTCCCACCCCACCCATGGCCCAGGTCCCCATTTCAGCCCAGCCTAGGGCTGTTGGTCCCTGCCCTAGGGACGCCGCAGGGTGCTGGTCTCCAGCTCCCCACAGCCCTGCCCAGCCCAGCCACGGGCCCTGCCGAGCCGGGCCTGCCCATGGGCCCATGGCCTGGCCTGGCTTGGCCTGGCCCCATAGAGCTGGCTGACGCCTGGGGCTGCGCCCCAGCTCCCGACCTGCCCTGCTCCCTGGCTGGGGCAGTGGGGTGGGACCTGGCTGGTGAGGTCCTGCCCAGCAGCACCAGCGTCCCCCACTGCTCCTGGCATCCCAGCCCCAGGGAGCAGCCAGCCCTTGTGCCCTGCTGACACAGTCTTAATTAAGGATAAAGTCTCACAGAGTGGCCATTCTGTATTACAAAAGCTAATATCGACATGCTGCCGAAATGAGATGATATTAAAGCTTTGGGCCCTACTAACAGTTCCTCAGCTTTCCTTAGCACTGAATGTCATTCGCAGTGCAGGCATTTTGTGTTGTGAAAGCAGCCATCTTTTCTATCATGCATTCTGAGCACATCACTCTGAAAAGGAGAGAAACTAAGTATCTGGGTAGTGCTGAAAAAAGATGGAGAGTCACAGTATCAGGAAAAAAAAAGAATGCTCTTTTCAGTTTGTGTAAGCACCTAGAGTGTTCCATGGACTTTTTCACGATACTTACATTAGGTGTTCTGTACTGACTCCCGTGCTCCTTAGGTTTAGCAGAGGTTGTATGCAAAATGGGTAATAAAGAAAAAACATTTTTTGCTCTACAATTCTGTTTTTGAAGAAGTTGATATGAAAAAGAGAACAGTCCAAATAATACAGTGTGCTTGAAATATAGAAAGCTGAAGTCAAACTCTATGTTGCAGTAGCGTATATGTCTTGCCATTCCAGAGCTTTTCTCTGAGATATGTTTAAATGTTTTATTTTTTTTTTTAAATCAGGTATCTCTTGTTGAATTTTGCTATCTGCTGTGTAATTCCATCCCAGGTCTAATTTCAGTAGAGCAGATACGGTGGTCTGCTATACACGTATCTGTGTACGTGTCCTGAGAAGCCCAGGAGGGGTTCATTCTGCGCAGGGCTCTAGTGTAATGAATGCAGAAGCTGGAGAAGCACGCATGCATTGTTTATTGTAAACAAGAGGCAAAGGAGCACTTTGCCCCTAGATTTTGACCACTTGAATATAATGGGCTCCTTTCACAGATAACTACAAGAACTGTTAGTAAACAGTGTATTGCCATTAATCCAAACTGTCTAATACTTTAAAAATTTTTGTGATATACGGAAATCAAATCCAAGTTCAGCCCAATCCCTGGTGTGCCCTTTCTCTCTCTCCTCCTTTCTGATCCTTTTTGGCTTCTCATCCCAATAAAAGCAAGAAAAGAATTATTACCTCTGTTAATAAGGTCTACCTAAGGCAGACTTCAAAAGTAATATTTTCTATGTGCAGCTCCCTTTCTTTGCTCCCTATTTAACAGGTGGGGAAAGAAGCACAGTTTTATGAATCTATTTTGCATATTTTTTTTCTATGAGTTACAAAGAGATTTTCTTCATCATGATTCAGAGTAAAGTTATTTTTTTCTCTCAAATAGATACCTTTTTTTGGATTTTCTCGTTATTTTAAAGCCAAGAATCAAGTATCTTTCTGTTGAAGTTTCTTCATGTGTTTTACTTCTCTAGAGACAATTCTGTCGTGTGGTGTCATGCACACCCTCAGGTCAGGAACCACTGAGAATACTTCATATTTTTTCTGGTAAAAAGTAGCTTGCTTTCTACAGCTCCCTGATGTTTAAATCCTATTAGCTTTGAAACAGACTTAGTTGTTATTAAGTGGTATACCTAAATACAAAGAGTTGGCTTGTGAGCTGTCACCTGTATAAATAATAACACTGGTGCCCTGCAAGACTCAAATGCACTATCCACAGAAAGTATCAATATAAGAGAAATGGTAAAAAGGGAACGTTATGGCTTAAAAACATGTCTGAGAGCATTCCATGTAACCTTCCATTAGACTGAAAGCACAACTAAATTTCACAACAGGCATTTTACTGGTAACACTTCTCTATAAAATCACCCACTTTTAACAATAGTAAAGCAATTTCTATAGAAGTTTCATTCACTTCTTGGTAATTTATTTAAATCGGTCATGCAGAAAAGAAAATCACTGCAAATTTCAAAGCAAAGCAGCTAAGGTAAACAGATTACTTCACTACTAGCAATATTCTGTTAATGGATTGGGTGAAAAGGTGGGCAGTTGCATTGCTTTGCAGTTGTCCTTGCACAGCAACTCCATTTTAATTGCAAGTTAAATGGAAGAATACAACCATGGACGCTAAGGTTAATCCTACAAACCCCAGGTATGAAATATGTTAAAATAGACAAAAACCCAAATCTTCAATAGCACAAAATTGTCTCATTTTATACCGTAGAATCTCTCTAGTTTTCAAATACAAAAGGAATTACAATAACAGAGGGAGAAAGGAAGAATGACAATGACAATAAAATTAAGGATAACAAGACAGCGTCATTCCAGAAGTGTGAAAAAGAGGACTGCTTTCACTCTTTATTTCTCAAACCATGCTACAAAGTAAACTTCACATTTGAATCAGAAGTTGGGGTTCATTTTTGGGGTGGGGGGAAACATGGGCAAGAAGGGAGGCTGTTCTGTGTTCTTCCAGAGATGCTACTGACAACTTCGTTAACAGACTGCTACATAAAATTTGCTGACTGTGTAACATGCTAATACACTGTTGGTACCCAACACTCTCAGGGCAAACTGAGATCCCCGAACAGTCATCCCTGTCTGACCTGAACCAACGCCATGGCACCTGTGGTGATCTAGCAACAACGGGTTACTTTTTCCACTTCTTCTAGGCAATGCCAGGAACATTTCAGTGTCTCTCAGTATCTTAGCTATCGACGCTGCCCAAAAGCTCATGCAAATCCAGCTACTCTCTTTTCCTCGGAAACAGTTCTGGACTATCGCCATTAGGACACTTAGGCTATGCAGATGTGGCAAAGGAGAATTTACGCTGTTGCTGTGTATCATTCACCTACCTGGTAATTAAATAGAATATTTTAATCTTGAAGCTGTTGGGCAGTTTACCAACCCAGTACTACATCTACTTTGAAGCTGCACAGAAAAAATAGCTCTAAAATAAAACTGAAGACTGTGAGGAAACTGAAGGAAGGAAGACAGGAATCCATTTTAGAAAATGCAGACTCTGAAATCAAGTGTATCATCCAGGTGTCTACAGTGTGAGCAGGGGAAAACGTGATTGTGTAGAGTGTGGTAACAGTTCTTTTTCTGTAATACTTGTTCTCTACCAGATATGCTTGTGCCTCCCTATTATGTTTAGACATGTACTGCAGGTAATTTTAGGACCACTTTAGTTAGCATGTTTTCTCCCTTAAAGAATACAGAGGGGAGTGTAAGATGTGAGATAAAGACAGCACTAAATATAGGAGTGCTTTAATGCTTTAAGTCCATAAAGTGAGTCAACAGAATTTCCTCCTCTTCGAATACTTTTCTTCTAACTTGTTTTACTTTACATGTGCTACATGTGAAATGTATCTAAGAGAGGAAAAGGATTTTTTCTGGAGCTTGTTTTACTCTCTTACTGACGGCATCGTGCATTTGTGTGGGGCAAGTCTGGCGAGCTGCCCAAACTTTTACCTGGTTATGTTTATATTCAGAACAACTAGTATTATTTTGTACATGCTACCTTACGGGTAGGAAAAAAGTTGCATTTTAGAAAGTCCGTGAGTGACTTAGTAAACAGTATCTTGTAGTCACTTAGGTGCCTTCTCAAATTTTCGGTTTAGTTGCCTATAACTTGAATAATCTGAAATGAAAGAAAAGTTGTGAGTTGACTTGTCCTCAATGGTGAGTTCACTTTAGAACTCTTTGTTACTTCAAGAATGATCAATGATTTTGGGGTCTCAGCTAGACACCTCAAAAAGGCCTCGCTTCAGTTTTTTGGAAGGAAATATGATTTTGAAAGAATTTAGTGTAGTTATCTCTGAGCATCCTGACTCACAACTTTTGGAGCAAGACTGTCTGAAAAGAAAGATAGTATGGGGGTTTTGTGTGCTGCTTTAGCTTGGAAAGGTTTCCTGAAGTAAATGATTTTTGAGAAGAGAGTGGCTGGATGGGGGTGAAAAGAGTGATCATCTACTGCTATATTTACTGATTTGGTTTTCAAAAATACCTACATTTTGGTGAACAAAAGTATGGTTACAGACAGAATGAAAAGCTTTTTATATGTTGTTTTATAATAAAAGCTTCTTGTTGGATGAAGTGTTTCTCATGGCTTTCCCATGAATGCTGACACTCTATATACTGGGTAAAGTGAAGAAGTTGGAAAAGGAGGTAACAAATGAGAAAGACTGCTGAGCTACTGAAAGGAATGTGTCAGGGGTGCTCAGTGCAGAAACATGCAGAATAAAATATTCTGTTTTCATTCTATTACAAATACTGCACCCAGTCAGAAGTTGAAGATGTGGATGTAAAACTCAGGTTATTTCTGATGGAGACATTTCTATCTGCTTTCTCCAGGACCATATTTGATACCTCACTCGTATTTTAGACATCAAATTTTGGGGGAGGGTGAGGAGGAGAAGATTCAAATCTTTACTGAGCAGGTCACTGTCATGTATTTATTTTGCAGAGAGGAATGAAAGGATGGCAATTTGCTTGATCTGCTGTTTTAGTGAATTTTCTGATGAACACCTCAGGTGATTTGTTTACATTATACCATGTGTTTTTTTCTACTGTTTACAGGGTACAGTTTCCAAACTCTAGCAAGCGGATATGCATGAAATCTGAGCTTCAGTGGGAACTGTTTCCCTGACTGTACAGTAGAGCCAAGATCTCATCCTGAGTACTACTCATTTCTACCCGCATAAAATGTTGTGGTCCCAATAGAGTGAGGTTTATTGTTAGATTAACATTTACTGTAAGATTCTGTGCTCAGTGGAGTACAGACATTGAAAGGTTTTCATTATTTTAAAGTGACTCCTTTCTTTCTGATGATCATAAATAACTCTCTACGGGGCTCGAAATCAAAGTCTGCTGTTTACTTCCTATCTTTTTTGCACACAATTTTGTTTCCCTTTACTGCACACATATTTATTCTACTGTTGGGGTCGTTCAAAAGAGTTATCATAATGTAGATGAGATGGTTGATTAAACCACAGCTGGCTTTTAAAAATATTTATAAAACCCCAGCATGCTTTTAAAAAGAAAACACGTAAAGAGTTCTATGAATTCTGAAATCAGATATACAAAATACAGTGTGAGAATTGTTCTTTTGCTCTTTGTTAACTTTCATAGTTTTTGGGTAGCAGTTTCTATATGAACAGAAAATATTAGACATTGTATAATATTGCTAAGCTCCTGTTCACTGCTCATCTTAAAACAATTTTACTGCAGGAAATGGAAAAGGAAATACTAGGTCGAAGGAGCAGTGGATTTCAGCCACTTGTACTGTGCCTGTTAGAAACTGGTTGCCTGACAAGCAAGGTTATGTTTTCTGATATTGTGATAAACTGCTATTTTTAAGATGTCAGATTTGGCCCAAGAATCTGAGTGGGGAATTTTATCCCACTAGTTCATATCATCAACCGTGAAAACCTCCAGCTGCCAGTTGTTTTCTGCTTCCCTGCCCATCACAAGAAAGATGCCATCACTAGCTGGAAATCTTCTTCCAGATGGTGTACGTAGCTTTAATTTTGAGTTTGTCTGATTAAAGGAGTAGTACATGATTAAGCACTCACTAAGATAAGCTCTAGCTTGTGACTACTGTTTCTTGAGTAAATAGAGTAAGGTGTTTAATCAAGCAACGAAGTGCCAGAAACATGCAGATATACAAATCTCCAATGTCGCAATACCATGGACATTGCTAATGCAGTCTCCTCATTAGAGCCTGTCACTTCATCAAAGTACATGGTGTGAAATACTCATTCCCAATTCTATGTTAGAGAGCCACAGGAAGGCTCAGACACTCCAAACAACTGTATGCTTCATTTACCCATGTGAATACTTCCAGTGACGTCAGTGGGACTAACTACAGAAGTTATTGTATCCATAACTCTAGAATTTGAGTGTGCATTGCAAACTGCCCTTCAGCATTTGTGAGGGCCAGTGCAGAGCTTTGCATGCGTTTTTCATTTAATTGTACCCAGGCAAGCACACAGTGTTGTTGCAGTGGCCTTTTGGACTTTTTCAGGAAATGCTATACTTTGTATGTTGTTCCTGATACACATATATATTTCTGAATGTTTAGAGAAATGTATATGTGCATGAGGAGAAATTAAATAAAATAGTGAGTTAAAATGAAGATGTCTGCAGTAAAAAGCTAGTATACTTGGGACTAATAAATCTTGATAAAAAAGCTTTTAGTCAGGTTATAGGTCCCTCCATTTTGCTGTTGTTTCTTTAGCTCCCCTCTCAGAAAAATAGCTCAATTGCCATGAAGAAATGATGCCTTTCTGTCCCTTTGCCCTCGGATAGTTTGGCTACCAAGTAATCTATTTTTTACAAAGTGAAATAATGGAAGAGCATAGCTATGTATCCTTCTGCAATAATCCGAGCAAGGTTCTCTACAGAGCCTTGGAAGTGGCCCTCATGCTCTGAAGGGCTGTGGACTGAAGAGAGAAAAGTTGTCATGTACACATCTGAGCCCTCCCAGGGCTGTATAATATCTGGTATTACAATTGTTGAACAAATAACCACATCTTAGCAAAATGTATTGTGTGCCTTTTAAAGTTTCTATGCTGATTTACGTCAGTTCAATTGTTTCATCTTTTATTTCTTTCAAACCACATAATTAGATGCTAAAAGTCTCCTAGACTTTTAGGAGAAAAGCTAGAAAAGCTATAGGTACATATATAGGACATCTTGTTCCCTCAATGTGTCCTCCTCCACCAGTCAGCTCAAATGTCAGCTGCAACTTCTAATGTTTCCCCCCAACAAAGACAGTCGGGAGGTCTGAAAAGAGCCCTTGTGTGATTATTTAGCAAATGGTAGAGCCTTTTCTTAATTTCAGCAAGCTCTGTAATTCAGCCTGTAAGCATAAAAAACATGCGTCCGAAGCACTAGTTATGGCCCTGTAATTCCTTCCTTCTGTACAGACAATGTTTTATCCTCTGTAACAGGACTCTGGAAAAATCTTGGAATCCTGAATGGTTAAAGTGTGAGACAGGTTACATCCTCTGACAAGAGTCTGAAAGAAGACAGACAAATCTTTTGGTGAGAAGAGCCTGTGTATAGTGGCACTTTCTTTTCTACTTATTTCTCTGGGACACAGATGTACTAGAAAAGATGAAGTCTAGACTGTACCCCAGCAAGCACACCTTCTGGGTTGTGTTAGGATGTCAGCCAGTCAGGTATGGTGGGCAGGCAGTGCTTCCCAAGTAGCTAGGCTACTCCCTGCACAAATATCCAGTATATCTTGGTAAGAGTTTGCGCACAGTTAAGAGTTAATCGCTAAGTAAATAATACACAATAACAGGAAAGTCCACTAGCTGCTTAAATATAAGACCACGGGAAAACAACATGAGAACTGGGTAAACAGACTATACATGGAGGAAAACTGTAAAACTCTGAAACACGCTGTTAGGTGGAAAAAAGATGGCTGATGGCTGTGATATCTTGTGGGGATTAAAGACTAAAAATGGCTTGAGGCTTTTCACATAAGCACAGTATGTTCAGAAGGAAGAATACTTTCAAGTTTGGATCCAAATATTGAAATTATCCTACTTAAAGAGTAGGATTTTTCAGAAATTTTGATGAATCCATAAGCTATTGAAATGCTTTCTGTGACCTTTGCTACAAAAAAAGACAAAGTAAGCATTCCCAAAACTGTTCCATAATTAAATGCATGTTTGAAGTGATTCTTTTCCCTGCCTGGCTAAATAAATGTTTAAATTGGAAGTTATATAACTCTGCAGAAAAAAGGCTATGGCACAGTCTATTCTCGAATTATGTGCAAAATGGTTACAGCCAAGACCACCTTAATACAGCTATTTCAGCCTTAACGCTGTGCGAGTGCTCTTTGCTCATCTTGAAGAATTGCTGCCTATGAATTGTAAAATACTGGAGCAATTTTTTTGTGTATTTGCAGCTCCCACTAAAAATTTTGGATGGTATAATTGAAGGACAGGCTTGGCTGACCAGGATCACATTTTGGCTTTGCTTTATGTGCAGTGCGTATGTTATTGTGAACTGTTTCACTGAAGGCTATCTCTAAGAGTCTTGTTTAGAGAGAGAAAAAAAGAATTGGCAGAGGAGGGTGAGAAGAGAGGGGAAGGGGGATGTGTAAAACAGGGATAGTTACAGACTATTCCAGTAATTTAGAAAAAAAACATGAATTCAGGATTGGGTCTAACCTATTTTAGCATGCAGCTGATGTGTGGAGAAAAATATTCTTCATACGCTATTACTGTCCAGGGCTGGTGCTCCGGGGAAACAAGCATGATACAAAGACAGAAGCGGGTGCTCAAGAATATGCAGCATCGCTGGGTGGAGGAAGAATCAGTGAGGAAACCTTGATTTTAGTTTCATAAGGAATTTTGAGTTATTTCCATTTTGAAGCACAATAACCCTCACTTGAAGCATTTTGCTTTGATAAAAAACAGGGTGGTATTTTCCGATTTCAACTTTCAAAATATTTTAAAATATTGCAATAGAAGGGCTTTCCAAATGAGAAATCAAAATATCTTATTTGGAAATTTCAGTCTTCTCAAAATACTGACTTTTTTCTTTCTTTTAAATTCTTTAACTGAAACGGTCCCATTTCTGCTACGTCCTCTTTTTTTTTGGTCTGCTTTAGTTTTCGTGCTGTTTCTTTTGTTTGTTTGTTTGTACGTGGTTTTTGCTCAGAAATATCCAGGCTGAAAAAGCTCATTTGGAAACTCTGATGGCTGTACTCCTGGGTTCTGTGAACTTCAAGTATTACATACACATATACACAGTTCTTTGAATTATCTTTGTCTTAAACTGGCCCCAAAACCCCAATAAATGTTAACAGAGGCTTCAGTGATATTACAAGATTCATCCTGTTTCTGACCGTGCCTGTGGAGCTACAAGGCTAGTAGGTAATCACTTGCACTGAACAGTCACCGTTATTTTTAGAGCCAAGCCTGGAGTGCTTGTACCACTGCCTTGGGACCAGCGTTGCCGCATCTCAAACCGCTGCTCTTCAAAGCATTTGACTTCTTACTTCAGACCGTTCCCAAGTTTTATTGAAAATTATTCTCACAGTTACTCAGTTGCTCCAAACAGAAGTAGGCATCTACTGTCTTTAAGTTTTCAAATCATGTGTCAGTATTCTACCTCTACCCTATATAATTGTATACAACGTATCTGTCCTGTTTAGCCACGCTGAGTGCTGCCTCATAATCATTTAAACGTATGTAATTTCTGACAAATCTTCTCCTACAACATAATAAGCAAAATCATTAGATTAAAAAAGAAACACAAAAAGACAAAAGGAAACCGTAGTTTTGAAAATGAACACATTTCAACATGTAGTTATTATAAAATGTACAAACCGTACGAAAAACACTGGCTGCAGCTGTTTTCCAATGTATGATGACTACTATACATGCTGTGATGATGCTAACTAATTTCTTTTTCATCCCTACTGTGGTGATCCTTATAAATATGAAGGATTAAAGCTCTCTGAATTTTCAGCATCTTCTGGCTACGAAATGATTCATTACACATGGGCTTTTTTTTTGTACATTTGATTAAGTAAGAACAGTCAGAAAAAATAATGAAACAAAGCATGACTTTTGTGACTTAGGAGAACATGAATAACCACTGATCTGCCTCTTGAAAGCAGTTATGCTTTCTGTATTTTTTTGAGTACTTCTGGGTCTGGTGTGGTGGTTTTTTTTTAAATAGATCTAAAATTTAAATGAAGTGAACCTTACCTTTTGTGTTTACTGCTTTCATTTGTCTAGCTATGAAATAATTGTTGTTGCTCCTTAAGCTTTTGGCATGCTTTAATGTGGGCAAGATATACGGGTATGCAAATGTTGGTCTTCTAGAGAGACTTGCATTTGCATATCAATTAAATGGGTACATATCCACATAAAAAACTGATCGCCTCCCTGATGCCAAAGCCTACCTGTTTTAAACAAACACTGGGTTAATATCACATATGTCTTCTATATTACAAGGAAAACAAACAAACAAACAAACAAACAAACAACTAGTCTTTCACATTCACTGCTACAGTTCTAAAAAGTAGATATGGCACTTAACACTGATGGTCTGGATCTGAATTCATATGTAGAGCTAGAGATTTGGTATGCTTCTGTTCCTTCTCAAACTGTTGACTCAAAAATTCTTGTTAACCATTGTAAACATGTTAAATACTTTTCTGAGATCTTGCTCAATGCCATCATTTTTCTAAACCCAGCAACTTGCCAAAACAGGAATTTTAGAAATAGTGGCTAAAATATCTTGACAAGCTAAACATTTTTTAAAATCAGCGTAGGTGGACTGAGTTGACTTACTGCCAGCTACTGTATCTGTACACTGTCGAAGAAGATCAGCAGTGCTACACAGAGTGGATTAAGGCTGGTACCAGGAATATGCAGATTCTGGACTCAAGTCACACTTCTATTAAGTAGTGTCATGTCTTGAGCAAGTCACATCCTTTTTGTCTGAGTCTGTTCCACTGTCCATGAATTAGGGACAATATTTACCTACTTATTTCAAAGAAGGAAGTTTATTTTCCTCGAGTTTTGAGGGTGCAAGCCCTAAGGATTATGATCTGCATCTACGCATGTGCATTTGACATGTTAAACGGCTCACAAACTCTTAGCAGGAGTGGTCCTGAGCAATGCGACCTTTGAGGAAGTGTTTTTTCAGTTTGAGGATAGAATAGTTTTGGACTGCAAAAAATCTGGTAGGTTTGGTCAAGTTTCAAAATTTTAGACTTCTATTATTAATTACATAAACAACTGACTGAAGTAATTTAATCTCTTTTTGTCTCTCTTCCACACATACTGTGGTTGGCATTAACATGTCTGAAACAGGGAACTTGAAACTTCCTTCTGGTGATGCTATGATTCCAGCTGCATCTCAGTTATACAACATAAATGCCTAAAAATACAAATTCTCAAATCTTTATCTCGGGCAAACCTGCGAACAGCAGCAGTGAACAATTAGCATTTCTAGAATGCAGAATTTAAAATGCTTATAACCATCCTACTTCGTAAATCTCTTTGTCAAAATACTAGCATGTATACCAACATGCAACTTCAATTATTTTTTTTTAAATACAGTTTTGTTTACTGCTTCCTTGCAAACGCAATTCAGCATCATCTGACACACTGTTGTATTCTTGACCACTACATCACATACCCTAAAACATCTTGAACATTCTTAAAAACAAATGCAATCAATTTCTTGGCTTTGCAACTTCTAGCATATGCTGGCTCTTTCTGGAGGCCAGAGTTAACAACTTGATACACAGCTCATGTTTCCTTATAGTTTTGAACTCTCTGTAACTATCTTTTGCATTTTCAGTGAACCGTACACATTCTTTGAAGTCTTTGACATGTTACTTCTCAAATTCTATATGTATTATAGAATTTTCTTCCTGTAATCTATTCTCTCTTTCTTTCAGAAATGTTTTTCTTCCATATTTTCAGTTTCGTGCTCTGATATATTGTTTTTTAACTTTGGCAGCTGGATGCTACCCTGTTCAACGTTTAGCTAGAAACAAGATCAGAAGTACTTCATATTCATATTCAAAACAGAGTAACTTTTTGAATCCTTTCTAGTACTCCGATTGTTTGCAGATAAAGAATAAACCATGGTTTGAATCTGACCAACTGCTTTCACCTTTATCAGTTTCAATTTACTTCACACCTTCACAGGAGGTGAATACAGCAAAGAACCTCAAAGGAACCACAAGATAATGATAAATGGTAGCAGTCAATATGGTAGCTAGAATTTTTAGAATAGTAGATGCATAATCACTACAAATCTTGTTGCAAATAACCTTTGAGAATAGAAAGTTATGTAAAGATTCACAAAGACAGGTTAGTCTGCGATGTTCAGTCTCGGGGTGAGATGAGAGAAAGGTGCCAATGGGTTGTTATGAATAAGATTTTCTTTTTTAAATTGTGCATATGAGCTTAGACATTCGGAAAAAGAACAGTTTTCATTGTACCATGCCTAGATCTCAAGTATAACTATATTTAACAACAGAAAAGATATAGTCAAAAGCTATATATACTGTAAGACCAAAGTCACAAATTTGCCTCCTAAAATGAGTAGTCATTTTGGAAAATGCTCGCCCAGCAAAGAATGGAAATTGTTCTTTCTTAGTCCTATTATGACTCTGCTCTAAGTGAAGGCCACTTTTAAATACTCCTCTTGTCTAGAAAGCTGANCTGCTTAGCAAGTGCCAAAGGCCGAGCATTGTGAGAATCCAAACAGCCAGGATGAACCAGAGCTAGATGTCCAGTTCACAGAAATCCTTCACTGTGCCCTACAGCTGCCTGGGGATGTTTAACAAGCAGTTCTTGAGAAAAGATTTTAATTTCTGGGTGCACAGCAAGTTATGCAAGTGGATACTTAGCATCTTCTGAAAAAGAAGGTTCTCCTTTATCTGAAATGGACTGTCTGACAGCTTCCTGTCCTTTGCAGTTGTTTATTTTGTGACAAAGTCATGTATTTTTGCCTTATCACATTAGAGTTTGAAGATGGCAACCGAGGAAATACTAACAACTCTTTTCTCTTCAAAACATGCCATAAGTCTATGAACATTACAAAAACAAACATAAAAAACCCACCCCAAACTCTGCACCTACTTTAGAGACTACTAAACAAAACATTCCAACTACTGAAACCCAGACTGAAAATAAAGAGTATCTTTTCTTCTTAATGAGCCAGAAACCAGTGTAATCTGTCTGGCAGACGTATAAAAACCTTATCTAGGTCATTTCATGTTCATCTAAAGTTGGTCCAGTTAATTATTTCTTCCATTAAACAGCCCACTGCTGCTTTTTTCTGGTTGGAAAAAGTGTCAGTGTTACAGGAAAGAGATTTTATGCTCAGAGGACCTGGGATTAGAAGAACAATCATTCTGATATTGGAGATTTGTGTTTGGAGGCAGATTGCTTTTGAATGTGTAGAAAATTTTTATACTGACATGCGTCTGTGTTATGAAATAATTTCAAACTCTGGGATGGTAGCAGATGTTATAGTCCAAAAAATCAAAACTGTTGGTTTTGGATAAAAAAATCTTCTGTATTATTAGAAAACAGAAGAAAGCACATGGCATAATAGATCAATTTAATGGCATTGTTTGCAGTAAAGCTGACATTTTAGGCATAATCTGCAGTGCTCACTTGAAGTAAGCCATTTTGCTGGGCAGAGAAGGATTTGATAACATTCTTTTACATTACTGTGTCAAATTGGTTTAGAACATAGTAAAAAGAAGAATGCAAAATAAAGGCCTTTAGGATTGCTGGTTATGCAGTGTAATAAAATGCACAAGCAATTAAAATGAATGTACTCTTCAGAAGTATGACAAACTTGCCAGGTGTAGTTGTGCAGACCTTCCCTTTGTCTAGTACATTTCCTTGGTTTAGCCCTCCTGTGCTGCACTCTCTGGTGATCTACAATGAGTGAATTTCCTGCAGTAAGTTTGCCCAGCATTTGTCTGTTTTGTAATTATTATTATTTGAAACAACAAGATGTTCAAAGATCAAATGATTAAAAACCTGCTACAGTTGATACAGTTTCTGTCTGCCACCATAAACTGCCTAATGGTGCTCAAAACCTTTCTAAAATCTGCATCAGAGATTCACTAATACTGCCTGCTGGCCTGCTCTGGAGTGCAGCCACAGAAATATTCACTTCAGCAGCTTCACCGAGTAGCCCGCAGGATTCAGTTTCTGCTGTCAGTCTGCGAGATATCTAAGCTACACAGACAAGGAAACGTGCTGAAACTTGCTTTCTTAAATGATGCTTGAAGGGTTTCTCGTAACTTTATGGAGTAAGTTCTAACCTTTGAAATTTCGGAAATGTTAATTAGTAAGCTGAGTTCTCCACACTTTCATTTATCTGATACTCTTATCTCAGAACTCACATTAGCTGGAATTGGACTGTGTCTCCTATGTACTATGAGTCATTTGCTTTGAAAAGGTCTCTGTTAGCTGAAAAACCAGAGACAAGTCTAGATAGCAGGTCTTGTGTTCTGTTTGGATAAACAGGGTTACACTTCACACAGGAATTAATACTAGTAGGAATTAATAAATGACTCACGTTTCAGTCCTGAATTTAATTTCAGAGATTACAGAAAATCTGAATACAAACTACAGGCTGCATCACTTCCGAAATTTGGAAGGGAAAGTGATTAAAAAGACAATACCAGAGCCAACCTTTTGCCTAAGTTAAAGCATGGAAAAAGGACTAGTACACACCAAAGAAACTCCAGCGTGCATCTGCATTCAATTTTCATTTGGCTGTAAAATGGGAAAGTTGTGTGTGGGACACTTAATGCTGTACGTAGGCAGACTTTCACTTGGAATGACTATCATCTGCTCTGTCAGATTTCTACTTTTCCCTTGCAGTAGAAGAACAGTAACTTCTCATAGAAAAGCCAGGTTCATCCTTCTCTGACACTGAGTGTCCACTCACCTGCCTGTACCTGGAGTGAGGGAACTGCTAGTGCTGCTGCTGCAGTTCCAGTCTACTGTGGAAGGGGTTTGTGCAGCATGTTCCACACATGGGTACGTAACACTGACTAAGAACACTGGTAAATCACCTTAGAACAAGGACAATATCAATTTTCAAAAAGAAATTCCAAACAAAAAAATGAGTTTAATCCATTTGGCCTGTAATACAGGCATGCTGCCAGACCACAGAGGTACAAGGTGAGGGTCTGAATTCAGGAAAGTATTTGTCTCAGAACATCCTTTACTTTTTAACAGCCTCTTACTTTCAGCTAAGCATATGCTTAAATGCTTTCCTGAACAGAGGTCTAACAAACTTACACTTTGATCTTACTGTTAATGATGTTCAGTTTATTTGACTTTAAAATGTGCACTCCATTTGAGTATGGTTTGACATAGCAAATGACATATTTACTGACTCTTGGCACTAGCAGCTTCACCTTTGTGGATTTCTGTAACGTATCATTCTCACTGAAGGTCTGTTCTCAGTAGGATGCGTGGGATTAATTCCTAGTAGCACTACAAGGAGGTTGGCTCATGCTTTGAGAAGAGAAGAAAGATCTTTCTTTTCCAAAAGTAATTTTTATGGATTTGTACCTAATCACTAATGGGACTCCTGTGTAGAATTTGATACCAGAGACTATCGGACAACAGAAATAATTTTGTAAGTTTCCCATTTCCCAAAGTAAGAAAGTGATGCCAAACAAAGAGTTAAACCAATTCACTGTCTTTCATTGCTTTCATGGAACACATGCTGAGATGGCTGTTATTTTTTTAAGTTTGTAAAGGCTTTGTAGTTTTTATAGCTTTAATTTTTATAGGGTGACCGATGACACTTGTGTTTCGAACAGCATTGTCTGCATTCTGCCCGGATTATAGACGTGGTGTTATCTCACTGAGAACACAGTCTCTAGGATTGAAGACCACTACCTAAGAAATCTTGAATCTGCAGTTCTGGCTGATCTGTATGCTGTAATTTATGTGGCAAATCATGCAAAACACAGACAGACAGGCAAAATAAGAACAGTAGTATTTCCTTAAGTAAGTTTTAGATTAAGTAAGATTACGAGAAAAACATTCTCCAGCTTTTCTACCCTATCAGCAGGGCAATGACTAAACCCACTATCTCCTACATAAGACATTCTTTAATATATCCTAAGAATGAGAAATGAGGACTGAAAATGTACTGTCCATTTCTTTGGATTAAGGTCAAAGCTTGAGAAAGAGACAGAATAGAGTATTCCCTTCATAAATTTATCAGACAATTTAAATTATAATCAGACTAAGGAAATAAAATCAGAAACAAAAAAATCTCAAGAATATAAATTATAATACTTACATTGGTGACATATTCAATATCCTTCCAAATATTACATTCTCTGGGAAAATCTGCCAAATCTAAAAAATTATCCACTATCACTTGGCCAATCAAGTCATGTCTGGAGAATCTGTCAAAGTCATACACAGAGAAATGGAGTTTTCTTGCGCTCAGATCACTGTATGGGACACTAAATAAAAAAACTTCATCAAATACTGGATTTAGGGTCTTTCTGTGCACTTTAGTCTGGTGTTTTGTTTTCCTATCAGGAAGCAGATATATCTTCACATATGGATCTGAAGTTCCAGAGAAGTCCTTCGCTGGCAGGTTGATGGCCTTGTGTATCTTCACTATCAGCTGCTCTAAATCGCAATCATATTTCAGAATAAAGTTCAGTTTTCCACATGCCTTGCTGTTACTCCTCCGGCCATCGTCTGTGTCCACAGATCTTTGTTTATATAGCTCAGGCTTAATGCGGCCAATCCCCGTCAGTTGCTCCTGTTTCTGAACCTGCTGGATGTCGAAGTCAGGGTTGGAGAGGTTGAGCTGTCTTCGGATTGAATTATGCCTTAAGCGAAAAAATTGAAATAGATTGTGTTGAAGATGCTAAGAATCTGTGCACACACACTAAAGATCCTGTTCTCATTTGACATGTTTTTGTAACATACGATGGAGTCAGATTTTTACTTGCATAAAGTGATAAAGCATGATAACCAACAATTGTGAGAGCTCACCTTCAGCATCAGACTGCTAATATCAATTTTCTGTTCTTATGTCTCAAGCTAGTGGTACGCACTCTCCAAACCTGGCTCAAGAAAGCAACAAACGCAAATTCATGGCCATTGCAAATCCAAAGGGTGTGCCTCATTGGCAAGTATAATGTGATAAGAACTGTAGGTGTTCTTATCAGTTACCGTTTTCAACTGATTCTTTTTGATAAAGCCTATGAAATGAATTGCATTATGTAAATGGAAGTAGGATCTGGCCGATTATGCCAGCTGAACTTGCTGATTTCTGGTTCTAAGATAAAGCTGGACAAAGGAAGATGCTTCTTGACATTTCTGCATTTTAATTACTTGTTGATCTCTACGACTACTTTATTTACAAGTGATCTGTTCTCATCTGAAATGGTTTGTTGACCACCCCAACAATTGTTTTGGTTTCTTATACCTGATGTAATAAGCTCTGTGGTACTTTGGCTGAAAAGCTCCTTTAGTTTCATTACTCTGAGGAAAGAAAGTTGCTTTTAGCTTCGGTCCAGTGAAATTTATTACCTGGAGTCACTAGTTATTGTGATTGAAATTTCCACTTCAAGTGATGATAATAGAAATCAAATTTGCAAACTCTCTTGGGGTAGTGGGATGTGAAAGTTGGATTAGGTAAAATCCTCATCTTATACAAGCCGGATTCCACCTTTTTGTCCTATTCATATGCAGTAATTATTCAGTGTATTAGAGTACCATGAGCTTTGGTTGAACATAGAAAAAGCCTGTGGAAAATACTAGCACAGGATTAGTCTAAAGCTATTTACGTTGAATGTAATCAGCAGTAGTTCCTCTGCTATCATTGTTCATTCATTCCTTGTAAATACATGTTTAGGTATGCTTAAAACAGGAACAGCCTCCTATATACTATCATAATTTTTTTCTCTTGATGCGTAATAAATACATAATCTTATAGCTATACATTAGTCATTTCCATGATAAAATATTACCATGTCACAAAAGAAAGAGTTATATTGCTCAGCCCTTAAACTCCTCATAGCAGTGGGAGGTGCAGAATATCCTGGTGAGGAAAAGGAGGGCCCTGGAGAGCCAGCTGTAGCAGGGGCAGGTGCCTGGTCTCTGTGGCCAGACGGGAAAGCCATAGCTGGCTACCCAGTTATACCAGAAAGCAGCAGGGACAAAGGTGAACAAACGAAGGGTACAGTCCAGTGATGATGGGCCCCTCCTGCTCAGTGAAAGGGTCTTCTGGAAAAGATCCGGGCAGAAGTAAGGGGCAATGAAAGAGAGGAGTAAAGAGCAAAGCCTGTAACAGCAAATGGTGTAGGGCAGGAGCGGGACCTGGACAAGCCATGTCCGTATGGACAGAGCCAGTGTAACACCTGCCAGAGAGAGCCAGGCTGGGAACAGTTGCCAGAAGAAAGTTCTGCAGAGGTTCACAGGAGTGAAGACACTGACCATGCACTCAGGATGCTGAGGCAAGTTCTTCCACGGACTGCAATTGTTGCTCCTTCTTGTGAGATGACTATGCTGTGGTGATACTGTGCATTTGTCATTTGATTAAGTATCAGAATTGCTGCCCTGCTGTAGCAGAGAAAGCCTCAGGTATCTAACTCCATACTTGTGCAATATAGAAGACACACATGAGAGCTCTTGGTGTTAGAAGTCAGATATGAATCTTCTGTTGTTAATGAATTTCATGACATGCTTATTTCCCAGCAGTTTGAAAACACAGCAGCTCCAGCCCTGTCCTCTACTTCTGGGCTATTTGTCCTTAGCTGGAATCCAACCTTGCCTGTGGTAGAGTGCAAGCTTTGGTATCCACAATGGCAGCTTTCACCTCCCCATAGATTCCTACAACAATATAAGCCCAAGCTGTTCTTATGCTAATCTAAGGAGGAAGGGCAGCTGGACCTTTTGCTGCATAGTATTAATGCTGTTCTGGGAGCTTCTCAAATTCTTTCTGAGACGTGTTTTGGACAACTGGCAATTGCTGACCTGGCTGCTAGCTGCTGTCATCTTACTCCTGTTCAGGTGTGCCTGCAGGCAAGAGTCTTGGCTCAGCTTGCTCTCCTAGATGGCCAGAACGGAGGCTAGCAAAGAGCAACTGGGCTACTGCTGTATCTTCTCCAGCTGAAGTGCAATGTGCTTTGACACCTAAAATTTAATGGCTCTTCACATGCCGATCCTTTTTCTTACTGTGTGAAACATAATCCTTTGATCACCTGCCACTGCACACACTCTCACCCTCCCTCTTTCCTCTTCCCTCCTGTGCTGGTTCTCCAGTTCCCCTGGAGACCTCACTGACTCTTGTTCACTAACTTTTCCCCCCACAGTCATGACTGTGCCTAAATTCTATGATTTTTAATCCTATTTCTAACTCTTGCAAGTGTTTCATTAGCTTGCCCTACTTTTCTTCATTGGCTGTTTTGAAAATCTTTGAGGAGATATTACTGAGTGTTCAGCATCAGTGCTAAGTGCAAATGAATATACTTTACAAGCTAAATCTAGGCTGTTCTGGTGCTTTAAGGGACACATAGTGCTCTGTGTTTTCCAGCTTCTGGGGGAGAGGCACAAATGAGACAGTAGTTGATAGAAGGGTGGAATAGCATTGTGATCCTGTCCTTTTAATCTAAGAGGTTTGTGCACCTCAAAGAATAACTTTTTTGTAATTTTTTTTAAAAAGAACGTGGCAAGTAAATTATGCATTTTTAATAGATCAGTGTACTGGATAATCAAGCTGTGCTCTTTTGACTGTATCTCTATTCATTAATATCAGAGAGAAATTGGAGTTACTGACCGAGCAGAAGAGGTTGGTTCAGTGATCTGACGATGCATTCGCACATTGTGTACGCAGTTCTCCTTCGTTCCTGCCTGAGCATCTAATGAAATATCAGGGGAGGTGTGGCTAATCTTCATGGAGGACTCCGGATAGGCTGTAGACTGACCCAGATAATCCTCACTGTAGTCATGGTCATTGGTCTCTGTATCTGTGTAGTTCAGTGATTCTTGTTTGTTGTCTTTGTTCCCAAACGGCAGACCACGCTCCCGCCAAGGGATCCAGCAAAGCTTCCAGGACACGAACAGAGAGACACCAAACAGAGCAAGACCACAGGCTGTGACAACTAGGGAGAGCAAGCTTACTGAGATATCTGCAAATAAAAAAAACACACACATGTCACATCTTTGTGCTCTTTGGAGCTCTGCATCTCCAAGGCATACAATATGGGAAGTCAACATCTCTGGATTGCAGATCTACAAAAATTAAATTCTTGTCCCTGCAACAGTCATATGATAGAAACTTATTAAATGTTCAGTTCTTCCCACCCCCACCTCCCCCCAAGAAAAAAAAAATTAATCTTGTTTGGAATTCAGTATAAGGCTCATCCTTATAGAACTTACATTTTCCCTCCACAAGCTGGGTGGCATGAATGAGAATATGAAAAGGGCTGTTCACTTGTTCACTCGGCTTTCTACTGATGAAAGAGTAGTGCCTACAGTACATTTTGTTTTTTCTGTATTTTCCTTCTATGTAGCACAGTTTCCTCCATCTCCTTTACCAGATCTTACTATGTTCTCTTCCAGCGACTTTATACAACAACCACGAACATATGCACACATGCACATACGTGGCATTAATTTTGTTTTCAGGTACTTAACTGAAGTATCTTGTTTCATCACTTCAATTCCATTCCGTCTAATCTTAGACTCATCCTTACCTTTTCAAAAGATTTTTTACTATCAAAACATGTCTTGCTGTTCATTGTTGAGTTTAGGTGCCAATATTTCTTCAAAATTGAGCTTTCTCTTGGTTTTAACTCCAAAGACTCTTTTTTCTGTTTCCAAACTTCTGGTGTAAAAGGAATGTGGAGATGAGTTTTCTGTTTTTTTTTCCCCATATTCCTAGCATTATCCTACTTCATAATCATATGAAGACAAGTAAGTTACAACTGGGAGAGGATTTTTCTCTGTTCTGCTTTGTTTTAAGTTGCACGTTGGGAAAATGACTCAGAGGAACAGCTGTTTTCATGGTTACAGATTTTTTGAAATGAGTTTCTCTGTGGATTACACATTCCATCATATCTTAAACACAATTAGTAAGAACTCTATTTTACTGCCTCAAATTATAAACACAACCTTACCAAAGCAATTTTTCACAGTGCATGTAGGTTCAGAATGTCAGGCTGCATCTCTCTAGCTAACAGCTAGCCTAAATTTTCAAAGGATGGCATGAGGGTGAAACGTACTGCTCCTACTAGGACAATTATTTAAGAATGACAATTCAGATGAAACAGCCTCAGTCAATTTGGGAAAAAAAAAAAAGGAATATTTTTCAAAAAAGTGGAAAAGTCAATCCCCTCTGCCCCTGCTGTGAGTCTGATTCTCACTAGGCAGATTAAATTTCTGCAGAGGGGGAGTGACACTACAATCAGTTTCCTGCGGGAGATGTCCAGTTTGTTTTGCATGCTGAAAACCAATTTCAAACAGTTTTAGCCAGCATGGCCCTTTCTGTCCTTCTCCCAGTCATGTGAAGACAAAGCTCATTAACAGTGGGGACAGCACAGCAGCTGTTTGAAATTATAGCAAAGAGTTTCAGAGCTGAAATTAATTTAAGAAATTCCTCCTGTGCATAAAAGGCAATTTGGGAGAAAGTAGAATGGTGGTTCTTGGTATTTTTGGAATATATACTGGTAAACAAGTCTGGCAGAGCACAATCTCTCCATTTGATTAAAAAGCAGAGGAGCTGGGATGCAGTAGCAAAAGAAGACCTTCAGAATAAAGCAATTTGTCTTGGATTCCCTGGAGGAGAAGGAAGAAATACATCAGAGGTCTGCAAAAAGGTCACTTTTTCAAAGAACTGATTCAAGTAAATGATCCAGCATTGAAAGAAATGAGAAATTGGGAGTTGTCAGAACCAGCCAGAAGATTACAAGGTGAGAACTGGAGACTGCCCACTGCCAAGGATGCGTGAAGGTGAGGAACAATTTGACAGGCAGACCAACAGTACCCTACCTTGAAGATGACTTTAGCAAAGGACAGAGTCATCCAGAGAACTGACATCATGAGAAAAAATACACGAGAGCAATATGAACTACTTTTCATTTGGAGACTTTGAAGGGCTTTAATAATATACCCCTGCATTTAATAACATAACACTGAGAACACTTATCTCACAGCTTACTTTCAGACCAGCTGGGTAATAAACAGTTCAGGTAACTTGCCAAGTCACAGAGTAAGAAGGGATTATTTTTCATCATCTCGATTTTACTTGTTTCTGACTCCTTCTGAATGATTTCTCTGTGAAATTTTTGCTTCTGTGGGTGGAAAATGGACAGTAATGTATCTGTCTTATTTCTATGAAAGACAGTGGGGCTAAAGAGCAGTGCTCTAAACTGTCACTTTTCAGTGGACAGAAGTTTTTAGATACTGCGCACCTGGCTGGTAATTTTCAGCAACTGGGCAGATGCAATGTGAATAGCTGGGTGAGTGCAGTCCCAAGTGAAGAGATTTTTGGCTGCATCCTGGGGCTTCTTTTACATTAGCCATTTGTACTGTTACGTACTATGTAAGACTTTTACTCCACTCCGTCTTTCCAGATGTCTCAGTTTTTCTAAGCCTATTATTCTCATGTGGTAGCAGGACTCATCTGATGCCAGTGAATTCCTCTACTTTGTAATGAGAGCAGGATAAGTCTTTACTTGTTTGTCCTTATAAAAATCAGAGATCTGCAGCACAGAAAGTGTTCCTCAAAAATCCAGCTGCTTCTCAATTCACTCTGCTTTCACCAGCATTAGTCCAATGTGTTTTCCAGAGCAGTATCTGATATGTCTAAATTGCAACTACAAATCAAGCTGCAGGCAAGCACTATAGGCAAGGCTGAGCAGTTTACGTGTAGGCATGGACACTGGTAGCAGTGAGGAATGATGCTATTTCAGAAGGAACAGTTTTTTCAGTAGCATTACAACATATAAATTTAGTGTGCACGTTTCACCATGTTTTCGATGATCATCTGTGCTCACTTTTAGCATTTGGCCAGTTCTATTAGTGGTTAACTAATACATCTACTCTCTGTGCCTACTCTGCATTGATAAGAGCCCTTGATGCTCTGCAATGGAGAATCTCATGAAGGCCTCTGTGCCATAGGTACTTGCACTGATCTCTTTCCTTGTGCAACCATGATGCCAGCCAAGTGTCCTGAGGTGTCGATACAAATCCAACTCAAAATTTCATAACTATAGCTTCTTGATCACAGCTGCAGCGTGACCTGAGCTCCCAAATTCCAGCATATCAGAATACTTGGACTGTAGTATAGTGTGTTCCATAGAAAGTAAGTCCAAATTTTTTGTTAAAAATATGTACTTTTAAAATGAGTTAAAGGAACCAATCAATGCAATTGCATATACATAGAGTTAATTTTTATAAGCACGTCCTCTGCCATGTGCTTTCATACACCAGTAAAGAAGGCCTTTTGACAGACAGAAAATAAGAAGACGGATCTTCAGAGTGGCGCCAGATTAGACATTCCTAGGACTAGGGAGCTTCATCTGATTTTCTGGCTATTAAGACTAACCTCATTGTTTGAGGACTTGAAAGACACTGCTATTATTTCCACACAGTTATAACAACTCAGGTAGCCCAGCTGTGGTTTGCAGTAAGGTCATGGGCTCATACACTCTCTGAATATCTTGCTTATGGCATGTCTTACAGATATTCTGACATACTCCTCAATTTTTGACCAGGTTATCATGCTTGAATCCCTTTTAGTCCACTGACTTTTAATTTCTTATTAATCTCCTATGCTTATCAGCATAATTAATGCATTTGTTCATTTTTTAGTAGCAATCACAGGGTTAAAAACAATGCAGAAATAGCAAGTGAAATAGAGTTTTCTACCAATGGATCACACCGTCAGTTATTGTAACAGACTGGAGAGATGAGCACAGCCTTTCTGTAACAGGTTTTATTACAATCAGTTCTATGACAGCTTTATCAGAAAGACTCAGTTTGGTTATGGAGTCATTGCTGGATCTTTTTTTTAATTTTCTACTTAAATTTTAAAGTAGGTATGCTATACAAAAAAGAAAAATCCCACTCTTAATGTCAAGAGACTGTATGATGGGAATATAAATTCTCATCTTCAGATTACCCAGATTCACAGAATTGTTGGGCACCCTCCATATCATCTAGTTCAACACCCTGCTCAAGCAAGGTCACCTAGAGTAGGCTGCCCAGGACTGTGCCCAGACAAAACTTCTCCAAAGATGGAGACTCCACAGCCTCTATGGGGAACCTATTCCAATGTTTGATCACCCTCAAATAGGCTAATAAGACAATTTTATTTTGGTAGGGTTAAGATACTAAGTGGGTAACATTTTTTAGATCACAATACAAAAATATTGATACAGCTTTAAGACAAGAACTGCACTTTGTAGATTAGCTAGTAAAAAAAAAAGAAACAAAATTATGCCTCTGTTTATATTGCCCAGGTTTTTAATACAGATCTACTGAACATAAGCTTTTATATTGACTTTGAATGAAATCATAGGTTGTTCCAAAAGAATCTGAGTTAGTGTTGAATGTCTACATACATATTGCACGTGTCTTGTTTGGTACTGAAGGTTATAAGACCAAAGGTATAATGATTCCATTCAAATTCTGACATTCTGACAGTACAAAATTGCAGGCCTGTAACTTGTTTTTTCTGGCATAAACAGTTGTGCCTTACTGTCCTGGTTTCAGCTAGGATAGTTAATTTTCCTCCCAGTAGCTGCTGTGTTTTGGATTTAGTACGAGAATGTTGATAACACACTGATATTTTTAGTTGTTGTTAAGAAATCAAGGACATTTTTCAGTCTCCCATGTTTGGTTAATGAGCAGGTGTGCAGGAGCTGGGAGGGAGCATAATCAGACAGACAGCCAAGCTGGCCAGGGGAAATATTCCATACCAGAGATGTCATGCTCAGTCTATAAATGGGGGCTGGCTGGGGAGTGCGAATACACCAGTTACGCGAGTTTCGACGAGTTCTGTGATTACTGCTTGGGGACAGGCTGCGCAATCGGTCGTTGGGCAGTGAGAAAAACTGTATCTTGTATTGCTTGTTTTGCATATTCTTCATCATCATTATCATCATCATCATCACCATCATCATAATTCCTTTGTTGTCTTAGTAAACTGCCTTATCTCAACCTACGGGTTTTACTTTTTGTCCATTCTCCTCCCCATCCCGCTGGGGGGGTGGGAGGAGTGAGTGAGCAGCTGCACGGTCCTAGCTGCTGACGAGTGGCTGCATGGTCCTAGTTATTGGCTTCTGGGTTAAACCATCACACTTACCCCTGATGTTGAAAAAACGTACCAAAAATTAAGACGTATGAAATACAGAAAAAATAATGGTGGTTTTGTCTGTTCATATGTGAAACAAATAATCCTTCTTGTGTTTATTAAGTTACCATTTGGATTCCAAACTATTATACAAAATCAAATAGCCAAATTTGCCAACAATGGGGGACATCAGTAGGTAACACAGATCAATGCATGTGTCCAGACATGCAGTTGGAGTTACAGAATCAAAAGGCACAAGCTAAACAATTTGGATTCATCTGACTCCAAAAGATGCAAATAAGAACAAACATATGAAGAAAAAAAACAAACAAGCCAGAATTTCTGATCAAGAGGCATAGACAGGACATTTGATCAAAGGAACTGCTGATCAATAATACCATTATTTGGGTAATCAAGTTGCTGGCTGCCTGCATGTGATTGGTGTTCTAGCAAATGAACTCCTTTCCCAACAAATTGGCTCCTATCTGGTTTAACTCGAAGTTGAGTTTTACCAGAAACACTAACCAGGACAGTTCTTGTAACAGATTCTTGTTGAAATAAAACAACCTTTCTTCCCTATGCTTATTTACTCTTCTCTTTTTATTAAAATGACTATTCAGATATTCCAGCACTATTGTAATATACACATTGATCTATTAGGTGAAGTCTGGCTAGCAAGAAGTGAAATAAATCTTAGCAATTTAAAATCTTGCAACACAGATCTTTTTAGTCCAACACAAGCAATATTTTCTGATTTAAAAACCAACAAATTTCAAGAGGCATTCAATTCAACATTGCAGTCAAATAGAAAATGATAAAATTAACTTGTTCTGCATAATACTGTTACTAAACTTTAGGATATATTGGGACATAACAGTCAATGATATGATTTGGTCCAAATTCAATGGTAAATTCAAGCTGTTATTTCCAGAGGATAAAACGTTCCTACTTTCGTTAAGTTCTTGTTGCTTAGGGGAAGATTTTAAGGAATATGAAGTAGTTATACGTCTAACTTCTTGAAAAACAATGGAAACATCACTGCCTATTGCTTAAATCCTAGCTGTGCTTTTGAGAACCTAGACTGTCTTTCTTCCATGCAAATACATCTACGGAGGGTTAGCCATAATTCAGCTCAGTAATTGTACTGTAAGAGCAACTTTTTTCCTAAACCTAGAAGGCTAAGACTCGAACTTTTCCAGAGGAGAAGTGTTGTTTGGATGAAGTATCTGAAGTACTTACTGAAGCAGTTTTAACCTAATATTGCAGTGTAGTTTCAATTGTGCCTCACAAGTTTTTCATAATTAGCATAGCTGGCACTCGTTCAAGCTGAAAGATGTCTCTTTGCAAAGATTCCTGAGACAAAGTAGTAATTCTCAGCTAAATATATTCTTCTCTGAAATATTCCTGAACAGAGTTATCCTTAACACTGTGTTTAGAAAGTTTCTGGGAAATTCTTTGAAGTAAGGCAGCTGAAAGCCAAGGGAGTGAATCTCAGATTATATTAGTTTTATTACACATGCATACTCCAGCTCTTATCTGTATGTCCCTGAAATTTATGAATGTGGACCAACAAAACGGGCTTAAGTGAAATGAGTGTCAGGGTTTCATATAGTAGTAACATTTGCTATGATTTAAAAACATACTTGTAACTGGGCTTTACCGGTAGTTGAGGCTGTTACTAGCAGTGGCTATTATTTTTTTTTTCAAGTCAAGTGTCCTACATCTTATAGGTAGGCCTTAGGGTATGTCAAGGTCTTGTGTTGGTTAAGGCACTGTTACAATCCTTTGAGTGACTTGCATATATTTTTACTCCTGAATAGTGTTACAAATTCCAGTTTATCAGTGTGTGCTTTCTCTTCATCTGCTTTGCTTGAGTTACAAACTTGTGTAATGTTTTTTCCAGGTATTGCTTAAAACTAAGTAAGTTTCATAAATTAACTAGTTTAATGAAATATAATCCTAGGACTTCACCAAGGTAATTATCAATTGCTTTAAATGTACATAAATTCCATAGCACAATTTCAATATGAAATCAGAATTACTAAATGGCCATACAAAATACAACAAAAAGTGCGAGAGCAACAGAGATTTGTTTGCTCAGAATATTTTCCCAGCAGCAATTGCTGTGATATAATTCAAAACTGACACAAGGTTGACATAATAGTTTATTGGTAAGATAACAAAATTAGAGCTTTAGGCAAAAAAAAAAAAAAATTAAAGCAAATTGTTTATGGACATTCATTAACAGGAATAAAGGACTCAAAACAGCAAAATATTCATTTTTACTTTGTAGCAGCAGAAAGATTTTAGTTTTGCTTATTAAGAAGGACAGTTATGTAAGCAGAATGTTTGTAATTCAGGTAAGGTGACTTCATATTCAGATGATTCATTAATTGCAATTAAAATTGTATGTGAGCACAACACTCAAAAGTATACTTCCTGAAGAAAACTGATCAGTCTCTACAATAAAGCTTAACGTCTATGATTCAGTAAGTTAAACTTGCTATAAGAATTCCTTCTTGTTTGCACACGTATTTCCTCTTAAAATATTTAGTCTGCATTAATGCAAATTTCCTCGACAACTTAGCTGACATGTAATATTCTGCTAGAGTTTGTAAGTGACAAAAACTGTCCTTACTCATCGGACAGCTGGCTGAATGAACAGTGATTCTTAAAGACACAGTTGAGAGAAATCATATGTTCAAGGGCTTACATTTTTCTTTCTGACATCTTGCCGTTGTATCTACTGACAAAGAATTATGTTGTTCCTCTTGTGAAAACTGAAGCTTCTGTTTCACAAGAAACATGGATACAAAGCATCATAGAAAATAAAATTTGTCATGACTGCATATGCACAACCGCAGTAAGTTTTATCCAGGTTCCCATGCCCCAGACTTGGTTCTGTTTGGTTATTACCATATTCTCTGTGAATACATACTTTGTACAACTGATAAAATATGCAAAATTACTGTACATTTGGTCTTGTAATATCCAGTGAAAAATATTATATAGTATAATCTGCAAAAAACGCATAAATGATAACCTAAGAGAAGAGAGGACACCAGTTTTGAAGATACCATGGCAGACTGTCAAGTACGCTCTGTGTAATACGACACGGAGAGGGCGGGCACGGCTCTACTGCATCCTCTCAGGCACAATCAGTTAGGGTGCGACATTTGCAGGGCATGAAATACAGCTGGAGCGAATGAATATGAAACTTTCTAAAAGCTATTTGGCATTTGGGACATGCTTGTAGCTTGTTAGCTAAAAGGACAAGCTGGTGATATGCTGTTTGGGAATGAAGTTTTTGGGGTATACATTTATACTGCAAATTCATATGACCATCAGGCCTGTTAGGTCCTTCACAGTGCAAAAACTGAGTAGCTGTGCTTTGTAGGAGTTACAGTTCCCATAACTGTAGTCAAGTGCTGTAATACATATTTCCATCCACCCACTTACTCTGTTAAATAGAATCAGATTATTTGCTGCAAATAAATAATATGACACACTTAGACGTCTCTTTTTCTTGTAGAATCATTCGCAAAGTGAACTGAGTTGCTAATTAATAATTTACAAATCTTTATCCTGTTTTTTTAGGGGATGGAAAACAGTAGTTCATAGGGTTATTAAAGAATTCAACTTCTCATCTAGTGTAGAAAGTGACTAGTCATTTTTGGCAAATACCGTGTATGCTCCCTCACTGGCAGAATGAAAGGTTTTAATAGAGAAATGAATGATGAAGAATGAATAAAGAACAACCATGCTTTCTAGCAGAAATTTCTGGACAAATTTTGTGTGTTAAAAAGTATGAAACTTCCGAGATTTGTGAACATTTTCATGAATAAGCCATCAGAGCAAACTTTAACCTTGAATGTTATGACCCTATGAATAATAATGAAGAGAAATTGTGATTTATTTCTGCAACGTACAGCCAGTAGCAGGAAGTCCCCAGGTTATGGAAGAAGAGCAAACAGCTTATTTGAACCATGGCAATAAGCTTTAAATTCCATTACAGTCCTTGAAAGCCCAGTAAGTTGCAATAAATACTAAAGAAGCATTTGAGAGCACTAAAAGAAATGATAGAGAAGCATTTCATTTCCTCTTGTATAAAACTGTACAGTAATATTGTACCAAAGTCCTTAAAACAGTAGTTACAGCGGTATGTTATACAAAATAATAATGAAGTAGCAACATGTTCTGCACATTTTTAACAAATTCCCTTTCAGGCACAATGTTTCCAGGGGGCGGGGGAGCGGGGGGGAAGTACTTACCCGACCGTTTCACTAAATGACTTTCTTCTGGTGGGAAAATTTGTGGAATTAAATGTCTTTAAGGGACCATGGGAGATGTGGACAGACCTCTAAAGGGTTTAAAGGGTTGTCTGACCTTTAGCAAAGTTTGTTTCACATTCACATCTAAAGACATGTATATGTAAGTATATATACACACATCTATAACATGATGAATATGATGTAATATGATGAAAAAAATTTTCACAGCCATAATGATTAATAGGAGTTGAGTCACTCATATAGTTCTAGAACAAATCTATATAAAATATTTTTCTTTCAAATTTCCATCTTTTCTATTGGAAGCACTGACTTTCATCTACTGGTTGGCTACTTGTCCCTTTAACTTTCTTATGCCCAGTGGAAACCACTAACCTTTCTAATTTTGAATAACCTAAAAAAAAAATCTGTCTATTTTTGAACCTTACTGTCTTCATTTTGTTTTTTTAGGAAATAAATATGTAAGAAATAAGAAGACAGTATTACTCTTCTAGGCAATTTATGTACAATAAAAGTGCAAGCTTCTCTTTAAAGTCAGATTGCTTGGAATGGAAATGAGGTCAATTATTTCATTAGCTTCCTTTTCAGAATCAACTACTCTAAGCCTATATTATGGGAGTTTGGCATATCACAGTGGTTCAATGTTTACAATCCTTGCTTTACATTTAAGGAAGAGCCAAAACTCTTTTGCTTTTTGTACACTGGCAGATCATAAAAAGGCTGCCACAAGGGTTGAAACCTCACAAGGGTTGCCTGCATAGACTGTTATGGATAAAGAGGAAATTTATTACTTATCTTGACCTTCATGAATCTAATGAGATGTTTATATCTGGCTGGTCTTTATTTTTTTTTTCCCTGAATGACTGCACTATCATCCCTACATAATATCTAGACTAGAAAGATGGGTTACAATATTCTCACACTGCTCTCGTTAGGACTCCTTCATATTACCTGATTGTCCTGGACTTGTTACACATTATTCTTCCTGAAAAGTAAACTATCACAAGCCACTAGCATCTTACTGATTAAATAGCCTGATTATTCTTTTAGGAGAGAGCTATTGGCATAAAGGGACATAAACACAGCTTTGAAAGCATTTATCCTCCTCAGATGAAGAGCCAGATGCACTGTAATGATTACAGCGACTTTTTTAAAAAAGTTTTTCAGAAAATGAGCCTTGACAAATATATTATGTATCTGTTCTTTGTGAACTTAGGGTTCACATTTTATAAAATTATCTGATCCATATGTATTAAGGTGCGATGGAAGTCTTACTGATGGGCATACTTACTACTAGGAAAGATAATGAATTAGTAATTTACAATCAGATCAAGTTTACTATGAATTTACTGTTAGAAAAAATATACAGAATATACTTCTTTCCCATCCAAGCTCTTTTTTGTCTCCAGAGAGCAAAAGAAACAAATTCAAGGCTTCCACAGACTGGTACTAGTGGGTAGTTCTGGAAATCCTGTCTGTCTAAAATACTGTCCAAGAGAAAATTGTAGAACAGATATGGAAACAGAGAAACTACAAGCAGAAAAGCAAGAGAAATTGAAGTGAAAGAGCTTAAAAAAGTAACGGTTAAAGAATAGAACTGAGAAACAGATTTGATAAAAAATTATCATTCAGACTGGTCTTCTGCTTTTCATTCCTAGGAAGTAATTATTTTAAAGCTGAGATGCTCTTGGAAGCCTTCCTAATTTTGGCAAATCCAAATGCAAAGGGGAACTTCAACTTGCTTATCTTTCCGAAGCATGTACTAAATAATGTATGCTTTGCATAAGAACTGAACATACCTGGATTTCTGCTATCCTGGGTGTAACTGTACAGCTATGCAAGACATTCCTAATATTAAAAGGAATCTGTAAAAAGAACTAATAGCAAAAACTCTTTGAAGTTTTTTTATGAACTACACAATTTCATGTTGTACTTAGTTGTGAATGTAAAATTGAAACTGGAAAGCTTGAGGGGTTTTTCTTCTTGTATTTAACTGGTTTTATGGAGAGGCAAGCCGACATACTGCAATTATGACTAAGAAAGCAAATATTAAACACTCCGTAGTAGTGACAAATGCCCACCCGCCCCAGATTAATGGACTCACGCGGATCAATATTTGTTACTAAGAAGAAAGCAGTAGAGTCTAATCCTGTTGTTTCAATGAGTGTACCCAAAATGCACATTGGGTTACAGAAACAAATGCACTGAAGTTCTGATATTGAGAAGGATGGTAATGGTCTTCATGCCCAACTTTCTGAGGCTTGTCAGTATTCTTACTCCATATCATGTAGGACCCATCCAAATATGTGGCTTTCTCACTGAATAGCAAGCTAGTTGACCGTAGGGATAAATTCAGGGCTTTACTCTCTACAGCTGCTAATCTAAGCACTTTTATTGAGCTATAATAGATTTGAAAAAGAAAAAACTCAAATAAATAATAAATCAGAACAGTGCATTTCAGCATTCATTTACTATCCGATCAGTGAAGTAACCACGGGATTGCTACTGTCCGAAATCTAGATGTCAGTCTGAGTCACAGATGTGATGAGAATTGCTGCCAGTGACTGCTGAAGAGTAATATATTAACGTGTCCTTAAATTCTGTGAGTAACATTGGGCAGTTATACCTGAAGAAGCCTGGCCCTACCACATGGTCAAAGGGACATGCTCAACAAATTAGGTACTGTGAAAGGTCAGGAGTTTCTGACAATCATCTGTTGGATTCATAGGGAAAACAAATCTTTAGAAGGAGACAGATGGGGCAGAAGGGACAAAGATGAAAGCCTGATATAACCCTATGTGCTATTAACTTCTAAATTTGCCAATCCCTTTTGTACCTTCCACTCAACAATACCCACAGCTGTGTACTATAGAACCAGTCAGATTATAACAAAATACAAATGCCAAAGAACAGTATCAATAACTAGTTCATTAAGGCTAGAAATTCTGGCAAATTTCCAGATTAAAATGTTTTAGCTTTTATGGAAAACAGCTTATTTTTGCCCTTATACCTATATGTAAAAACAGGGACATTTTCTAACAAACAGAGTCCTTCAGAAAGGCCTGCTGAGTCAGAAGTTAATTTGGTTTTCATTCATCTTGACATAAAGGTCAAGATACTAACGCTTCAGCATTTCAGTGTTTTAAGGCTGATAGTAACTTCACTGAATACATTAGTTTTGCATCCGTGTAGAGGTTTCAAAAGTTGCAAGGGGCCTCATGGTGCATTTTTCACCTAAGAAAAGCAGGAAGTATTTTTATTTTAGATATTTAAGAAACACTGTGAGCCTTTTTGCACAAGTAAGGAAACATCCATTTGTGAGCACCAGAGACTCTAAGCAGTGGAAGGATCAGAAGCTCTTACATTTCATACAAGAAGGCATTTATAGCAACGACTGCCTGTTGAACCCTATTTACCAGTATCAACTACTGTGAATAGGTGTGATACTTCAATGCATCGAAAAATGTCCAGCAGTTAAAAAATTAACAGTTAATATTTTAAAAGTGTCCCAAAGACTTCTGATCTACTTCCCTCAATGATAATGAACAGGCGCGTTCATACACTCTATTTTTCAAACACTGCAGACTCAGGCAGATGGCTCCAAACTGATATACATTGTTTCGTGTGTTCAAAGGTTTCTCCTTTGCTTTCTGTTCTTCTCCCTCACTCCATCCCTCCCCTCCAATACACACATGCACACATGTACATCCCAAGTTTAAGATATGTCAGTATGGGTGGAAAGCTAAGATTCAAAAGTATATATTAAATTCATAGAAAGTGACCACTGACATAAGCTTAATAAATGAGGCTGCCTCTAGGGCATTGGTGTTTTAAAAAATTACTAAGTTCTGATGAGTAGAATAGATTTTGAGGGGGACAACAACTCTCAGACCTGTAAGGCTGGAGCCACACTTTACTATAGGGACCTCCCTCCGTTTTGACCGAGTTGTGATGAGCTGTGTGAGAAAGCATTGCCAAATGCAAGCTTCCCTTCATACCAAGTCACCATCCCTGGATGTATTTAAAAGATGTGTAGATGTGGCACTTAGGGACATGGTTTGGTGGTGGACTTGGCAGTGTTAGGTTAACGGTTGGACTCAATGATCCTCAGGGTCTTTTCCAACCTAAATGATTCTATTCCATGTTTCTATGAAAAAGTCATCGGTTGATGACTTTCCACAGTAGCCTCAGAATTACAAAAAGAAATCCTCTGTGCACCTAGGATACCCTGATTTTCACTAGCAGCTAGATGCAGGCTTAGTGTACGCTCAGGAGTGTAATTATTTAGGACTGATTAAGATAAGGGGTTGACTGATCCCTTTCTTGCCATTGTCTTCAGACTACCTCTCTGATACACGATGTATTCATCCTTACTGTCCACCAGCTAACAGTATACCTCCTGCCCTCTTGGATGATGGCAAGAAGGTCAATTAAAAATAAATATTTGCCTCCACTAATTTCAAATATCCTACAAATGGCAAAAGACATGCAAATCCAGATTTTTAAGAGAAATACATAACCGAAAAGATTTTAAAGAGAAATTTGCAAGATTTTTCAGATTTTCTCTTTATTTAACAGCTGAGTGACCTCTGCTATATATCTATGAGACATAAATAACAGCCTTCTGTCATTATTTAACTAATTAGTAATGTTGCCATTGCTGATAGGATAAGTAAATTATTAAAAAAAAAATCAAGGATTATTTATTAAATTTTTTAATGTATTCACTCTGAATGTCTGGACATACACAGATAAAGCCATCGGGAATAAAATCTGAATCTGACAAATGTTAATGGCATGTAAACAGTGCAAGAAATGTGTTCAGAAACCCTAATGGATATTTGAAGAATTGTTTGTAGTGTTTTTCTATCCACATTACCAAGCAGCTTGTAGAACAAAGCTGTTAAATTATAACAATGATTAAACAGTTTATCACTAAGTAGCATTTTCCCTCCTATAAATGTCAAAGTTATTTAAATATCTTTTTACAAATGGGCAACAGAAACCAAGAGGCAGCACAGTTGCCCAAGGTGAAATCAGGTAAATCAGCTGAAAAGTTAAAAATGGAATCTGGATCTTCTCACTTCTAATTTTGAGTCTAGCAACTTTCCAGTTGTTTCTAGTAAAACAGCATGCAACTAAATAGAAAGGGACGCAGATAATTTAATAATCATTGCTTAGCACACAAGCAGGATTCTGACCACTAAACAGATGGCATGGCTTTTTCAAATAATCTAGTTACAAATGAGTTAATTAAATAATTGAGTTCTGAGAAAGCTGCCATCTCTCCAAATGCACCTGCTTTCTGTGAGACAGTAGGCGTATTGCCACCACATATAAAGTACCAACTGATACAACGAACAGACTTTTGCAGAAGGAAAGTGGTACAGACAACTGAAAAGCTTTGTCACCATACTCTGCAGCACAAACGGACTGCTGAGCATCATTTCTTAGGTTGTAAAACAAAAGAACTCTTTTCATTTTCAGAGTAGATCCCAGGCAGTCTGAAATACTACAAAAAACAATTACGATCAACATCTGTAATAAAAAAAGAAGAAACATACGTTTCGATACATGTAAGAATGCTGGAAGATCTAAGCAGACAATCCAAGCAATGGTATTTATGTACAATCCTAGACAATTCCTACAGTAAAGATTTGTTCTAGTCTTCCATACCCATGTAATATATCCCATCTTCTTGTGGTATATACCTGTACCTGTGATTGCTTTCAAAGTTAATAGCCTCTTTTAACTTGGAATTCTGCAGATTTCAATCTTGCTATGCTTTCTTCTAAAGCAAACTCTGCAGTATTTCTTTTATAATCTTTTATTATCAAAACACCATTTTACATAAGAACTTTAATCTGATAATTAATTGAAAGGAGAATAGCAAAATAATTAACTGGATTAAGAGTAAGCTCTAAAATAGTTTGAATGTGCTGGATATCAGTCCATGATATTTTGGCTTGTCTTTCCACTTGCAGTAGGTAAAATAAATTCAAATCAAACAGACTCTGTTTTCATCCTGCATTCCGACTGAAGATATTTCTAATACTTTAGATGTACAATCATTGTCATTATACGTCATATCCAGACTCTTGGAGAGATTTTGTGCTTGCAGCAAGTAGAATCTACACTCTCATTCTACTGGATTTGCATTTTCTTTAATTAAGTTAATTTAACTAGATCTGTATCTTATCTCCTGAAATTATTTTCCCCAGAAAAATTAGAACAGCTAGTTTCTTAAAATGAGGAACTAAAGAGTATCTTCTGCTTTAAAAAGGACAGCAAGGAAACTTCTGATTAGCTTTTCCTTGAACAATCCACTATGAAGAGTGCAGGTGCTGTCAGTATAAACTTAAAACACAGACCTGTGTTCCAACATCCAAACCCTGGGTGATACCAGGAGACAATGTAGCTCTCCAGTCCCATCAAGGAAAATTTTGCAGATTCCTGTCCTTTACCTGTAGGAAGAGCTTCACTTTTTTGCTGTCCTAGACTGCTTCTTGGTGAAGCTCTTTTATGGAGGTTTCTAGACAGTACACATTAATTCTGGAACTTTGGCTGTTTAAATAGAAAATATTGCCAGGCTAAACTGACAGATGAATTCATATGAGCAATTCAGTGCTTCTTCCACCTTGCAACCTAGAATGCGAGGAGGAAATATGTTCCTTTCAAGAATTATCGTACAGCTCCATATGCAGCAAACAATTGCCCTGTCTTACAGACAGCACAACAATTTGTTTCAACATCTTTAACCGGAGCCTTTCTTAAATAACATAGGATGTGTCCACATTAAGTGATTTAGCATTGGATGAGGGAGGGGGAAGGATTCTTTTTGCTGCAGCTTTGCCTTGGAGCTTGGTGGTACTCAGTTGAGTGAGACACACCACTGGTGGGGGTGTGTGTAGTAGTTTTCGTCCTGGTGGAACCAAGGCTGAAGCTAGACTCCGGGGTTCAGTGGTGTGGAAGCAGGGTCTTCCTGCAGTTGGTGCTCTGGGCTTGCCTGACATGTGCCTTCAACTGGCAACCCGCACAAGCTTCACCACTGGTAGCAGCGCAACAGGGACATTTGGTCCTATCACCAGAATGCGGTACAGAAAAATCCAACTTCTCTCGTCGTGCCACACAAGTTGGTAATGTAGATTCACCTGTCGTGTCTTTATGCACAAGTTACTCTCCCTGAAGTTAGTGAGATTTCGAGTACAGGAGGACTATGAGTTTGGAACACGAACTATGTTAAAATTTTTGGGCTTTTCTACTCTGAAAAAAAAAAACCCCAACCCTTACCACAAAGATTCCCTTATTCTGAATTGTATTTCTGTAGGCAATTAACTCACCAATTTTGAGATCCAAATAACAAAACAGCAATGCATTGTGCACTTTAGAATAAATTCAGTACAGTAATTACAGTTAATTGCACACAAGATTCTCAATGAGACCTAGGATGAAACAAAGGTGACAGCAATTTAACAGACTGCACTTTCAGTGCCAAAATCAATCAGGACATTCCAAACCCTGTAAACATTAATAGTAATTAGTAAGCTGTGTGTCACTGTGCGTCTTTGACTGATGTCCAGCACACACTGTCCTGTTATGTTTAGCTACAGGGAAGACTTGCGAACAATCTTTGGAGAGACAGTCTACAGCACACACTCAGAGAGAGAGAACAAAGTATCTGCGGGTATATATACTGCCGTTGCCAGCGGCTCGAGTGTGTTTAGGCCAGCCTCTGGATGACATTGGTAGCATAAATACGGAATAATAATTAATTACTATGCAATGCTAACTAAACCAGAATGAGGCTGAATACGAAGCTGTGTTCATAGCACTGAGCTTATTATTCAGTTTGGCTCACTATTAGATGATAGTACCAGGGGATTACAAATCCCTTCGGGGGTTATTCTGCAGTGAAATACCACCGGTTGCACAGTATCTTCCTTCTAAAACATAATTTCAAATGTATTAGGTTCACTCAAGCAATAAATAAGAAAAAGAGGATAAACAACCTTACCAGAGAGAGAAATCATCATCACGGTACACGGCATGGTTTTTTTTAAGACTAGTTCAATTATAATCAGCGCTATACCCCCCATGTTATGCACTAGTCTCTCCGGGTGGGCACACATAAACAAACGGGATGTAGAAAAGGGCCCATCAACTTTGCGATGTCCTTGCAGACTCATGGCTGCTCTTCCTCAGGCCTGTTCCAAGGGGAGAACAACTGCTCTCCTTACCTCCCCCTCAGAATTACAAAGAGACTGTAAAGAAGAAAATGTTGGCGGCAGCCCCTTGTTCCCAGAAACCGTAATACCACAGCAGTGGGATACTTAAGAAAACAGTGTGGAAACACCGAGCCACAGCTTTCATGTCGTCTCTCCTCCCCCAAGAATTGCGCAGCTGGATTGCTCTCAGAACCTGGGAATTCCTTGGGTTTTGAAGAACTCCAAGAACTCTGCTACTTCTAAGGACAAACCAAACATATGTAACAGAGTAAACTGATGTTAAATTTCTAACCGCTGTTTCGCCATCTTCTGGCCTCTACATTTTTTATTCTTCCCCAGAAAAAGGTATAGCTAAGAATAGTAATGTGGGTTTCTTCTCAGCTCCCCAGAGACAGCTACAACCCACTGTCCTTGCTAACTGGAATGCGCTAATGGGATTTGCTAATTTTTTGGCTACTTCAGCTGAATGATTTTAGCATAATTTTTTTGAACACTTGATACTTTTTTCTTTGTCATCCAACATCCTTAGGTAGATAAGGCATCCACCAATTTCCACTACTTATCCTGGTCTCACATGGTCCTCAAAAAAAAAAATAATAAGAGGAGATTAAAAGAAATAATAAATCACACTTCTGATTGTTTGACTATATTATGAAAAAACAAACGTAAAAACATATTATATGAACATTATTTTAAATCTTTTCTTTAGAATCAGGTGCTTGTATACATCCTTCTCCCAGGAACTGTCTGTGATCCTATTTCCTTTAAATTAACACTATTCCCATCCTTGGGTTGACATTTAACAACCTATATTTGCCTCACTAAGTTAGCAAAGATTACTTTTCACACTGTGAATTTCTAACTTTCACTGACAGTGCATAGCATTGAGGGGAAAATTTATCACATTTTTGTTTTTTTAAGGAAGAATTTGTTAATTTCCTGTTACAGCATATATTTATTATTCAAGTAATACAAAATGGAACAAGTAAGATGAGACCATTCAAAATGGATCATTATAATACTAGGATAAGTATACTGAACAGAAGCAGTCATTTCTTCTTTTATGCAACCATAAATTATAAGGCTCAGATTTTCAAAAATACACAAAGGGCTTATATATCAAATTCCCACTCAGTTTCAGTGGGTATGAGTAGTTCCACTTATGTACGTTTCTTTGAAAATTTTACTCTCTAAGATTATTTTGAGTGCAAGTAGTACTACAGAAGTCATGAGGTCAGATTTAGTGGCTCTGGTTTAGCGGCTTTTGAAATTTGACTTACAGCAGGATTAAGTTTTGCTCCAATTTTAGAGAAAAATCAGGTAAAGGTAGGAAAAGGGAATAATTTTTTGAATGACTAAAATGTGAACATTAAGAAACTAGAAAACATTTCACTTAAGAAAAAAACGGACAAAAGAGAAGAAGAAGGGAAGGGCAAAAGGAAGAAGGGAAAAGGACCGTGCACTTCGAAGACCTGCATGTTCCAAACTTCCAGACTTGTGGAAGTTGGGCTGTTATCTGGCTACTGAGTAGAGTTATCTCACTGTGAAACAATTTCTCTACAGGACTTTAATGTATGGGGTGGGTGGCTCATTTTAAAGTTCCTTAAACACGAGCAAAATATGCATGTTAAGATATATGCCAAATTAATGAACAAATAGATATTCTTAATAACAAGTAAATTTAGCCTGTAAAAATACACTGTTGAATCCCAAGCATGCGCACGTGTGTGTGTGTGGGCAAACTAGAGAATGGGAGCACGTTAAAAAGGTCTCTCCCTCCAAGAAACGTACTTTTTACTTTGCATTTCTGCTGCAATAATGGGAACAGGATTACCATTCTAGTAGTCCTTTCAGTTTTGGTTTCAAATGGTATTATCATGCTGAGATGTGCATTTGCAATCCAACCCAGACCATGAAAGTAAATGTTTGAAACTCTTCTGCTGAAAAAGGGGCAGTAAATGGCAAAATGCTGGGATATGCAAAAGAAAACTAAAAGTTACCCTGCTAGTACTGTTGCACAGTCAGATGCAGGCTAGAGTGTGTGGTGGGATTTAGGTCTGAAAACATAAATCCAAGCTTGCAAACAGATATAATGAATAAATTCCATAGCTAAATATTCAGATTAAGCCCAGCACAGAAACAGAGGTTTTGAAACCCTCCTTATGCTTTTATTTATTCCCATTTGAATGTGTATTCCATCAGATCTCTGCCTCTCAATTATGCATTGCTTGCTGATAAAAGAGGCACATTTCTATTTGCTACCGTACACAGGAAGAAAATACATTGTTTATAATTTATAAGAGTAAAGTGTTGAGAGGCCCCAACAAAGCAGAGGCTCTTGTAGCCTGTTCACTATGAAAACAGAGTGCACCATACTCAGGAAGACTACATTCCACCTAAGTCCTTGGGCCCCATGCTTTCTCTTGGCTGCTTTTTAGGTGGTTTTCTGCTCAGTGCTTTACTGACATCACACTTCAGACATGCCCTGCTTTCTCCGCTGATTACAGATGGGGGATTAGCTGGAATTTTGACTGCATATAGGTACTGAGAAGGCAACTGAAAGTGCAGGGGAAAAGCAGCACTGAGAAATTTCCCCAAGATGACACCCAGGTGACTGGCACAGTTAAGAGCCTTAAGTTTTCGCAGTCCCCAACTAGCAATCTGTTCCAGTCAACTAAACCATATCATTGTCTCTAAACAACATCCCTGAATCAAACAAGTTTGTATTAACACATTGTAGAGTAATACTGGATTCGCAGGACTAACAGCCAGACACCTCCTATGCTGTTTTGTATGTTCCTAGTCCTCCTTAGCTGGGGCTAAGTCCTCCCTTTATCCTGAACCAAGCATGCCAGCATCACTCCTTTCATTCAGTTGCTGTGTCAGGAAATAGAATCATAGAACGATAAGGTTGGAAGGGACCTTAAAGATCATCTGATTCCAATCCCCCTGCCATGAGCAGGGACATCTAAAAGCTTGCTTTTTTCCCCAAGTCTATCTAATAAATCAAAGAATAAGCAACATTCGTGTTTTTAAACTCAACATTAATATTTATCTCAGAAGTACTTAAGGACGCAGCACCTATTTGCTGCCATTTACTGGGGACAGTACTGCTTGAAACATTATAAAAGGGGTCGTTCCTTGTTAATCAAGGGCGAATCATGCAACACTTCTGTATCTAACTTTTTTCTACTTCTATCCTAAGAAAACAGTTTTTATTTATTAGTAGCATTTCCAGATCTAATTACCCTGGCATGTGCTATACTACTTACAACGAATCAAAGATCTTATGTGAATACCCACTCTGAGGTGATGTTTCTTTTAATATCAATGATGTTATGATTGCAATAAACACACTGGAATGGCTGCCAACCATGTTTCAAACTGCTGGGACTGCTACAAAAAAGTAAGAATTGCTCCTCTTTTATAGCTTCGGATGTTTTATACTGTTTGAGTCCATGGATTTGTGTATTTACGAGATGCAGCTGGCTGTTCTTGCTGTCATACATTCTACTACACTCCTTTACTGACTGGTTTATCACATCTAGTTTGCTCTTGTATCTTTGAGATAGCATTTTAAGGCACCAATTTTACAGCTTTTTGATCCATTTTGCTTACTGAGAAAATAATAAGGGTTTTTTACATGGTAAATGTACTAGGTCTTGATGCAACAGTGATGATTTCAGAAGGGAAAACAGCAGAGGACGGAGGGACTGCACAGCTTCGTTGCTCCTCCATCTCCTATACACTATACATCATAGTAAATACTGTTAACAGGGTTGGCGAGAAGGAACGGAGAACAGAGAGAGAAAAGCAAAGGGGAAAGGGCTGAACTCCTTTCTATACACTGTTAAAACTACCCTTGGCAAAAACATCTCACAAAGTCAGCAAGAACGTCCTGAGAGGAAATCCAATGTGGGAGACAATTAGGGATGCTGCTCAAAAGAAAGGGGCCTGGTGAAATAAAAGGCACTACTGATTTGGGGGTTTGAGTTCCCTAATTCCCCTCCCCTCTTCCCTGGCTCTCATGATTTTCAATGAAACATTAATACTGCTTGAGATGCTTCTTCCCTCCAAGGCCAATCAGCTGCTCGGCAGGGCGTGAAGCGGTTGTTCATTTGAACAGCTAACGAGGGAGTGGAAGGACAGAGCTAATTCTAAGGCTTTTCCAGCACTGCTGAAGCTCGTATTTGCCTTGACACATGGGGAATGACCTGAAGAGCCTCTCTCCACTTCAGAATAAGCGAAATGGTGCTGTATTAATTCTGCGTAAACAAGCCTGACTTGTCAAAAGAGATAATTTTTCACGATACGACCATAAACATAGTTTTAAGATTGGAGTAGACACCTCATCCTGCTTAGTACCATGGCAACAACTACCACTGGAAATCTTCCTTGTGAGAGGGGTACAGAAAAAAGGAGGTAAACCAGCCAAACCACTGAAAATGTCAAATCCCAGTACTACCTTTTTAACACCATTTCTGTTCCTTCTTCTCTCAGTACACACAGCCTATAGGATGAAAAGTGAATTCTGCAATTGAATTTTAGATGTTCCTGCAGGTGAAAAACTGCTGCCCCCCACCATTTGGGAAGGAAAAAAAGTTGAGGTGGCTGAAGCTGTTGCTTGTTCTGTTGCTACTAAGGTCTGTTCTGGTTTCCAGCTCCCAAAAAAAACAGAAAAGAAGGAAGAAAAATGCATCAAAGGAAGAAAGAGCAGCTTTTGTTCACAGTGCTGGGTCTCACTTGTAACACTACACCACAGAAGGACAGATACAGTAATTACTACCAAATCACTCTGGCAAACCTATACCTGTGCGCTGCTATTTTGGGCACTGCTTTTAGCTATTTTATCGTCACTGGCTCATAGCAGCAGTATGAAAGAAATCATCTTGACTAGTCAAATCACTCTTTATAACATAATGACAACAGAACAAGAGACAGGTAGAGAATGAATAAGGTAGGCAGGAACAAGACATTAACTTGAGAATGAGAGCAGATATAAAAATGTTACACCTTCTGCATTTAACAGAAGCTGGCAGGAACAGTGATGCGCTGCATAGGAAAGAGCTGAGGGGACAGGTTTTCTTTATTAGATGAAGACACTATGGCCAAGCTTTCTCTTTCCTGCTTAGCCACAGCCCAAACTATGAACCCTCAAAAAATAAAAAAGGCAATGAGCATTTGATGGGACCCCAAGACAACCAAAGCATTTAGATAGATCCACTTTTATCTTTTTCTACAGTGAACTCCCCAAAGAAGCTGAAAAGGCTTTTAAATTCAGAAAAAAGGCAAATTTTACTGTAATAAAACCCAGAAATATAAATTCTTTCAACAGAGGTATAATAAGACATATCCACAACTTTTCCTGTCCCTGTAGGCAGGTCCTCAAAATCCCAGGCTTCAATTCAGTCAACTCTAATTTGTGAGTGACAGCAAATTTGCTCAGTGCTCTTTGGTCCCTTAGGAACACGAGTGATGTCTCCCTCTTCGGAGGCTTGGCTGCCTGTTCTGCTCCTCTTGTCCATCCCCCGAGCAGCACAAGCGACAGGCTTTCTGCTTGTGCCTGCTGCACCAGGAGGTTTCACCTCTCTTTCTTTGTGGAACAGGTATAAATTTAGAACAAAAAAAAAAATTCAAATGAAAAAAATAGGTCAACCCTCACCTTTCTGTTTACCAGCTAAGCCTAATTTCTGCCCTCCATTTTCCAGTCCCATACTCATTTTCTTCATTAAACCTGATGATTTATCTCACAGTCCTTGACTTGGATTGAGAAAAGTTTTGTTTTGACTCATCAATCACCATTAATATTTGTAAACGTCAAAAAAAAAAAAAAAAAGAGGAAAAGTTTAAGTTAGATTTCTGTTACCATGGATGCCTTAGTTGCATCTGCAGAAACAGGAGCCTTTCCTGATGGCATGATCTACTGGAGAAGACAGGACAATCATAGAATTAAACAAAATTGAAGCTATTAGTTTAGATTTGTGTCTTGTATTACCCCAAGCAAATTTGTAAAGCTTAAAAAAAAATTTGTACTGATAAAAGAAGTTTCTGTTCAGAGCTTTCTGGTTTTTTTTTTAAGCAATATCAGATCTGTTTTCTCTTGTATTTGGTTGCTAATGGACCTAAAAGGCTCTTTTCAGCAGGTAAGAATTGCCATAATGCTACTGCTACATATCCTACATCAGCCCTACTACGGGGAATAGAATAGCACTCAGTGAGAACCAACTCAATACCTGCTTTATTTCCCTGTAGCCAGACTCAGGAAACACTCCCTGCTTTTACGCTGTGCAGAGACACCTCAGCATAATGAATAGTTGAGATAATCCTGTTTATGGTAGGCTTCCCAAAGAAAAACAGAATAACCAAGCATTACTTTTATCCATTAAACTTCTCTTGGTAAAAAAAAAAAATAAAGAAACCTCTTTTTTAAAATGGGTAAAACATCTGATACAAATGATAACAGAAGATCATAAGACTGTTGGTCTCATTGATCATTTTCTAATTAGCATTGTACATTCCTCTCTATGCATTATAGTAGGATAATTCTTACTGAATTACAAGTTATACTTATTTATATAATTTGTGAGATGTGAGAAACACCTTCTGTAATATCTTAATATATATTAATAAAACCATTAACTTTACAGGCATGAACCTCTTGCAAATTAAAAAATACATAGAAAGCTTTAAAAGATAAATCTAAACAACACTTTATATAGCCGGGGCCAGATGCCCAATGAGATAATCAATCAATTGATTATCAATATGCAATGTTTGACTCTCTGACAATATGCACTCACAGCCCAGAAGGCCAACCATATCCTGCGCTGTATCCCCAGCAGTGTGGCCAGCAGGGCAAGGGAGGGGATTCTGCCCCTCTGCTCCACTCTGGTGAGACCCCACCTGGAGTCCTGCGTCCAGCTCTGGAGCCCTCAGCACAGGAAAGCCATGGACCTGTTGGAGCAGGGCCAGGGGAGGGACACAAACATGATCCGAGGGCTGGAACACCTCTGCTGTGAAGAAAGGCTGAGAGAGCTGGGGCTGTTCAGCCTGGAGAAGAGAGGGCTCCAGGGAGACCTTATTGCAGCCTTTCAGTGCTTAAAGGGGGCTTATAAGACAAGATGGGGACAGGCTTTTTAGCAGGGCCTGTTGTGATAGGACAAGGAGTAATGGTTTTAAACTAAGGGAGGGTAGACTGAGACTAGATATAAGCAAGAAACTTTGTACAATGAGGGTGGTGAAACACTGGCACAGGTTGCCCAGAGGGGTGGTATATGCCCCATCCTTGGAGGCTGGACAGGGCTGAGCAACCTGATCTAGTTGAAGATGTCCCTGCTCATTGCTGGGGGGTTGGACTAGATGACCTTTAAAGGTCCCCTCCAAACCCAACTATTCTATGATTGTACGATTAAACAGCAATAGAATTACATTCTGAAATTACAGTAAATGTGAGGAGAAAACAAACCATACTGTTGAGGTCAGAAAATTAAAACACAGATGAATTAAAAATACTAGAAATATGGGCACTAAATAAGATGAGATGCTGCTTGAGAAATGGAGTGGGAACACCCAGATGAAAAAACATCTGAAGCAAAGGTATATATACACACAATCTAGTAAACAAATGGAGAAACCAGGCACAAAGCAACCTGGGTAGTAATGATGAAGACTGGTTTACAAGAAGAGATGTAAAAAGATAAATATTTACTGTTTGGCTAGTAAATGTATACACACAAAAAAGGTCCATAACACAGGAAAGGGAAATATTTGGGGAGTTTCACAGACAGTAAAATAGAATTAAGAAATTTTCAACAAACTTTCTGATGGAAACAGCAAACTGAGAAAACATATTTGCAAAGGAAGTCAGGAAGGCTTTCTTGTTGTGTGTGCGTGAAACTAAAGTGGAAGGAAAGATCCTGTTTCAGTTCCTCATTCTTCTTATTTTGCATGCCCTTTGAAAGTTTTAACTCCAAAATCATTAGTGCCTGACTTCTTCTGACAGATTATATATTCTTGGACTCTTCCAATGTTTATCTTTGGTACACACACATCAACTGTAAATTGGCTCAAGACATACAGATGCGTATGCCAGTTTTGACTGCATCCACCGTACTTCTGAATTCCAACTAACCATAGGATATATACAGCATAAAATCCTGTAGCATACTTGTCTGCCAAAAGGAGCCAAACTGATTTTACTTGGCTAATGAATGCCTAAAATCCAAAAAATATGCAGCTGAACATCTTGAGCAACTTAAAACACACAAGATTCAGTGTGATTACAATAGCTAATGCAACAAATGTGCAAACCACCAGCTGTTACACATAACCTTTTCTTTATGTGACAGAATTTTTTTTGTACTCTCCAAATAAATGGAGCAAGTACTCACTACTTAACAGTACTACAGAACATGCAAAAAAGGTTTATCTTGTAAGACAATGAACTTTAGGAATGAAAGATTTTACAAGTTGAAACTGCCAGCATTTTTATGAAAAATCCTTCCATCTGTAATCAATTATTCTAAATTCTTATCCCTTGAACTAAAATTTGGTTAGCAATATGAAAAGGACATAAGGCTTTAGACCAAAATAATCTCCCTTTATCTCTTCAGTCTAAATAAAGCCACAGAAGAGCTTAAATTAATGACAGAATATAGCAAAAGAAGCACAATACAATGTTCTTAAGTACAGCTTTGCACTAAACCAATAATGATCATTATTTTCAGTGGAAGAAGAACTAAAACCTAGAAATGCAGTTTAAACATAAATACATAAATTGCAGTTTATGTTCAAGCTCTACTTATTATACACCAAAGATGCTACAGCGCTGCACAGCCTCAAGACTGAATTTAACCAGATCTGCTGTTATGACAGCAATCATTTTGGACTTACATTTCTAGGTCTCTGAACAGCCAGTGTAATTAAACTCCCACAAATTAGTTTGAAAAGGAAATTTCGAGAAAGCTATCTGGGGGCACATGTGGCCAATCATTTGTACTTGGTCACTAAATGTATGGTTCACACAAAAACGTAACAATTCTGAATTCTACCAGTACTGAAAAACAGAGTTATTGTAACACAGGTTCATGTTTTTTGAAGAATTAATGACCCATAAATCCATTACAGTAACACCTCTACTTAAGTGATCAGAGCTTTGTGTCTCCAAACGTAAAGTGTTGTCTGCGGAAAGCTTATGGATATTTCTTAGGAAACTATAATTAGCAAATTCTTTCCCCCCCCCCCATCTAGGAGGAATGTGCAAATCCCATTGAACTAAGTATTATGACAAATGCAGTGATAAAGTTTTAGTGGCAAGCACAGTCATATGTATAAGGGCTAAATTTAGCCTACTGTTTTTCATCAGCAAAACTGGCATTTAAGATGAGAAGTCAGGTGTAAGACAGACCGTATGCTACTTAGCCATCCTAATTTTTAAAAGGTTGATGTTTTTGTCATTAAACTTTAGGTTATTTTCAATTCTATATATTTTTGTTACTCACAATTCAAAATAACCATTTTCTTTAATGTTCACTGCATATTTAGAAGAGACTTGCATAAACTGTGGGATGACTGTAGAGATAACTGACTTCAATTGGTATGTTCTTCTAGCTTTTAGGATTACTTCACAAATCTGCTTGCTATGACTTCAGTAAGTAAATATTATTTATACAGATACAATGAATACAGTATACAAGTAAACATACTTTTTTCGTTAAGTACAAAGGGGTGTAGTTGGCATCAGTCTATTTAACGCAAGTATAACACAATGTTATGCTACAGTTTTAGTGCCTAAGTGCATACTGTAAACAACAGACATTCGGGGTAATTCCCATATAAGTGAGAAGTAAAACCAAAATGGAAATGGAACCCCCAGAAAGCTCTTGCTTTCCACAACTATACTGAATATGGATGCAGAGGCCAAGAAGGGCTACAAGCCACCCTCCTCTTGTCCTTTTCTCATGCAGTTAAACTTGCTCTCCTCCCCACAACATCCAAGAGCAGCCACCGGACAGCAGTGGCACGAGTCTTGGTCCAGGAGACTACAGAAAACCTCCTCATGTTTGTCTTCTCATTTTAGAGGTAAGTGCTACTACTTTCTGAAAAAGCTACTGCTGAAGCTGCTTTGCATCACTGAAAAATGTAAAGTGATTTCAGTAGTGCAGGGATCTGTGCTTTCATGTTTGAACAGTGTTTAATACGACTGTGCTCCAACCTGATCAAAGCTCAAGATCAGTTTTATTCTAAGAATGATCTCTGTACAGTCTTCACTTCCTCTGGTTCTGAAGTGTAAATTATTACTTAAGCATCTATACAGCTTTAGGTTACCTGTAAAAAGAACAAAAATCTATTCTAGGAAAAAAATTATATGTAGTTGTACTGAAGTAAAATATTTATTTTAATTTACTTTGCTTTTATTTAAATTAACTTAATTACCACTTCAAGAGATGCATACAGGTAGTCCCTTTTCTTTCAGCATAATTTGCTATTTTCTACACTTTTTTCTGAAGTTTAGAGTCACCTGTTTAAAACAGATTTCCCAGGAAAAAACAATACTAAACTCTTTCAGTATGACAGGAAAATCTCTGGAAGCCTATTTGTTTAAAGGCAATTAAACTAGAAGCGCATCTTAGAATACAGACAACAGGAAATACTTCTTTTTACCTTCTGCAAATTAGTTTCTGACTTTTCAAAAGAGAAAAAGAATACGTATTTTTAGTCCAAAATATGTAACAACAATTATTTTTTTTGAACTCTTGAAACGGCGCTTAGGTTCTTGAAACCCAAAGGAACTTGGGCCTCATACTTCTTCACGCATTTGACATCATGTCAGTAAATACGATCCATACCTGTCCTCTGCCTTGTGAAGGGCTTTGCACTAATGCAGCCTATAGAATACTGTCAGTTTTGAGTGGCAGCGTTTTACATTCACTTTGCAGGAGGAAAACAAAATTAAAAATATAGAAAGCAATGGCTCATAATGAGTAAAATAAAAATAAAAAACATCGTGAAAATTATTTCACCCACTGTAATCTTCTTCATGTCTTCACAACTCTGTAAATTCTTCCTGCATTTATTTATTATTTATTATAAACCTAGATGTATTTAGCATCTTGATGAAACACAGCAGCTTGTTATGATCCTGGAAGTTGGGGGGGGGG
>Ga0065711_1000500_pt1 | contig 81588 bp, 43 predicted proteins | sample Hoacrofraction12_FD_59098 | JGI IMG/M metagenome (GOLD analysis project Ga0065711, IMG submission 59098) | Hoatzin crop microbial communities from Cojedes, Venezuela - Epithelial fraction 12 v2 (version 2) | ecosystem: Host-associated > Birds > Digestive system > Esophagus > Crop | place...
TTAAAAAAAAAAAAAAAAACAACAAAAAAAAAACCCCAAGCTTTCATTTATCTAGCAATACGGATAAGATCTGGGATTTAAATGCTGAAATAGTTTGGTATTCTCGTAATTTATTCATTTCATTGCAGATTCTAGGAAATACAGAAACCTGTCTTTTGTTGCAGACACATACCAGAAAACATGAAGGATTGCTAGACTTATGGACGTGTCTAAATTTAGGTATGTATCTATACAAGACTGTATGAAATGAAAGGCCATACAGTCCTAGAGAGAATGTGTGTAATTCTGTGTTGAGATACTTTTATTTTCAGAGTTTTCCTAGTATAATCATGGTTGGATTGTGACTAGACCTTCTTTGTGCACTGCCAGAAAAAGAAGCTTTTGTACTTCATTACTTGGCTTAGTTCAAAACTCTGGTATTAGAATCTTAAAACATGACGAAATTCAGTACTGTGCTTCAGACATGTTAAACTAAGAACATACAAGATCTGGTCACAGCATTTTTAGATAGTGTTAAAATACATTGTAGGTCCTTACTGAAAAGAAGGGTATTTTGTTTTGTTTTGTTTTGCTTTCTTTCCTCCTTCATCTTAGTAAGCATCTCTTGCTAGTCAGAGATCTCTTGCACACCAGCACTGAAAGCATACCTTTTAACAGTCTTTCATACTGTAAAACCTGCAGATGTATAGAGACCAGAACCACAACCCAGTTGCCTTAAAGCAGCAAGACACCCGAGAAGAAACATGGCTGTGATAGCATATGCAAACGTTACTTAGACTAGAAACTTTAAATGATGACAAGAGAAACGCTAGTCTTCCTGTTATTCCTGTGGGTTTGGTGTATTTTTGTTTTTTCCTAATTTAGAAAAAAAAGAGAAGAAATTATTCACATGGAAGCAAAAATTTCTAATGAAGTGTATATTAACATGAAGAGGGAAATATAATCTCCTGTAACTTCATTTCCAGTCTTGTAAAAAGCAGATATTTGCTCAACTCTGTTGTGACTTCATTTGTCAATGAAGCTTCAGATTACAGGGGCTGTTTTAACAGTCAGCATTCCAGATACAAGGCATAGATGAAGTTCAGTATTGAATGACAGGGATTTAAATTGAGGGAAGTGGGAGTAAAACTAATGCAAACACATGGGCTATGTAATGCACATACTACATTTGAACACTGCTTTAAGTTAATATTGGGATGTTTCTCATGCTTTACATTTTTAAATCTAGGAATAGTTCCTGCTAGGACACTGAGCCATTTTAAATTAAATATATGAACTATTTAGTGTAACAGCTGTACATACTTATTCACACAAAGAAAAAGAAATACGTGGCTTCTACTTGAATTACCACATTTACAATACCTCTTCCTTTAGAGCATTTTTTTTAACACAAAGAGTGCTCTCTGAAATATGATGTTTGATACCAATAGTTTTATTTTATTTTTGAATTTCATAATATTTTAATTTGCCTGCACTAGTGGCACTTTCTTACTATTGATCCAGGCTTGATTTTCCTTCTTTATTTCATATTTAAATGCTTCTAGAAGGGGTCAGATATCTCTCCCTTACCACTTTCCAGTCCTAATGGAAAATTTTGTGTACCTGGCGTCCTTCCTAATGTGTCCAAATAATTCAAAATACTTAAGTATGTGCAGATCTGCTAATTCAGAGTTGTAACATTTTTTGATACCTGTGGACTTCTTCCCTAGTGTTTCTCTATCTGCTGCTCAGGCTTCTTGTAGGGGCTGCTGCTTCTGAAACAGCTCCCCACTGGCAACATTCATCTGTTCTTCTTAGACAATAGCTAAGACACTCTTCTCCTAATGGTGGGCTTTTTTTGTGTGTTTTTTAACCTCTGTGTTGACTGTGTGAATGTTTCTACCAAAAGCACAACACAAGATCAGCTGGAGACCTTAAGATCTTCCTGCTCCTTTTAATGCCTTTAATCTTTTATTCTCACTGTTAACAGCATAAAGAAACACTGTGTTGTTATGGGTTTGCCTGGCAAGGTTTTGTTAGTGGGGGGCTATAGGGGTGGCTTCTGTGAGAAGTTGCTAGAAGCTTCCCCCATGTCTGATAGAGCCAGTGCTAGCTGGCTTTAAGACAGACTCGTCACTGCCCAAGGCCAAGCCCATCAGCAACGGTGGTAGCGCCTCTGTGATAACATGTTTAAGAAAGGTAAAAAAATGGCCATGAAACAGCAGTCGAGAGAGAGGAGTGAGACTATGTGAGAGAAACAGCTCTGCAGACACCAAGGTCAGTGAGGAAGGAGGGGGGAGGAGGTGCTCGAGACGCCGGAGCAGAAAGTTTTCCTTTGCAGCCCATGATGAAGACCATGGTGAGGCAGCATGTTCCCCTGTAGCCCGTGGAAGTCCACGGTGGAGCAGATATCCAGCTGCAGCCCATGGAGGACCTCACGCCAGAGCAGATGGATGCCTGAAGGAGGCTATGACCCCGTGAGGAGCCCTTGCTGGAGCAGGTTCCTGCCAGGACCTGCATACGCATGGAGAGAGAAGCTCACACTGGAGCAGACTTGCTGGCAGGTCCTGTGAACCTGTGGGGGGCCCACACTGGAGCAGCCTGTTCCTAAAAGACTGCACCCAGTGGAAGAGACCCACACTGGGACAGTTAGCGAAGAGCTGCAGCCCGTGGGAAGATTCACGTTGGTGAAGTTTGTGTCTCCCGTGGGAGTGATCCCAAGCTGGAGCAGGAGAAGAGTGTGAGGAGCCCTCCCTCTGAGGAGGAAGGAGTGGCAGAGACCACGTGTGATGAACCGATTGCAACTCCCATTCCCTGTCCCCGTGCACCGCTCGAGGGGTGAAGATAGAGAGGAGGGATGGGGGGAAGGTTTTTTAAGATGTGGTTTTACTTCACACTATCCTCCTCTGATTTGATTAGTAATAAATTAAACTTCCTTTTCTCCCGAAGTTCAGTCTGTTTCGTCTGTGACGGTAATTGGTGAGTGATCTCTCTGTGTCCATGTCTCAACCCACGAGCCTTTCACCATATTTCCTCTCCGCTGTCCAACTGAGGTGGGGGAGTAATAAAACAGTTTTGGTGGGCACCTGGCATTTATCCAGGCCAAACCAAAACATTTTCCAGCAGGGGCTTTTCTACTCAGGGTGGATAATGTCCTTGGTTCAGCTGGGACAGAGCTGATTTTCACAAGAAGCTGGTTAGGCTGACCCAAACAATCAAATGGGATATTTTACACCATGTGAAGTCATGCTCAGTATTTAAGTGGGGAGCTGGCTGAAGGAGAGGCTTTTGCTATTCAGGAGCAAGTTGAGCATCGGGTGGTGAGAACACTGTATGTTGTTTAGGCATTTTGTCAGTATTGTTGGTTATTGTTTTCTTCTCCCCTTGCCATTCTATTAAACTGTTCTCATCCCAACCTACAAGTTTTGCTTTTTTCCTTCTGATTCTCCTCCCCATCAGACCGAGGAGGCTGAAGAAGTGAGAGAGTAACTGCATGGTTCTTTCTTTGTTGCAAATTGAGGCAAAACCACAACATGAGTCCATTTTCAAGTGTAATAAAAAAATGACCAAACTCTATTTAGTGTATTCCTCACAGGGTAACCTGTATGCATGAAACATCAAGTGTGAGCCGATATTAAGAGGCTAAATAGTTAACGTGTAAGTGTGCTCTTGGATCTCTTTCTATGTTAGCATATGATTGGACGTGATGGCTACAAACTGATTTAAAATTTTCATAGAAACAGTAGCAGTAGTTTGAAACCTCAAATCTCACAAAAGAAGAAGTGTTCTTTCACAGAGATCATAGGGTTTAGTTATGGCAGCCATATTAATTATTGAAATGGTCTTAATAATCAAAGAGCAGTTTGCCCTTTTTTTTCCCCCACTTCTAGAGAGTGAAGAACATGATTATTCCTAAACCTCAGAAGACAAGCCGTTTGCTTACTCTGTTTCATTAAGATCAGCTGGTGTAAAAGGACCTTAAAGTTGCCTCAGCATAGCTGAAAAAGAAGAACCAGGCGCTGAATGGCACTGTTCTGACATTGACATAGGCAACCGCCAGATGTTATAAATGCAACCTCTAATGAAGGACAGCAAACCAAGGCAAAAGAAACTGTTAAAGTCATGAGTCATGTCAGTAATGAGTAGATGGATGGAAGGGCAGAAGGGAGAAGAAAATAGTCTAATTGTAGGCTGTGGTCCTTGCCTTTCTTCTTCTAGCAGGTGCTACTCTGCTACCCCATACTCTTCTGTACCCTTCATTTCCCATTGATAAGCAGGTAAAAGGAAGGTGGGTACAGACCTAAGCTGTGCACCCAGTCAGTGGAGACAGGGAGATTTTGTGTTTTGAGACTCACACGGATGGCATTTTTTGGAAGAACAGCAATAATGCTGCTACAAAACTCACGTAATGCACTTCTCGCAAACACTGAGCCAGCTCTGCTGAGTTCCAGGGTTCTTGTACACCATTGGGAAGTGTCCCCTGACAGTGTTGGGAACTCTGCGCTTCTGCAGTTATCTGTTGGTCATGACAATATTTATGACTGAACGTGTGTCTGTTGAAAATCCCAAACAGTACTACAAAGTTGTCTTACCACATAAAAACAGTATAATAAATCAATATGACACATGTCCTCTTTTTTTTTTTGTCCTTGTTTTCTTTTTGGAAGCTATTATTGCGTACAAAGATAAATGTTTCTTTATGCAAAGAGGAATGAGTTGTATAGGCATTCATCCACCGAAGACCATATTTCCTTTCAGAACAGTGATGCCCATCTTATACACATGTTATTCTGTTCCATTGTTACCACATACGGAAATGCATATTTTAGCATGAAAAGGCTGAGAACACAGTGAAGTGTTTCATTAGTATGTGATCTGGTACGGCTCCCTGTATTAAACCACTCTTTGTGTACTTGACTATCAGGATATCTTCCCTGTAACCGTAGTAAAGTGGCTAGGCCAGGTTCAGCAGCTAGTCAGGAGAGTAATGGCTGATTTTGATGACATTTAAGGTATCATGTGTCTAGATTTGATAATGAGTTTATTGCCATGGAATGTATACGAAACATGATCTGACCAGATCTGATCAGGTTCTGGCAAAAAATGCCAATCATCCCTTAAAAATAAAAGTGTAGGAGCTTGCAGATGGTTACCAATGACATTTCATTAAACTAAAAAAAGTGAATATTTTAAGAAGCTTATAGGAGTAGAGAAATGTTGCGTGTCCACGTTGAACATAAGGACCTACAAAACTTACATTGTCTCCTTTGCTATCTGAGGCAGTGGTGCTGAAGGGTGCTTTTCCTGTAAAAATGTAAATTACTGTTACTTAAACAAAATGTCACTCTACTGCTCTACCGTGGGTCTTGATTCAATATACCCACACCTTTTAAAGGACTCCTTACCTATTCTTTCAAACAGTTCAATACAGAGAAGCTCTCTAGCATGTTATGGCTTGGAAAAGCACTATGTAAATAGCCCCAGAACTTTCTGTCTTCAGGTGCTCACCTGATGGTGATGTAAGCTTGGCTAACACACCACCAAGAAGAGATGAATAAATCTTCCTGTGTCTGAGATACAGGAAAATTCATCTAAGTTCCCTGTATTGTGTCACGTTCTCTGTGTGGTTCTTCCTCAATATATGCAGATACAGACAAAAGAAAGCATTATTATTTCTATTGGAGGAATATAAAATGATCGATCTCTTTGAATTATATCGGACAAATTTTTCTTGAGAAAAGACTGGAAGAATTGCTAATGTTGTTTGTGATTCATTAGTTGTGGATAACACAGACTGAGGGGGAGACAGGAAGAGAGGGAATTCTGAAGGCATCCCACTGATAACTGGGAAAAAAAATGTAAATGAATAATCTTATAGACCAATAGTGAAATGAGGTTCTAGGTTGGAAACACTCATCTTCTGATTGTATGGTATTTGTGACCATTTGTTTGGAAAAAAGCAAAAGAAGAGGGGTCCTCGTCTAAATTCTCATTTAATCTTAGACATTGCTCTTTCTGTGGAAGTATGTATCTAGCGGTAAGCTGCAGTAAAACCTCAGAGGACAAAACTTTTCACAATCATGATAAAGTGCTTAAACTGAAAAATGTGTGTACTTTGCATTGGAAGGGGGGGTGTAGTAGCATGATTAATATGAATAAGTACATATGTTGTAGTGGTGTAAACCAGTATGTTTGCTGACCCTGATTTGCTGATCCTTTAGCTCAGATCATATTCCTCTTGAACATTTGCCCAGACCACTGGCTCACTGATACTCAGTGACTGTCTCAGCAGTTCTATAGTTTAGAATCTGGCTCCAGTGGCTAGAAGCAATCCAAAGGTTAAAAATAAACCTGAGCATCGCTTAAGACTCCACTCTCTCTCTTCCCTCAGCGATAGCTTGCATACAGATATTCTGGCATACTTTTTTCTAGGAGAATGTTTTATCACTTCTAAAAGATTTTTCCACTTGCTTTCTGCCTTTTCAGTGGGGTAACAGAGCTATAAAAAGGCAAAAAAACCAAACAAAACACCCTCCCCCCCCCATCCCCCACCAAAAAACACCCAACAAAAAAAGAAAGGAAAGTAGCTCTTCTAATTGAATGGAATGCTTTAAGTTTACAGTAGTGTAGATGAGAACAGTCTCATTGCAGACTCTTTTAAGACCTATTTGACATGAGCAGGTACCTCAGCTTAGCACAGTTTTTGGTTTTGTTTTTGTTTTGTTTTGTTGGGGGTTTTTTTGTATAATTCATATCTTGGTTCATCTAAGAGACCCTTCAGGGAACATTTCAAGAGTAAACTTCAAAATGCAAGAGAAAACATAGTTATCAATATCACTGACAATAAAGCTAAGCAGCTTGTTGATGTCAGTGGTTGGAGAAAGTCAGTAAGAAATGCATGATGTCATGTTGAAATTGCATATCCATTGCAAGCCAAAATATCTCTTGAATCTGGGTATAGACTACAAAGAAAATCAAGCGTTACTTTCTTAGACATGACTGATGTGGGGAATATTTAAATTCAGTAAGCTTTTGAAAGTGTTCTCTTCAAATATTACTGTAGCATTGACAATATAAAATTAATTTCCTGGACATTGACTGTTCCTGAAAATTTTGAATTGGTATCTTGACATATGTTTAAACTTAGGAGAATTAATAATGAAAGGAAAATCCTGTGGAAAAATAGAACTTGGTTTCTCATCGTGTTGCCTTAAAGTACCATTCTTTTTAAGCAAATCAAGTGTGCAGACAGCTCCATAAACATCTAACTACAATTTTCAGCATTCTGAAATTCTCAGACTGAATTCTGAGCATCTGATTGACTTGCTAGTATAGACAAGGAAAACCACACTCCCTAATGTTGGCTCTTGATGATCGAACATAATCTTCCACAGGAACAGTGAGACAATGTTTCATCTGTCAAGAGGGTTTACTTCCACAAAACTGTACTTCAGAAATATTGCCAATTCTGAAAATAAGAAGTGGAAAACAACCCTGCAAACCTTCAGTGAGCGGAGATGAAAATGTTGCTTTTGTGGCTATGTAGTCTGCTATAATGATTCTTCCGTAATGCAGCATATATTTCCCTAATCTCGAAGTGCTGAAGACTAGCAGTTATTAATTTAGAAAATATTAAACACAGTTCTCCTTCACCTCTCCTTAACAGTCTGATAAAGACAATTCTGGTTTTATACATGGAATGAAAGGCAACCTGGAACTTTCTTTTCATGTACAGCAATAGTTAATTAAGCCAAGGGAACTGGTGTATGTCTTATATTACACAAAGACTAACACTATATTAAGGATGCATCTGTTTAGTGTCTGTAAATTTATCCAATCTTGGGTTGGCTTAGCCAGGCTAGGGTTATAGTAGGAGACATTCAGATATTTCAGATATAACCATACAAAAACAGTGGTCTGGCTGTACTTTTTAGTTATGTCGCATAGCTAATAGCAAAGTTTCCTTTCAGAATTTTGGCAAGATGTTATGAGTTTTGACTTCGTCCCAGGACATATCTTAGATTTTGGTCTTGTCAGACAGACATATATTTTGAATGCTTTTTGCAGTATTTGTGATTTGGAAGTGTGGTCTGAGGGGTGCTAGCAGGTGCCTAGGAAATTTAGCTGTTGGTTTCAGTTTGTCCCTCTCTTTTGCATGAAGGCACTTCAGCAATAAAAATACACTTTCTAGGCTACTGCTCTGTTCAGACACTCTCCATGAGCACGTTACTAATGTAAGATGGTACACTTACAGACCAAAAGTTCCCATAGCAAGACAGGGGCAAATATCATCTTTCTGTAGGGGTTATAAGGAAAGAAGCAGATATTTGTAATGTGAAGTACAGCTGTCATAACATATCCCTGCCTCACCTATCTTTCCCACAACATCATCTGTCCGTTGTGTTTTTAATAGTTTACAAGTACAAAGCTGCTTTTATCACAGATACCAAATACTCCTCACACACCCACTAAGACTTTCTGTATTGCGAACACCTGTTGTTGTATTACACTGTCATTATTACAAGAATAAAAATCATCCTGTGCTGAACTTTATATAAATGTACTGTATAATTCATCTGAGAGATTGTCTAAAATCAATCAGACTGATGCATCAAATAAACTGGTTTGCAGAGTACAGGAGTCCAAGGAAATGAGAAGAAACACTAGTCAGTGTCAGGTCTAGTATAGAAAAACAAAACTCTTTGGGCCCCATCCCCTGATGACTGAAGACTGGCATCAAAAAAGTAACCACATGTCCCTCAGGAACCTGACTTACAAGGCGGGCAAGTGTAATATTGAATTATACAAGTGCAGAGATGGAAAGTCTAACCTTAGGCATGTCCTTTTGCCTGTCCCAAGTTGTACGCTGCATACAAAATCCACAAATATTTGGTAAAGAGTCTTAGGATTTTCAAGCTTCACAGCTTTTGAGAGTTTTGAAGGTAGGTGCTAACATCTGTCTGGTTTTCCTTGTACGTTTTCTTCAATGTATTAAAGGCAAGGGTAGGTGGAAGTAGACAGAAAGCTACTTGTTAAGGTAAACGTTTGGTAAATTGTTGTGGAAAAGTTTAAAAATGGGCCATGATCCTGAGAAGTGATACTTTTTATATTGTTCAGTACATTCTCATATCCCCTCCGACCCCACTCTTTTACTTCTTACTGGGCTCAAAGTCAATTCTAGGAAGCAAGAGGAGTTCACAGTATGCCCACTAGATAGGATTTTGCTGTCCCTACCTGCTTCTCATTTCTGCTTTCTAACCTGTGATAAACAACCTACAGAAGGTAGTTATTAGTGCATACTGCACTTTGACTTTGTATTTCTCAGACATTCCCTCTACAGGTTTTCGAAAAATACAAGTGAAACCTGAAGAATATTGCTGTTGCTGTTTACAGTAGTGGTTTGTTGTCAAAGAAAATGAAAAGAAGTTGGTAATATAGCTCTTATCACACGAACTTTTCTGTTCGTTTCTTTTTTTTATTATTTCTTTTCAGTACTGTAGAATTAATCCTTCCAGATGTAGAGCTTTTGACTTACCTCAGTTGGATTGCATGAGGTTCCAGTCAGCCAGTCTCTCCAGACCATCAAGGTCACTCTGAATGGTAGCATGATCCTCTGGTGTATCAGCCACTCTTCCCAGTTTGGTATTCTCAGCAAACTGGCTAAGATTTTGCTCTACTCAATCATTCAGATCATTAATGAAGATGTTGAATAGGGTTGGACCCAATATTGATGCCTGGGGTACACTGCTAATTAGTGGCCTCCAGCTAGACTTTGTGCCACTGATCACAACACTGAGCTCAGCTATTCATCCAGTTTTCACACCACCTCACTGTGTACTCATCTAGGTCATACTTCATGAGCTTCTCTATGAGGATTTCATGGGAGTCAATACCAACAGCCTTACTGAGATCAAGGTAGACAACATACATGGCTCTCCCCTTCTTTATCAAGCCAGGCATTTCATCTTGGAAAGTTATCAAGTTGGTCAAGTATGACTTCCCTTTGTGAATCCATGCTGACTATTCCTAATCACCTTCTTGTCCTTCATGTTTTGTTCTTCATGTGACTCTTCTCCAGCCCCGTCTGTTCTTTAGTTCAGACTCCAGCTGGGAACCAGGAGATTTCTAGTTCCTGACTGCTACCCTTTGAGGAAACCTGCTTATGCCTAGTACTTCTAATCTCCTTAGCTTCTGAACTCCATTCACTGTGACTACAATATCTCTTTCCATTCTTCTGCTTGCTCAGCTGAAACCACTGCAAGTGGCCATTTAAAGGGAGTAAGTTAAATATACCAAGTGAAGTTTGACAATAATGCAAAAAATTTTTATTTAAACAAAAGTCACCACTGGCTGTGATAATAGCAGCATGTCACATGTAATTAATTTAATCCCACTTTTAAATTAAACATGCTGTAGTCTGGCAAGTATACTAAGGAGTAAGAACTATTTTTGTTTCATTCTGCAAGACATTCTGATACTTTGAAAATTTTTTCTGTTTGGGATGGAACAAAATATACACTTAAAAGGTTGAATCATCATGGAAGATAAATGTGTACAGGTGAAAAGGTGTACACAAAAAAAAAAAAATCATCAGGATTATGTTAAACACTCAAATTTCAAACCCTTGGAATCCCAGGCACCTTATTTTGTTTTATATGGTCTAAGACAAGAAAAACAAACTTTTATTTCCATAAGAAAAATTTAAAAATTGATCTTAACTGTTGAAATATACAGACAAGAGCATATGAACATTTGAGTCTTTCAAAAATTTTTTGATGTTCAACTGATAAATTAATAAGAGCAAAAACTTTTAAGTTAAATAAATTGGTATTTTTGATAGTTAATTCAAATAGAAAATATCAGTGCTATTTAAATTTTACTAACCTACTGTCTTTTTAAAAATGCTTAGGCTACATGTTTGTTGATTAATCATTGCACTAAAAAGCCACCCAAAAAATGTCTTTGATACTATTAAAATAACATGCAAGAGCAGGTCCCCTTTAACAGGCTATAAATACAGCAGTTTTTGTTCTGAAAGTTGTCCTTTATCTATGAATGGTATAAGCAGATATTAATTGTTACTCTTACAAAAAAAGCTGGCAGTGATGATGGGAGAGAACAGCCTTGAGTCAAAGGCTACCAAGCACTTGAACCTGTAGAAAAATGTGCAATTTTTTATTGTGTGTGTGTGAGTTTTTTTGACTGCAGATTTACTGTAACAACTTCAGGTTTATCTTTGATTTTCTGAACATACCTGTTGACAAAAGGATATGCATTTTTAAAGTAGAAAACAAGCAAATGTTTTTTGTCACATGTACAAAGACTGCTGATAATTAGTTTGTTATGTGTTACTTTAAGTATTAAGAAACTCATGGTTATCATATCACTGTCTGGTCATCATTCTGATTTCATACTGAATTTGTTTTCCTACAATCAATCATAAATCAAACCTGTAAGTTAAAGCTGTAACATGACCATAAGAAAGGGGGCAGAGAATGAAAGAGAGCAGGACTATCAATCTGGTTATAACAGTATTTGGACTTACCGTGAGAACATTACTAAGTGGTTAAAAGACTAAGATAATTTAAAAATAAGCCTATTAGAAAGCTCCAAAGCCATTAAAATCAGAAATAAAATATTAATCTGAGTATGGCTGGTTTAGTGCTGGAACTGGAATGTACACAAACATAGTTTTAGAAGTTCATGCCTGCCTTCTCCTCTGTGATAAACTAGTGCTCTACTGTTGACATAGTAATTCTCTCCCTGTAATACATTGGTTCTACATCAATCTTTGAAGCTTAGATGAATTGTATTTTGCCACTTGAAAATAAGGCACAAATTTGATACTGTAATGTCTTAAATAGGATTTATTTTGCAGGTAATCTTTATTATAAGAAAAGGAAATTTTGGTTGCCAAGTGGTGTTGACATACCTCTTCACTGAGGAACTCAGTCAGATTCCTTGGAAAGGTTTATCAGAAGTACTTAAAACACCCAGAGCAAATGGGATTAGAAGAAGATTAATATTTAGAACACTAACTTTACAGACTAAAAGCCAAACACATGCTTTTTCATGAGGGTGAACGGAGATTTCAATAGATTTTCCCTGAAAATTCACACTCAGGCATACACATCTTTTATTCCTGTTATTTGCTATGGTTATTCACCTCTGTGCATTCTGATTTCTGATGGAAGGTTAAATTGCTGAGATATAGTTCTGTTCTCAATTTCTGTAACATTGCTGATGTGACTAGAAATGAAAGGTCTGTTCTGATCTATAGCCCTAGTACAAATATGTTTAAGCGGGAATTTCTGTAAGATCTGGATGAAATATCCTGTCTCTTATTGTTGCTGTTGGAAGAGGAGATGAGTTATCAGTGGTTGGTCTCCATTTTTTAAATTTACCATATATTTAAGACACATTGAAAAAGAGTAAGAAATTAAATAATACTTTACAGACTGGTAGAACTTCATGACTTCTTGTTATAACTTGAGTTTGCATGAAATAGAAGAACATAAAGAAAAATTTATTGAAAATAAAATTTTATTTAAAATTTAAATTGAGCCTTTGGAATGCAAGAACATAAGTGTAGCTCATGAGACAACTGTTTAGAGACATTATTCTTCAGTCATCGGAAACAATGATCTCCAATACAACTATTTATGGGTATCTATGGCCCAGCTGTTTCTTGATCCTTCAGACTGGAAAGTAATCACAGAATCACAGAATCACAGAATGTTCGGGGTTGGAAGGAAGAGAGAATTCTGTTCTGTCACTTGGGATGGCATTACTTGACATGTTCATTATTCTCAAGTATGTATCATGGCTTTTAAAACTAGAGAGCAATAGCTGTCTAGGAAGCAAATACTAACTCAACAATGAAGTTTTCAAATCAGTTACAAAATATCTGAGTTAGGACATGCTCCATGAGGTTTTCTGCCTTGGAAGCGCATACCTTACTGGAAAGCCTCTCTGCTCTGAGATGGTGGGGTTTACTCTTCACTGCTGCTAGGAGGAGAGTAATTTACTTCTGCATTTTCTCTTATGAAATATGGAAATGATGAAGACTCTTCCTGTTCAACAATCCATGCATACTCATATGAATAAAAATAACATGATAAAGCCTTTACTTGAATCACACAAACACAAAGATTGATTGGTATAGTGTTGCTAGGTAAGTCACCTGAACATTTGTTGCGTTACTGCATCCTCTCTAGAATTATAAAGGCGGATTCAGTTGATTTAATGACATAAAGATCATGGTTAACTTAGTATTTATTAAGCCTTAGGAGGACTTTTGGCAAGTCCCTTTGGCTTGCAGTAGGGAATTCTATGCTACAACTGCTTAAGCAGTATTTGGCTTACTTATAGTACAGTAACATCACTACCTGCCTTGCCAGGGTCTTATTCCAGAGATTTACATGCAGGCAGATGACATCACTGTGCTTGTTTAACATTTACACCTCATCTGCTGAATCATTCTGGAGTAAGAAATGTATCTGTAATGTAAAACTCTCAATTACACATCATTTACCTCCCCATATTACAAAAAAGGAGTCATCTTATAGGATTGCTCATGATGATCTCCTTGGAATCTTTATAACACCTCACACTGCATCTTACAGCGAAGTAGCACTTAATCATAGCGGTGTTTTATCTACTAATAGTGTTAATGATTACTTGAGAAGACCAACTCTGTTGGAAGTGAGTTGGTGAGAGATCCAGAACTTTAGACTAGATTCTAAAGTTGCATTAGCTTAGAATTTTGTTAATTACTAAGCACAGAGGTACAGAGGGGATTTACAGAGCTCTGGTTTGTATCTTGCTATATGCAGCCTAGCAACACTTCAATTCCAGTATTACTTATGACAATAGAAACGGGGTTTTAGTGTGTCATGAGTCAATGATAGTGCATTTGACATGGGTTAGTACTCTTGCTCTGCTTTCTGTACAATGTATCTATCCATTTCAGAAGACACTACTTGAAATGGGGACTAATTGTTGTCCTTAATTATAACCTCTGCACAGAAACTGTAGACATAGGCTAAGCTATTATCCCACCTCTAATATGTTCACTACAGAAAAGAACCAAGACATTTGGGGACATTGCGGTAGATTGCATAATCACTATTCTCTTCAAAGGAATTTATCCTATTTTGAAAGATTTTACTAGCTTTGAAAAATTTCCAATTGGTTTGGGCAATATAGATGAACTAGTATTTCCCAACTGCTGTGAAACTATTAAATGTGGCCATCTGAGTTGCTGGGTTTCTAAAACAGACTATGGTCTCTGAAGACTTATCTTGCAAACAAGGTACCGCATGCACTTTTGCTTCTGATCTTTTATGGGTGTGCACTAGTAAAATCTCTGTAAAAAATAGTGACCACCCTCCTTTTCACAAAAAACAAGATGCTGTTATTTTCCTTGTTCCTCACACTTTACCAAGCACATGATCACAAACATTTTTTCTCTTGTTTTCTCTTACTTTAACAACTAGTTTTGAGAAATCCTCAGACATGCAACAAGCTCTGACCTAGCTTTACAGAGATAAAGGTTCTTTTAGGTGTTTATAAGGGGTACTTTAGGAGACCATCTTTCAATTATTGAGAATATCATTCTTGCAGGAAGAGAGTGATAAATTTCTGTCTCATTTTTCCCATTTCTTACTCATCAAACAATGGTACCTGAAGCTTTATTCTTCACACAGCTCCAAAAGGCATAGAGGCAATAAGCAAAAAGGCTGAATTAGACTTCTGGAGGGAAAGGTTTAGTACACTAAAAGACACAAACTAGGCAGGACAGGAGGACATTCAGGTTTGGAAGAGGTGGTTCAGGACTGGCATGATTATGACCTGGAATACGCCTCTTACTGATACGCAAACTCTCGTTTTTTTCCTGGAGATAAACTCACTAGTTCACATTATGTTAAGGATTATTGATTCTTGCCAACAGAAGTAAAATGCACCATAGCTACTGCTTTTTCAAATTAAGACCAACAGAACAGCAGATTTGAAATAGTAAAAATTATTACATCTGAGAGACAATCTCTGAACACTAACAGAAAAAAACAGTTTCTCTTCTGCAGTTTGTAACACTTCAGCATCCCAGAATCTTGGCCAGTTACGTTAATCATTGTCAATATCATTACGGATGCTGGAAGCAAAGTTATAGTGAATCGCACATGCCTGGTTAAACTTTTCAAATGCAGGATTGTAGCCAGAAGGAATAGGTGAGCAAAGCCATAAAATTCCAGCAACTTCAAAAAGAGGGAAAAAAACATGTTTAAAAACAATCTGCAGCAATGGTTGTCTTTTAAGTTTGTACAGTTGTGGTCCTAATGCCACTGGGGATCTCTAAACATTTTTGTCATACAAAAAACTGAAAAGGGATGTGGAGATGCACAGAGCTGGGATACATCTTTTTGCTTCAGGTCCCAGAAGGCTAAATTTAAAAATTGCTATTAGCTATTTGTAATAGTAAAAAGCTGAAGGTGAAATTGCCATGAATGATTATCAAAGGTACTTTGAAGACCTCACAGTTGGATGTAGGTGACTTTAAATCTTTATTCATATCCATCTGTGTCTTATTTTATGTATGCATGTCAACTGCTGTGTTCTAATTGGTTTTGTCTGTAGTGTTCTGTGAGTTTGAAATAAACATATAACTCAGTATGAACAGGAAACAATATCCCCCATTACAAAATTCATGCCCCATATTGGTTTACATGAAGATATGAAAAAATCTGTGACACAAGGATAAATTGGAACTACAGAATCACTTAACACTCAGGCTTGTAGTGTTAAGTCTGAAATATTGTTTCAGCTAAAAACAGTAAATTCTTCTCGAGACAGCTTTACTTCTCAAAATTCTCTTTTGCTGCAGAGTAATAGAACCTTAAAGTGACTTCACTAGTTAAAAAGTGTCAAGCAACTACTTGAGAGAGAGATAATACTATGGTAATAAATTATGTAGTGAAACCACAGAGAACTTATATAGCACACTATAGAAAACCATGACTTTTGCAGATGATTGTTTGCATCAGACCAGGTAACAAATGTTTCTCCTCCATTTCAATTTTAGAAAAAGGCTACTGTAACTTTCAAAAATATTTATTAATTTTTACGCATATTAGATGATATAGAGAAGATGTTTATTACTGAAACAGAATAGTACACTAAGTTCTACTGAAGTACTTCACCATACATCTAAAGCTGGTGGTGCACAATGTTGAACGTTGCATGAATAGCCCTGTCTTTCAGACACGTATTAAACCAAAGCCATTATTGCTCACTCGTCTCAGGAAGGCAAACAGCATAGATCATGTTCCCTTTGTTTAAAGTGCTACTGTATTTCCCCTTCTTCTAACTGTTGCCCTTACTGATGGCAATCCAGGCTCTGGAGCACTCTGTTATGAAGTCTCTAAGGAAATAGTGCTTGTCTTTAGAATTTCAGGCTTCTGATGTGTTTGTTACCAAATACATTTCAGTTCACAGAATCATTGAATGCTCTGGGTTGGAAGGCATCTTTACAGGTCATCTAGCCCAACTGCCCTGTAATGAGCAGGGACATTTTTAACTAGATCAGGTTGCTCAGAGCCCCATCCAAATGTTGCTTGGGCAAGACTTGGCCTTGGAGAAGCCATGCTGGCTGTCTCAAATCACCTCCATGTCCTCCATGTGCCTTAGCATAGCTTCTAAGAGGATCTGTTCCATCGTCTTCTCAGGCACAGAGTTGAGGCTGACAGGTCGGTAATTCCCAGGGTCCTGCTTCCTACCATTTTTAAAGATGGGCACAATGCTTCCCTTCTTCCAATCACCAGGGACTTCACCTGACTACCATGACTTTTCAAATACCGTGGAGAGTGGTTTGGCAACCACATTAGCCAATCCCCTCAGGACTCCGGGATGCATCCCATCAGGTCCCATAGACCTATGTATGTTCAGGTTCCTCAGGTGGTCATAAACCTGGTCTCCCCTTGCAGTGGGAAGTGCTTTACCCCTCTGGTCCGCAGCTTGCAGTCCATCAACTCGGGAGGGCTGAAGAGAGAGGTTGCCAGTGAAGACCTGAGGCAAAAATTTTGTTGAGTACCTCAGCCTTCTCCTCAGCTGTTGATACAAGGTCACCATTCTTGTTCGTCGGGGAGGTGCAACTTTCTTTAACCTTCCTTTTCTGGTTGACATACCTGTAGAAGCCCTTCTCGTTATTCTTTGCATCTCTTGCTAAATTCAGCTCCAGCCACTCCTTGACCCTTCTGACCCCATCCCTACACAACCAGACAGTGTCCTTACTCTTCCCAGGATCCCTGTCCCTGCTTCCACTGCCTGCACAGTTCCCTCTTGCTCTTTAGTCTGACCAACAGGTCTCCACTCAGCCATGCCGGTCTCTTCCGTTCCTTGCCTGAATTCTTACACCTGGGAACTGAGAGCTCTTGGGCTCTGTGGAAAGTATTCTTAAGGATCTGCCAGCTCTATTCATTTCTCAGAACGCTTTTATGTATTTTCATTAGTGGGAGGCTAATCCTACCTTTTGCCTTCTTTACTTACAGTTATCATAGAATCAGAGAAAGGATCATGACAGGACTGTAACTATTCACAGTCGCATTTGAATGCTGACAAAGCTGGTGAAGTTTCAGCTGGTATGAGGGTTGGTCTGGCTAGGGACTATTGAATGATTTAAACTTTTTGCTACACCAAAAGACTGTGCAAAAGGCTGGAAACAAAATGTCCCTTACTGCAGGCAAATAGGAATACTTGAGAAGTCATTAAATTCCTCTCAGTTTAATGACCTTCAGCCTCAAGGCTTAGTCCTTATAGCACTAAGCTTTTTCTACAGGCAGGTGTAACTGAAGTTGTTGCACTAGCCCAGGGAGTTGGGTAAAAAGTTTTATCGGGACATTCCAACCTTTATCTGTGTAATCCATCAATTTCTGTCCAGTCTAAAGCCTTCTGATCACTTACCTGTGTCTCTGAACATGTCTTCCCAAAGAAACCAAGGTACCCATTGATGAATGAGGAATGTGAACTGTTTGGTAGCTTTTGTTAGTTGAATTCCCAGGACAGGTGTCATTGAGCTAAGTAAAATACATTGAGTCATATATAAGAGATTTGTCGTACCTTCCAAACTATAACCTGATACAATCAAAGCTTTGACATATCAAGCACTACAGCATAAACAGGCAATGATTTCTACTGTTCCAGACTTTTATTTTGCTTTTCTACCATATGGTATGTTGTTGAGTATAGTTTTCTACAGGCAAAAAAAAAAAGCCCTTAAATCACTTTGATTTGCTTCACTGTTGAAGAATAAAAGCAATATTGATTTTTTAAATATTGGAAAATTATAGGTTTCAAACTCTCTTTCTCTTGAATGCCACAAAACAAATTTTTCTCAAGTCGCTCCATTATCACCTAGTTTCATATCCAAACTGTATGAAAATGCAGATTTTCGTGTTTCCTTGATACAAAACCACAACCCAGTTCACGTTCGTTAGAGACCAAGAACATCTGGTATTAAAAGATCATCAAAAAGATCATGGCCAAAAATCCTTGCTCTTGTAAGAGGTTTATGGCTTTCAGTGCCTATACACAGAAATTTCTGACTAACAGCAAATGATCATGTAATTTAGTTCATAAAATCCACAGATCTCATTCTGATTTTAATTTTAGGGGTGTAACTCAAGGCAATTCTTGGGATTTCAATGGGATTAATCCTAAGGAAGAAAGAAGATGAGAACAGATTGTGAGCCATATCCTTACAAATCTGTTGTTTAATGACTAACTCTTCTAATTTCAATATAACTTTTCTGGATGGTTTCAAATGAGCTTCCCTTTCTTTAAAAAAAGAGGTGGGAAGTGGAAAAGCTGGGGAGAAGAGTGGTTAGATCAGCACCAAAGGCCTATCAGGGCCGATGAATACTGTATCTACCAATGAATACCAAAAACCATTATTTATTTAAAAGGAAAAAAGTGGATTCACTGTTTTCAGTTAATCTAGCACAAAGAGCAACAGAAAAACAAATTTTTAACGTGGGTACAAACTGGAGTATAAGTAGATGAATGCTTTCTTTTGAAATGGGTACAGTTCTTCAACTTTTGTTGTGTTGGATTCAGTAAAGTAAATTTTGGTTTTATAAAATTAAGTATATGGAAAAGCCTTTAAAATTCTTATTCATTACAAAAAATTCCACTTAAAATTACTTTATATAGAATTATATCTTTACTATTTATATATTAAAATATATATGAAGACATGTATGTATGCATACTTCCATGTACAAACATATGTATGTACATGTGTACGTACATATACAACCTCCCCCCCAAAAAAAAGAAATGGATATATTAATTAGATACTTCCATAACATTTTTTTTCTGTGTATATCAATGTACAACGACAGAGTTTTGTTTATTTGTGGTTTATTTATTTATGGAGCTTTTGAGGGCTTTAATTGAGGACCTTCAGACCTGTTATCCTCTTTGCTATTGAATTTTTAATAATAGAAAAAGCAGAAATTTAGGCCTGTCAACAATTTTCTGGTTCTTAAACAAAAGCTAATACTTATAATATTTGTGCTGATTGTAGGTCTACAGTCAGTCAACATATCAAACTCTTCTATTACATCACTTTGTGGTTAAAGTCTGAAATATAACACACCGTATTGTGGTTTGCATTCAGTTATGTAAAGAACACCCCTGTGCATTTTGAGCTCTGCATTTTTAGATTAGCTTGGTTACAATGAAACTCTCAACCAATAAAACTATCGCAATAATAAAATCATCTCTTCTCCTTAGTCCTGTTGATAGGGTTATGTCCTTTTCTGACTGAGTCTAGACTAGCACTAAAAATCATTCCAGTTCACTCTCACCATCTTCATTTGATCCAATAGCTTAAAAGGGTTTGCTGCAGATAGCAATACTGTTTTATATTTGTGCTGATGCAGTTCTGTGGCTTTAATTTCTTACCCTTAATTATGAGAAGAAAGAAGTCAATTTTCATCTAGTAACTTCACTGTAAAACAGGCTTAGATCAGTTAGTCCTTTCTCAGTATTCTCTCTTCAAGCTGCTGGACATCAGTGTAATGAAAAAATGCCATAGGCTTGTAGAGAAAAAGCCTATTGATGACTGATTAGTGAATAGACTCATAGTTTCAAGCTTGTCAGTCTGTTTCTTATGGGAACCTTTAGAAGAGTTTATAAGTCAGAATGTTCCACTTGGGACATTAGTGTTTGTCAGATCAAACAACAGGACACTTCCCTTTCATTTGATTTTACTATTTTTCTCATTCTGGAAAGCCCAGTCAAACAGTCTTTTTCAGTATTTTCTTTTCAGGACTATGTAAAGAGTATAACATTTAGAAACAATGAAGCTATATAATGAAATACAAAGGTGAATTGAAAACAAAATCCAGTTCTTTTACCTCTAAAGTAGATAGTAAGTGTGTTTCTAGTGGATTGTTTACAGGCTGCAATAGCCATAGTCACATCCATTCTCTGAATTCAGCACTGTCTAGGGGACATGCAGAAATGTACCTCCCAATTAAAATCTCAAAACGAAAGTATGGGAGGTCATCTTTGCTACAAAGGCCCTGTATAATTCTTTGATTGAACTGACAACACAAATATCAGTTACTGTCTCCACACTGGTTTTATGGCAGGTGTAAGGAACAAAGTAAATTCTTTGGCACCTGTCATTTACTCTTTAGATGCAAAAATCTACACGTAAATTTTTTGGACTCAAGCTATAGTAGCAGATGCTAAAATGCAGCCCTTCACTTTTTCACTGTGCACAGAAAATCCATAGAATATTTGTACCTTTATTCAGCTACTCATAAATCATTCAGAACTCCAGTTTCTGACCTGCCAGCAGTTTTTGCAAGAAAAAGCATGTAATGTTTTCTGCAGAAATATCCATACAACAATTTCTGAAGTATGTATGAATGTTTGTGCTTGTGACTTCAATTTCCCCCTCACAATGGCATCAAATAAAAAATTACTCCAATGTGTTACAGTGCAAGGGCTGACACCTGATGTATCTTGTGACCAGTGCAGAACAACTAGTTATGGAGACAACAAAACCCCATGACCTTAACACTGCCCACAAAGCATAATGTTGGGACCATCCAAATCGCAATGAGTTTGGACAGGAAGAAGCACATTAGTAGTTTCCAAGGGATCAGAGACTGTTTCCTCTATGTCTCCTTGCTATCTTTTGTTCAATCAAGTTCCTTACAGAAAGTGGATAGTTTCAGAACGAACACAAAGTGAAGGTCCTTCTTCAGAGGCTATGGTATTAGTGTGATCTTCATAAAACCCTGTGTATTGTCAACTGTATTTTCATATTGCTTTTTGGTTTTTCCATTTTTACAGTGTTGTCTCCCTGCAGCTACAGAACACCATGGATAGGTTTTTTTTCCCACTAAATACATCCAGAAAATATTAATTTGCAGTTGAAAATAAAGGGAGGGAAGCAGTTACTGGAGAAAAATGGCATGTAAACCATGACCTTTTTTGTAAGTCTGCATTTCCAGAAGAAATATCATGAGGGGAAACTACTAAGTCAGCCAGTATAAATTGGATTGGGCAAGTTCCAGTGGAACAATCTGGAAAAAAAAGCAACACAGGCAAGAATGTGTTTAATCTGGATGTATCCCAGGTTTACGTAAGTATACAGAGAACTGCTGCATGAGAGGAACAGGATAATTGATGTCACAGTGATATAAAATACATCCTTGACTTTCTGCATATTTAGCTATATCTACCCAAGTTATCTTACAATGCAGTGTCTTTTCTTTAAACAAATGCAATGCACTGCGAGAGAGCACGTTGTTCTGTTTCACCCCTACCTTCAGCTCAGAGCTTTCAAAAACCCAAAATGTTCTGGCAAGAATGCACAGCACAGGTCTATCTATTGGTGTGATAAGCCAATATATTTTACAGGTACATAAATCTTCCATTAAACAATGAAGAAGTGTGGATCAATACAGTGTCCCAAGACCTGCTGAAAGCTAATAAAATTAGCGTGAACCCATTCAGTTGTCATCCTCACAAACCATGGCTCACGCAATGTAAGCTGGCCTATCCTTGACTCCAGCATATTAGTGCTGCTTAACTCAGTGCAGGACAGCTGGATATTTTCACAGTGCTCAGAATTGTACTGCATAGTGCCTTGCACAGAAGGCAAGAGGTGTGTTTTTTTCCCCTAGGAACCTACATCTGAAGGGCTGGTCTAGACCACAGAGCTTAACTGTGTCTGGGTTTCTATATGTGCAAACACAGAGACCAGACAAGAGGCTGAGAGCCCAAATTCTACCATCCCCTGGGAATTTTTCCAGCAACCACAACCACAGGGATTTATAATCCCAGACACTGCTGAATTCCAAAAGAGATCTAATCATGTATCAATGTGACCAAAACACAAAGAATAGTGAATGCCAGAACTGCCTGTCAGACTGCTAAGTTTCAAATGTTGATCTTATCTTTAACCTAGGTCTATGTTTGGTAAATATGAACTGTTAGTTGCTTCCACTCACTCTTTTGCCTAATTATCTGTGTGTCTTTTGTGACAATGGGAATGTGGAGGGAAAAAGAATTGATTTTCACTCTCAGCAAAAAGCGAAATTGTTCTCATCATATCTGCCATGATCAGGAAAGAGAGATTGGAGGTGATATTCAAGTTCTCTGTCTCCAGGTTTTGAAATGCCCTCTTTGGATTTCTCTAATTTATCACCTAATAATACAGCCCAAATTTGCATATATAAGTGTCAGCTTTTCCATCTGGATTTGTTCTAGCACTGGCTTATTTGATTTAGACATCATTTCCTCTGATGGAGAATACAATCCTAAGGGCTACCTACTGAGGCAACAGAAAGCGGTATGTCAAATTTCTTTATGGTGGTCAAGAAGCTGCTAGACTTGTCATTCAGGACTTACTCTACAGTAAGCTGTATTAAAGCATTTAATGTGATCCCTTCCTTTGTCAGTTGTCCAGATGCTCCTTTTGTCTGCCAATACATTGAAAGATGTGTTTCTGGTGCTCCTTTCAAAAGCTTGGAGCTCCCTTGACTGTGAGGTTAATCAGAATACATACACTTATGTATACTGATACACTTAGCAGCTTGATTGTTGTTGAAAATCAAAAGACAGAGCTTTCTGGTGGCTGTATAACAGAACAGAATTAACTTCCTAGAAATTTCATAACACTGACTGGGTAAGAGAGACATTTCACACAATGCCTGGACTGCAGGAAAGATCACAATCTGTGGTGACATCCCTGGACACAGAAAATCAGAACATCAAGAGATGAGAGGTCTCCTCTAGCGTGGCTACTCACCAGAAATGCTTCAGGTAGAACTTCCATGGTGAGTTAATTGTAAGAAGAAGTCCAGAGACAAGCTTGGTTCCCAGACTGTCCTGTTCTTGATTGTCCCTCTGTCCTTACTGCAGTACTTTGCCACTTAGAGTAAAACTGATGCTTCTACAATAAAATACAGCTCTAACATGATCATTTCACAAAGACTATTGACAGGAGAGAAAACTTACACCAGCTTCACCTCCTACCAAAAATATCTGTCTATAAGTATAATTATAGTTAAAGTTCAAACATTAGACTTTAAGAAACTTCAAGTCTGTGGGAGTTAGACCACTGAGAAATATGGAAAACAGGACCCCATTTATTCAGATGTTCCAATTACTTTTAGATGGTTATCTTTAAGTGGAGGACAACTTTATCTCTTGTATTCCTAGAGATGTTTTCTGTGGACTTTTGATGTTTGAACAGCTGACTTGTCACAATGAGAATCTAAACCATTAAGGTAAAGATGTGCACTCCTGTCCCTCTCCATAAAGGACTTCATGAAATCAAAGCCTGTAATTATGGGACCTGCTTCTGCTGAAAAATGATGAATGACATTTTATGACATAAAGTAATTTCACCTGAAACACTTTTCTAGCCAGAAAATGACATGTCCTGTCTCCTTTGATGCAGCTGCCTGAGGGCTTTGTTCTGCTACAGAATGCAGTAGTAACAGGGATGATCTGCTGGAAACTACAAACCTACTTAAATTGTCACTTTGCCCAAACACTTCATGATCTGAAGGGTGAAACTATTCACATCACATGACAGCCTAAAAGCAGCTTTTGAACAAGGCTCTAAGAAAGCATTTGTCTGAGCAGTGGGCACTTTCATATTATCTGGACATAAGGATGTTTCTGTGCAACAATACCAAACAACCGTAATTTCCAGGGTGTGTATTCTTTCCAATAATCCATTGACAGCTATGTATAATTTCCCCCGACTCAGCTGCACAGTTCAATTGTGTACTGGCCAAGACTGCTAAGACCTGAGCCAAAGAAGGGGGAGGGAAAGGTCTGACTTTTCCAGCAACAGATTAATGCGTCAAAGGGAGAGGAAGTAAGTACTGAAAATATCAGGTGCACTTCTGAGTTGTGTCTGCCAAAGGGTGGACCTGCATAATCTGTCCCATAACCAGCATTATTACATCAGTACTCGCAAGTCTTAGCTTTAAAATCTCCAAAATTGCGTGAGCATTTGGAAAAGTCTGTGCCATACATACATACATAAATGCATACACCCGTGCATACCATATCTCAGGGAAGATTACATCAGCTGGAGATTTACCCAATCCATCTAGCTGTCATTGTGCTAAACAAGGAAGGATGTCTTACTGAAAGACTCAAATTGCTGTAGCACATCACAAACTATAGACAGAAGTATGGAACCTATCTTTGTTGCTTCTTTGTCTCATGGCAGCTGCAGAAATGTGAATCTCCCTTTCCCTGTTTTTCTTCTGGCTTTGGTATTACATCAAAAAAAGGTGACTTAAAGAAAACAACAGATACTGAATACGTTTTCAGGATTTGAATAAACTTGACTCAGGAAACCTGAAGATTCATTTTTTATGGTCTTGTAACTGATTGAAGAGCAATACCCGGAATGATGTGATCTTATGACCAATGGTAAAAGAAAGTGAGATCAAACTTGAACTTCAAAAACTAATGGGATTTTACACAATTGATTATCACCTGTAGCAAAAGGCACTGTATCTTGCATAGTGGTCCCTCAAGCTACCTCCAGTTGCTTGCAGTAGATTGTAAAGCAGTATGTGAAATGGTGACCCCCTAACAGCAGAACCAGAAAGCAGGATGTGAGAATGAGCCTTTCAGGGAGCAGACAAAGGTTACTGGGTTCCTCCTGACACAGCTAGGTGGTCAGGTGCATAGCAAGGGAGCACAGAACAGTGGTTTTGGTATAAGCCTCAGCTGAAGCTAACCCTGCTATAAGTGGATAAAAATGCAACCATAATTATCCTGCTAAGCTCCTCAGTTTGATCCCTATTGAAGTTTCAGCCATTATCTCAGCTTTGCTAACTTGGACACAAGAGCATAATAAATTGTGTATAAATAACAACTTGGCTTGAAAGGCTTTTGTTTTAAAAAGTTGGTGTTTAAACTAGTGTCCACCAAGGTTGTCAGCACATGAAAGCTGGAAATTTGGCATCTTAAGCAAGGCTGCTGAGCCAACACTACTGCACAGTGGATCTGTCACTATTATCAGGAATGTTTTAGTGATGTGTATTACTTATTTAGCAACAGTAAATCTGTTCAAGTGCAATTGCCATCTTTTTTACTTTCCCTGCCAGATTGGTTTTTTTTTTACATGGTACAGATGTTTTGTTTTCTTTTTCAGATGAGATATATTAGTTGTGAAAGAGTTGTTTACAGTTTTAAAAAAATCCCCAAACTTCAATTAACATATAAATCTGACCCTGACAAATTTCTTTCTTCTGTCTTCTAGGGCCAAAGATCAATATTTTCTAAAACTCATAGCTCTAAGAATTCCATTGTAACCCATTGGAATAATAAATCTTTTCCATGTCTCTTTCTGCATCCAAATATCATTGTCAGTATTCAAAAACAGTGTGAGATAGTATAGGACATACATCCCAATAGACCGAGCTATAAATTCTGTCTCTGCAGAGACCAGGAGAAGAGGAACAGAGATGATAGCAAAGATCCTTCTGACTTCTGATCATCCTGGTCATAAGGAAAGCAGTATTACTACCTTTCTTGTATAAAAGCAAGTGTTTTTTCGTGTTCATAATTTGTGTGCTATTTATAAGATCAAGAGAAACATAAACACCAAAGATCTCTCAAAGAAAACCTAATTTGCACATGCACTTGAGATATTCTTAGTTGCATTATATCATGTTTACAATATAAACATGATACAAATGCGACATAACATAACAGATAAAGTAAAGGATAATGATATCAGCTAACACAAATGCTGTCAAAGACAGTATACAGATACGTAGAAAAATTAATCCTGACATAAAGACGTAAAACACTTTTTTTCTTTTGCAGGTGTTTTGTACCATTATAAAAACAGAATTAGTTAATCCATTTGTAAAGGGGTTTTTTTTAATATAGCAAAAAATATATTTCATATACATATTTCACTTAGTTTATTACCATCTTAGCCGAAAGTTTTCTTTAAAAAGTAATTCTTCTACATCTCCCCAGGCCTCAAGGGACTTTTCACTGCAAAATCTTCTTTATCATAAATAATTTTTTTAAAATTAAATCAATAACACACAGGGAAAGAGAAAGAGTGTTCCAAGACATAGAACACTTCCCATGTACTTGAAGTAATCAAAGAGATTTTATTTCAGGCCTACTGACATTTTATTTGGAGGGAGGAACAGAGGTGTTTTGTTCTCTTTTCAATCCAGTAATACTCTCTTGTTCCTGTGGCTCCCTTGTGAAGCAGCTTGGAGCTTCACTTTTCAGTATGCTTTTATTTACCTGAAATTCCAAAGTGTTATTGTATTTCCTTGTGCTGCCGTGGCAAATAATTATATTGATATTTGGTTCTATTCATGTAAACCAACGCCAGCTTCTTAAAAATAGCAACAGTAATTTCCTTTACATTTTAATACAACTGAATTTATTAAAAAGTCCAATTAGACAAGATGGATCAAACCAACTCTACAGGAATCAGAAGAATCTCCATCCTGTTGAATTTCGAAGTACATAAGTTTTTAATTTGTTGTTATTGTTGTTGTTGTTAGGATGAGCAGATAAAAACCTCATACTCTTACAAAAATGTCATTTGCTAATACTTTTTTTTATTGTTTGTCAAATTAGCCAGTATAACACTTATGAAAATATTTTTGCTTCTGTTAAAAATGTATTTCCTAAAGAAACATGAATCTTTAGGAACCATTCTTTTTTTCAAAATACTAAGTTAGTGTTGTAATAGATACTTCCATTTGTACATGCTACAGATTTGAAGAAAAATTACAGAGGAACAAAGAGATTGTCTCGCAGTATTTTGTTTTAAAATGAAACCTAAAAATCCTTCTAAGTCTGATATTCTCTGCTGTAGTTGTTAGAAATAACTGACTAATATAAACACTTTTTCCGAACTAAATCTTGCTTCAGCTCACTTAGTAATCTTTGTGATATGCTTTATAAGCTTTCTGAAAAGCCAGCTTCACTAGAAAAGTTGAAGTGATACTAATTTGCTTATCATTAAATGTACTATCAGCAGTCTTTGTTAACAAAATATAAGTGCTAATTTGCAGCAGAAAATGCAAGATGATTTAATTTAACTTTTACTACCACAGGATGTACCACTATTTCTGAAATTACTTCATGCTTAAAGATGGAAAAATGCCGGTGTCCAGCGAGAATGGAATCAGAAAAGTAAATAATTTTTGCCTGCAGTCTGTTTAATTGGAAATTATTAAATCGGTTAAATATGATATTGTCTCTAAACAAGACAATGCAAATAGGAAATGTCAGTAGGCATGACTGATTCTGCTATTTAGTGTGTGAGTCCTGATTCAAGACACAGTCTGCATGAAATAATTACCGTATTATTTAAGTGCAAACTGACTTGAGGTACAACTGCTTAAAACAAACAACAGAACAAAAACTCCTTCCTAACAGGTCTGTTCGTGGCATCTGTGAGAATCTTTCACCAGGAGTATCTGGATTCCTAGAGGACTGTAGAACCTTACTCAGAATGCTCTGTCTGCTGCAAACATCCTTTAAGCTACAAGTGACCTCTTTTACTTCACCCTTTACAGGATATCAGATCTTTTAGCAGATGTCCTATGTCTTGTCCCTTTTTTTTTTTTGAGGATAAATAAATGCAAATGCACTTTGCCACTATGACCCCATCAGGAACCTTTCCTGACTGAATGTATGAGTAAAACAAAAGACCACTGCTTGACTAACATAGTCAGCTTGTCTTTAAAATCTACATGCAATTTTTCTAAGTACCAGAATGAAAACAACAAAGTTGTCAATCTAGTTATAGCTATCTTGCCTTTTCATTTTGAGTACAAACTGGTCATTCCCTTTTTTACTTTCTTACAGACAATCTTTCTTTCACCATAACTATGAACATTTTGCATAGCACAGACTTCTATCTAATTCTTGTATATACAGTTCAGCAGCCTGAGCCTCTGACAGCGTGAAACAGGATTTGTTCATGCTGGATTACATGTTTCGTACAGTTTAGCTGCTGGAAAAAGTCAAAGAATAGGCAGACACAAAATTCAAAATGCAGAAAATCAAGGAAACTTCGTAAATTTGCAGAGTGATGTATAAATCGTAAAATCAGTGATGCAATAGTATTTTGGAAGGGTAATAAAAAATTGTTAGGTTTCTACATGTTAATTAAACAATAGCCAGTATAATCTATATATAAATCTGTAAACCGAGCACAGTTTCCTTTGTACTTCAATCAAATCATCGTCAAGCTTTTTTGATCTACTATTGTGTTGCTCAAAGAGCAGTAAATGAGAAAATAAATCCTGTAAGTAGTAAATTAGAGTTCTTATATTTCTTTATACTCTGAAGTACAACAACCTAAGTGTCCACAGGAAATACTAGAGAAGAAATATTCAGATTAAATAAAATTATCATACCAAGCTTGCATCTTACTTCAAATGTTCAGAAGTCTTGGGAAGTGAAATTACATAGAACTCATGGAAATTGCCTGACAGAAAGCCAAGTGGAAATACATCACTCTCATGCCAAATATTATGCGTATCAGTATACAAAACCCTGATGTAGGCTCGAGTAGGAAAAAAGAAAAGTAACCAATTTATTCATCGGCGATGAGGTCAGACAAAGACCGTACAAGTCAAGTACATGAATTAGGAAACTAATGGAATGGCCTACTTCATGGTAGTTGGCAGGCTGAACAGAAGTCATAATATAATATACTCTTTGTCATGTCTAAAACCACGACCAGTCAGACACCTCTGACTATAATGGAGGTGTTTCTGTTGTTCATAAAGCAGCTTTCAAATCAAGCCCACAGCTGTAGCGTATATGTACAGCATATCCGTCGAACCAATTGTTGACTTCATCGTTTCGGTTACATGCTGATTGCAAACCAATGATAAACAAATCCCTGCATGCTCAGGGTTTTGCAGTACTTACTGCACACCAGTTTTTTTCCCATTTCTCTGTTTGTGTTTTTTTCAGGTGGCCCATTCTGAAACTGTTGAACACTCCTTATGAAGAAGTAAGTAGAACTCAACAGCTCCATAATCCTAAGAAATTTAATTCTAATTATGAGCATGGCTTTATTTCTTACCATGTTTAAAATACTGGAATGAAATAATCTTAGCAAGAAATGGCAGTGTTCCAGTGAGTTTGATGCAGGACACTTTCTCCACAAGAACTGGGATTCTGTGCATCTCTAAATTTTAGAAAAATTATGGCTCATTTCAAACCACTGAGTTTTGCAGGTTGAGATTTCCTGTTTTGGGGGTTTTTTTGTTGATGGATAGACCCACACAATTGTAGCGTGTTTCTCTGTCCTGTGGCCACCATGTACCTTCTTGTTTTCTCATAAGGCATCTGCTTTGAAAAAGTGACTGTATTCTGGTAAGCGGTGCTTTCTCCTGATTAGTCACTGGTAGAACTTCGTAGAAGAGTCACCACAGGATTTTCTGTTGATGGGTTACACCCTGCCTGATGATCTGATCTGTTGCTTTGTTGCACTACTTAGCAAGATGCAAGAGTTCTTCAGTAGCCTGGGATCTGGATCTGACTATTTGATATACACTAACTACTTCTCTATGGTGGCTAATCTTACATCATTTCTATTTTTCTCTAACATTTTTGTGGATTATTGCTAGCTGAAAAATTATAACAGTCAGATTTATGGTGGCAACTGGAAGAACAGATAGTTTTTTAAGCAATGAATGAAGCTTTCACTTCGTAACTATGAAAAGTCTTTCCAAGTGTACGATGCAAAAGGACCTTATGCACTGAAAATACAAAAGTCTTACTTCATATTCAGGGCTGCGAGAAAGGATAGCTTTGTAAGCAAAGTTTACTGGGTTTCTTTCATTCATTTATTCTTCTTTTAGTGTGCTGAGAAAACTGATTATAAGATCAGGGAAAAGTGAAAAAAATACCAACGGAGTCGTGTGGAACTGAGTCATAGAATAAAAAGGAGGCTGCGGGATTTTGTAAAATGTCCTTTCAGTAATCTAAGCCAAACTGCAAGCTCACCTTAATAAAATCAGTTCTTAGCATCAGTCTGTTATCAGCATTGTGGTTTTGAGAAATTTCAGGTATCTGTGCAGAAACTGAAAGGACAGATTTTATACAAGATGTAGCTCTTTGAAGCTGTGGTAATTAAACAGAGCTGTGATATGTGCAGTTTATTGTGGTCGTCTTTTTCTGCTGTGTAAACAGATCGTTACTTAAGTGCTGGGCTTGTATTTTTCAGGATCTCAACAGACAACTTTTCATTTTTGCTCTGATAATGATATTATGATGTTAATTTTTACTTCCTTTTAGTTTCTTTCATTTTGTTGTTGTACAGAATATTCATAATTTAGAATACAGTTACACAAAGCAATTTTAATAAGTGGGAGATGAAAAAAAAAACCAAAACATCCAAACAGAAGTTATTTATGCGTTGCAGACTGAGTTTTGTCTTTGAAGTAGATTCACTAAAACTATGAGTCTTCTTTTCCAATTGTTTTAATACGATACCAATAATGCCATGATTTTATTGGCCTTTCACCTGTTGCTTCCCCAATATTTCTCCTGAATTTCTGATAAGTCCACATTCAGCCCCTAACCATCAGGATTTTAAGTAGCAAATCACACTAAATTAGATGGATTCTTTGCCACATCAGTACGCTTTGAACATGCAGGACAAAAAAAAATCTTCCCTTACTTCTGTAATAAAAAAATTCCTTAGGTTTTAAGCATTCCTAGAACCTTGCAAGAAACCAGATCTAGAGAAAAACTGCCAGAGCAGAGTACTAACTTGGCATACTTTCTCCTATTCTGAGGCGCAGTAAGTTTCTAAGGAAGAAAAGTAGCTCCCAACAGGAGCACAGATGGAAAAAATAGGAGTTCACCTACATTAATGTGAAGAAGTAGTAGTCATTCTGAAAAAAATTGGCCTCATTGAGTCTTTTTGGTTGCAGACATAAGCGGGATTAGTGCCTCCCCAAATAAGCAGGCAGTTGTGAATTTTAAAGGAAAATAAATATTCTTTGAACAGAGGTCTGGATGCTGAGAGTGTTTCGTCCTCTTCCTCCTGCTGGAAGTATCGGTTTTCTACAGAAATACCTATGGTAGCAATGAAATATATCCAGAAATAATAGGCATCTCAAAAAGTATTACCTATGAAAATATCTGAACTGCTTATGGCAAAGCTTTCAAAGCCATTTCAGAATGCTAAGGAGAGCAAACATTTTGGTTCTTCTTTCCATGCAATGCCAAGTTCTTTCTAGTCTTCTTCTGTGATATAAAGGGATCTGTTTGATAAATGCCATTACAAATCTCAATATTCATAAGATAAGCAGTGAAAGAACTATGTACCTTAAGCAGAATTTGCACAAACTGCATGGCTGAGATCTACCAGTCTTAGGATTTCTTCCTCCTCCCCCAGCTTTTTTGTAAAGGGGAAATTCCTCATTCACAAGAACTATGGGTGGCTGTGAAAGAACACAACTCTAGCTTAAAATCATGAAGTTTTACATCTCTAAAAGACCTAACCGTGAGTAGGGAAGGAATAGTAAAATCAAAGATGTTATACTTGACTCTTTTCCTGCCAAATTTTCTTGAAGATAGGTCTTTGCTTCCAAGGTTTGATTTACATTTTCAGTTCGGTCTTCTACCTTGCTGGAAGCTCCTCATACTCTCTTCTACTTCCCAGGAAATTTTTTTTCACCATCTCCCTCACAGTCTCTGAGACACAGGTGGGTGCTCCTCTCCTTTCAGTAACCAACCTGTCAGCTACAGAATTTGAGAGTTTTCTTGCAATTCTTGTAGCCTTGAGTTCAGCCTGCCACACCTAAATCATCTTTCTTCAGATGCGCTTATTTCCCCAGGAGAAGGCGTAGTCTTCTCCTAGCTTTTTAAAGAGATCCTACCTGATCTGCTCTGTACTCTTTTACAGAAATATTATATATGATCTGAGAACAAATGAAGAAATTAGACAATTTGTCATGAATAAAAACTTTTTCAAAACAAAAGTGCAAGAAATCTGTTTTCTGTGTGTCAGATTTTCAAAGAAACCTAGATGAGTTAAGAGAAGAAAATCTTTCTAAAAGCTGTGAACCTATTAAATCATTCCTAAATATTCCAAATGAAGTAGTTTTGAACAGATGATCCATTTAGTGGGACCATGATCATTTAGTCTTATTGTACCCTAAAAATATACATTCTTGACCTGAGACATTTGAGTGATGTTAATGGGTCAGCCACAAAGGAAACATGCTGCAGTCATTATGTAGTCATTCTGCAGACCAGAGTTTGCTGAAACTTTCAGTATGTCTTGGAAAGTAGAAACTATTAGCTTGAAGGGAGAAAAAAACTGTACGAGTGACATGGACACAGTCAAAATGGTCAGAGAGGCCAGGCTGTTTTTGAGTGCACGGTCAGACCTTGTGTGCAATGTTTTAGTGTCAACATGTGCTGTGTTGATGACAGTCCCAAAGCTGACTTTTGCAGGGGAAATAAAATGTGCAGATGACAATAGTTATAAAGACCACTGACCTCAACTATGGAATTATTGAGGGTGTATTAGCCAACCCAATACCAGCTGGAATATTTCCTGTAGAAATAGGTACTGGAATTGGTACATTCTTACAGTTCCAGATCCTCCTTCTGCTACTACTCTTGCGTTCAATTTGGAGAGACAGTGGATTGTCTTTTCACCTGTAAGAAGAACTTGATTTAGGTTTGGGGAATATTGGCTGACAATTACTTTTCCCTTCCTTGCGGTTATTTTTGTGCATAGTATTCTTCTCATGGTATAATCTTTTTTTTTATGACTTTGACTACTGTAACCATAGGACAAACAATCTTCTTTAGGTTTCTGTAATTTTTCTGTCCTTTTCCATTGTGGTTATAAATAATGCACTACATACATTCTTGTATTAATGTCACACTTTTGGTTTACCTTGATAAAATCCTGAAGACACCCACTTGTTAGTTTCTATCCCTTGGCATATTCAAAATAACATTACTCCAGACAGCTCTAGGCAGCTCTAGACAGCTCTTTCATTACTGTGATTGTTGAAGTTTGGGAGTTTTTTCCTCTAAGTAAGGAATTATTTCACAAGTGATTTTCCATTCTAGGTTGGTATAAAACAAATAGTGTTCGACCATATGAAATATTTGGAAGTTGCCATTTTAAAACCGTCTTTAAAATACTGTTTTTTCAAGTATTTTAACTTATTTTACCAGTTTCAACATTGTTCTTTAATAATGTGTCCTAAATTACTTCGAAGCTCCAATTTCCTTTCTTGTTTCTAGTTCCTATTTCACTCTACTTGTGCAGTTTATATTAAAAAGCCTGGATCCAATAATGTGGATATAGCCATGTCTGTCTCTACACCTTTCATCTTTAGTTGAATTTGCTGTACTTGTACTGAAGTGAGTGGAAGTACAGTGTGTATAACCTGTGCTTTACATAACAGGCATTTTTTAGGTCTCGTTCAAGTAGCTGATAGAATAATTAATACATAGTTTGGGAGAAATCTTAGTTCAGAAACATTTATTTTTTAACCAATCTCTGGTTAAACAGGCAGTCTGTTCTTGATACTCCTTGTATGCTATTTGTTGAACACATTTTTATGAGTTTAAGGAAAATCTATGTTTGCTATACATTTTTTGGTAGACTGGGAGATCCCTGGGGCTCCAGTATCTACACATGCCAAGCAGCCTTGGAAATAATATTCGTGAAGGGAATTCAAATCTGTTAGTGACGCTGTGTGTCTTATGCAACTGAGATGCCGAAGTAATGAGTATCTTGCAATTATTCTGAAAGTATTCTGGTGCATGGGGAAAGAGAAGAGAGTGAGAGATGGAAACAGAGGGTGCTGGAAGGAAAGGCATTGATGTCTTTATATAAAACAGTGGATTTGTCCTCTTCGCTGTTCGTTTTGGATTTCCAGCCTTTTCAAACTTCTAAGAATATTAGCTTCTAACAAAAATATGCTTTGTGTTAATACTTGAGGAATTTAGGTCACTGAGCACTGCTCATTTTTGTCTAGCCCTTGAATTAGATGAGGTTTCTAATAGCCATTGCAACTAATGAAAGTTGTTTCTGTTTTCATACCAACTTTAGACAAAGAAATGCCAGGAAGAATCTACATGACTGTTGGTTGCTGATAGCTGCCAAACCTAGAAGGAAAACATGTTGCTATCTGACAGCAAGAGTGCTGTTCTACAAGAAATTAAATTGCCAGACATATAAAAGACTGATCGATTGACTGATTTGGAGTAGATTCTTCTATCCAGAAAACAGACGTAGTAGAATTCTTCTTGTTCTTCATAACATTCTCAGATGTTAAAGTAGGAGAACGTAGTCTGACCAAGTTCCTTTTTATGTCTTTGGCTGAAACTAGGCAGGACCTGTCTTTCAGTGGCTAGGTATGTAGAGACAATATTGATGTCCTGGAATATGGACCTTCAACCAAGCAGGTAGCCTAGAAGCAGTCATGTTAGGACAATATTCAGACTGATGTCTGGAAGGATTACAGCTGCTTGTTCTTCCTTTTTTAACCAGCTATGAAGGCCAAAGATCTGTAGATACAGTAAGGAGCAATCCTCTGGAAAGTCTCCAGGTATATATGTTGAGAGTCATCTGTAGTTGTAGAGTCATTCTATAAGTCATAAGACACAGCTGGCAAACACTTGTGTAGATCACTGAGTGACAACTGTTATTCAGACCAGATTCTCTGTCAGGCCAGATGTCCTTATGATGAGTGGAAAAGGCACCATGCTAACAGCAGAGAGCCTTGTGCACAACTTGTACTGCTTCTAAAGTAGATTACATAAGCCAAATCAGGAGTGTGAAAATCAATGTTATTCCAACATAAATAAATAACCTTCAAAAGACCCTCATAGTTTATCTTGCACCCAGATGGTTTTGTGAGAAGTCTTCTAGAACATTGTAGAAAGTAAAAATGTTGGTTTACTAAAGCTGTTGCGCCTGCCAATAGAAGCTGACATGATGCAATTCTGACATTAAATAGCACCAGTTGGTAGTTTGTTCCCTTATAAATGATATTGTTCTCAAGTAATGGGAAAAGTACAAAAGGTAAAGTTAAATCCTAAAAAGTAGGAAAAGTAGAAACTGAAGTTTCCTACATAAACACAGTTTCTACCTCTTCTGCATGTGCACTAGGAGACCTATTTTCCTCTTTTCCCCTCACAAGATTTCTGCATAATTCTATGCACAAACTGGACAGATAGGGATAGTTCTACTTGATTTCATCAGCAAGCCTTCAATAATTTTTCCTTGCTACTCATTGTGTGGCCCATTTACTACATACTAGTCAAACCCACATCTGAAAACAATGTTGTTAATTTTCTCTTGAGATTTATTATTGGATATGTCAATGGAGAACAAACACTTCACAAACAATTCATTTTCACAGTGGAGTATTACAGTCATTCCCACAGCGCAAATTGCAAACTACAGTACAGACATGAAAGATAACCAGTTGTCAAATTAAGACAAGCAGGACCTGGATCTTTTTCAGGTAACTTAGTATTATGACAGACATAGAACTTTCAAAGTGCAATCTCTGTCATCGTCAGTTATCCTCATGAGGGTCCAGGTTTTTTTGTGGCTCACATCCAGGAATGTAAATCTAGACAACCAGAAAATGAAGAACAGCCCATTAGCAGCTGACCTAGGAAAAGTTCAGCTTTAGGGAGTTGTCCAGCATCACATTGAGAGTCTGGAGCATGTTATTGTCTCATCCCTTTCCCCAAGGCAGGATTCAGCTGCAGAAGTCATGAGACTAGAACTTGGAGAAACTTTTGAAATCAAAAGGCTTCTTAAGATCATATCTTTTTTCTCCAACGTCTATGCATGGCGCATGGGGAAAAAACAAAATAATGTTTCAACATTTAGCAACATGTATTGTTAGATGTGTTTGGATTTAAGCATTTCAATCTTTTCTTCATTAATTATTTTTTTAAGTGACGGCCACCTCAAGACATCTTTTATTCTCTGAATAATATCTCTACTGATAAAAGTAAAAGGGGGTAAAAGTGTGATAATTGTCTTTTTTTTTTTAAATTAAAGGTGTTGTGAATTTATTTGAAATCAGAACAGGAAACAACCAAGAAAACTATCAGGTTTCAAACAATGTTGAACTTTTCTTTTCTTTACTGATTTGGAGTTTACAATCAGTTTTCCTGAGGTTCTGTCTTATTCCCCTTTTCATCTCTGTAGGTAACATTGTCTTTATGTCATGACTCATTCTTTCCCACAGCATTCGTTATTCAAAATGACACAGCAATTTTATAGGCTATACCCTAAAATCTGTGCACAAATGGCTGAATTAAGATTACATGGGAAACAGCAATTGCACGATTTCCCAGCTTTCATCTACATGCCTTGTCAGATTTAATTTTACCCTTTGTGTGTGTGCGTACACGTGTGTCTATGTGCGTGAGGGAGAGAGAGAGTGCCACAGAGAAAACAAGTGGGACCTTCAGGCAAAAATGTGGAACAGCCTAGTGGTTCTAGTCTGTGAGCATCTTAGTGACATGAAAGAAAGTCAACATTGTGGAACTGTAAAATGCAGAGCGCAAAGCTCTGCTGTTCATTCTAGAAGTGGAGCAGAGAGCTAACAGCAGTGAGCTGCCCTGCTGTACAGAGACTAGGACTACTGGAGGACACTTTCTCCCCGAGTTAGTAGCAGTTGTTATGCAGAGAGGAATCACAAGACTCAATATAATTCAGGCTCTCTTCCAAGCTCTGTGAAGGAAATGTGATATGGAAGTGTGGGACTTACTGCTCCCACACCTGATCTGTGTTGCATTGTCTCCAATAGATCTTTCTTTTTTTTCGTGACTCAGTTGTCTGTTGCCCTGGCTTTTTAACTATTCATCTCACTCCTTCAGACTTCATTTTCTCCTTCTTGTCTCAGGCTGTTTACCTAGCTAGTGCCAGTTCTCCTTGACTCATAATCAAGTTTTTTTCTCTGCCTTATTGGCACGTGGTCACCCTTCCAGCCAAATGTGCATTCTCCATTCCCACTGGCTCCAGCTTTTCGTTTTCCTCCTAGGCTCCTTGTTTAATATTCGTATCCCACCCTTGTCCTGCTACAGTTCACAACAACCCAGAGCTCTTTCAGTTTTCCTCAATTCTGGGCTTTCTGGGATTTTTGCAGAGTCTGAAGTGCTGAGTCTCCTTTGCTGGGAGGGAAACTTTCTTTCTCATGCACAAATCTGTTATTGATCATGTTGAGCAGTGCTTGTAAGTCTTCAAACTTCGCTAAATTTGGCTGCATCTTACTGGGAATGACCAAGACAGACACATCTAGATTTCAGTAGCATTCTTGTGAAATTGCTTTTCAATAGTGGCTTGCATCAGGTTTTTCCAGCTTTTTTGTTCTCTTTTTTTCATTTTTTCAATCAGCATTATTATTATTACTAGAATCGATGTGGGTAAAACAGCACATTTTCTCTTCTCTTGTTGTCAGAAAAGGCTTGTATTTCTGGGTTGAAAAGTAAAATAATAAATCAACCTCAGAGTGGTATGAAAAATACCAGCCTACATCTTACAGACAGGTAAAGTTTAAGTATCTGAAAACAGGATCTTCTCAGAGAAATGTAAACCAGTCTTCATAAACAGTTGCAAGTCATGGTGTCATGCATTAGTAGAAATAATTCTAGATTATTCCACTGTATCCTGAAGAACAAAGCAAAACATTAAAGTCGTTAATGTGCAAAGTTTCAAATCCTAGAATCTGAACACATGGCTCTTTCAAAAACAGAATGAGATGTAATTAGATTTTATGTGCCTCTAACACCCTCTGTTAGTGATTGATTATATTTCATTACTTTTATGATGCAGTATCTTTGGTAAGTGCAGGGCATTAATATGTAAACAACTAAGGCACAGTAGCATTCTGAAAAGTGTCAAACAGTTGGGAAAGATTTCTTCTTCCTCCTCTACCCCTCTTTTTATATTTGCTTTGGGCTGATTTCAGGGAATTTGGCATCAGTTTAAACTTTTCAGGGTTTAACCCACTTATAAACTTTGCAAACAAGTCTCCACAAATTCCACTTGTCTGTAATGTTTCCCAAGAACGCCAAAGTTTTGTTAGATTGTCACAAATACTTTCTTATGGGAAAAAGCATGTAGGCTGTCTATCTGGTAACACAGCAAGGTTTGATAGCTTTAGATTTGACAGCTTTTAGTTTCCAAAACTCTTTAAATTATTTGAGCTACATACCTCTCTTTTATCTTTCATTTTTATAAAAAGCATGGTTATGTTAAGGACATTTTGAAACTCTGGGATTTTCTTTTAGTGAAAAATAGACATCTTCAAACTGAAACTCATACCATTGCTGTAAATCACAACTCAGAATTTTACAAATCCTGTTAACAGAAGACTTTACTAAACTGCCATTATGGTTTTAGACATCTGATGTTGGTCTTCTGACCTCATGCACTTTACATGGATAATAAGGCACGGCAAAATTGAATGGAGGAGTTCTGGTTTTGTTGCAAACGTACGGCACTTCCAAGTCACTGTTCAACAGAATATTTATCTTCACATCTACTGCTATGTTCAAGTCTGACCAAGGTGAATTTGTCCTTCCTTTGTGTTCATTGTGACCATGTAAGGAAGTCATGGGTATATGTTTTAAACTTCTAGACGAACAGTCAAGAATCTGATTAGAGGGTTTCTGCAAACAAATATTAAGTCAAGGGCATCTTAAAAATTTGGAGCTCTAGGTAGTCTTAAAAATCTCTAAGTACATCAGCTGCTTAGGGGAAATTTATGCATTCTCTTCACTGACTGGCCATTTACAACTACTTATTCTGGAAGGTGTTTTAGTGTGAAGAAACTCCTTCCTTTCAACACTCAGCAAAAATATTGACCCAAGAAGAATCACAAAGGGTAACGCTTTCAGATCTCTTCAGCTGTTTTTTGCTGTTGCAATTTGTCTTCTCCAGTTACACAGAAATTCAGATCATCCAGATTAGTTTTCAGTGACAGTCCCTCACACCATTCAATACAAATTCTGAACAAAGCAGGACATCAAACTATTAGAGTGTGTCCAGAAGAGAGCAACCAGGATGGTGAAAGGCCTCAAAGGCAAGACTTACGAGGAACAGCTGAGGTCACTTGGCTTGTTCAGCTTGGAGAAGAGAAGGCTGTGGGGTGACCTTGTTGCAGTCTACAACTTCCTCAAGGATGGCGGTGGAGCGGTAAGTGCTGATCTCTTCTCTCTGGTGACCTGCAATAGGTCATGAGGAAATGAAATGAAGCTGCATCAAGGGAAGTTCAGTTTGGACATTAGGAAAAGATTCTTCACTGAGAGGGTGGTCAGTCACTGGAACAGGCTGCCCAGGGAAATGCTCACGGCACCAAGCCTGTCAGAGTTCAAGGAATGTCTGAATGATGCTCTTAGTCATATGGTTTAATTTTTGATAGTCCTGTGAGAAGCAGGGAGTTGGACTCAATGATCCTTATGGGTCCCTTCCTACTTGAGAAATTTGGTGCTTCTATAAAATAATGTAAATCCAGCAAGACCAGAGTGCACGTGCGAATATTCAGCATTGGATGGACTACATGTTCACACTGGAGAAGTAAAGTGTAATTTTCCAAGTCCTTTGCTAGGCAGCTAGATAAAAAAGGATCACATGTTCAGTGTACTGTGTAGTAAAGTTTGCATTTAGCATGTCCACTACTCGGCACTTAGACTTGTCAGAAAATATCCTGGACATCTTCTCCCCTGTTAAAAAAAAAACAACAACAAAAAAAAAACCACAATGTTTTAAGTTGCTGTCAATGAAGACCTGAAAAACATTGACTAAAACTGTTTTGTTATAAGTAGCAGAAGTTTGGAAGAAACATTCTAGTAAAATATTTTTCATATTAAAAGCTTAAAATTCTATGTGAAGTGCTTGATTTTTCCAAGAGTACTTTCTATAGTAAAAAATATAGTTCTGGGTAAAACATTTGGCAGTCTCCTGAAATTGACTGGAAACCAGTCACTCTTTTACCTAAGAAATAGTTCTGTTTCCTGATTTTAAATGTCTCAATGCAGAGGAAAGATTCATCAACAATTAGCTTGATGACTAAGGAGGAAATCCAGGGACAGATGATGCATATAATAAAATGTAGTTTGTGCATTAACTTCTGTATCATAGTATTAAAATATATTCTCATTTTATAATCTGTTAGAATGAATATTTTTCTTAAATTCCTCTTAGTCTCCTCAGCCATTTGATATTAGCGTTTTTCCTTCTTTAAAGGGTAATTTAAAAATTATTTTCTGGTGTCTTTATTTACATATTTGTAAGAAGTTATTCGTAAAGCTTAATTTGTGAGAAGTTATTACTAAAGTTTTATGTTAACCAGGTTTTATTTACTTAACATCCTCTGTTAACCTTAGGTTCAAAGTAGTGTAATAGGGAATTGTTATTAAAACAAATTTAAGCACTTGTTTGGGAAAAATGTCTTCTTCAGTTTTGTTCCACTGCTTGCATTTATTCTGTGGCTAAAAACATAATTTACGAAACTCAAAGTATATCTCATTTATAAAAATTAAAACTTATTTACCACTGCACATAGATGGTTACGTTGAAGGTATTATCTGAAGAATCTAAACTGAAATAACTTCAGTAACTTGCTTTTCATTGAACAACAATAAATTTATTGAGCAGTTAAGAAGACTTCGAGAGTTTGGCAAGGATAAGTGGTTTTGGGGAGCTGTTTGAGTATTTATGACAACAAACAGCCACCAAGACAGAATAATAGAATGCTTTGGATTTGAAAGGACCTTTAAAAGTCATCTAGCCCAACCCCCTTGCAAAAAGCAGGGACATCTTTAACTAAATTAGGTTGCTCAGAGCCCCATCCAACTTGACCTTCAATGTTTCCAGGCATGGGGCCTCGGCCTCCTCTCTGGGCAACCCGTTCCAGCGTTTCACCACTACCATTGTAAAAAAACATTTTCCTTATACCCAGTCTGAATCTACTTTCCCTTAGTTTAAAACAATTACTTGTCCTGTCACAACAGGCCTTTCAAAATTATTTTCCCCCTCTTTCCTGTAAGCCCCCTTTAAGTACTGAAAGGCCGCAGTAAGGTCTCCCCAGACCCTTCTCTTCTCCAGGCTGAACTACTCCATCTTTCTCAGCCTGTCCTCGTAGGAGAGGTGCTCCACCTCTCTGATCATTGTTGCTGCCCTCCTCTAGACCCATTCCAACAGTTCCCTGTCCTTCTTGTGCTGAGGGCTCCAGAGCTGGATGCAGGACTCTAGGTGGCGTCTCACCAGAGCAGACTAGAGGGGCAGAGTCACCACCCTTGACCTGCTGGCCACTCTTCTCTTGATGCAGCCCAGGATATGGTTGGCCTTCTGGACTGTGAGTGCACATTGCTGGCTCATGTTCAGCTTTTTGTCCATCAGTTCCCCCAAGTCCTTCTCAGCAGGGCTGCTCTCAATCCCTTCATCCCCCCACCTGTACTGATATCTAGGGTTATCCCAACCCATGTGCAGGACCTTGCCCTTGGCCTTGATGAACCTCATGAGGTTCACACAGGCCCACCTCTCCAGCTTGTCCAGGTCTCTCTGGATAACATCCCATCCTTCTGGTGTGTTGACTGCCCCACTCAGCTTGGTGTCATCTACAAACTTGCTGAGGGTGTACTTGATCATGCTGTCTACGTCACTGAAGAAAATATGAATCAGCACTCGTCCCAGTACAGACCCCTGAGGGATACCTCTTGCGATCATCATCCTTTTGGACATCAAGTCGTTGACCACTACTCTCTGGATGCAACCATTCAACCAATTCCTATCCACCCAACAGTCCACCCATCAAATCTATATCTTCCCAAATTAGAGAGAGGATGTTGTGGGGGACCTTGTCAAAGGCTTTACAGAAGTCCAGATAGATCACCTCCATTGTTTTTCCCTTGTCCACTGATGTAGTCACTCCATCATAGAAAGCCACTAGCTTGGTCAGGCATGACTTGACCTTGGAGAAGCCATGCTGGCTGTCTCAAATCACCTCCCTGTCCTCCATGTGCCTTAGCATAACTTCTAGCAGGATCTGCTCCATCATCTTCTCAGGCACAGAGGTGAGGCTGACAGGTCGGTAGTTCCCAGGGTCCTCCTTCCTATCCTTTTTAAAAATGGGCACAATGTTTCCCTTCTTCCAATCACCAGGGACTTCACCTGACTGCCATGACTTTTCAAATACCGTGGAGAGTGGTTTGGCAACCACATTAGCCAATCCCCTCAGGACTCCGGGATGCATCCCATCAGGTCCCATAGACCTATGTATGTTCAGGTTCCTCAGGTGGTCATAAATCTGGTCTCCCCTTTCAGTGGGAGGTGCTTTACCCCTCTGGTCCGCAGCTTGCATTCCATCAACTCAGGAAGGCTGAGGAGAGAGGTTGCCAGTGAAGACTTGAGGCAAAAATGTTGTTGAGTACCTCAGCCTTCTCCTCAGCTGTTGATACAAGGTCACCATTCTTGTTCATTGGGAAGGTGCACTTTCTTTAACCTTCCTTTTCTGGTTGACATACCTGTAGAAACCCTTCTCGTTATTCTTTGCATCTCTTGCTAAATTCAGCTCCAACCACTCCTTGACCCTCCTGACCCCATCCCTACACAACCAGACAGTGTCCTTACTCTCTTCCCAGGATCCCTGTCCCTGCTTCCACTGCCTGCACAGTTCCCTCTTGCTCTTTAGTCTGACCAACAGGTCTCCACTCAGCCATGCCGGTCTCTTCCGTTCCTTGCCTGAATTCTTACACCTGGGAACTGAGAGCTCTTGTGCTCTGTGGAAAGCATTCTTAAGGATCTGCCAACTTTGTTCTGTTCCCCTGTACCTGAGGACCATCTGCCAGGGGGTCCTACTGACTGACTCCTTGATGAGCTGGAAGCTGGCTTTCCTAATATTCAGGGTCCTGAATATACTCCTTGCCTTTCCTGTATCCCTCAGGACTGTGAACTCCACCAATGCGTGATCACTGCAGCCCAGGCTGCTTCTAGTCTTGATGTAACTGATGGACTCACTTGCATTGGCAAGCATCAAGTCCAGTATTGCATCCCCTCGGGTAGGGGTGTCAATTAACTCGCTCAAGAAGTTATCCTCAGTGCATTCTAGGAATCTCCTGGATTGTCTACCATTTGCCATACTGCTTTTCCAGCAGATGTCGGGGTGGTTGAAGTCCCCCAGTAGGATGAGTGTCCATGACGTGAAGCCTCCTGGAATTGGAGGAAGAAGGCTTCATGAGTAGGCTTCCCTTGATCAGGCAGCCTGTAGTAGACACCAAAGACCAGGTTCTGTTTGTTGCCTCTGTCTTTGCTTCCTCCGCATAAGCTTTCAACCTGTTCGTGGGTATTCTTCAGGGACCGGTCTTCACATTGTATCAAGTTTTTGTGTAGAGGGCAACACCTCCACCCCTCTTTCCTTGCCTGTCCCTTCTGAACAGCCTGTAGCCATCGATAGGCAAACACCAGTCATGAGATTCATCCCAGCAAGTTTCAATAATGGCAACTACATTATAGCTTTCTAGCAGCACTGTAGCTTCCAACTCCTCCTGTTTGTTCTCCAAGCTGTGTGCGTTTGTGCAGAGGCATTTCATCTGGACTGTTGGCTGTGTCACCTTCTTGGGGTGTTTCATGGTAGTTTTTCTGTTGGCTCCTACCACCTCAGGAGCCCCCAGCTTATCTCTGCAAGACCTTGACTGTGCTGCAGTGTCCCCAGCACGCCTTTGGGCAACAGGTTGAGGGCCCATACTAGCATCGCATCCCAGCAACCATTGTGTGTCGAGCCACAGCTTGTCACAGGCAAGCCTGATATGTTCCCCCTCCCCCTTCACATCTAGTTTAAAGCCCTGCCAATAACCCCTGCAAGCTCCTGATCAAAGACTCTCTTTCCCCTTTGAGAAAGGTGGCTCCATTTTGGTGCCAGCAAGCCTGGTGCCATGTAGGGCATCCCCCTGTCAAAAAACCCAAAGCTGTGATGGTGACACCAGCCATAGAGCCATGTATTACTAGACTGGGCCTGCCTGTTCCTTCCAGTGACGCTGCCCACAATTGGATGCAGGGAGGAAAAAATAACCTGTGCCCCAGATTCCCTCATTAACTTTCCGAAGTTTTATCTCCCTTGGGCTAGTACTGCAACTTCATCATCACCCACAAGGAAGAGTGGTAATGTGTAGTAGTCTGAGGGCTCTACCAGGCTAGGAAGATTGCTAGTGATATCTCTAACCTGGGCTCCTGGGAGGCAGCAGAATTCCCTACAAGGAGGGTCTGCCTAGCATATTAGACCCTCTGTTTCCCTCGGAAGGGAGTCTCCTACAGCTATGACCTGTGTTTTCTTCCTTGTGGATGTGGCAGTAATATGGGAGGGTGAGTCTTTCTAGTCTTGGCAGCTTCTCTGGTGTAGATGGACAGACACTCATATCGTCTACTGACTGGTCCTCCACAGTTAGAGCCTCCTACTTATTGTGCAGGAGCACCTGGGGAGGCATGGTGGGCAAAGAGAGGGTTTGCTTGCTGCCCCTATTGTGGACTTGTTTGCTACTCCAATAGGGATTTTTTTTTTGATAAATTTGTGGAGGGAAGTTAATGATTTTGCCAGTTATGTAGCAGATGTGTTCCCGTTCAGGTTTGTATTAATGATGCTGAACTCCTTTGGTACCTTTACTGAGAGAATTGTCATTATTATTGGTGCTGTTAGTGTTATTGCAAGGGGAAAAAAGAGATACCGCATGCTTGGAACAGAGAAGTTTAATGTCATAGTTGTAAAGCACATGTCTCAGCAGAACCAGACTGAAGTGCTGAACTGTTTCTCTGATAACACTGATATATGCAGAATCAACATGGAAATGAGTCAGTCTAATGCTCTGAGAAACAGTGAGACTGTTTCTACCCATGAACCTGTAGAATAGTGTGTCAGTCTTAACAAAATTTGATTGAAGACATATGCCAAGGCAGAACAAAAAACATGCATATTTATATTAAATTGTACTCATATTTATTTTAATTAAAAAGGATAGAGCATATTTTGAAACATTGTTTTCTGAGCCACTGGGGAATGGCAAAACAGATGGAGCAGATTTGTAGAACTAAATGTGACATATGCTGTTGCTTTTCCCAGCTTCAATAGGGGGGAAAAAAACAAAGTAAACAAATAAACAAAGAGCTAAATGATAAGATTTTTTAGCTGAACGTTTGGCAGGCAGCTAGGCCTTGTAAAAGGAACTGATGAAAAATATAGAGCACACTATCGAGCTCTGTATTTTGGAAATTTAATGTAGTGAACTCATGTTTGGATGCCAAAAGTATTTCAGAGGTGCCAGAAAAATGAAAAACAGTTTAAGGAAAAACATTTAAGGGCTTCTTTTATAAAAGCATATATTGTCTATGTGTACTTCATCAATTCCAAGGTACATGGAAATATAAGCATGTGGTTTTTGTATTTTATTCATGTATTTTTTAATATATTGATAGCTGTATAAGGCCATGCTTTCAAGGACTTAGCAAAATTATTAATGAATTTGTAGACATCTCTTCTTTGCATTGGGAGAACTGGGGTTCAGATCACTACAGTGCACCTTCGGGAGGAATTCAAACAAAGACAAACTTCGTTCAGGAAACTCTGGCCCTTAGTGTGTTACACTCGCAGTTACACTTTCTCGATGGTGCTTTAACTCTTTAAGAGTGGCATAAGGGATCCTCCACATACCTCAGAACTGCACTTTGACTGGCTGCTCTGAGGCAACTATTGCAGAGGAGAAGAAATAAGGAACCCTGGAAATATCTGCACTAGTCTCAGGTCTTTCCTCCTCCTCTGGAATATCTGGTGGTTTTCTAACTCTCCCTAGCATCATGGTCTATGGAGCATTATGTCTTTGGTGCTGTCACAGCACCAGTTTATTTGCTCCTCCTGTTGGAGCGGAGTCTAGAGAAAGTGTGACACTGTTGGGCAAGGCATTCTCTCAAAACGTGTTACCTTTCACTTCTTTGATAGTGAGACAAGAAAACTTTCAGCAGGAAGAGCTGTTTCTGGGGTCCTCACTCCTCTCCAGCACTGCAGGGCTAGAATAGAAATACATTATTGGTGTCTGTCTATACTACAGCAGAACCACTAGTCTCCCCTGTTGTAGAAGCCTGAAATTTTTCTTCAAGGGGAGAATGATTTTCCCAAGGTCACTTCAGTGAAAAGTGAAGGTGAGAATACCCTCATTTTAAAGAAAGCTCTCAATGCTCTTGCCTTTTACTCCTCCTTGATCACTCCTTCCTTTCATCCTTTCTTCTATTTTCAGGAGGTCTTTCCTTTATTTAACTCTTTTTTGTAACCTTTGTTGTCGTGAAGTCTGAGAAAGCATTTGAATGTCTCAAAGCATTCAACTAATCAAAAGTAAGGTGAAGTGCAGCAAGGTCGCACAGACTGTGAGGACATTGTTTGTCCTTGTATGAGGGCAGCCCTAGCTTTTTGCCTTTTGAAAGTAATTCTCCTTCTAGCTTGAGTGTGGAAGATCATTGTGCTAGTATTCTGTTCTCTGCATTAAAAGACACCCCTCAAAATGTGTTGTAACTGCTTGTCTTTGATCATGAGATAATCTTCATCTCAAACACAGAGAAGTCATACAGTGTCTACAGCTGTAGCTATTTGAAATAACTAGACATTAATTATTATTGTCACAATAGAACTAAAATTCTAATTTCATTTAGTCTAGGCCATCAGTCACAAGCATGTCTTCCCTAGGTTTGACATTGTTTGTCAAAGGCAAAGACATGTCATGTATATCGTACCGTTTTTGCTTCCTCAGGAGCTGTTGAAATTTGGCATGCAGCTGGATGGATATATCTTGAACATGGAAATAGTCTTTTGGAGCCTTTGTTTACTTGCTCAGCAATGTGCGTGAGTAGAGGGCAAGATAAAGGCCAATGTCTTTGGAACCATGTAAAGGATCACAAAGCACTAAATAAAAAGTCAACCATGAAATGAAAGGCCTGCTGAGAATGCATAAGCTGTGCATATATCAAGTGCTGTATTTATCCCCCTAAAGTCACATATCCTTCAAAAAAATAACAAAACCTCATTATGAATAGTTTATTTTACCAGTTAGATTTTTCTTAAATTAGATTATTATGTCTTTAATGGACTATAGGTACATATATTGAATATTACCTTTCCAGAGTAACTCTAAAATTGAAAGGAAAGTGAACAGGAAGAATGGGAAAAGGTATTAACAGCTGTGCACCTATTCCTCACTTTTGCTCCTCAAGCTAGCGATGTGCAACCCTCCTCAGTCCGATGGCACTGAAGATGTTTGAAAGCTGATAATACTTATGCTCACCTCTAGAATCTCGACAGCCAAAGCTTAATGTGTCTTAGGTACAAACACTTCTAGCACTAAGGTCTTCAAAGAGGGGAAAACACAGCTTTTTGGTTTATGTTAAAGCTACATAACGCTTGCATCTGCAGATGATGAGTGGGCCACAAAGTTGATGACTTATTTAGCAATGTTTCTCAAGGCTAAAGCTTCTGTGCTTTGTTAAATGGATGAAGCATTACGTATTGTCAAGGCTATTTTAATTTAAAAAGACACTGGAAACATTTTAGCAGGATATTTTATTTTTTTTTTTGCTGAATAGCTGTTTGAATCTTTCAGCCACATGGCTTCTGACACGTACACATGTCTTGTAGAAGTTGCCCTTCACCTCATCTTACTTCATTATCCGGTCTGTCAGAGAAACACTATCCCAATAGCTATGAAATAGCCACACACCACATCTACTGTATGTTATTGTTGGCATCCTGAATTGGCATGTCTGCTACAATTAAACAGAAGTTCTAAAAGATTCCCAGTTCATTGCTCTTTGTAAAGACTTTGACACTGGGACAGAGTAAAGTGTGCTCAAGAGAAATATGGTAATAATGCTCATGTACCATGTAGTGCAGAGTCCCATGGGGATGTACAAAGGAGAAAGAAAATTTTATAACAAAAAAATTCTAGCAAAATTAGATTTGATATTAGTGAAGTACAAGGTGAAACTGGAAGGAAAACTTATGTTTGCATTTGGCAGGGGTATGATCTAGTGGATTTAACAACTTTCTAAGGTTTTTTTCAGTCATAATTTAAGCAAAAAGAAAGGGTAGTTTACTATTTGTCACCTTTCTTCACTTCTCAAGAAGAAAAAATTTTTGAACAAATTTACATAGTTTAAGAATATTGTTTGCAAAAGACCTCCGGAATTCTTCCTCCTCCGTTGTATTATGCACACTTCTTTTAACCCTTCAGTTCTTTTAATAAGAAAAAAAATTAAATTTTTAAACCGTGCTGTAAGACTACATCAAAATATATTTCTGAAGCTGATAATGTAGACGTTTTAATGCTTTTGAAGCTTGAAAGGTGAATAGTGTAACTGTGAAAGAGGTCATTCTTTTAAAATTCAATTTTTTAAAACCAGTTAGAAAGAAGTTACATCAAAAAAGAAAGTGTGGTATTCAAGCACCTTTCCAATACTCTCCGCTTTTCAAAAAAATTGTTCTTATTTTAAACATTTCTGGATGTAGGCGTGACAGAAGTACACAACTGAAATCAAAGGATGTTACTGAAATTTACATGCTGACAGCAAAAGACAGGGTGAAGGCATAGTCCCAGCTCAATCCTACGTGTCAATTTGTGTTTTTCTGTATCTAATTCAACTTCTATGATTAGTACCTTCTTCCTGTAGCATTTCCAAAACTGTTGCTACCATCCTCCGTAATCCCTGTGCAGATGTTAGATATACCAACTAGGACAAGTTTTATGTGGTATTTTCAGTAGTGCTGTGCAGTAGGTAAAATGAGCTCCTTTGTGCACAGCTCAGGGCGCCTAGTCACTGAAGATGATCACTGATGTCTTGATGTTTCTCATCATGGTTGTCAGGACTGAGCCACACATTCAATTTCCTTCAGTTTACTAGGCAATGTCCATGAGGTGTAGTATCAGAGTGCAGATTGAGGTACTCAGCCATACACTCCACATTTCTGGCCCACTGATCACCCACACCAAAGGACGTGTTCCAGTGTGGATTCTGCTTGCTTCTGGATACATTTCTGCTACTGGACTGAATGGCATAGCTGGCAAGATGGGGGAGTCTGACAATCATTGATGGAAAATCAAGCTGATGGAACGGTGTATCACAAGAACATTGTGGATGCCATAGCGTAGGCACAATGGGTACCCGCCTAGTTGCATCAGTTCTGAAAAAATTCATGTTCTATTTCTCTTACTAAATACACATAGCAGGTAAACAACACCACTGAATTTAAAACCGTTCCTCAGATGGCTTTGGTTAGAAATTGCAGGCTACTAATCGTGAACAGCTGAGCAGGGACTCCATAGGATTGTGGTGTTTATTCTACAAAGTTAAATGTGCACTCTGAAAGATATACTTTTGTCTACATCAGCTTTTATTCTCTTGGAAAGTCTTATGAAATGTGTTGCTGTTTGCAGCAGCTGGTTAAAAAAAAATAATAATTCTTTTCCCTACTTCATCCACTCACATCTCTATCTTTTTTACTGTTTTGAGCATTACCCATAGAACTTAGGAAGACTAACAAGATTGTGCTCCAGTATATAATGAAAATATTTGCATCTACTCAGAAGCCAGTAAGGTCTCATCACGTATCTGCAAGAGTCACATGGAGGGAAATTGGTGGAGAAGGTAAAAAGAGCAGGGCAAAGAAAGCTAAGAAAAATTCATTAAAGGGATCAGCACAGGAATAAAAATTTCATTGAATAAATAATTGTATTTTTGTTGTTTTAAGAATAAATTTTCAAGAAAAACCTCTGAGTAACCACATCAGCTCAATCTGGGCTCACTGCCGATCCAGTATGATTCCCACTCATTCAGCTAAATGACTTTGAATACTGTGTCCGTCTGTAGAGGGTCAAGGAGAGGAACATGCGTGCATCCTCGTCAAAATGCTAAGTCAGCGTTTGCCCAGAAGTGCTCCTGTAGGATTATCTGGATTAAAACTGAGTCATGTAGTGTCAGTGCTCCTCCACATTTATACAGGACATTTGCACGCAAGCTGAAGTCACTGACATCTGTGGAAGAAAGCAAACTCAAAACTATTTTTGAAATGTTGTCTTTGAACAGAGCCTCTTGTTTCTGGGAAGACAGTGTATGAGTTGATCCGTGTAACATTTGTTCCCTTTAACTTGTAGGATGTTGGAGACCCTTGCTCATAAATCAGGAATGAATTCCACTAGGCAAAAGCCTTTCCTTGTAAAATAGATACCATTTTGTATGTGTGATACAGACGTACCATACATCTGTCCTGTGTTAGGGCTAACACAAAGGGTTAGCTTTAACAAACATGGCAGTTTTGTTAGAACACATTTTGGCCTTCTGGAAGTATTGCCATCTTTTCAGTGTTCTATGGGTAGTAAGTTGTTCTGTCAGTTTAATACATATTTTTTAACTCAATTTTGCCATTGTCTTTGAAGAACTTAACTTTCTGTAGTATCTATACAACCTTATTGAAAGTTCTATGATTTTTTGTTTTTTAAATATCCACACCATGAGAAGGTAAAGAGAACTGTTATTCTAAATAAACTATCTTCATCTTATAATCACAAGATTTTTGCTGCATAATATAGCTACAGCAGAAAGTGAACACTTGAGAAATATTCGATCCTTAGTAAAGTTTCGTTTCCATAAGGTAATTTTTTTCTAAATTAGAGTTCAATATTGAAGTGTCATTTAAAGTACTTTTGATTTCAGTGATCTAAAACTTCGTATTGTCATCAGATTTCTCAGGTCTGGCAGCACAAGGTGGTGAATCTTAATTTGAATCAAATAGTGGCATTTTTAACAAGAATGTGCCTAAGAATGTGCCAAGATTATATCTGTTGATAGTGATATTTGGGTAACTAGGCATTCACTTCAGTTTGATCTTTGTTCTCAATTTACTCTCCTGCAATTCTAGATGCTTCAGATGAACCTTGGACAAAAAAATAAAAAATATTTCATTCTAAAATCCACTTACTGTTGTGAAATTGATGCTCTAGTTAATATGCTGCTGCGGTTAATCAGTTACACTTTAGTGACAGACAATTAGTTCAGTTCAGTTCCCATAGTGTAAGAATAGTATAATTAATACAGAATGCATTTTACATTAAAGACACTAGATTTCTAGCTTCATTCTAGACCAAAATTTTTTATATCCTGTTGCTTGTGACTCCCATACTTACAGTAAATAGAAAGAAAATCACATTTATTTTTGTTTAATTTACTTTAGATTGTCTATTTCTAATTTATAGTACAATGTACAGAAAGGTACTATGGGATCTTTTTTCCAAAATAGTGTATGATTTTACTCCTCCCTACCAAGAAGCAGATGAAACACACTAGAGTCTATGATCTTCTTACTTCATGTTTCTTTCTTACCAGAAAGAAATGAACATTTTTTAAGAAACTTTTCTAAGAAATAAACTATCTCTCATTTGTGCTGATAATCAGAAAGATACAGAGTAATAAGCATTAGAAATCTGAGAGACAGCTCTTTGTAGGGAAGTCTAAAGTGGCTACAAAAAAAATGAACTAAATCATGGGCAAGGGCCACATCAGATAAACCAAGTTTTAGTTTCCAACTAAATACCCTGAACAAATAATTAGAAAAATCTTATTGGAAATGTGTAAATGTGCATGTAGATAGCCACACCAACTTTTGAAAGATTTGCGGCTAAAAAATAATGTTTTTCTGCGAAAATATTGAAAATTTTATAGCTACAAATTTCTTTCTCCTATGAGTTGTGCAACTAAGAAGTCAAACATTTCATGTTAATAACCCTCCTATTTTTTCCTTATTTTTCTGCTTTTCTGCACCAAATAAGCCACATAGGAAAGATTCCTAGAAAGAGATGATGGATAGGGCTTGGGGACGGCAATGTTTGGTGTTTGATAGAAATGTAACAAGGCTGGAGAATGCTAGATTACACGGGCATTTAGGTGGGCAGTCATAACAAGCAGATCTGAACACTGTCCCCTCTCTGCCTCCCCAGCTTCTGGTAGTTTGTGCATGCACTCATCTCTCGTTTGGACTCTTTTCATAGATTCACAGAATCATAGAATAGTTTGGGATGGAAGGTACCTTTCAAGGTCATCTAGTCCAACTCACCTGCAGTAAGCAGGGACATCTACCACTAGACCAGGTTGCTCAGAGCCCTGTCCAACCTGACCTTCAATGTCTTCAGGGATGGGACATCTACCACCACCTCTCAGGGCAACCTGTTCCAGTGTTTCAGCACGCTCAGCATAAAAAATTTCTTCCTTATATCCAGTCTGAATTTACCCTCCCTTAGTTTAAAACAATTACCCCTTGTCCTGTCGCAACAGGCCCTGCTAAAAAGCCTGTCCCCATCTTTCTTCTAAGCCCTCTTTAAGTATTGAAATGCTGCAATAAGGTCATCCTGGAGCCTTCTCTTCTCCAGGCTGAACAACCTCAACTCTCTCAGATTTTCCTCATAGCAGAGGTGGTCCAGCCATTGGATCATTTTTGTGGCCACCTCTGGATCTGCTCCAACAGGTCCATGTCTTTCCCATGCTGCGGCCTCCAGAGCTGGATGCAATACTCACCGGAGAAGAGCAGAGGAGCAGAATCACCTCCCTCACCGTGCTGACCATGCTGCTTTTGATGAAGCCCAGGATACACTTGTCTTTCTGGCCTGTGACTGCACATTGCTGGCTCATTTCCAGCTTTTCATCTGTCAGTATCCCCAAGTCCTTCTCGGCTGGGTTGCTCTCAATCCCTTCATCCGCCTATATTGATACTGGGGGTTGCCCCAACCCATGTGCAGGACCCTGTGTTTGGCCTTGTTGAACCTCATGAGATTCACACAGACCCATTTCTAGAGCTTGTCCAGGTCCCTCTGGATGGCATCCTGTCCCTCAAGCATGTTGAACGCACCACTCAACTTGGTGTCATCTACAAACGTGCTGAGGGTGCACTTGATCCCACTGTCTATGTTGATGAAGATATTAAACATTGCTGGTCCCAACACAGATCCCTGAGGGACACCACTTGTCACTTAACACCACTTGTCACTCTTCTTCCTCTGTCTTTCCATCTCTCTTTCTCTGTCACCATCATGCTCCTGCTAGGATGGAACTGACGTCTGGACTACTAACCTTTGTCTCCATGCTCCTAATATAGATTATTTGTAAATGGGTATGCAGTCTGCTGCCATTCATGCCATTTCCACACAGTTTGATGTTGAGTCAGTCTGACTGGGAGGAACCTCATTTCTGGAAGAGATTTCTGATCTGCAATCTGTCCTTGGAGTTATATTTGTGTAACAATTCTCTATACCCCTCCATTCAACACTGTAAGAAGTCGTTAAGGCAGGTCTATCCTGAAGTCATCAGGATGATAAAGATGATTCTTCGTGTGAATAAATATTTGCTAAATTTGAACAATGAATGATTTACAGTAGTGATTTTCATCCATTAATTAATTAATAAAATGAGACAAAGTAGGGAAAGATTAAAAGGCCATTTAAAAATTATATTTATGATCCTAAACCTTACTGTGAATATACATGACTTAAGCTTCTGAGTAGCACAGTCCTTTTAAAAAGTGTTCTAAGCCTAAGGCTTTTTCAAGTCCTCAGACAATTTGATTTTACCTACCTATAACCTGTGCAAATGCTTTTTTGCTTAATTTCATTTTTTTAACCCTGAGAACTCTGTAAGACTTACATATCAGTGACTGACAAATTTGAAAGGAAGTGTATTTATCAATTAACAAACATCACTCTGCAGGATATCCCAGCTGAGCATGTCTCTGTGCAAAGGAAAGCAGCTAAATCTACAGAAATGACCTTTGCCTCCACAGCAGTAGGCAAGTCAGAATTCTTTCATGATAACAAAGAATTGAAACAAGGCCATGGTTGAGGAATTTGCAGATATGAAGAGCTGGTTATCTTCTTCTGTGCCTCTGCTATGTGTAGATCCAAAATACTTGCCATCAGTGGTGTGATGGAATGTACAGATTATGATGAAATTCACAATACAAGAACCTTTCTAGGCCAGAAAAATTGTCTGACCTTCTCATGGTCTGAATAAACTGCTGCTTTACCTCACAAGCATTTATGCCTTTAGCATTGATTGTATTATCTGAAATACTCTTCTGCCTAGATGCACGACAAAGAGCAGGTTTATATGCCATAATTCGTAGGATATTGAATTATTTCAAAAATGTTCATTCTGTATTCAGCTGAGTATGGCATGAGGTAATGAGCTGTGTGTCTCCCCTGAGTCTGCATTGTCTGAAAGTGTATCCCAAAAAACAGGCACTGTCTTCCAGGAAATTTTTTCACAGTTAATTCCCAGCAGGGTGTAACAACAAAAGGTCTGTGTATAAAAGTATTTTATATAACACAGCATTTGCTTTATTTGGGTGAATACTGTGTAAAGAGATATTGCAAACAAGATAATATAAACCAGTGTGTTTTGTCAAATACAATGGTTTCCTCTCAACATGTAATTAGAAAAGGCACATTAGAACATTTACATTCCAGTAGTGAGATGTGCTGTAGATCTAAAAAATGTAATGGATGAAATAAGACAATCGCAGAAGCCAATATCAGAAAACAAACTAAGGTGTAAAGAAGAGATGAGGAGAAATCCATAAAGTTGCTTCAGATTTTTGAGAAGATATGAATATACTTTATTAATTCTTGTTTAATTTCAGTAAGAATTCATAGATGAGCTACTACAATCTCAATGTAAAAATTAATTATTTGGCACAAGTGACTTGCTAAAGAAATACTCATGTCAATGCATATGTTCATGCATAGTTTACTTTATAAATACCTGCCTCCAACACTTTTGCATCTTCTGAAGATCTGTGATATTGTCCAAAATCCAGTGTGTCTGTGGTGTTGCCTTGCAGACACCATTTTCAGAAAAGTAAGAGGAAATCGGCAAAAATATCTGTGAAGACTTTACAGTCATGTTAATGAATGTTATCCATTATGTTTTTTCATATTGATTTAAACTCAGCTGCAATTAAAAGAAATGATTTTCCTTACTGATATTAAATCTTTGTAACACCTGTAGATCACCATTGATGAGAGGTCTCTTTAATGTGGAGTTTCTAACTGACACAAAAACATTTCCCTTGCTGCTTAAATATGTGGCTAGTTGAAGTGAGGGGTTTTTTTTCATTTTAGAGGAAGTGAAACATGTATAAAATGATGTGCCTCAAATGTCCAAGCAGTATTTGTCCCTCAAAAATCCATTCTCAATAGTCCAACCAATTTCTCTCTCAGTTGTGCAACCAATCCACCTTATATGGGGGACTTCACTTTTAAACTTGTCTTTTTAATTTTAAAAAATATTTATGAAAAAGAAGTTGAGGGTTTTTTTTAGCTCATCAGGGGATCTGATTAAGGTTAAGACTTACTTCCTAAGGGAAAGCAGTTGCTTTGATTAAAAATACGGTAAAATACCCGGCTCGGGTCTCTTCTCCTATCAGTAAGGAGACAGCTGGAAAGAGAGTAGTAGTCTATTCTGATGGTTAAGTTCCTGTCTGTCGCCCCGCCTTCCAATGCATGAGTTTAAATAACTGCACTAACATATTCAGCCATTTTTTTCTTTAAACATCCTCAGACAACATTACGGTTGTCTTCTAGTGACCTGAATACACCAGGAGGTACCTTTTCATTCAGTGGGGTGACAATAGCCCATGCAGGCACAGTCATTACACTCACTGCCTTTTATAAACACAGCGGTGTCCAGTTTTTTGTTGTACCCTAGATATGTTTTCACGGGCTAATCAGGAGCTATCCTGATTGCTTTTTACCCCAGAAAAATCATCTTATTTATTAGTCTGGATATAGATGTTGTTCAGCGTTACCTCTAAAATATATATGACAGAATTATGTCAATGACAATTAGTGACAATTAGACAATTATGTCTGATGACAATTAGAAGTTATCAGTGTTATTCTGACTTGCTTTTCTGCTTGTGGAACTTGGCAGACAAACAGACTGTCTGTGGGAAGGACTACATGCATTTTTTTGAGAGAAGTTGTGCTGGAAGTTCGTAGTTGTCAAATCTGGCAAGAAGAAGATACAGGGTAGAGGTGTGTTTTGAACATCAAAGGCCAAAGCTTTTCAAAGCTTCAAAACCAGAAAATCCAGACAAACTATACATCTGCTCTAATATTGGACAGCTTAACTCAGAATTCACGTCTTTCTTACACCACAGTCTATCGTGCGAGTGTTTCTAAAGCTACTATGTTCATCATTCGGATATTTCCAATGCAGTTTTTATAAGACTGCAAGTAATGGTGATTAATAATCATAAACAAATGAACATTTCCTACTGCAACATTAAGAACCAAATATTTTAGCCAAGAAAGGAGGTGGTGAAGGGCATAACCAACAGAATTCACCTCAGCACTCTCTGCTGCACACCAGGGAGACTCTCTTCAAACATGACTGACTAATTAGCCAAAAGCAATGGGAAGCAGCTGCCTGTTCTGTCTAGACCTTCAAGGACCTGTATCTGTTGCACCAACAATTATAGTTGCCAGTTACAGTAACAATAAGTAAAAATCCAGGCCATATCAGTCAGAGAACACATTGATCTACTGATTGATTTAACAAAGTAACTAACTAATGCAAGTTACACATTGGATAAATAGTTTGAATTTTGCAACCTGCCTGGACACATTCCACTTGCAAGACAAAGAGGATTCCTTTAACTTGTAAATGGTTCTTTAGTCTTTTGCTCCCACCTTGCTTCTGCTCATCTTCTTTATGCTGTGTGTATTCCCGAACGACAATGTTCTTAACATCCAATTGATGATATTGAAGTGTTCATGATGTCAAAGAAACCAAGTTAAACTTGTTTCTTTGTAATGCTTTATTGTTTTAAACTTCTTTTCTGACAAAATTCTACATATGTGACAGCCTGCTTCTCTCGGTTATCACAATATTACTCCTTCCTTTATTTGCCATTGTCTCACATCTATTTGTTTGCAGGATCCCATCCATCGACAGCAAAGATCTGACTGGATTTACATTCCTTTTTATTGATGTGAAAGGAAGCATGAAAGAAATGGAGAGAACGTGATGTTTAATCTTCCCATTTAAGTAAAATTGTGGACACAAACAGTGTTTATTTGGCTATGGGCAAACTCAATGAAATTAATTAAGAAATTCCTGAAGTGTGGGATTTATGTTATTTTCGGTTATGTGACAAGGCCACAAGTAGAGGATAAAGTAACAATAGCAAAGGATTAGAGTGAAGTACTCAGGATGACTGCTTCTCAAGCAGCTTGAATGACATGTGAATACTAATCGGGATAGTTTAGTCCTTGCTGAATGTAAAGTACTACTGATAACATTTACATGATGAATGAATACCCCTAGAAGTTCAGCTTACAATTTCCCCTCCGAAATTGAAGGAATCTTGCAAATAAGCACTGTGAAGCTACTGTGTTACTTAGTGATAAGTGCCAGTGTTAAAGCAAATATCATAGCACTTTACACATGTCCTTGTGTAGGTGTAATTATACTTAGTCCTTATCTGCTGAATAATTAACACTGACTTCACTACACTGGATCAATGCTATGCAAAGAGGAATAGGACCCTCATATGTCTTAATTTTTTCTTGACCTTCACAGATCTGAAAGTGAATATTATGATTTTCTGAAAGCTGTAAGGACATAAACAGTAGTTTTTCACATAATTAACTGTAAAGCACAATATAGAAAAGATCTTGGCCCCAAAGGAAAACAGCTAATTGTCACACAGGTTCATCTTTACAATAAGTTTTATATTGTTTTCAAAGCTATTTTTCCATCTTGGCAGAAAAAATTCTGTTTGGTTTGAAATGTAGCTGTACTCCCCTGATTACATCTTAAATGGTCCATCTTAGACCATATTTTTCATAAGAAATGTGCAATGAAGATAATGACAACCAGGCTACAACTTTAAAGGTCAGGGCACTCGCTGCTAAATGGAACAAGTTCTACTTATTGTGAAATATTAATACCAAACTACTGTTCTTGATTTTTCATAGTAGCTCTGACCAACATCATATGCTCTTTTTAGAAAGTTAGTTGAAATTAGAGCATCAGCAGGTTAAGAAAAAAATTGCAGTTTAAAGTATTTGGTACTTTAGAGATATGTCAACTCCATTATACTCCACTTTTCGGTAGCATTCATCTGAGGTGCTTGTGAGGGGTGTACAACTCGAAAGAACCTTGGAGTTTGATTTTGAGTCTGGAAACAGATGTGATTGCACTTTCACAGAGACACAGAATGCATTGCAATGTGATACTATATTATATAACTCTAATAAATGAATAGAAGTATATAAGAATTCATGTTCTGTAAACCTGTTTACAAAGGCATTCATACATCAAGGAGATGTAGCCGTATAGCTGAAGCAAATCTGTCCCTGCTCTTTATGCAGAAACTAATCTGTTTGCACCATTTAAATAAAAAGAAAAATTTTCCCTGCTTTGAACATAGCTAGAGTTTTCCCCCAGACACAAGGAGATGAAAAAAGCATGCAACATTCCACTGAATTTGTTCCCTTTCTCCAAAGTAAATTTCCCTAGAAAGGGAACAAATTTAAAAATCTTGGTGGGCTAACGTGGCAAATCAGATTTACCAGTAGAATTCATACATATATATAAATCAACCTAGGGTAAAATTTTGTCCACACAAATCTGATTCACAGTAAATATCCTTACAAAATTATTTTACTTCACAAAAAATGTTATCAACTTTGAGGTTAGGTAGCCTACAATAAAAGAAGGTTGTGTTAACTGTACATGCCTTGTATTTGGCATGGATTTATAGTAAGTGTATGGAATTACACTGATTGCAGACCAGCTGACAAATTAAAACTCATTCCAGCTGATGCGTAGTAATCTCTTTAGAGTTGATGTAGTAGAGTTTTTGTGCTTCTGAGGTGTCATCGACTCCATATGTCTCTGAAGTACTGGTGAGGAGTCTTTCTTCTACATCTAGTTACACATTTCCCTGAATTTTTGTGAAGGGTGACAAGTAAAACAGACTGGCTACTATAGCCAAACGGCATGAAATTTACTCTTCTGCAAACTTAGTGGTATAAAAAAATTAGAATTAAACAAGTACATGTTAACCTTACTTTCCCATTGGCCAAAATTACAGTGTTTTCAGCTGTCTGGGTTCTCCTGTCTTGTGAGAGCTGGGATGGATGTTAGGTGTGATACCATGTTTTTGCTGATATGTTGGCTTTTTATCTTGACAATTTGCTCTGACATTGTAACAGTTATGCTGTGAGTATTCAGGAAAAAGTATGCTATGCTTGCTTTGTATCCCTGTTAAGTACGTAGGATGATTTTCTGACTGCTTAGTACAATTTTTGGAACCATAAAGAAGATGGACAAGGGACTAAGATGTCTGTTTGTGAAGTTTACAACAATTATGCAACTTTCCCTCTGCCAGATGTGAGGAAATATCATATTTTTTTCACACTGTGACTTACTTAATTTTCATCAGAAATGTTTTGAGCAATGCAAACAGTTTTTCCCATGGGGATACTTGTAAAATTAGAGATAATTTCTGCCTGAAATATTCAAAACAGAGTTGTCTCATATTTTACTTTAGCTAACCTGACAGAGATGTTGCTTTCACACACATACCTCCTGTGAAAATGGGAGGACTTGTTTTCTAATTTAACCATACAACTCTCTGGTGTGACTGTAAGAAGACTCCGTGTTTTCAAAATGCATTCAAAGTTTTTTGGTAGTGTTCAGAGATAGACAGCTAATTGTTTTTCTGGATGATTAAGAAAGAAAGTAGGTTTGTCATATGTGTTGCTTTTCCAGTCAATATTTTTAATTGGTAAAAATATGACTTTTAATTACTAAGTAGCTATAAAAATAATGCCTTATATTTATCTTACAACAAATAATAGCATGATGTGATAGTCAACCTTTACTTATCGAAACTTAAATACAGCACTGTTATTCTGAAATTAAGAAAAGCAAGATAGCTAGATATTTTAAGAGAATACTTTTGATTATTCTGGCATCACAATTTCAGCTTGTGTGATAATTAAAAGTCAGATTTTCTACCTGGGCTTAATGTAAGAACAGAATTTTCCTCAATTATTTCCACTTTGTGCCATCCTGGCAGAGATTCTGGCTTCTTGTAAGTCAATGTCAGAGCTTCTACAACTTCACTTGAGTCAGGATTTCATTTAATGAATATTTGGGGTAAATAGGGATGAATCATGAGACTTCTGTTTTTGCTTCTTAGTAATCACAAATAAGATCCATGAAAAGCCTATTGAAGTTAAATGGAAGATTAATGTTGCTTTCAATAGATTGTGGTTCAGGCTTCTTATTTTACACACAGACACTTGTGTAGATTTTTTTTTTTTGTATTTTTTTAAAGGCTTTTTGATTCCCTGTGGTGCTTTCCCATTTACAGAGTTCCCACAATGTCCCATACTCCTAAGCTACAATGTAGACAGTATTGAGTCAGTTGTATTTCTTAAATTCTGTTAGTCCACTACGAGCATATGTGATCGTCATTGTTGGTCACTATCCCTAGTTTAGAAGAACAAGTGAGATGATCATCCTCTGATGCAAATTTCCCTCCGCCAGATCTGCTTAGCACTGAGTTTGAGTAATTTGACGTAGTATTTTCTCCTCTCCCATTACCCAATAATTAATCTGATCTTTCAGTATCTTCTTCTTATCCTCCACATTTCTCAGCGTTTCTTTCTTAAAGTGTAACCTTTCTTACAGTGTACATCCTTCTTGGAGTTTTACTGGCAATTTATCCAATTGTCTCATTGTAGGACAGCTTAGCTTTTTAATGCAGCGAGGAAGTATCTGAGCAAACAGAAGGTCTCTAATTTTTGATATAGAAGAGAAGAATTACTACAGTCAAAGTCTTTTTTAGGATAATATTTAGGATGGACCTTCACATGTGGGGCTCTAGCATTGGCTGCAGTTGTATCATTGTTTTAAGAAGTAAAGCCAGAAAAACTTGGCAACACTGTATACCTGTATATTGCTTACCTTCCTCCTTTCCTACATAACCAGACTTCAGCATCTCATGGTTGCTTCAATTCAAGCTGATTATTTTGCTTGTTCTACTTATCCATTTCAATGATTAGGGTGATTTTAAGATGTCAGGATGGTATTGAAATATAGAGAGATTAGTTAGTGAATCTTTGCATACTTCATAACTGAGATACCAGTATGGAAATGGCACTCAAACGCGTACAGACGTCACTCCTACCTGTAGAACACAAAGCCATTGAGTAAACTCAAGACAGCTGTTTTAAACCCAAAGTGAGAAGTATGTTTTATGTAGCTAATACACGCGATCAAGGAAACATATCATACTTGTTCCAACGTAGAAAACCACCAGGATCATTGCTTAGCTCATATGTGTGGGAGAATGGCAGTAAGGCTGGAGTATTGGAAGTTTCAGGCACCAAGTAACAAAAAAAAGATGAGCACTGTAAGGATAAGGGGTACTGAACCCCACATCAGACAGGAGTCTCTTTTTAGTCCTGGCCTCAGAGCCAACACCTGTATGTTCGCTGGTTACTGCAAGGTTTTCACAAAGGTCTTTTCCAGAAGTCCAAGAAATTAATGCAGTAGGTAATAGAAGGAATTAACTGAAGAGCAGAAAAAAGGGAGGGAGAGTCCAGCTAAAACATTTATTTTTCTGATTTGTGCATACATAGTAAAAGCTTCACACGGTTAGAGATTTTTTTCAGTGTACGTCTATACACCTTGGCAATGTTTTAGGGTTTTTGCTATAAGTTCATCTCTTCTCTCCTTCTTTTCTGTGTGATACTCTTCTTGTCCCATGTTTCTTATGGCCTGTGTGATGAGAAAGTATTTGAAGAAATGATAGAACAAAAATGGTTTTGAACTGCCTTGGTTTTTGGATAACCCCAGCTAGAATGAACTAACAAGTTTATGCTTTGGTTTCCTGACGTTTACATGGAAACACTGACAAAAACAGTAATGTGTCAATGACCGCAGCTGAGAGATGAGTTTCCCTAGTGCTTTTAACTTTGTTCCTCTGCTTTTACTCCATATCTTGTAGTTCTGGAGATATTTTATAGAAGTGTTTTGTGATTCTATCTTTGTAACTAAATTGTGTTTTCTCTAATATATCATTTATCCAGAATGAATGAATTTCTAAAAGAATAATATTCCTAACTCTGATGTATCAAGGAGCGTTGGCTAGAGAATGTCTGATTTGAACATTTAGTCTTTGGATGACATTATTGAAAACTTCTATTGAAAGATGGTATGATTGGCACAAACCAGTTTTAAACAAAATTGTGTAACAACACTTTCAAAAGAAAATGCTTGTAGCTGGTTTTTTTCCAATGAAAGATTCTATTTCTACATCTTCTACATTGTCTAAGTTTTCATTTTCTATCCTTTTCTTTTCTTTCCTTTATTCTTGTTTCCCTTTACCATCTCTCTGTCCTATGTATCTCATACCTGTTCCTTCATACACCCCTTCTTTAATATCAAACTTGCAATATTTGTAATCTTTATCCCTAAAAGCATATGACTTTTCCTTAAATGACTGTACACAATCTACCTAGAAATAGTCTCACTGGTAGTCACATTGATAACTGTTACAGTTATTCCTCCCCAGTTATCCATGCTCATATACTCTATTTGCCTTCCTCTGCTTGCAAATAGATATGTTTTTCTGCTGTCGTCACTCACAAGATCAACTATTGCATATCCACAGCTGACTTTGCTTTTCCGGTATGGACTCAATTTTACTTCCTCCTCCTCTTGCCCATTTCCTCTCTGTGTGTCGTAAACTCTATCAACAGAGTAATGCCTGAATTGCTTCTCTGGCTTGTTGCTTCTCATACCAGAAACAGTGGGTGACAGAGAGATAGAAGCCGCTTCTCTTCTTATCGTTTGCTGTCTAAAACGGAGGGCTAGAGTTGAAAGCGGTGATGTATGGTAGACGAATGAGGTTACAATGGTATTTCTGTTTATCATATCTATAAATTTTCTGTCATGTGAAACATAAAATGATTCATACTTCTTTAGCAAAATATGCTTCCAGCTGGCACTGTTTAATATGAATCGTTCCTTGCAGTCACAGTGTCTATATTCCTGATGGGAAACTTCTATGATCTGCTCACTGCCCCATTTTGGTATCAGAAGTAAGGCCTCATACCACATGTAGGGTAGGCATGCTCTTAGGTGAGAACTAGAGCAACACAAAGTCAGAATGTATTGCAAATGAAAGATTAAATAAAAAACAAATGTGATTTATGAAAGACTGAAATTGTTCTTTTGTTTTGGTTTGGTTTTGCACTGACATGGAGTCAACCACAAAGTTAACAGCAAGAAAAGGGAACACAGAGAGGTTTTGACCTTTTAGGCCACTACAGGGACTGACTTGGAGATTTCTATAGGAAAAGAGCTAGACGGTTTTCGTTCCTCTCCTTCATTCTGTGTGTTCCTGTCTCTCTGATTGTTTGCAGGACTGTCTCACAGCGTTTTACAGTTACAGACAAGGAGATCTTGCCAAAAGTTGGGACAAAAAAAACAGCTGCAAATATTTATGACTTGCTTTGATTTATATTTACATGGTACTTTGGTAATATAAGCAGACACAACTCCATGTAAGCATTAGTATTAGACAAAAGCAATAGTATTGGACAGGAAAGCATCTTTCATAAATGATCAGAACTCAAAATCCACCATTGTATGAGAAAACTACTGCATCATATTGGGTTTTTGTTTAAGAGAGCAACTAAATGTGGTTTGGATCAGCTACCATCAATGTAATTATTTGTCAATTATTTGTCTTAGAACACATATATTCTTGAAAAATTTCCTCAGCTTGCTTATTCAACAGCACAGAAATCTCTGTAAATTCTTTTCACCAATATTTTTGAGGACTATGGAACCAGGGAGTTCAATTCTAGATTTCTTTCCATGATGTGTAGAATTTACACAGAATGATTATACGGTTCGTATTTATTTCTTATTTTGTAGTGCAGTTACAGATCATGTACAATTGTGAGAATCTAGACAGCAGTGAGCCAGACTGATACTCAAGGATAGATCTGAAATGGTAAGCTCTTTTTGCAAAACTGCTTTTTAGGTCACCTTCTAATATTTCCCTGTTCAGGAAACCTCACTCTTTCCTGGGTGAGCAGACTTCTATAGATGTCTCTTCCAGAGATATGTGAAATCATCTTCACAGGAGAGAGGAGAGAAAAAACAACTAAGTCTGAAAGTTATGTGAACACCTGGGTCATGTTAGGTATTTTACATTCTGTTTTCTGTGTTATTTGCAGTCAGCATTTTATGTTTATTTTTAATTGAGCACTAATATTAATGGTCTCTATTTTGCAACCAAAAGAAATATCAGAAAACTATGTAAAACATTTTAAACTCTTTATTCAAATGTATTTATACAAGTAACTTTAATCGAAAAGCTACTATTAAACTCTGGTAAACCAAAATCTTTGGTTGCAGAGCCAAGTTAAACTTGGCGTTTGAAGCCAAAGCATAAACTGAGCCACTAGAGCTGACTGCACGTAAATGAAAAGGAAAATAAGTAATACTCATATACAGAATTCCTGTGGCAAACTATTTTATGTCCTGCCTATTCTCAGCTTCATAGGTTCCTACTACTTTACAATATCATTGATAGCCAGAACAAGAACAACAAAAAAAATTGAAATGTGTAAGCAATCTGCCATATTCAAGGTACAGTATAGTAAAAATACTGGTATATCAAAAAATGATCTGTGATATTTTCAATCAAATATATGCTGGCATATGTCATTTGTTCTCTGTACATTTTTCCACATCACTCTGCCCCATTTCTCATCCTATTCTCTGTAACACACACTTTCTCCAGTGTTTTATATATATGTATATATACACAAACAGAGAAGTCAGCGAGGCTGTTCCAACACACTGAGCCACTGGGAACTGAGTTGCTGTGGGGTGGATAGGGTAGAACAGGAAATGTGGCTGGAAGTGGGTGGTTGTGGCAAGTTCAAGGACAGGAGCAGGAAGAGAACTTTCTTGGTTTCGCCCATTGCTTTTTCCTACCATACTTTAGCCGGCACTTCCTTGCAGCTCTGTCCCATGATCAGCATTACCAGCAGCAACACCCCGTTGGAGAAGCTCTGTATTTACTACAACATCTTAATATCATGATATGCCATTTGAATAACTCCTGCTGTGGTTGGTTTTTATACTTGTAGTTGGAAATACAGAAGTTTCATCATGAGAAATCCAGTAACAAGGGTATCAAAAGGAAGAAGGAAGGTGATAATGTAACATTAGAATCTTATAAAAAAATGCCTCAACCCACTTTTCCTTAAATAAGTCTGCCATCATTGTAATTTGTAATGTTTTGTGGTTAACCAGAGCTAGAAAAATAATGGTCTGATCCTACATGAACTTCAGTGGGATCTGGAAGTAGTCTTTCCTGCCTTATACCTAGTAGTTAAAGATGGAGAGAGTTGGCTTTCCTTGGTAGATGGTTTTTGGCACTAGCTCTGGATGTGTTTTGTTTGCTTTGTTTTGTTTTGTTTTGAGGTTGTTTTTTTTCCCTCCCGGAATGTATAAACCTCATCTCTGAGTTTTTCATCTCAGAGTCCAAAGTATTTGCAAGCAACGTGCTAGGGGGTGACTGATAGCAAAGGCTTCCACCTGCCATAAAATTTAGCCTCTCCCTGAATGGGGACCCTAACAACTGATGACCTTTTATAAGCAAGCAACTAAATTCGAGGGACTTTTTTTGCACTGGCAAAAATAGACTGTAGCAGCATTAAGATAAATCATAGAATCATAGAATCATAGAAAGTTTTGGGTTGGAAGGGACCCCTGGAGGTCATCTAGTCCAACCGCCCCGCAGCGAGCAGGGACACCGCTAACTAGATCAGGTTGCTCAGAGCCCTGTCCAACCTGGTCTTGAAAGTTTCCAGGGATGGGGCCTCCACTACCTCTCTGGGCAACCCGTTCCAGTGTTTCACAACCCTCATTGTGAAGAATTTCTTCCTTGTATCTAGCCTAAACCTACCCTGTTTTAGTTTAAAACCATTACCCCTCGTCCTGTCACTGTTGTCTCTACTAAAACGATTGTCCCCATCTTTCCTATAGGCTCCCTTTAAGTACTGAAAGGCTGCAATCAGGTCTCCCCGCAGCCTTCTCTTCTCCAGTAAATAATTTAGTAATTCAAGGAAGTGAATGGGGACAATATTTTTTTAATCAAAAGAGTCTTTCATCATCTTTAGACATTAAAAATGTAAAAAATACTTTATTACTATCTTTCTGGAAGGGATTTTAATCAATATTTAAAGGAAAAATGTTATTATTTCTGTGTCTTGAAGGTGATATGTAAAATTTGACCCATAAATGAATGAATTTATCATGAAAGTTCTTTCTGTAAACAGAAATATAGGATTAAAATTCTTATCAGAAGCATTCTTTGGTCCTTGAGTTTCATAACAGTTGTATTTGTCCCTCATGTGTGTAAAAAGCCCTGCGTTTAACCAGGCAAGAGTAACCAGCATGTTAGTGATACTTACAAGCTATACTCATGTAATGTCTTTTGTCAAAGCACATAAATATAGTATATTTTAGAAATTCATCCTCGTAAGTTGACAAAGGAAAAAGAGAAAACTAGTTTAAAATTCAAAGTTGCTGAGGAGCATAGTTATAATAGTTAGGAAGATGTCTTTAGTGTGAGCAGTTCAGACTCACAAATTTTGAGTTTACTAAAAGAAATAATGGTCTTAGTAAAATTACAATAAATAAATCCACACATATCTTAGAAGTTTGCATGTTTTTAGAAAAATAAGGAACTGTGAGCTTAGTTAAGAGAAAAGTACATTAAAATTAGTAGCTTCTTGCTCTTCAGAGACAAATATTGACTGAAATCATTATTTCAATTGCTGCAATATCATTTTAAATTACTCTTTTTTCCCTTTAATGTTATTGTATACTAACTCATTGCTTTCTAGCAAGGAAGGCTCAACAAATCTAGTTTTAATTTTGTGTTCAAACTGTAATTGTGATTTTGTATTAAGGAAAAAAGAAAAGAACTCATCAGCACTAATTCATATACAGTCCCTCTAGCTAAATAAATGTTTGAAGATCACGAAAATACAACGATTCACAGCCATACTTTTATAAATTAAACTGATAGATGAAATTTTCAATCTGCAGTTGAACACAAAATAAACAACTACATTTCATTCAAAGTCCCAAGCAGTCAGCAATCTCAGTTACAATCAGAGTTACATATCTAACACAGACGACTTTCTATTCAATATTAAGAGGTTACAGAGGTTAAGTCAAAGACACAGTATACCTTACCCCTACTATCTTCATTTTCCACTTAATCACGAGTAACTGTTTTAAAAATCTTGTCTAGCTGGATGGAGAAGATGGAAAGTATAGAGGATTGGGTACCATTTTTACAATCTCCAGGAAGGCTTTCAATTGCCCATGTGCTTTCCAAATTTAAGAATATCATGACATTATGTTTCAAAATAAGTAGAACATAAAAAAAAGAATACTGAAGAAAAAGAAAAGGAAACAAAATATATTAAATTAAATTTACTCACTTCTCTTACTTCTAAAGTAACTACTTAGCAAAAGTAGAACATAATGCATTTTGTATATTGTAACACTACAGGAAAGAGCTCAGTGAATCTTGATGATTGACCGTTTCCTATTTCACAATTACTCATATCTTCTTATCAGAAATAACATTCCTTGATGCCTGCAATGTGCTCATTTAGATGTATGCTGCTAACTGTAGCTTTTAATGTCATTTAAGTTTCCTGTTTTAATAGAATTTTTGACCACAGAGAAATCAGGTCATGGGAGAAATTTACATCCTCAAAGATCTATTCAAGATTATTCTGTATATATGTGTATATACATACTTTGTATACATAGTCTATTTATGAAAATAGAACATTTTTGTCATGGGAAAAATGTTAGGAACGCACTTTGCTTCATAAAGAAAATATCACTACAATTCATCAATCTCTTTTTTCTCTTGGAAACTGAATCTCTTTTGAGTTACATGTTGCAGAAGTTCATAATCCAAACAAAAGCAGTCACCATGAAAGGGGACATTCCAAATCTTTGCAAACACAGCAAACTTATTAAAAGGGGAAAAAAAAAGAAAAAAATAAAAAGAAAGAAGTATTCAAGTGTTCCCAAAAGTAAAAGGACAAAAGTCACTCTAAAGTAAGAGCACTCTAAAACAAGTGTTGGAAATAGACAGGAATATCAACATGTACGTATAGGAGCAAGATTGTTGACCTATCTTCATGTAACCTTAATGACCTAGCTTCATGCAACATTTCTACAAGTGGAGAACCTTCCCCAAAGAAATAAAAAGTCTTTTAAGTCTCCTCTAAAGATTACAGTTTAGGAAAGCGTTCTTCTTAGACACATGGAGTTAAATGTTGGTTTAAAGAGCAATTCTGTATTTTTTACTGCTTTTTCATATTAGAATATATTTAAACATAAACTTATGATTTACTTGGGACCAATACATTCCTTCTTTCAGATGAGGAACAAGGAAAAGTTCCAATAATTTCTTCAAAAGAAACTAATAACTTCCATTTTCTTGAAGGCAGATTATTTGTTCTGTCAAATTTAACAGAAGGTTTTTAAATTGTTAAATTTAAACAAGAGAAGGGAAATTCCAGTCTTGAAATGTGTCATTAAAACAGATGGTTGAAATCATCCTCCAAAATAACTGCTGGGTGTAAATAGTAAGAATTCATCAATGTTTTTATGAATGAGTTTCTCTTGTGTACTCGAGATGAGGTACCATTCTTTTTAATATCACTATAACAGGTTGTCATTGGAGAAATAATTTTTAAAATGTAAAAGACTATGATTTACAAATTGTGATTGCTTCTTTTCAAAATACTTTATTTTAAAAATACATTGGGACTTTATTAAAGTTAATATTTGCATATATTATGACAATTTAAATAAAACATTTTGGCATTAATATGCCATTTTCCCCAAATCAAAATGAAATATTTAAGGGTTGCTGAAACTGAATTGTACTTGTTTCCCTTTCTATCTCTACCAATCAGTCAACAAATTTTAAACGAACTGCATCATCAGACTTTAGTCTGTGGTACCACTCATATCCAATATTTGTGCATAACCTTCCCATACTTTTCTAGATTTACAGCTGTGTGATGGAGAGCACTGGGCTCAAAAGTCATGAGGGCTTCCCTGCTTGGAGGCCAGATTGTGAAGAGAGCCCAAAGAGCATCACACCTTCAGCTGTAAAATCCAAGAGCCTACTCATAGAGATGCACTGACTGTATTGACTTCATAGGCATAGAGAGTGTCTTTAAGTGCCCTGTTTTTCTCTTCTGTGTCATGAGGACTGTTCTCACTACTACTGCAGCAGAGGATAAGAAGTGAGATCTAATGGAAAATCCAAAGACATCTTAGCTCACTCTTTCCTATGATAAATATAACCTTAATTATCCAAGTTCTACTCAGATATGGAATGAAACAAAAAGCAGTAACATCAACAACCTAAAAATGTAAAGATAATGAAATATCTCTGATGACTTCCATTGGAAGCACCTGCTTACCATGAAAGGTAGCATGGGTGAAGGCATAAGTTGGCTGGAAAACCAAAAGAGTGAGAGACAGAGCTTTATCAGAATTGGAAGTCAATGCCTAGTAGACAAGGAGGAAGAGTTCAAGAAGGTATGACACTGGGCAGGTAGGTTTTGGGATTATGGTTTTTTAATAAGTGAGAAATTGGTAGTTGTAGTACTACAGCTGAGAGCTAAAGATACTGATTCACTTAAGCATATTTTTTATTCTATGAAGATCCAAATAACAATAAAGCATGTTCTCGGAAATGTGTTCCACAGATATCTCCCTCCCTTCAGGTATTTTCTTTAGGAAGACAAAACTAAAACAAATGTAAAAAAGGAGAGTAACTCACTGTTAAAAATAATATTTTGTTAAGAAAGGATATGAATTCAAACATTCTAATCAACATTTCAGTTGTGAAAGTTGGAAATTCTATCTGCAAGTAAGAAGGCTGACTGCTCAATTTTATTCAAAAGCCCCTTTTAGCATTCTTGAGAAACAATATTCTAGGAAGTCTAATTGTACGGTATCCAGCCCTCTACCTGTTCTTTTTACTGTAGTATTTAATGGCAAGTAACCAGCATCATTAGCTAATTTGCTGTAGTATTTCTCTGTTCAGTGACTTCCTGTTTCAAATAACTTTCAAAACAAATAGTTATTCATTCAAACAAAGTTCCATATTAAGAAAATATTAAACTAAGCCTTTGCTTTATCAAGTGTGTGTATGGGAGAGCTATTCATTTTAAGAAGTGCATCAAAGTAGCAAAATGATAATGAGCAAACGCTGAATAAAATCTTTGAGATAAAACCCTCGGCAACAAACTTTCATGAGTAGGTTTATGGTCACTTTCTGTTCTAGCTTCCTTGAAGATGCAAGGTTTTTCTATGGATTACAAGACAAGGCAACAAACAGCACAGAAGTGCAATGAGCACTTTTTGTAGTTACAGTAAATTAATTACTTGTTAAGGTGTTAATAAGTTTGGAAAATCCATTGTTCTTTGTGTCTGATTTTAAAAATTTCAAACAGCACACAGGATAGCAGATTTGAAAGACCATGTAGGATATCAGAAACTGGTCTTAGCTGGACATTCAAGCTCCTGACATGCTTTGTATTCTACTGGACTTTATTTATTGACAATTTTACAACAATGAATGAGTTGCACAAAATATTTTGTGGTTTGAACTTTCTTCAGACATCCAGTGCAGAAAAAGACAAATCCTGCAGTGGAGGTATGTTTTGTGTCCTTTTATTTGCAGTGAACCAACAGTAAAGCAGCAATGGGAATAGGGTAAATGGGGCAAATGGAAGAAGAGTGGGGAGAGGAAGGGGGGATGGAGGATTGTAAGTCTGGAAGTGTGGCAACTGACAAACCTGTGGACCCTACTCAATGGTATTCATACATTGGGAGAAAGGTTTACCCAAGCACTTTTGAGGGCTTTTATGCTAAAATAAAAGTCATTGCTTGCTTATTGTTCCATGATATGAGAATTTAGGGAAAAAAAATTCTCTGATCATATTTTCATTTATAATTTAACACCACCTCCAGTAAAACCCCCCAAAAATGGGTTTTCTGCAGGGAAACATCTTTCACCAAAACAGCAGATGTCATAGCATCTAAATTATTTTCAAACAGTTCCGAAAACCTTCAAATTTATTAACTTAATTACTTTAAATCTGGAGCAGATAACATATTCATGAAAGAGGTTTACTTCTACTTTCAGAAGGAAACAAAAATAAACAAAATCTGAATGGGAATTCCCATATTCTATCTTGATGTCTCATAGTCTCTGTTTTATTAATTTGGACTTGTGGAACAAGGTAACAAGAGAAAGGATCTAGTCTGTGGCACACAGTTCTAGTAACTCATTAGTTTGTTTTGTCTTGCCTGTCCAAGTAGATCTTGGTAAAAGCATGATGACAGCTGGTCTCTAAAGAAAAACATTCTGGTAAGGTTTCATGAATCTGGTAAAAAAGAGATTACTAGAGGCATTCTAAGGTCAATTAGAAATGTGCCGAATACATCTCAGCCACCTACAGAAGAACGTGTTAACCAATTTATATAAACAGAAAGTTATAGAATGTTGCTTGCCTTCACATATTCATTCTCCTGGTGTGAATAAATTCACTGATTCAGTACAATTGGTCTGCAGGATACGTATGCCTTTTGTTATTTGTTTTGTTGCTTTTTTCCCCCCTTTACATTTAGATGTCTCTAGTTGAATTAATGGAGTTTTCCTAAGTTTGTCAAAGATCAGAGAAACATAATTTTTTTTTTTTTTTAGTTTTTCCTTCAACAAAGAAAATAAATCCTCAGAGTGATAGGTTATCCCATTTCTAAAAGAAAATGATAGTGTGATGGTGATGATTTGCGATTTCAAGCTTTGAGTTTATTTCCCAACTTGCTTTGAAATCAAATGTGAAATATATAACCTTTTATATGCACTTCTAAATGTTAACTACCTTCAGTATACAAGTAGCTCATAAAGATTTTAATCTGATCTCCAAAAGCTCATTGGCTAACTGCACTATTCATCCAGGTTTATTTATTTTGTCTGATTTCAGTAAAAGAAAACTCTCATTGGATTCAAAGACAGTAGAGATAAACACTTTATAAAGTCCTTTCCTGTTTTACCTTTGTATGACACTAAAAACATGAAGACTGCAAATAAGCGGAATTAGGTACCAAATACTTCTATTTACTGACAGTTACACAGACATGGAAAAGACAACTATGTATCTTTGCTCTGATTGTTTCTAAAACATAGAAAGGACTACATATTACTGGAGGGCCTGCAAACTAGTTCAAAAGGTATAGCTGTCTTACATACTTTTATAATCAGTTAGGGAATGTACATAAATAGGGTTCTTTAGTGTTTTGTACTAAATTACCAGACTTTTTTAGTCCAGATTACGGTGTCTTCACAGATAAGTGAAGCACAGAGGACTTCTTCAGTTTGTTTTATGTATCTTTCCCAGACTTTTCTGTGCCTTATCTCTCCCACGGTTAGTCCCATCCATGGCATTGCTCCTTCCCATTAGGATTTCAAGGTAGAAGGGAGAAGGATGGAAGTCTTGCTGCATTATCTTCCGAAATGCTTTTGCTGCAGGAGTCTCCTCTCTGGATAAATTATAGCTAAGATTTTCTGATGGTGAATTCACCATATACCTTATAAAGCATGTGATAAGTCATTTGCATAGGCTGTCTTTCAAATGCCCTATCAAAGGCCTTAAATTTGTTCTTTAAAACCAAAGTTACTGCATATGCAAAAATAAAAAATCATACCAGTGTATAATTGAATAGGGAATTCATTCTCTTCCTCTACGTCTCTGAGTCACAAACAATATGTCACAGAACTTAAACATAACATTTCTTAATCTGGTAAGTAGTTTGCTAGCAAAGGGACTGCAATTAAAATAATACATTCTTCATATAGGGACTTCAGCAGTGTCATAGAGTTACTTGTTGGAAGTTTGTGAAATAACCCATTATCTACTTTTAGGTGGTGGTGATCAGTCATATCCATTTATTTGACACAACTCAGATGTGTTTCAGTTAATGAAATTCTTGTAAATTTTCATGTGTGTGCTTGCTCTCCAAAATTCAGAATATACACCTTGACTCCTTGTTAGAGTGTAGAAGATCACCTGGAATGAAAGTTTTTCTTCAGGTTTGTGACAGATAGAATTATGGTTTAGCACAAATATCTATCATCATAGAATATACATTCTAAATTGGTAAATACTTTTCAGTATCAAAGTTATCTTCTTGAAGCTTTTCTGTCAATAAACTTGATTCTTAGGGAACTGAAAAACAAAAGTGAAGGAGACATGAAAAACAATTACATGACTGTTACTAAATTATATTTAGCAATATCTGTCCACCAGTGTTTCAGTACCACATTTAGAAATTTTTATATGAGTACCCCATCGCTACATCAGAAATTCTCACAGAAAAAGAACCAGCAATGCATTCCTTACAAGAAATTATGCAATCAAGGGACAGAACTCCCTCAGTTGGACCCTATTCTAGGACAATGAGTAGTTATTTTCAGAACAGGCTATTGATTATTCTGCCCAAAAGTCAGTTAGTCCTTACTTCTTTCACTGACTGCAAAAATTTATTATTGAAATTAGAAGTGATCTCCACATTTTCTTGCATCCTCATTGAGCAAAAATGCCTTAAAAACACTTAAATAACACTTAAAATATGGAAAAAGTACATACAGACAAGATTTTTTTCTATTTATCTAGTATTGTTATATGATGTTCAAACACAAATGCCTATGGCACTTCCGGTATCTTGAAATAAACAACAGAGAACATAGATATGGGCCATATAAACATTAGGGAAGATTATTTGGCATGAAAAGACACTTTCGTTTAAGCTGTAAAGAATATATCTTGTTTGACTTTACTGGAGTCTCTAGTGGTTGGTTTTGAGTCACTGGGAGAATGTGGCCTGGAATTTAATTTTGATTGACAAGTGGTCTCCCACTGAGGAAACACTGAAAAGTGCTGAGGAAGCAGCATCCCACAGGAGTGAGATGGTTTTGTGGTTTTGTTTACGACAAATAGTATAACCAAGAGACAGAGTAGATTAGAGGATTGCACAAATACTCCAGACAGTCAGGTTAGGGCCCCAAAAAATCCTCTGCCTGCTTCTGAAGAGTGTTCAGGCACAGGTATCTTGTTGGAGTCCTAAGGTGTACTGACAGTAGGAGGGGATCAAGAAAGCTAAGTTCAGTCTGAAGGTTTCCAAACATGTCAGTTTCTCTGTATGTGTCACCACGTCAGTGTAATCTTTCTCCTGGGGACCTGCTGATGCACACTGTAACTGCCAGCAGGTGTAAAACAGCATGTTGTGCAAGTGAACAGTGATAGTTGCAATGACATGGATTTGGCACTGAGGAAGCCAGCATTTATCTGTAGAAAGGAGTGTGCATTTGTCACTACAGAAAGTGAGCTTGTGCACATTGGACAGTCACAAAATAACAGAATGGTAGGGGTTGGAAGGGACCTCTGTGGATCATCTAGTCCAACCCTCCTGCTGAAGCAGGGTCACCTACAGTAGGTTGTAGAGGACCTTGTCCAGGCGGGTCTTAAATATCTCCAGAGAAGGAGAATCCACAACCTCTCTGGGCAGCCTCTTCCAGGGCTCCTTCATCCTCAAAGAGAAGTTCTTCCTCGTGTTCAGATGGAACTTCCTATGCTTCAGTTTGTGCCCATTGCCCCTTGTCCTGTCACTGGGCACCACTGAAAAGTCTGGCCCCATCCTCCTGACACCCACCCTTAAGATATTTATCAGCATTATAAGGTCCTCTCTCAGCCTCCTCTTCTCCAGGCTAAACAAGCCCAGCTCCCTCAGCCTTTCCTCGTAGGAGAGGTTTCTCCAGGACCCTAATCATCTTTGTAGCCCTCCGCTGGACTCCCTCCAGTAGCTCCTCATCTTTCTTGAACTGGAGAGTTCAGAAATGGATGCAGTACTCCAGACGGCGCCTCACTAGGGCAGAGTAGAGGGGAAGGAGAACCTCCCTCGACCTGCTGGCCACACTCCTCTTGATGCACCCCAGGACACCATTGGCCTTCTAGGCAACAAAGGCACACTGCTGGCTCATGGTTAACTTGTCTTCCACCAGAACACCCAGGTCCCTCTCCACAGAGCTGCTCTCCAGCAGGTCTGCCCTGAGCCTGTACTGATTCATTGGGTTGTTCCTCCCCAGGTGCAGGACCCTGCACTTGCCTTTGTTGATCTTCATCAGGTTCCTCTGCGCCCAACTCTCCAGCCTGTCCAGGTCACGCTGAATGACAGCTCAGCCTTTCGGTGTATTCACTACTCCTCCCAGTTTGGTGTCATCAGCAAACTTGCTGAGGGTACATTCTAACTCTTCATCCAGGTCGTTGATGAAGAAGTTGAACGAGACTGGGCCCAGTACTGACCCCTGGGGGACACCACTAGTTACAAGCCTTCAACTAGACTCAGTGCCACTAATGACAACCCTTTGAGCTCCGCCATTCAGCCAGTTCTCAATCCACCTCACAGTTCACTCATCTAGCCCACACTTCCTGGCATTCCCTATGAGGATGTTATGGCAGACAGTGTCAAAAGCCTTACTGAAGTCGAGGTAGACAACATCCACCACTCATCTACCCAGCCAGCCATGCCATCGTAGAAAGCTATCAGATTGGTGAGGTATGACTTCCCCTTGGTGAATCCATGTTGACTAGTCCTGATATCATTAATTTCTTCCACTTGCTACCTCTAGAATAAGTTGCTCCATCGTTTTTCCCGGGATGGAGGTGAGGCTGACCAGCCTGTAGTTCCCTGGATCCTCCTTCTTGCCCTTTTTGAAGATTGGAGTGACACTGGCTTTTCTCCAGTCCTTGGGCACCTCTCCTGTCTTCCAAGACCTTTCAAAGATGATGGAGAGTTGCTCAGCAGTGACATCTGCCAGCTCCCTTAGCACTCGTGGGTGATTTCCATTGGGGCCCATGGATTTGTGGGCACCCAGAATGCTTAAGTGGTCTCTCACACAGTCCTCCTCGACCAAGGGAAGGTCATCCCGAGAAATCCTGAGATTTCTGAGGGCCAGCCTTAGCACTGAAGACTGAAGCAAAAAAGGCATTCAGTAACTCTGCCTTCTCTGCATCCTCCGTCACCAGGACACCCACCTCGTTCAGCAGCAGACCCACATTTTCCCTGGTCTTCCGTTTGCTATTGATGTACTTGAAGAAGCTTTTCTTGTTGTCCTTGACATCCCTTGCCAGACTCAATTCCAGGTGGGCCTTGGCCTTCCTTGTTGCATCCCTACATGCTTTGACAACATTCCTGTACTCTTCCCAAGTGGCCTGTCCCTCTTTCCACATTCCATAGATCTTTCTCTTTCACCTGAGTTCTGCTAGAATCTCCTTGCTCATCCATGCAGGTCTCCTGCCTCCTTTGCTAGAATTTTTCTCAGGGGGATTCACTCGTCCTGAGCATGGAGGAAGTGATGCTTAAACAGCGACCAGCTCTCTTGGACCCCCCTACCTTCTAGAGCCCTGACCCATGGGATTCCTCCAAGTAGCTACTTGAAGAGGCCAAAGTCAGCTCTCCTGAAGTCCAAGGTTTTGATCCTGCATATCGCCCTGCTTCCTCCACACAGGATCCTGAAGTTCACCATTTCTTGGTCATTGCTGCCGAGGCTGCCCCCAGCCTTGACATCCTCATCCAGTCCCTCTTTGTTCATCAGTACAAGGTCCAGCAGAACATCTCTCCTCATTGGCTCCTCCACCACTTGCATCAGAAAGTTATCATCGATGCTCTGCAGGAACCTCCTGGACTGCATGTGCCTGTCTGTGTGGTTTTCCCAGCAGATGTCAGGGTGGTCGAAGTCCCCCACAAGAACCAGGGCCTGAGAGTGTTAGGCTGGTTTCAGCTGCTTGTAGAAGGCCTCATCAAGTTCCTCTTCCTGGTCAGGTGGCCTGTAGTAAACACGCACAATAATGTCACCCTTATGAGCCTGTGCCTTAATTCTAACCCATAAGCTCTCAATTTGTTCTTCATCCGCCCCCAGGCAGAGCTCAAAACATTCCAGTTGCTCCCTCACATAAAGAGCAACTCCAGCACCTCACCTCGTTTGCCTGTCTTTCCTAGAGTGTGCAGCCATCCATGACAGCATTACAATCATGCAAGCTGTCCCACCATGTCTCTGTAATTGCAATGAGATCGTGGCCCTGCGACTGCACACCGATCTCTAATTTTTCCTGCTTATTGCCCATGCTGAGTGCATTGGTGTACAGACATTTCAGGGAGGAACTCGAGCATGCTTGTTTCCCTGGAGGGGTACAAGAGGATCTGCTGTGTCCATGCCCACCCTTAAGGTTATTGGTCTTTTTCTTCTCAGCTTGGGACACAGGTGAGGAATATTTGTCCCTGCTCCGATTAGCCACTGCTAATCCCCAGCCAGATGGGATGGCTTGAGCATTGTGACTTTGCCCCCCACCCCCCAAGTCCTTCAGTTTAAAGCCCTCTACACTAGGCTGACTAGCCTGTTTCCAAAGATTTGCTTGCCTTTTCTAGACAGGTGGGTCCCATCCCACCTGTAGCCATATGTGGCTAACACAATGTAGTGGACTTCATTTTGACAGAACACTTCTAATGAAGTATCAACCTCCAGCTGTTCCTCCACAGGAAGCCTTTATGAAACATGCTGAAGCAAGCTGTTGTGTCCCAGGTTAGTTTTCTACAAATGTGTGAGCTTCTAACAGAAATAAATTCCTCTGGTGTAAAACAGATTGGATGTTAGCAATGTTGATGATAACTTTTACTAATGGATTTAGGGTAGATTTTCTTGCAGCTTGAGATTTGGTACGGCAAGCAGTAATCTTGGAGCACTGGAAGACATTTGAGAAGAGCGAATAGAGAAGACACTTTGTATGCATTTATGTAGATAGGTAGGTTTGTCTGTACTTGTAGCCTTGCTATATTATTTTTCATTGTTTTTGAGGGAGGAAAAGTCATCACATTAACGAGTTATGGAATTCTCTATGCTTTGCTTGGCAGGCTTTCATACAGCAACTTGAATCCACCTAACTTCAGTGTATCTTTAAAGTAAATCATCTAAAGGGCTTCAGAAAGATATAAGCTATTGAAAATACACAAAGTGCTCTTTTCCCACAAAACTTCAAACATTACAGCTGTTCTCTGTTTTTTTAATTCTTCTCAGAATGCAGTGATTTGACAAGCTGCAATATGGATTTTGTTTAGTTCATATTCTATTTTTTAACAATTATTTAAATAACTGCAGAAAATATTTGAATTTACACTTTGCACTTCACATTTTCTTTCCCACTTAACTGCATAAAGAACAATAATGATCTGTGATACAATTGTCCAAGAGTATTTCATAAAAAAATAAAAAATATGTTCTGTCTACCATAGTTATGAATTTATTTAAAGGGATATTCATATTTAGCAACAATTTCTATGTAGATTGCCCAGAGAAAACAGAAATTAGGGGCACTATTTTCTACATATATAAGCATAAAATTAGTTTATGTAATTAGTGGCATTATTGAACATTTGAAATACAGGAGTCAGAGCTGATGTTTAATTCATCTGATTTCTGTGGAAACAGTATTTTTTTCTGGTTAGCTCTTCCTGAATCATTGCAGGAAAAGATTGATTTTAGTTTAAAGGCTGGTCCATCTGTTCTTCTTCCAGAAGGATCGTCACATAATTACTGACATGAAATGCCAGACATTTACAGTTAGACTATAGAAGGCATTTACAGTGTCATTCACAGCAGCTAAAATTGCTTCCCTAACTATTTGCTATGCTAAGTATAAGGAAGGTTACATATGCTACAGCCAAGGTAAGCACGTGGCTAGGATATGGTAGACATTCAATTCTAATGGAACCCATTTTGGCAAAGGTAGTTGTTTGCTTTTAGGAGGAGGTCAGCTTTCTGTAGCTCCATAGTGGTTAGTTATCAGGATTTCCCACAGACTTATTTAGAACAGGTCCTGTAGGGATATTGCTGTGTAGCGTAGTGTAAGATGTATTCCAGCTGTGGGCTCACTTTCTCAGGCAAATGAGGTACAAAAAAAAGTAAGCAAATTTAGAAAATACGAAAATATAGATAGGCACTTCATTGCAGCAATTAAAGCTTAAGTTATTTCTAACACCAAAGGACAAAAAGCAATTGTGTTCTGCCTTCTTAAAAAGATTAAACTGCAACTCAGCAAACTGTGTTTACACAACTTATGTAAGCTACTGAAGTACATCAACATTTCTTAGATATTTATAAATTGCTAAATACCCATCTAAGATTACATTCCCAAAAATTTTTTAAGTCATTGGAGAATAGGTTAATTTGACTTCGCTTTACATATCTAATCCATTGATTTTGTTGTGTCAATGGAAGATCCAGAAGTTAATTAGTACTTAAGAGTACTGCTGCTGCCATTTCATCTTTCCGTGAGAAACAGTGTCTGGGAGATTTGAATAAGTAGTCCTCACTGACATCCTCAAGTAGAGACTTCTGAAAGTCATATTTGGGGGTTCAATTTTAGTTCTGAATTGACTAAACAGGCCTCCAAACTGGGAATAAGACTAGTTACCCTTCACACCTAATACATAAGCAGGAACAAGTCCTTGGGATTTGGTTCCAGCTCTTGAAACAGGACCAGGAAAGTGGCCAGAACAATTGTGTTTTTGCTATTTGTGCCCCTCCTCACGAGTAACACTCACCAGAGTTTCTGGTTCAGTATCTCATCTTTCCCAAACCCTGCAACTATAACACACTAATTCTCTAACAAGAGCAATGTTGGTAACAACACGTCTACCTGTATGTCCTCATCGTGCGCTTGTTTGTTATGTCAAACAAACAAGTGTAGTGTGGGGCAAGTGCTAGAAAACCTGCCTGGGAATGGTATGTGGGCCTGTAGGGTTTCTAGTGCTCCGGCGGCTGCGTCAGGCAGATACAGTATGGAAGTACCTCATGGAGTGTGGGTCTGGAGCCTGGATTTACACAGATGTTTTCTTACTGAACAGCCCTCGTGACCAGTCTGACAGAGGAGTGCAACTTCAGCAAGCCTGTACTTAAGCTGAAAAAAAAAATATACGAAAAAATAATCAAGAAAGGCTTTGATTTATTAATATCTAAAATTATTATTATTGTTGTTGTTGTTGCTGTAATGTTCACTTATGCCCTTAAACAGTCTCCTGAAAGTAAAGATAAATGTACACATCTTCTGTAGTTTGCATATTCATATGTGTACAGTATCATATGTCAAGGAAATTACATATTTTTATATAAATATGTGTGTATGTATGTATGCACACAGAGGATCTTCATATATATTACTGTCTATCAAGAAAAGTATTGCTATTTGTTTATTGGAATACTAAGACAACATTATTATATGTCTCAACTATAGTCAAAACATTTTAAGTATCTTGAAGATACATATAACCACAGTCACGACAATAAGTACAGTTCATAAAAAGAAAGGAGAAAAGTGGGAGAAACAGCTGTAATGGACAGTTCAGAGTAAGACATATTCATTAACTTTGTTTTGCAGTTGTTGAATATGAACATGGATAAATATTTAAAAATCATATACATTGCTCTTTTTTAAAAACTGCATATTATGTTTATTTGGTTTTCAACACGTAACATCGTTGTTTTTAAAATTGGTTAGGATATACTGATAGAATCATAGAATCATAGAATCATAGAAAGTTTTGGGTTGGAAGGGACCCCTAGAGGTCATCTAGTCCAAACCCCCCGCAGCGAGCAGGGACACAGCTAACTAGATCAGGTTGCTCAGAGCCCTGTCCAACCTGGTCTTGAATGTTTCCAGGGATGGGGCCTCCACTACCTCTCTGGGCAACCCGTTCCA
>Ga0065711_1000212_pt1 | contig 81581 bp, 44 predicted proteins | sample Hoacrofraction12_FD_59098 | JGI IMG/M metagenome (GOLD analysis project Ga0065711, IMG submission 59098) | Hoatzin crop microbial communities from Cojedes, Venezuela - Epithelial fraction 12 v2 (version 2) | ecosystem: Host-associated > Birds > Digestive system > Esophagus > Crop | place...
CCCAGCATGGTGGGGGTTGGAAGGGACCTCTGTGGGTCACCCAGTCCAACCCTCCTGCCAAAGCAGGGTCACCCAGAGCAGGCTGCACAGGACCTTGTCCAGGCAGGTCTTGAATATCTCCAGGGAAGGAGACTCCACAGCCCCTCTGGGCAGCCTGGGCCAGGGCTCCGTCACCCTCAGAATGAAGAAGTTCTTCCTCATGTTCAGACAGAACATTCAGTGTTGCATTCCCGTATTCAGTAGCTCTTCCTGAATTCATACACAGCCATCTTCTTGGAGGCATTTCTGTCCTGTGATTCTGTCACTTTTAGAATGACATCATGACATCCATAATGGTGTGCAGCAATATGTGTACTGCAGAGAACATCATCTAGCTGTAATTTCAAATATGTTGATATCCCAGTATTGCAGCTTCATTTTTTTTCTAGCTTTTAGGTCATAACTTGTTTTTATTCTCTTGTGCCTGGGCTTGACTTGGTCCTTTATATATAGCTGTCCGTGTCCGTCCGTCCATCCATCTGTTCCCACCCCCCGAGATTTTGCACTGATTTAGAACTTGAACCTGGCCATTCAAATTCTCCATGGAAACCAAATTGAAAGTAGTAAGACCTCTGCAAGATCAATGAATGACTCCCAAAAGGGAGGTTCTAATTTGTAGTGATCTTTTGCAGAACTAATAGAAAGGGAAAATTTAATTTACTGGTAACCAGAAAATAACCATTTTCGTAGATACTTACATATACATATACAGCCTTAAGCATACACAGAACTATAAACATAGAATATATGTAGGAATATATAGCTTTTATTGGTCTGAATCTGGGGTGATTGCGTTACTTCTGAATGGCAAAGTCAACTAAGGGATGTGCAGTGCGTGCCAAATGAGTGCCAGTAAAACCTTTAACACCGAACATTTTAATGGATTTTGTTTAGAACACATTTGAAAAAGAAGTTATTAAAGCCTCATTTTAAAATTTTACTATTTTGTTGATAATCTTTTTAAAATTCCACTGATGTTATGCTCTGATTGGTTTTGTACAGATTTTTGAAGTGAGGAGAAAAAGAATATTTAATTAGAAGTTTTAGGAACAACCATTTAAAGTTGTAGAGTCTACTTTTAAATCTCAGTGCCTTATGTTTGAGGTTATCTTTGTGGCTGGAAAGGTCTCGGCTTCACTGATGTCTGATTCAGGACTGCATATAGCAAAAGTAGTTTTCAGTTATTTGGGAAAAGAAAGTGGGTATATTTTGAATATTGTTTATTTGAAAGGTGATTTAAATATTTAAAATATTTTAAAATATTTAATGTGCAAGATCAATTAATGGGCAAATCATAGAAAGAGGTCAAAACTCCAAAACTGATATTGTATTGTTTGTAATTATTCTGCATTTTTATTTTGTTATAGAAGTAAATGAATTCATCCTAGTGCTGTTAAGAACAGAATGTCAGATAAAGAAATATTAATATTCACATGCAAGCCTTCTGTTTTTCAGAAATGCAAAATCATCATAATGTTAGCAACGTGAATATCCAGCATTCATTAGAAGAGATAAATGAAGAGTTTTATTCCATGGAACATGAGGGCATTGGCTCAGCCACTGCATATTCAGGTTCCAAGTGCCCGTGTTCTCACAAATTGAGTGTAACAAGCACAGATGCACTAGATGACTGTGAAGTCATAGACGATATAGAAGAATTGAAACAAAGAATTAAGAATATGAAGTCTGAGCTTGAAAAGTACAGAATGTTCGTGTTTCGTTTACAGACCTCTGACCAGCTTTTATTGAGTGGTGTTTCCAATGTAGTTTTGAGTGACACAGCCTTGCCTGTGGAAGCACATGTTACACAAGTGCGAGATACAGCTATGCAAGAAATCAAAACATTTTCTAGTGTCCATCAGCTGATGAATTATGAGATCCACACTGAAAATAGGAATTCAGAGTCTTCAAGAGCACCTGATGCATGGACAACACAAAACCTTAAGGAACTACTATCAACAGATGAGGCAGAACTTGAAAAAAAGCAAATTGCAAATATGCATCTTGATGAAGGGTATCATCTTCAGAACAAACTAAGAGAAACATCACCATCCAAGTGAGTAAAGCTATTACTGTTTCAGGTTCCTTTTTGTAAACAGCAATACTAAGTAATGTAGGAAAGTAATACGAAGATAATTTTATTCACATACGAGTGTGTTGTAGTGGAGAGTAAATTTCACTAACATTAACAGAAAACAACTGAAATGCTTATTTAAAAGATGCCTTGAAGTACCAAACAGTATTTCTCTTAGAACAGAGCTGCTTTTGAGAAGCTCAGATTGTCCTCAGTAACGGTTGTGTGCCAGCCATCTGTGTCTCTCCCCACACCTCTGGTCCACAACTCTCTTTGCTGCAAGACATCCTCTTGAGCAAAGTCAGACCTCCTCAAGTTACTCTGTGGGACAGGCTGACCCCTGTAATCAAAGGATTGCAGTTTTGCGTCAGTCGGGGTTTTTTCAGGTGACAACTGTAAGAAAATGGAACATCCCGTTTAAGATAGGAGTGTTTCTGTGGGCAACTGGCTGGCAGATTTCTGCTAGCCCGTCTGTTTGTGTGACTGCACTTGATGTATAAAGTAAGAAGGTTATGCTCTAGTTGTAATTTATTTATTAGTTGAGTGGTGTAATGCCTTCCTTTGAAGGATGTGAAAGTAGCTATATATAGAAATTAATGAATGAAATTTTATAGCATAATCTCAGAAGGTGGAAAATCATTTATGGGAGGCTGGAAAGTTTCAGTCTTATTTTTTGTGTGATGAGACTGGGGGCAGCATTATGACTAGCGTATATACAAATCACAGACATAAAATGGGGTCCCATAAGATGAAACCTTTTTTAACTTCTAGGCCTGCCCCCCGCCCCCGTTGTTATTGTCCTGAAGGCCTAAGGAATGGCAGGAGGTGTAACAAAGAAAGGTGTCCAGCCTGTTGGCTTTCTTTGGAATGCTGGAGTAGAAATATTTGGAGACATGAGCAAGGGCCAGCATGGACTATTATATATCTCTTAGTATTACTGTCATAAAATACAGTTCTGCTACATAGTACATGTAAATTTACATACCTTGAAAATATACCTCATCCATTTTACAAAGGAAGATCAAACTGTGTAAATTAAGGAATGAGGCAGTCTGGATCACTGTAAAGTTTTTATGGCCACTGTCTAGGACAAGTGCATGAGTCACAAGTGACAGATCCAAAAATGAGTTATACGTCTCTTCCTATACAAATGACAATAAAATACTATAACAACCCATACCATTGGAGATTTTGTTTATGCCCTGTATATTGTTTGATTCTCTGCATCTTTTCAGATCCCTCTCCCTTTTTCTCTCCCCTAATGTATGATTGTGTAGAAAGAAGCGTATCTGTGATATAGACAGTGGCAGCATAAAGGGGATGGCTGTATTTGCAAGTGCAGAATAAATTCAGTTGATCTGAGTTTAAATTTACACCCTGGGTTGTGAAGTGGAAGAGTTTGGACACTATAGTGGTTGTTATGGTCATGTCTCTGGTAATAAACGTACAGGGACATGTAGAATTTTCAGACTGTGTGAAACCATCAGCTCAGAGAGTCTGATACTGTGCTCCTGGCAGGAAATACATAAAGTTTCCGAAAAAGGGACAGCTCCATCTGCTCTTCCATACTGAATTAAAAAAAAAAAACAAAAAACTACAAACAGGAAAAATATGTGCATTCTTAAAAATTCTTTTCATGTATTCACTCTTATTTACTTTAATTTGTCACATTTGCACCTTTGCACGCCATCCAGGCTATTTCCAAATAGACAAACAAGTTAATCACTTTAGTTTCTGTCCGTCTTATAAATCAAACAGTTAAGTATAATAACCCAGAAGTTATGCCCATAAATACAAAACTCAACAGTTAGAGACAACACATTTCTCATTGTGGCTGTAAAAGCATTTTAAAAGAAAATTGAGTCACATAAAATTATAGCTTACGAATATAAGTTTAGTTCACTTTTTATTTATATTTAAATGTCATTTAAGGCCAGAAAATTACTTTAAAGATAATTTCATTTTCTCAGCTATGATTCATTAGTTCATTCGCAAGCTCGAGAACTCTCCTTTCAACGCCAGCAAATTAAAGAGATCCGTGGTGGTTGTGTCGCTTACCATCAACATCTGACGAACCTTATTAAAGCTTTTGAGGAACTGCTTCAAGCCAGTGATGTAGATTATTATGTTGCTGAAGGCTTCCGCGAACAACTGAATCAAAGTGGGTTATTGTTTGAGAAGCTAGAAAGGAAATTCCTGTATGGTAAGTAGCAGTGTTTAGTGATTATTGTCTGAGATATATTAATGTTCTCAAAATTTGCAAGGTTTTTTTCTTTTTTTTAGTGAAAAGGAAGCCTTACTTCCTCTTGGTTGTTGTTAAATGATTTATAGGGAGGACTGCCTTGGCAGATAAAATTTTAGTGCTCCAGCAAGACTGGATTTTACTTTTGTAGTTGTCCTAGGTATTGACACCTTCCATTTTGAGTTGTTCACCTTAGCACATGCATATTTTAACTGCTCAAAATATAGTGGTTATAGTTTAGTAGGCTTCAGGATTTTCTGTTTCAGGAAACACCAGGTGACTTTGTTGAGCCTAAGCATCGGATATCTTTATTGAAGGGTTCTCATGGGCATGGTTCACAGCTGGTTTTTAACACAATCTATGTTTAACAAAAAAGAAAAAATTACATGTTCCTGAAGTTTTTCCCCTAAAGTGCAGTCACTTGCAAGAAGGGTAAATGCAGTGCAGAGGTCTGGGCTGTACTTTGAGAGTGAAAGAAGAAATTATCATATAGTAGTCCATCTAGGCAATTTTCTATTGCCAATGCCTTTAAAGAAACTGTGAAGAATCTTGCATTGAACAGTTGGAAGGTAAAACAGTACCGTGCTGATTTGCACATTATTGATATTCCTGTAGAAATAACACAAGTTAAATTGTATGCAGGTGTAAAATCAGCTGTCCCTGGGTGCCCCAAGAAAAAGAGCCATAGACTTTATGGAGAAACCCACCCAAATGGTGCATATAGAAAATTAGAGTAAGGGGGCAGAAAGGGAAAAACGATTTGGTTAGAAGGCAGAGGAGAAGAATTCCTTTAAGAATTTTGAGTAGCTCATGAATTTGAGAGACTCTGGTATTGCAAACCAGTGTGTATTTGAGGGCTTCTGTAGGGCATAATAATCGAACAAGAGCCTCCTGAGCAGGGATGCTAGGGGAGGTCAGCCAGAGAAGTGTGGTCCTGGTGTTAGAGAAAGCCGAGTGCTGAATGGAGTATGTACCCAGGAAAGGACTTCGTAACATGTACCAGTAAGCAGTTACCAGTGAGAACTGGCATCTTGTCTGAAAAACGGGAGCTTACACATCTGAAAACGCTCTTGTCCTTTGGTTATCCCAGTTCCCCCACCTATTGTTTGGCAAAGCATTAAGTTGGAAAGTCAAAGCCTTAAACGTCAAAGAAGTGGGACCATATCAGGAAATGTATTATTCCTGACATTTCTAATTGTTTTCCTAAGAGACCTGCATCTTGCTGCGAAATAGTCTAGCTGGCTGAGAAAAGCATGCTATCTTTCATAATAGAGAGCTAAAATGCAACCATGTTTTGTAAAATGAGCTTCAAAATCTACATTTGTCACCTGAAGGAGGAGCGTATCATGTGTATTGCCTTCAGTCCTTAGTTTGAAGAAAGTTAGTGGTGAAGCAATGGGAAGGGGATGCTAACAGGAGTGAAATTCAGCAAGAAAGACCTTTTCCTGTCCGCGTCAGTGTTGCTCTTTCTGACCCAAACAACTAGCAATACTTCCACAGATGTCAGCTGCAAAACTGTCATTTTCAGTGAAACACTTGAGGTGGTTGGAAATAGAGACCTTGACCCCATGTCTTCCTGAAATGGGCTCTGGAAGATCACTTTGTTCAGAAACCTTCAGGGCCCAGCCATACAATGATCTGTTTTCTGCCTTTCGTTAAAGATAGTGACAGCATGTTGCAGTTTCAATTGCTCATATAAAGGAGTTGTGTATGAGGAAAAGGTATTACGGCTAGTGTGTCATAGCAGTGTAGTGAAAGATTGAGTGTATTCAGTGATTTCAGTGGCTACAGAGATTCCTTGCATTACAAATGAGAAGACTGTGTAGTGAATAAACATTAAATGCCTTTAGAAAATTCCCCAAACCAACAGATGGTATCCTATATACTATGAAAAGTCACTGACAACCGAGACAATTCAATATATCTAACACAATGGTGTTGCATTGAATCACACATTAAAATAAAATGATGTTTGTAGGGTTATAAAGAACATCCAGCGTACTAAGAATTGACTGTAAAGAAGCAGCATAAACAACCGTCTGTCTCTGCATTTCCATCCTGACCTTCAGTTCATTCCCCTGAAATTTCAGCTGTGCAACTCTTGCCTGCCACTTTTGCTTAATCGCACAAAAATTTTAAAATATGAGGAGCCAAGGTGACACCACAAAACTCTTCTTTCCATATTCAGATTAGTGTCTGAGTCCAGATCTTTTGCACTGAATTGTGCTTGTGCTTACCCACTATACCGTTGAAAATATTGTAGGCAAAATCCTGTGTATGCCCCTTGGTTAAGGATAACTGGTTAGCCTGACTCTGGGTGGACAAAATCCAAGTGAGATGGAATTGTTTTTATGTAATTTTTATCGAAGAAGTAGTGACATGTACCTCTAAACCTTTTGCCATATAGCATAATATTTTACTTCTGTATGCTCACTAAAACACCAAGGCTGTAAAATCTGGGATGTGTGGTACCTAGTTATTTTTCTTGAACTCTAGAGAAAGCTGTTGCTTTGTTGCTGGGCTATAAATGGTTTTGCTTATGTGCAGCATTTGACACTAATGCACAGTGCATTGACTTCTCTAAATTCTCATTTACCGTTCTGTATCTAAATAGTTTAAGATGGAGGAGGGGAAATGTATAATTCTTAATATCTGTTTTTAACTGGAAATTTCTGCTTTGCAGGAGAAGCAATAGGTACAGAAGTGACTATACTTTATGAATTAGCTCAAAGGTAAGAGTGCAACTCAATATTTCTCAACCATGTGGTTGTTTGATAAGGGTGTTTCATGTTTTGTAGCACAGCTTCCACCATTTTGCTTTTCTGGAGGGCTTTGCGTATGCTGCCTGTTTCATTAGTTAATAAAATATCCACAGAAAACAAACTAAGGCTTTTTTCCCCCACTTCTCAGCAAACAGCTGAAATAGTGAGGTGAGGCACCGTGTTACCGAGATTGTTCCTTTCATGAACAAACAAAATGTGCCGTAATACACTGCTGTGTATGTTCAGATATTATCCTAATTGCAGCTGCTAGGAGGGACAGTCAGCTACCTCTCTGTTTCCGTGACCTTGGGGCTTGGCTCAGGGTCGCTGAAGTGCAGTGCTGTTGAACTCCCTTCTCAAAACACCCTTATGCGGAAGGTGAAGAGAGCAGGTGGTGTTATGCTGCACAGGTTGGTTTTATGCCAGCCGGGGATTCTTCTGTGCTACAGAAATCCTCAGCTGCCTGTTGAAGGCAGCTTGAGGTTGGTCCCCTTAGTGCGAAGGTGACTACCTAGCGCTGGAACGTGAACGCTAGGCTGGAGCTCCATTGATTATTCCTGCTGACTTCGGTGAGGTCTGAAGTTCAGCCTGGATATATATCTCTGATGTGTGGTGCTTTGTCATGTTCTGTCACATAAATTCACTTGCTTTACCTGTGTCCTGTAAATTTGACACCGTGCTCTCTATTCATGCTTCCAAAGTAATAAAACATTTTTTGTGTTTTAAAACGTTCTATTTGGCACAAAAGGGATAATGAGAAGAACACCACAATGTACCAGCAACTGAAGGATGAATCACCTATACCATCTGCTCTTCATAGGTTGTCTGACTTTGACTTGTCGGAGAAGTCGTCTCTTGGATCACCAGAGCACAGGCGTGACCTCGAAGGACAACATGGCACACTGGCGCTTCTGCCAAACGAGTTTCCCCCGGGTAATTTTTTTCCCACTGAAGATTTGCTACATATTGGGAAAATGTGATAAATAAGACACAAGGGAACTAATTAAGAAATAATGAAGAATGTTTGTCTGCTTCAGCTTTCCAGTATCTTGCATAATCATTGCAGTTTCGGTAACAAGGCACACAGAGATGACAGCGATTTGAGCCACCTCCTGTTTGAAACAAAATTAACTATGATATTTTGTGTCTTTGTTGTTTTAGACTATCATCTTTTACAGTACTCCAGACAGTCTTTAAATAGACAAATTATAAGGGGAAAATAGACAATTGTCAAGAGATTATTACATTGAAAAAGAGAGATTTTCTAATTTTATAAAAGCTAGTGTTGTGTTTCCTTGCCAATTGTAAGTGCTGCATAATTAATAAGTGGTGTCATGTTTGACCTGGATAGTTTCACTAAGCACAAGTGATGCTTGCAGTAGTTTGTTATAGGCAGCGATGAAAATTTAATAGCTGAGATAGCACATACTGTTCCAGAGAAAAATATTGCAGAGTAAACCAGGAGTGTATGACATGGATAAACTGACAAATAAGATAGTGACGGTTAGAACAGATAAGTTCCTGAGCAGAGCTGAAACTTACAGCCAATGGAAGAAAAATTGTAGAATGGCAAAGCAAGAAGGAAAAGGTACGGTAATGAAACTTGATAGAACAAATTTATTTATTATGGTATGCATTGTGTAAGTCAAAGTCAAATTTATATCTGAGTTACTCTGGCAAGCTTCCTGTTGTTATAAGGAAAAATGTATACTGTTGATGTGTCGAGCCTGAACATGAAGCTGCATCGCAGACCTTTGGATTCATTTCCCAGATGGGGGAGTGTTTTAACTGGACAAAATTGTTATCTACTACAGTTTTGTAAGAAGAAGAAATTAAAAAAGTCTTGAAACTGGACCATTGTTGAAGTTAAAATGCATAGTAGGAGTTTTCACTGAATGCAGGGTTTGGGCACTGTATGGAAAAAGACTGTTGTGGGGTCGGATATTTAATGTCTGCCATTTTGAACAGCTCTGCATCATTTTTTAGTATTAACAATGATTAGATTTGACAGGGGTACACAGTGTAAAGGAATACAATCATTGACTCTTAAGAAATGGTCTCTTGGTTTATTTAGAGTTATTGATGGAGCATCTGCAAGAAATTAGAATCCTGAGACAGCGTTTAGAATACTCCATAAAAACTAATGAGAGACTGAGGAAGCAGCTTGAGAGACAAGTAACATACAAGGAACTAGATCAAGGTAAGAATTTATTTCATGACAAATTAAATCCACATTTGCTGCTTAAAGCCTGAGGGATCAAATTGCTGCTGGAAATATTTTTTGTGCTTTTTTGAATAAACCACACCCCTTAACAGCTGGAAAATGTTGCGCCTTTCTCTGAATACTGCTGCCTCTTGAACACATCAGCAGACACAGCTTTTCCATGCTTGCAGAGTGGCATAAATACAGATCTAATGTGCCTCTTCCTGGAGTCCATTGCTTGAAGTGTATCCAGTACGGCTGCACAAAGCTTTGACGGGACACAGGTACACCACACAGCCCAAACCTACAATTGCACATATTGCTAAGCAAACAGGACTACCAGGTAGTTTTATGACATTGGATGACACCGTGATTGAATTTCATCCAGAGAATTGAAAGACCATTCTAGGTCCGTTATCAGCAAACAGACTGGGTTTGGTTTTTCTTTTGCCTTTGGGATGTAATTGTTGTTATCACAGTCTTGGATTTTAGGATGTCATCCTCTTTTAATTCTCTGGCATGTCCAGCCAGGGGCAGTTGTCAGAGAGGAAGCCCATTTTATCCACATAATTTCAGTGGAGCCTGGGACCAGTATGAATAGAGGAGAAGGTGCTTTGCTCTAAATTACCTTTCTGCTATTGATTTAAATTAGGAATGTTGTGGAATTAGCTTTCCTGTCCCCACTCTGTGTGTACCCACGGTGGTCAGTACAGCATCACTGCTAACAGGACTCTTGAAGATGCCTTCTCTGGAATTTTATGACTGCTTTAAAGCCAGCTTGTGTTTACGTACACAGAGAAAATATCTGTAAGACAGGGCCTAAGCCATGGTGTTCAGCTTGTCATTTGAATTGATTGGTGTGATAAATGTGTTCACAAAATGACATTGTGAGTTTTTAATGAGAAATACTTGACAGAAACTGATGGAAATTTTAACATGGAGTTGGTTTTCATTCCAAACTCTAATATAAAGCAGTGGATGAGAAATACTAAAAATAGGTATGCAAATTCAGAGTCACTGCTCTCTGTTGCTAGTGTTCAGCATCTTTGAAAGCCAAGCTGTACGCTGCGTTTAAAACTTCTCACAAGAAAGCAGCCAGGCTTTCATGAAGGATGCTTTTGTAGCACCTTTTCAAGCACACCGTACCAGGCATGCTTTCCCACACTTTGCTCTGTTCTTGCTCTTTTTCCCATGTTTTCCCCCACAGGACAGTTGATTAATATGCAATATTACTCAGAGTGGAAGCAGGCAATAAATACATACATGCTTCCCTTTTACTCCGTTTCGCTAATATTGACATTAGATTCATCATGTTTTACATCATCCCCATGATCCATTTCTGTTGTTGTATAAATGGAGACTACCTGCAAATGGCAGTTTGCTTTCAGGAAAAATTTACAGTGATGGAAAGGTGTATAAAAAGCATCCATTTCATTCATGAAGTATTTACGCTGCTGGAAAGGCATACTGTTCTCGTGAAATAACCACACTGGAAACACTTCCAACTCTTTTACAGCTTCATAAAGATTCTGGCAAGGGCATCCGTTAATGCAGTGAAAGTATATTTTCTTTATAAACTGTTGTATGCCTTCCATCTGTCTTCGTCTTGCCTTAGTGTATCTACCAATGCATGGAGGAGAAATTTGGAAAAGAAAGGAAAAAAGCAACTACCTGTTAGAACAGGTCCTTTTGGTTACTGTGTTCTTTCAGTGCTTCCCGTTAATCTCCGTTTTGAAGATCTCTTTCATGTTAACAGATACGCGTATTCTCTCATCTAGTAATGATGCTACTTTTTTTCCTGATGGCTGGACTTTTTTTGACTTCCAGTGTAAGAAGTTGTTCCTAGATGAAGCTGAAGCAGATGGGATGTAATAATTCAAAACAATTTTTTACTTTTAACTTAATATCCTTATTTTGTTTTCCTTTTAAACCCAAAACCAAGTTATAACGTACTTAATTGTTGATGAGAGCCTGTTAAATTCATGTGATATTGTTTGTTCAACCAAAGTTAATGCATAGAATTATTCTTGTCTGATTAATTTTATATGGATGTATATACACACATCTGCCCACTATTTTTGCTATGCTATTTTTAATATTTAGATTTTCTAAGTATTTAAATGCCTGGGCTTCTAGTATTCTATAAATTACTCAAGTGCTGGTAATGACTACATCATTATTATAGAGCTGAGGTTTGCAGTGCAAGTAGAACTAAAATAATTGCTTCAATCATTTCAAATGTTAGGCTTCAAAATAAAATCAAAGGTTTAATTTTGAGTTTCCTAGGTTTCAAATGTTATTAACAACAGTTAACATTAAAAGGGGCTGTTGTTTGCTTTTTTTAACCCATTAGTAACTAATGTATCTGCTCAGACTTCTCTTCAGCTTTAGTATGCCTTTATTTTGCTTTACTTGGGAATGAATATTTCCTTCATCTTTACTGTGATTTTCAATAATGCCTGTCTTTCAGTCAGTGTTTCCTTTGAAACCTTCAAGGTACGTTTCCTTAGCACTCACTTTTTCAGCACAAAACATAATGAAAACTCAAGTGTATTGCAATTGTAGGCCCTGATGCTCCACTTAACTCTGGTTAGATGGACCTCTGCGTCTATGGAGAGCGTAATTGATGTCAGCAGGGCTCTGCACAGAAGCAGCAGTCTCGGTAGTGGGTCAAATTGCAGGATTGTGGCCTTATTACCACTGGCTCTACATTATCACTTATTATGTAAGATCACCAATAGTTATATTCGAAAGCCTTTCAGTAGGACTGTGATAGCATAACTTTTCAAATAGGATAAAGCTGGGTGATGGGCAATAAATTAAATTAGAATCAAGATGAGACCGTCAAGCGTTGCCACTTCAAGTTGAATTGCTTTGTTAAAATCTGAAAGGAAAAAGCCTTTTGAGTTCACATAGCTACCTCAACTCTTTAACATATAGATAGTAAAATGCCATCAGTGACAGGCTTCTAGAGCCTTTGAGTCTTTCAGTAACGACAAGAGGTGCATATCATGGCATACTACATCCCAGTTAGGTAGTGGGTAAAAGCTTCAGTTGGGATTACAACAAAATGAAATTACTGAGAGGAAGTGCAGCACATCAAATTGAATTGAACTGCCAGAGCTGAAAGGCATCCTCCTCATACATTCAGCTAATTTTTTTGCCAGCTGGTTATTTCTCTATTAACCAAATAGTTGACACTCATGTACTTATCTCAAGCTTTAAAGCATAGGAGATACTGGGATAACCAATCAACTGAAAAATATTTTTAGTAGTAATGTTAATTCTGGTGGGTCCTGAAGTGTTTTACTGACTAGAAGCAGGTTATAAAGGGCAATAACAATTACTTGACTTGCATTTCACAAGCAGCCACATTGAGAGTGTGAGAATGTGGCACTTTTCAGAATATACTGTAACATTACACGTAGCTGTGGGATCTGTAGCATGAATACAGTGCATTATGAGGATTACCTAGGCTGGAGTTTGTCTGACGGAATACACAATTTAACACTTACATTCATACGACTAGCGAAATAAGATCCTCAGAGTAGGATTCATCACCCTTAAGTTTCTAAAAGTTAGACATCTGAAACTGTGCCGGTTACCCAGAGCTTCTCATGGAGGCACTGGAGAGAAACGCATCTCTGTGGAGGACAGGGCGTCTCATGTGCAGAGAGGCGTGTAGAGGACGCATTGCAGGAGTTGCTCTCTGGAGGTGCCTGTTTCTCCTCATGGTTACTGATGATTGATCAACACTGGCTCAGTTATCTAAATGTTAGATATGTGAATTTAAGAGGCATGAATCTTCATGCCTATGATCATAAATGGGTTCTCAGTTTGTAATCAGAAGCAAAGACTCCAGCCTTATGCTCTAGACTGGCATGGTAACAAACGTATTACCAGACTATTTACGTTACTTTCTGCATTAACCACCGTGGATGAGTTGGTAGAATCTGGTGGTTCTCTTCAATAGTGTCATTAAATGCAACAGAGCATGAACAGAGCTAGACTGAGATATGTGGTAAACCTTCCTACAGTTTGCATTATTTTCAAAGACTAGCAATGTCACAAAATACTCCTGCATTTTGTCCTGTTGGAATTTTATCTGATAGATAAAGACTGCTGGGCATAATTTTGCAATTTTGGTAATGGTTGCCTAGCAATGAGAGGTACTTGTGATGCAGGGCTTTGGATTACTTGGCATTAACCAGAACTGCCTTTTAGTCTGTAGGGATAACCTTCAAAATATATAGGGGAGAAATATCTTTCATAACATGTTTTTCTGCAATTTTTTAAATTGTTCTTGTCTGGAAAGTTTAATCTTTAATGACCTAGAGATGACTCATAAATCATCTTTTATGTATATATTTATAGGTTCTGCAAACATTTTTATCCATGGCTCAGAGCAGCATAATTCCCTGACTTCTGAAATACATTTCCTGAGGAAGCAAAATCAAGTCCTGAATGCAATGCTAGCAAAAGGATCCAGAGGTAAAAATGTAAAACTGTGCTTTACAGGAGTAGACTGCAACTCATTCCAGATCAGAAAACAATAAAATACTAACAGTCCATTCATTAAACTGACTTAACCATTCTTCCTACCCCTGAAATTCCATGCATTCAAACTGAGGTTAAAAATCATAAAGGAGTAACAGTAATGCTCCTTCTTTCTGTTCATTTGTAGCATTTTCCATTTGCTATTCACTTTCATTTCTCCATTCTTCTTTTTGGATTCCTTTCTTTTTAAACATTCTTTTTCCTCTTCCCCTTGGGCCTTTTATTAACATTTTCTTGCTCCTTTTTCCCCATTCGTCCATTCTGAAGCCCTCTTGGGAAAAAAAAAAGCCATAGAATAGCATTATTGTTGAAAATGAAACCAAGTGATACAGAAGAGTTTCAAAGGGAACTAATTACACTTAGGTTCAGAAGTCTGCTACAAAGGCTTGGCTGGACAGGCCAAGCCATCATCTTTTTGGAAACACTTTAGAAGAGAACAGAGCTGAGGGAAGCTATTTGGAAGTATTTGTAATCTCGGAGATTAGTTTTAAACTTCCCTCATTTTCACACCTGTGAAGAGAAAATATTCTTTTCCCCCCCGAAGTAAACCAACAACTCACCAGCTGGGTTCTTAAAAGCAGCTTAAGCCCCAATTAGGTTCTAAATCTCCAGATTTTCAGACTGTTGGTGTAAAAGCACTGGTGTTTCTTCCAGAGTCGTGTATTCCCTCACCGGTTTTGGTTCATCTTGGTGCTTATCAGTTTGTTCACATTCTACTTTTTTGATTGATATATTCCTGCTTTTGTTTGTTTCCACAGTTGACAATATGATCTGATAATATCAGGGTTTCTGTTTTATAAGACCCATGATGAATAGAACATTGTCGCCTGTGTGTTTTAAAATAATGTCAGGATCTCTGGAGTTTGTGAGATTCTTTTCCTTTTATTCCTGGATGCACTAGAGAAAGAAAAGCCTCTTAGATATCTCCTGTGTGTTTTGGTCTCAGGTGCTTTCTGCCTGTACTCTTAACTTAGCCCCTTCAGTTGTGAAAGGCTGGTGATGCACATTTTTAACAGCACATGGTGATTACCATTTTCATATGCTTTCAACCAGACTCGTGAAGACGTGAGAGTGATTTTCTAACTGTTGGGAGATGGAACGATTCCTCCCTGCTGTTTCTTTGCCAAGATTGCCTCCTTTTCCAATGTTAAACACAGGGTCACAAAATACGTGGGGTCCCCAGAAGCCGCCCTGATTGCAGCTGTCTTAAAATGCTGAGTTGCCTCTCAGCGATTCTTTGTCATAGAACCAGTTTGGGGAAATAGCTGGTGCTGGAGAAAGAAGGACTCATACGATACGTTTGGCAGATGAACGGATCTGGGAAGGAGAGGACAGAGGGATTTCTGTGTGACAAAGAGGAATGTGGATGCAGCATGCCCTTGAACAATCCCACTGAGTTCTCTTCTTCCTAAAGAGAAGTCAAATGCAGTATTTTCTGAGGATTGGCAAAATTCATGTGCCTGCTTTAGGATCCCGCTGCCACTAGTTGCTGAATACTATCCTTCTGGCCAAATTCAGAGGTTTTGGGGTCATTTGGCATAGAAGGCTGTACACAGGCTTTTTTTGAGCCTTTGTGAATCCTGGTGGTTAAATATTGCACATTACAGAAAATGCATCTAGCAAAAGTCATTAGAAAATTGAAATACTGAAATCCTAAAACTCACAAGAGCAGCTGTTATTTTCTGACAGTCTCTGAAAAAGCTAGTTTTGTTAAAAAGCATAGCCTTAGTGGGTTGTGGGCGTTGCAAATACCTTGTGTTTCTTCTTGTTTCAGATAAACAAAAGGAAAATGAAAAGTTAAGAGAATCTCTTTCTAAAAAGAATGCAATCATTGAGCATCTTCATGAGGATTATGAATGCATCAAAAAAGAAAATGAAAGGTTGCAAAAACAAATTGGTCAAAAGGAAGATGACATCAGATATCTGACATGTCAAGTTTACAGCAGTCGTAATGAGTTAAACAGGTATTGATTCTGTCCACAGTTAGACATTCATTTAGAGAAGAAAATTGTCAATGTGACAAGCATGTGTTTAGCCATAGCTATTAACATTAACGAGGTGTGTAGTTATATTCAAAAGGCAAGGGAAGAATTGCAGAGGAAAAGGGAATGGATTTTAGATTTTGAAACAAAATATAAGAATTTAACTTTTAACTTAGCCTTTTATTGGAACTTAACAGGTTGCAAACAGAAATTGATTTAAAGCAACATCAGGTCTGCGAGAATGAGAAGTTACTGCAGTCACTCCGAACGGAGATCAAGGTTTATGAAAATCTGGAAGAAGCAAGAAGGAAAAGGACAGGTATAAATGCAGAATTGTTTCTGTACCTTTAGCCCTGGCAACCCTTTTCTCTCTGAATACGATCTTGTCAAGGGACAGGAGGGCTAGGTCACTGTTTCTTTGTTTCTTCTTGTGTCTGCGATGCAAAGTAGAACTGACAACTTGATGACAAGATGCTACTTTCTGCTTAGGAGTGTAACTGCAAGGTTGAGATGTGTGGTATGGTCTGACTAGGCACACCCAAGTTTCTTTTTAGCTGAGCTGAAGATAAATACTGAAGATTCAGTGGCTCAGGCTGAGCCACTGAATGAAGCCATGAAGCTGCATGGGGATCTTAGATATTTACTTGTCATCTAAAGACATGCTTCTGCGTCCTCACAGGTAGTGCTTACTCAGGTAGCTTGTGCTTTCTCTTGCCTGAATATGAGGGTAGTGTCTTCTCCCTAGGGCTGGGGAGAAGTGCTGGCGTGGCTTTCTGAATGGGACTTCTAATAATTTCCAATCCGCTTTCCTGTCATGAAAGGTGGGGGTTGGGAATGAGACTTGCGTGGGTTCTTCCTACCCTTTTTAAGGAAACTGCATCACCATGCAGCTGTTGGTGTGGTTAGGTCAAAAAGTGGAATGCTGTTCATTGCTGCATACTCGTTACAGGATCCAGCATATTTCCCACTGGAAGTTCTTGTAAACGTTGATTATTTTTCTCCCTGCTACTTTAAATAATATGCCCTGCCATCACAGTATTTCGTGCCTAGCTGCAGCATCAGAGCCCTGTTGTTATAAGGCTTTAAGCCAAAGCTGGCTCAGGGATGGCCGTAAGTCTCCTTGCAGAACTGGTAATGTAATTGGAGTAGCAGCACCCTCCTCGTGCGGCTGAGCCCTTCCCACTGTCGGGAGAACAGTTTGATTTCAGCGTGAAAGAATACATGGAATTGTTTGTGTACTGACCTCCTTTTATGAAAAGACGAACGCAGCCCTGGCTCTTTTCAGGTTCAGATTTGTTCATCTGGTTGCCAGGTGATCACTATTTTCTTTTTTATTCTGTGTATAAAATTAAACTCCCAGTTCTACCCCATCCCTCCTCTACACTCCGAGATTACCCATTCCTTTTTCTTTGTCCAGACTGTGCATTAATGCACTTAAAATTTTGTAAATCCTCTTCATTCCCTTTTTATTATATCTTTTTGCTTTTGGCATGAGACTTATTAGCTTTTATGGACAAAGTGAAAAATAATTTTAATCTCTTTAAATCTTTCAAGGGTAGAAGCAATAAAAACATGTTTTTTTGTCAAACCATTATCTTAATGCCGTTTGTAGTTAATTCTAAATATTGAGGATAAAGCCGGCTATAATTTACTTGCTCAGCATTCTGATAATGGCTAATATTATTTTAATTGTTAAAGATGTTAAGTGTTTCTTTTGAAATTGTCTCAGATACCAGATGTGATGCGTCAGAAGAATTCCGAAAAGATCAGAATAATCCACTTGACTTACATGAACTATTGACTGAAATACAGAGTTTGCGAGTGCAGCTTGAAAGAAGCATCGAGACAAACAAGTCTTTGCATGAAAAATTAGAGGAACAGCTTTCAAAAGAAAAGAGAGAGGAAGTGGGATCTGTGTCAGCTGTGAATATCAACTATCTTTTCAAACAAGAATCTCAGCATTATGCAGCAATGAATGGTACTGTGCCGTACATGCTTTTGTTATACAGTAGAACCTGCGCCTTGTTCTTTAAAAATGCTGTTAAAGCCTCGTACAACATCAGCTGTACGTTTGGGAGCTGCCCATCAGCCTTTCAAATCCCTCTCCTGTTAGAGCTGTTAGTGCATGGGGAGGTGAAATGCCCGCTGCACTGTCTTATAGCCTCCAACTGCCACTTCCTTTTCGTTCGAGAAAAGCATTTGCAGACAGTCTCTGGGGTGGAAGGATGCCTACATTAAATTGCCATGAATTTTGCTTACCTGGGGGTTCTGTTTTTGAGGCAGAGCTCTATAGTGTTTGCTAAGGGTGACTGTGTATTACTTATGATCAGTAAGTGCACTAAATGGTCTTTGTATAAATCAGTTGTCCCCTTTTTGCCCTTGAGGAATATTTTACCTTTATTTCAATCACTGTTAAGTGATACTGTTTTAGCAGATCAGGGAAAACGTAGTATTTACACTCAGGGTTAGATTATTGTCCCAATATAGATGTACATGGGATGCAGAGGGCACAAGAATGTTCTTCCTTGCTGCTAAAATGTTCTGCACAGTGGCAGCTTTCCATGCTTACAGCATAAAGCCACCTCTCCTGCTGCCTGTACAGGTGTACATTGTGTGACGGGAACCAATAATGATGGGGCTTTTTGGGTCCATACACTTCACCTGAACGTACATACGTAAATCTTATGCAGCACAGAGAGCGAGCAGCACCAGTCAGAGGGTTAGTGTGAATGGTTTTCTACCACCTTACTTCTTTTGTGGGTTCATCATGTCCAATCAGAATTGGACTTCAGCTGAAATACATAATGAGCATAACTTGACGCTACTCTGTACAAGTAAGAAAGATGCAGAATGTAGCAAATAATATTTATGGGCTGCTACCATTCTCTGTGCACTTTATACTTGAACACTAAACTAAAGTCATGTGCTGCATATGGGGCTGGTTCCTTAGGGTCAGTCATGAGCAAATAGGTGTGGAACAGCTGTTGTGGGGAACCTGTACCACCAGTATCCCCAAATCGCGTTGGTTCCTGCTGAGTTTCTAGATGAAATCGTAGATATTGCTTTTGACCTGCATCAGCCAGAGTGGTTAGGAGCTGAAGAAGCTCATTGAGAAAATGGTGAATAGAGTTGTAATGGCTTGGTCTGAGATGCATCAGAAAGACTCCTTGGAACGTCAACAGCTGAAGTTGTTAGCTTTCTAGATGTACTGAGTAGTCTTTACTGATAGGTACTTGGAGAATTTGGGAGGTCTGAAGAGGGGGAATATAGATATGATCTTGAGTGTGGTGTGGCTGTGGACAGTGTCATACTTTTTGTGGAGTTAATGGGAAGCTTACATTTGTTGATGAGAACACCTTCATCAGGATGTATTTTAGATTTTCTGAATGTGACTTGATTTTGGGAGATATCTAGAACTGTGGAAAGATGCTAAAAAGATTAATGTAGGTAAATACTGAAAGTTACGTGGTGTGGTACTAGAAAATTAGCTGTGTTTCCCTGCTTCTTGAGTCCAAGTGCAGCATCAGCAAAAAAAAAGGAACAGAAGTAAAGCCTAGAAGTTTTTTTTAATGCATGTTAACTTCTACTGACATACTTTTCCTTGTCCTGTTTTTGTGTATAGAAAATCTTTGCAAATGCCCTGCTACCAGCAGAAACATTTGTGAGCAGAAACATGGACATTGCATTTTGCTAGCGAAAACAGGTATATCCAGAAGTGCGTGTTATCAGTGTCCTAGACTTGCTGTTTGAGAGAAGTCCAGTGTCAGTTCTACCTGTAAGGATAAAAATAGTTAAATGGTCTTTCTGTCCCAGGTACGCACTCAGCCTCTAGAGACGATTTAGATTGCACTTCCCACTGCAGCAGCGCTTCATCTTCCAGTACGGCGTGTACCCCGCGTCTTGTGCCTGGACATCGTATGTGGGCAGACAAAAACGGGCGCCACGTCCTTGGCTTGATCGAGGATTATAATGCTCTGCGGAAACAGATTTCAGAAGGGCAACAGGTTTTATCAGAAATGGAGATTTCTTTAGGAGAGGTCACTGGTATGAAACTGCAGGAGTCTGGAATAAAGGTAAACAGTGAAGGCTGTTAGAGGATGGTGAATTTTGCGTAGAGGTGCAAAATGTGTACATTACAAAAGCAAAGAACTAGGTTAATGGTGCAGCAGGCACCATTGACTGAATAGCTCCGTCAGGACACCTCAGCCTTGACAGTCCAACTCTAATCTAGATACAGGCACATATTTGTGATTCTGGGTGAATGAGTCTACGGGTAAATTAGTTGATTCTGGTCCTTTAATAAGCACTCTCACTTTTACTTGCAACTTGAAATGTGGTGAAACTACTTGCTTTTACTATGGAAAATGATGATAGTTACACTGGAAATGATAAAAAAGCCAAACAAAAACAACAACAGAAAACCCCAGGTAAAACTCTGAAATGCTTTAGAAAGGGCTATGTATCAGTAACCTAAGGATAAAAATAATTAAGGACATTTTCTTGTAATAAAACCTTGGGATATACCCAGGAAATATGAGACAGTTAAAAGAAATGTGATATACAGCTGAAACATTCCCTACTTACTCGTATTCAGCCCTTTAGTAACACCAGGTGATAACTGTATATTACGTGAATGGTTGAAAAATTACATGTAATGCTTTCCTGCCTTGGAGTGGGAAAGTAAACTAGGTGACTAATGAAGGTCCTTTTCACCCATATGATTTTATGATAATATAAAACGTAAACAATATTCTCACTGCTCTTCAAAAACCAGAAGGTCTTAACTTCACGGATTAATTTGCACTACTGATTTTTCTAGTTATAATTAGTAAAGCTATTGAACATGCAGTCTTCAGCAATTCTGAAATTCTTTTTGTGATATCACATGTGTGCTCACACAATAAAATGATGTCTGAATGACACTTAAGACTCTCTGAAGTATCACATATTTTCAAATGACCTAGTTAAGGTGCTGATAATGACTGAAAAAGTAATCTCTGTAAGTTTTTAACTTGTTTTGTTGTTGTAAAGATAAAAGCAGCAAGTTTCACAATTTGCAGTTCCCTATCAAGTTTTACATCGCTGAAGTTTCAAACTACTTAGCAAATGGGATATTTCATGTGACAGGAGGATTCTGGTTAGATAAGAATGCTAAAGAAGTGTTCAAATGATATGCTGCATGGGGCAGGAGCTCTGAATGCGTTTCTTTCATTACCCTTCCCCCTTCCGTATTGCCATTGCTTTGGTAATTCATTTGCTCCCCTTGCATTCTTTTGCTCCTTTATTTCACATTTATGCAATTTCTTCAATTTGGTTTTCTCATCTGTCAGCAGAGGAAAACATTTTATGTGTGTCCTGATAGTTATTTTAGCATTAAATGGAACAGTTTAAAGGGTCTGCTAAGGAAGAAACATCTATATCGCTCTAAATTGATGTCTGTAATCATTTGACTTTCAAATAAGGTGACACGAAATGCAAGTGGAGAAAGAAAAGATTTGCCCACTATTACCATGTGGCGTAGCAAATCGAGAAAATATAATCTATTATTAATCGTGGTTATTGATTAGGATAAATCCCCTCCCTTCCTGAAATTCTCAGATAATGCATAATTCAGCAGTCTTGGTAAACTAACAAATTAGCTTTGGTGGCACACAATAGCTGTGTACATCATCTTAAATGTGAAATCATACCAACTGGATTTAAACCATTAATTAAGAGTACATTTTCATAATGTTTTAAGCATAAAATTTAACACGTCTTTAATCCTATGATATAGGTACCAGACCAGGCATCACTGCACAGCTTTTCTGCAAACATTCACACAGTACAACAGATTTTAGAAGAGGCTGCACGTCTACTGAAACTCCTCTGGAGAGTTTCCCTGCCGCTGAAAGCCGTACACGGTACTACTCATGGCACTCAGGTACTATTATGTTTCATTTGGGGTTTTTTGTTTTTTGGGGGGTGTTTTTAACTGTTGTAATGTCTGAAGGAAGATGTGCCAGTTAGGAACATGTCATTTGGGAAAGTCTTTTGAAAATAATGAACCCAGGAGGCCCAGTCTCTGGACGCATGGCTTTAGGCAGCTCTCATCACTGAGGGCTGAGGCTGAATGTGTGCTGGCCTGCTGTCCCGATCGTATTGTATACCAGGGTGTTTATTTACGAAATACTTTGTATTACAGATGTAATCTGTGACCCTGTAACGTGACATTCAGGAAACCTAGGCAGGTGTCAAACGTTCAATTTCAACAAGAAAAGGTTTGGACTCCATGTTATAGAACCAAATTCAATTTGATTATGTATACGAGTAACAACAGAAACTTCAGCAACTTTGATGTAATCTGAGCTACATTTTCCTTTTATGTTTTTGATCCCTAAACTGTAAAATAGGATGCTTTTGAAGAGTGTGACCAAACCTCGAGACAAGTTTTATAACTTTTTAACTAAAAAGGATTGCACTATGCAAATGAATGGAAGTAAACTGAATGGGGAATGAATTATCTGTTCTGTCATAACACCACACTCAGTAATGAAACTGTTTCAAACTCACACTTTAGAATAAATCTAAAGTGTTTTCACTGAGGTTTTTGTATGTGTTTCTTAAGGGAGGCAGAATATTGCTGGGGAAAAAAAACCACTTTAGGAAAGTAAACATTTTATATATAATTTTAATAACATTTTTATTGTTATGGTCTGGCATCCTTGAATGTGTAAAGTCACAAAAGCAGTAAGAATGAACTGTGCTGTCTAGTATACTTCACTGATGTTTCAGCTCCCTATTTGGGATGTCTTGATAAGTGTGTATACTTCCATTTTTATCCTTATGTGTATATTCTGTATAGACAGCTACGTGTTAGCCCTGGTTGCAGGCTCTGAACATATCATGCACACACACACAGGTCTTTCAGTGTACATGCCATGCATCTAATGCTTTACTGTCACACTGATCTAAACCTTCTTGATCTGGATCAGTCACTTCTCAAAATCTGACCTCCATGTGTGGAGGATCTGAGTTCCCAGGACTGCACCTAGTTAGAGTTAATAGAATCTTTTCTAGAGTTTGTTATCCAACATCCTGAGATCTTAAAGACATTTGATTGCTTCTGATGTCTTAAATGTAGTATATGAAAGAATATCTCTCGAAGCCTGATTCTAAAAGATACTGACTGAGCATTCGCTGCCTTCTTTTCAGTCCCACAGGAGGTGTGAGTAATCAGTTCTTCTGACGAGCTAAATGCTAGGGGTGAATTCCAGAAGACATTATTAATTAACAAGTGGCACAGCAAGAAGAAAAATGTACGAGCTTAAGTTTGCATGAGGATCCAGATCAGTGATACCGGCAGAATTTCAGAGCTACTCATAGTCCTGTTTTAAAAGATACTGACCGTAACTTAGTTGGAATTGGTGGTGAAAACTGAACCTTGAATAATGACACTATCAAATTATTTTGCAATAGAAGTATCCCGGTCATCCGTACAATGCCTTGCAGCCCTTTGATAAAGGCAGCATCAACTATTAATAGAGCACTGGAGAGGAAAGCTGGAAGTTCTGAACCGGCAGACAGGATACTTGCTGATCCCATAGCACTGACCTTCGTTATATTTTCTAGATGAGGGGGAAAAAAAAAAAAAGAGAGGAATGGAAGTTGAAAAACAAAAATAGCCGCTGGTGTTAAAAATTTACTCAGACTAGCAGAAAAATTACTTGCACTAAAAGTCAGTGAAGAATTGTAGTTGTCTCTTTGCAGATGTCGTAGAACCGTTCGTCACTGGGGGTGGGAATGTGGAAGGACAGGCACTCAGTGCTTTCACTCCTTTATGTTGTTCATACTCTAAGGAAGCTTGAGGGCTCTTGTGCAAAAGTATTTAGCCATTAACCTGTACAGTTCTTTTATGTAATGCTTTAATATAATATTTTCTTCTCTCAATTTAGGATGAAGGAATGAAAGCAGAAATATTTCGGTTACGTAAGAAACTATCCGAGCAAGAGAAGAAGTTACATAGCACAGTGAAACGCTTGCACTCCACAAACCAGCTGAAGGAAAACATGGAGAAAGTCATCATTGATCAGTGTAAGTGTATGCTTTATTGCGGGTTCTTCTGTTATTTTATAGTCTATGGCTACCTTTACAATTGGGGAAACAACACAATGAATATCAGCACCCGTTCTTTTGCATTGCCCTGACTGACGTTTCCTTGTGCGCACTCACAATTCGTGAGGCTCAGACTGCACGGAACTGCTGCAGCCTCATTCAGATGGAAAGAAGCTGCCCAGCTACAAAAGGCTGCATAGAAGAACATGAGAAGCATTTCATGGTTTTACACAACTGACTGATAATGTGTCAATCTGTGCAGCTGCCGCTAATTGCCACTAATTACTTGAGTTATTCCATTTCAGATATTTCCATTCCACAACAGTTTTCTATCCTACAACAGCTCCTGACAGAGGCAAAGTTACTACTGCTGTAGACCGTTCCAGCCAAAGTTTTTGACATTGCCTTGCTCAGAATTGTGATTTTGCCTCAGTCTTGATAAATGTGGAATCAGGCTTTTAGATTTTCTGAGGTACCTGTCTGCTGCGCGTGTTGCACTAGATAGCTGAGTACTGGGAAAAGCCAAAGCAGCAGCAAAGGAGTTTTTTCAATGCTCTACACCAGACTGAGAAGTGCGAGGGAACAGAAGGCTCAGAACAAGAGAAACAACAGCTTACTATGAGTCATTTTTTAAAGAAAAATTAGGACATGCTGTGAAATGATATTTTGCTCTTCGCAGCCGTATCTAGAAAATTATCTGGAAGCATGAAAACAAGTGGGACGTGGGCTATATTGTAGCGGTGTTAAGCCAGGTGACTGTTTTAAGAGATCCATCTCTTCTGCTCTAATCACTCATCAGAAGAGATCTGAAGGGAGCTAAGGTCTGCTCTACCTTCATGCTATGGCAACAAGTATATTGTGGGAGGAGGATTTAATTTTCTTCTTGAAAAAAAATGTATCCTTACCTTCTCTTAAGAGGTGGGACTAAATGACTAATTAGTCTGTGCTGGAATGGGACTTGTGTTACCAGTAATTCATCTACACTGTACAATGGTACACATCATACAGAGTTATGAAAATGGCCATAATACCATGTTACTCAAGTCATTTAAATGCAACGTAGAGGATTAAATGTTATTTTACTCCATAGCCTGTAATTTTTCTATCTAAGATACATGTATCTCCTGCCTGCTGATTATTACTTTTTTTTAAGCATTTATGGGCTGGTTTTTGGTCACTTCTTTCGGAATTGTTGCATTAAATGATGTTCAAGTTAACTTATATTAAATCCAAAATTATGTTTTGTTCAGGTTTTAAATTTCAGTAGCTCACTTTGGGATTGTCATATAAAAATCAAAGCTATTCTATTACATCTGTCCAAGTAATATCCCTGGGGCAGATTTGCTGGTTTAGTTTGGTCAGTTCCTAGTCCCAGTGACATCTCAGACATACCGGGTAATTTCAGTAGGGCTGGGCAGAGTATAAAGCAGCAGAGGTTTTACCCTTACGGCCAAAATGTTATCCCCACAGCCACTCCACCCACCCATACTTTCAAAAAGAAAACGGTGCATGGCCCTCTTATTTTGCTCACTCCTTTTCAGGGCATTCAGCTTCATCTGAACCAGGTCCTACGGAAACAAAGCCTGCGTTTTCTGACGTCTCCTTAATGCAAAGTACTGCCTGGCTAGCAGCAGCTTCGCTATTAGTGTCACATCCTCTAAATTCTCTTCATGTACTGAATTTAATATTTTTGATTTAGAAAAATCTAGTTTGCCAGGTGAAATGACTTTACTAGTGGAGTTCTTTACGAGCAGAGAGCACTCTGCTACACAGAAGGACCCAGATATGATTTTCTGTAAGTTTCATTGATTATGGGAATTATGGATGTCAAGTTACGTTTGCCTTAAAGAACAATTTCAGAAATGTTTCTAAATTGCATCTGTACACAAATTCCTGACGAAGCACACAGCAAAACTGGTGGATCATACAAAGCTGCTGGGTTTTGTTAGGATGCTTACACTTGTTTTTTGTTGTTTCTTCCTTTCTCTGTTTGCTGGTAAGAAAGCAAAGGCACCGTAAGAGGTGACCTTGCGTTCCTTCATTCTCCAAACAGCCTGTTAGCTGGCCACTCCGCTGAGGATATTCAAGTTCCCTTTGTCATTTAGCTGAGCATTCCTAAATATATTTAGAGGCAGAGACTGGAACATTCTTGTGGCTCAGAGTCTTCTGTGTGCTTTCTCTGGCAAGAGAACTCATTGCTTATAAACCTCATCTGAACCTCTGAACATGTAACAATGCAGTGCCAAATTGCAGTAATCTGCCAAGGGTGTAATTATCTCATGACAGCTATACCCTTGGAGTTGTTGGGTTCTTATTATTGTAATGAAAAATCTTTATTATGGCTAAATTGTTTATTTTTGAGACTGGAATGTTAAATTGGTACTTGTGAATGGTATTTTTCAGCAGTTATGGAGCTGACAGAGATTAGAGAATCCCATATTTAACCTGACATTTCTAAATATCAGTTTTGTTTAGAAGCATCCCCTCCTCCGTTCACAGGTCTCGCGCTGTCCCCACAGAGCCAGACTAGCTGGATGAATAGAGAAAACTTGGAACCCTTCAGAGCAAGCCACTGACGTGATTTCCCCTAAGCATATCTAGGTTACTTTGTCCTTGAACTGCTGGAGGAGCTGGCTGACTTCTTTTGCCATCTGTCCTCCTCCCAGCCCATCGTCTCCCATAACCTCTCCACTGCACAATTTTTCTCCCTCGCCTGCTAACCACCCCCACCAGCCCGAGTAGGCTACCTGGTAGATCAAATTGTAGTTAGCTCATGCTTAAAATTAACAGAAAGTCTGTCTTTGATTAAGAGAACCAGGTCATCAGTATCACAGGGGGCTGTTCATACCTGTCATGTTAAATGTAGTGATGAGCTAGGTGTGGTTTCAGATCTATCCTTCTTGGTATGGTTGAAAACTTTAAAACCAGTTCCCTGATGTTTCGATCTGCAAAGCAGATGGTGCGCTAGATGGACCGCGGGCTGGGGTTAGGAAATGGCACTGCTTCGGACCAGCCCGGCGGTCCTGAGCGAATCCTCCTGCTCTTCCCTGACTCTGATTGTAGGGCCTTGCCCCGTGGTCGCGGGTCACTGCGGCTGGAGGTTTGCGCATCAGCCGGAGCGCCTGGATGGGAGGAACGGTTCTGGGCTGGTGGTGAGAAAGCTGAAGTGGTGGTAGGGGGCTGTGTGTGCTTGCCTGGGCGCTGCCCATCGCGTAGATGTGAGTTCATGCGTTATTTAATATTTGGTCGTAAGACTTGAATACAGGGACTATAGAAAGATAGTGCAGTATTCTTCTTAATCTCCTCTTTCTTTCCAGTGGTTTTAACTCATGATGTCTTGAAGAAGGCTAGAGGAAACCTGGAAGTAAGTAAAAATTTTTCCTTGCATTTAATTCCTTGGTATATATTCATTAGAAATATGCATTGCTGCGTCAGCAGTATTTTGCAGAATTGGTCGGATTTGCTTTAGGTTTGCTGCTTAATCCAGTCTGGGTGACAGCAGTTTAGTATGATAAATATTCTGCAATGTTTGAGGTTTAAATCAGAGTTTTATAACTGACCACGTAAACAGCTAAACCCTCTCCTTTCTGATGCTTTCCCTAGATTAATATTCATGTCTGTCATCTTCTTCCAGTAGTTTATTTTCAGCAGATCACAGTCCAATAATGTGTCTGCTGAAAAAGTTCACAGAAGGCACCCTTATTTAAAGCTTGTGTATGTGTTAATAACTGGGGCTGCTTTTTTTTTTTTTTAATGTAGACCCAATAGGCAAAGCTTTTGCAAACAGCTGTTTGCTAATGCAGTGTATTAAATTAGTTTGAGTGTTTAAGTAATCACTGTTCAGATTTGATTTCTCCCAGAAGGTTCAGGCTTTGCTCCCAGAAGGATGCAATACACCTCTTGACTCCGAAATCCCATCCTTCTCACCACTCCACTCTGAATGATTGTGCACTGCCCAGCCCCGCCTTGAGTTTTTCTCTAACCTTGTCCGTGAATCTCTTCTCCCTTCTCCTCAGCAGAACTCCCCAAGCAGCTGCTGTACTCGTGCCTCAGCCCTACCTGAGTTAGAAAGTGATGACATTAAAAACTCTTTCTGCTTACAGAAGTCTTGGCACTTTAATTTGAAGATTTGCTGAACGCAGACGCTCCTATTTGCAGTGTTACGGCCCTGGGGTAGGGACAAGTTGTGTGCATTGGAAGTACTGTGAAATAGTAATAATTACTGCTTTTCTAACCAGGTCCCGCCAGCCGAGAATCAAAACTCACCTTCCTGTACCAGCAAAAAGAGGATTCTCTGAAGGAGAACGTTCCACTAGTAAAGACTGGTCCTGTGAGTTATTTGCTTCTTTATGCCTTACTATTTATTGGTGTAAAAATGTTTATTCAGCTCTTTTAATGGAATCAGCCTTTGACCAAAAAAAGAAAAAAAACAAAAAAGAAATCTTTTGGTAAATAACTTATTTAACATTTTCTGTAATGTAAAAAATTGGTTTTAATATTTATTACAGAAGCAAGGTACTGGAGGTATTGAAGAAAAATCCAGATTTTTTTTTTAAAGTTGGCTCATTTGAAATTTTGTATTTGTACTTGTCGTGTTATAAAACTATTTGCTGTTCTAGTCAAACAGGTCCTGAAAGAATCAAGAACGTGATCCACCTTCCAAACTGTTTCTCTATTGCTAGAAGAATGTAGGTTAAAAAAATTTTTTTTAAAATTTCTGCCGGTTGTCATTGTTTTCTAGCAATATGAGAAATATTCAATATTTTAAAGCATTTTAAACATATCTGGAAGATTCTTCTGGAAGCTGCCTGATGCCGAGCTTTCTTACTGCCCTATTAGAAGCTTAGATTGATGCTAGGTCTGAAAATATTACTTGGAATCAGACAATTAAAACGAAAAATGATTACCAGTGTGTTTGTGGTATTTTGTTGGAAGCACCAGACCGTGAGCACTGACCCGACAAAGCAGCCCCCTCGGAGTGCAGCAGCCGCGGTGCTGAGGCAGGTGGAGCCCGGGGCCGGGGAATGTGCCTTCCAGGAGCCGTAACTGCAAGACATCGTGCTGTTGGCAGGACATTGGCGTCACCCCCTCGCCCTCCCCGGGAGCTGTGCAGGGGACAGGCAGCCACGTGAGGGACACAGCTGAGCGGTTTTGAAATCAGTTTTTCTGCTAAAAGCTGTGAAAATGATTCTTACATTTAAATAACGCCTTTACTATGTTTTTTTAATCTCCCGTGTTGACACAGGTAATAGAGGTGTTTTGGCAAGGCCAGAGAACACCGGCATGAACCAGGCCACGTCGCGCTGCCCTTGTGCTCCGCTCATCCTGCCCGGTGCCGCCTCGGGTTTGCCTTCAGCTGGGGCTGCCTGGCCCTCGTTTCGCAGCAGCGCTGACCGCCTGCAGCCTGCTCCCAGTGACACAAAGCGAACCGGGAAAACAGTTTAGTTTAACCCTAACAAGACCATAATTTAAAGTGATTCTGCATTACAAGAGTAGACTTTATGGTGCAGTCGTGGCTTTATCAAACTAAATGAATTTCAGGCAAAATGGGATATTTTTATTTCCCCCCAAACTGATGCTGTCCCCGTTACACAGGATAACTTGCCCTCGTCAGCCAAGGAGGTTGGCACCGGGTCTGGGAAACCTCGGCACGGGGCTGTGGTTGGATTGGGTCCTTGGATACTGCACTTGCGAGAAAAAACAACGTGTAATAGGCCTGCACAAAAAACGGATCTGTGCTCACTGCAACATGGCTGCAGGTGGCCCTCGCTTGCACCCGCGGAGCTGGCCAAGATCCAGGGGCCGTGCTGACTGCTCCGGTAGGTCACGCGCAAGGTGTAGAGGTGAGGACAACTCCGAGTAGCTCCCCTCCTTCCACTAAAGCCTTGGGGCGTTCAGATTAGTTTCCCAGCAGGTTGATGATGTCCAGCCAGCTCGGACTCCCACAAAGACACGCTCAGTCCCTTTGCCTCTGAAGTGCAGCCTGATACGAAATGGTTGGAGCTGTTGCATCCTCCCTTTGCGTGGACCTGCGCTCCTGAGTCCAGGGCCGTTGCCACCACAATAGCTAGGTATCGCACGGGTCACGGGTAATTGGGTGCTCGGTGCCGGTTCGTGGGGTGGCCTGTCATAGTCCGGACTCCCACCCAGCCCTTCTGCAAGTCATTTTTATTACAGAAAACCAGCATCAAGCCAGGCACTGTCAGGGTGCCCGTTGCCGTGGTCCCGGGTCTGACCTGCTCTTTGTGAGCTCTCAGCAATGGGCCTTCTCTGAAGTGTGAAAATGGATTAAAGGGGGGGGTCCCGCAGCCTGCCTGGAGGCGTCGTGCTCCGAGAAACGTTACAGGCCTTGGAGATGCCAACGTGCAGCCCTTACCTGGGTTGGCCTGAACCTCCAGCTCCAGCTGGGGCTGCTGAGCCCTTGCACCCCGAGTCCCTCAAGGGAAATGAGAGCTCAGTGACAAGACCTTGTTGGCTTCAGCTGGCAGCAGGGGGAGGCAAACCCGTTCGTCTGGATGAGAGGAAAGATGCCAGAAAAAAACTGGAAAAGTTAAAAATAAACTTTGCAAATTGGAAAGGGGGAGGTAAGGGAAGAGCATGCAGTCAAACTTGTTCTTCAGTCTCTTCACACATTATTGTCCTCACAGCTCACTGAAAACGTCAAGTTAATTTTACTAAGTAGCTAAATTATAGACACTCAGATGTAATCAGAATCTGCTATACATTTCAACTTTCAAAATTAATCATCCTACGTTTTTGAGTTATAACACCTGAAGGAAACAGCTGTACGTCTATATATAGCACACCCGTGCCTCTTGGTCTGCTTGCAGCCTTTCTTCCCTCCACACCATCTGCACGTAAAAATGAATAAATAAATAAATAAATTAAATGTTTCCTGAGATGATTTGCCACTGACTTCTTAATGGTCCCTGCTGAGCTTTTCTTCCGACCCCTTTTTCCTTCCCCTCAGCTCCGAGGGCTGCAGCCAGCTCGCAGCAGAGCGTGCGTTCGCTTGTGTGCCGGGCAGGGGGACATGATTCTACGGGATCAAAGTATTTCATCTTAATGAGAAGTGCCTCTTAAACAATCACAATTTACTGGGCCGGTTTAAAAATAATTAAAATAAGGGAAAAAAGCCTACCAGATGGAGGGCTGCAGAAGACAAAGCTTATGGAGTGTTAAACTTTGTTCCCATTAAAGAAAATTAAATTTTCCTGTAAAAATAATGATGTGGGAGAAAAATAAGCAACATAAGCAAACGGAATTACAGGAGGGGCTCATTCGCCTAGCGAGTCCCTGCCCGTAGTTGCGTTACGTGTGCAAGGTGATTTGAAACCTCCCTGGGAGCGCAGCTCACGTAGGGGTGGGAGACCGGCGGGTCCGCTGGCTTCACCGGTGACCTTGAACGGCCCTGCTCTTCTCCCAGGCCTGCAGGTGGCAGACAGGCTGTGGTCGTTCTTAAGGGATGCTGAAGGCCTGTTGAGATGAAGAAAAGAGAAAAGCAAAGCCTTTCTCCTGCTTGAACAGCCCCCTACACGCCCTGTGCAGCTCCATCTGCGCACGGGATAAAGGCAGTGGTTCGTGCTGTCGGGGCAGAGCCGGGTGTTGGGATACACACGAGTCCCTGGCACTGCCGCCAGCCCCAAGCCTTCCCTCCCGGGCAGCGCGGCTGCGATCGCAGCTTAAGAACAAGCCTGTAATTACCTCTGGCAAAGAGAACACATAGAAATAATATTCAAAAATCACAGGTGGTTGGTTGTATTAAAAATAAATCAATGCTAATGCATTCAAGCATTTAAAAAACAAAAGCACAGCAGATCTGTGCGGTATTTAAATCTCGACAAAAGCTGCCGGTTCCATTTGGGTGAGGGAGCTGGCTGCCGGGGTGGGAGGGATGGGTCCCTGTGGGCCCCGGGATGGGGACCGGGCTGCTGGGGGGATGGGGCAGAGCGGTGACCCCCAGCCGAGTGGAGGGGAACGCCCTCTCTTCACATTTCGGGTTTATTTTTAATACTCGCAAAGCAGACAGAAAGCAAATCCTGTCATCACGTCCAAATTCAGCAGAAATGACAATATGGAAAGAAAAATATAAAAAGAAAGCGGCAACACTCTTTGGAATTCTGTTGACACCAGAATCCCAACTTACAAGCAGCCGAAGCCCGACCCCTGGTCACCCCTGGACACAAGCTGCGTGAAGCCGTGGGTGCCCGCAGCGTCTCCACGCTGGGCCGGTGCGGGCTGTGGCTCACGGCTTGAACCCGGCGCAGACGCGTGGCTTTGCTGTGGGCTGGGTCACCTGTGAGGGCAAACTGCGCCAGCGCTGCTACTCCTGTCGACGCCCTTCTGTGCACCCCAGGAGCTGCTTCTGGGTGGTTGTGCGCAGCGGTTGGCACCGCTGGGTGCGGGTTTTGCTGGGCATTTGGCCTCTGGATGCTGCGAGCATGGCAGCCACGCTGCAGGCAGCGTCACGCTGGGGCGATGCGCTCTGCCCGCGCCTCGCAGGCGGAGAAACTCCAGCACTAACCTGTACGGATCAGCAGCGCAGTCTGCAACGCCCGGCACGCCGGTCTCATCGTCACGGCCAAAACAACTCGGAAGGCGGCTGCTCGAATAGCACAGGTATCCCCGCTCATGTTTCTGGCCCGCTTCCTGACCTCGTCCATCTCCACCTTGGCTCCCCGGGTCCATTTTTGAGCCTTTCTGGACAGCCACTAGATGGCAAGAGCAAGTTGTGCTCGCAGAGAAGCGGGGACGTGGCGTTGGGACCGCTCTTGGACGAAGCTGCGCAGAGCCCAGCACGTACCCGCAGCCGCCAACCCTCCGGCACGAAGCCGCTGCTCCCAGTCTGTGCTCCTGCCTGGCTTGGAGGAGAAAGCTGAAATAAATCCAAACGCACTTTGGCAGATCGGGCCTGGGCTCATTAGTGTGAATGACATTAAAAAGGTGAGATTTGGAGCCAGAGCTTACGGAATTTTTATTACTCAAATGAAAAAAATCCCGATCCGAAGCAGTCTTAAAAGGTGCCCCGCGTTGAATCCCCAGTGAACCAGAAGCCACTGCCGTTAGTGTCGAGGCGCAGTTATCAGCGTGCTCAGGGCTTGTGGAAGTTTTGGTGCCTGCAGTAACACTCCCCTCAAGGCAACACCCCAGTCCCTGTTCGAGGCTTTGGCTTCCGGAGGAGAGGGCTCTGCGGGCAGCCCAGCCCCAAATCACTCACCTCTGCCCACCTCGGCAACCCCACTGGGGCGACGGGCCAGCCCCTCACCTTCCAGGGCCAGGAAAAACAAACCAACCCCCATCTGCCCCTAAAAATGCCATTTTCCTCCACCACAGAGTTTGACACTGAACCCGCAGCTCAGCACCGGGGTTCACACCGTGCGCCGACCGCGGTGCATCGCTCCGGAGGGAAGCGCTCCCCGAGAAGGGCAGCAGGCTGCTGCCTCTCCTGCCATCCTGCAGTCCAGCATTCGTGTTTAGCAGAGGGTGGAGGGTGCACACATGGGGACAGGGGCTTGGTCACTTACTTTATGCAGAGGGAGAGGAGGTTTGCAGAAATTACCCCTTGCAGGGGGCAGAGGCTGCGTCCTCCGGCTTCTCCAGGCTGCAGAGCAGCGACCGGCAGCAGCTGGGGAAGGCAAGGCTGCCCTGGGGCTGGTGACACCAATGAAACAAGGAAGATTTCAAGTCACTTTGGTGGCCCCTTCCCACCTTTCTGTCCCCCTCCTCACCCTCCTCCCACACACAAAATCTCTTTCTGCATGGCTCGCTCCTGTCTCCAGAAAAGCAGCACAAAATCCAGTTGTGAGCGCCACGCAGAGTTGCAACACGTCTTTGCAAACCAGTAAAGCGAAGCGATAGACAAACCAACCAGGGACCCCTGTTCCAACCTACCCACCCAGAAGTCACTCCTCTGAGGTCCCAACAACGCAAAACCCAGCCCTCTGACGGGGCCGCCGCAGGTCTGGGCTCTCCCCGTGCACCTGGCGGGACCCGCTGCTGCTCCTGTCCCGTCCTGCCGCCCACCCTCACAGTCACACTACCCCGCCTTTGATTTTTGAATTGTCCCCTCTTGAGAAAAAGCCCTGCACGCCTATTTTTTATGTGTTTATCTTGTCATTTCCTTGGAAAGATACTTGTTAGAATATTTTTTTTCCCCTCCTTCCCCCCAGCCCCGTCGGAGGAATCTACTGGGGTGATTTGCTGAAGCGGGTTGCTGGGGCTTGCATTATGCATGAGATGCAATCTTGATTTTTGCACTCCACTGTGTGCATTCTCAGACAGGAATGGCATTGCGTGCCCACACGCAAAATGAACATTAGCAGCTCAAAAAAAACCCACCCCAAACCCCAAAAACCCATGCCAGAAAAAAGAAAATGCCGGCTTATTTAAAGCAAAGCGAAAAAAACCCCAACCCTCCACTCCTTCAAGCTGTTCTAGCTGGGATTGCTGAGAGCAGCTCAACAGCAAGAGCATCAAGTCGTTCCCACCGACACTCCGCTGTTGCTACTCTGGCACGGAGCTGCTGTGCTCAGGCTCCCGAAGGAGCTCGCTGCGCAGCATCGCCCAGTGCAGCGCAGCGATGGGGCCGCAGGTACCCTGTCCTAGGAGCAGGCTCACGCTCTCCACCCCTCCTGCTGTCTGTACGTAGGTACACACTCATATCTGCACGTACACTTGCACTTCTGAGCCTGTTCTTTCTTGCTGCTAGAGGTAGATAAAGCCTGTATTAGTCACTCCTGTCCACGTGTTCTGTGCTGCAATGGCTTTCAGGGCACCTCATGGGGCCAAATCTTTCGGGCCAAACCCCCAAGGCCACGTTCACCAAGGCTTTGAGCCTTTTTGCCAGGTCTGCCCTTATTCATCCACTTCTCCCCCAGCACACAGCCCCTCACCTTCTCCTGCCCGAGGGCTGGGGGCCTGACTCCTTGGTCAGTTACACTGGGAGCAGCTGGTTTGCTGCTCGGGGGAGTGTGGTGGGAGCTGGTGACACCGGAAGGTCAGATCACTAGGGCTACGTGCTGCTAAGCCTTGTATCAAAAGGTTTAAATGCATAAAGCAGAACCACACAAAAAAGATGCAGAAAATTCATAGGCCATCAAAACCACACCCCCCCGCCCACCCCTCCCCCACTGCATTTCATGCCTGGAGGTCATCCGCTGTTATTTCAGAGCAGTAAGATGCGTAACTCATTCTAAAATCCATTTCAAACGCAGTTGCAACCCTGCTGACCTTACCAACCCCAGCTGCAGCGCAGCCCTCAGCACCTCCGTCCCCTCCCTCGTGTGGGGCTGCAGCGGGCAGGGGGGTCTCCTCCAGCCCCCAGGATGGGCCACGGCCGGTGCTGGGTCACCCCACTCCGGGAGGAAGGTGAAGCCCCCTGCACTGCTGGCCACGGCAGCTTGAAACGGCCAGGGGAGAAAACGAAGGGCAAGAAACCAGACCTGCTAACCCTATGCAGAGCAAAGAATCAGAAAGTGGCCCCTGAGAGGGAATAAAGGGGAAAAAAAATGTCAGAGAATAATAAGAGAAGAGAAAGGGCACACATGGAAAGGGAAAAGGAACAGGGTAAAACGGGGACCAAGATATAAGGCCAATTATTTTTGGTTCTTTGGCTTAGGGGCTAATTTATTACTGCGGTAAATCATGCTTAGGATAGGTAATATGGCAGCCAGAGCCTGGACGTTATTTAGACAGCGTAATCATGATATTAATACTCAGAAAAGTGGAAAATTTTAACTGCCTGTAGCCGTGTCTCACTCTCTACAGCCTTCCCTTCTGCGCAGCGTAAAGAAATACTGCACTTTCCCAGAGCCGTGGGGCTTCACGCAGGGGCAGAAAGGTTTTGCGGAAAGGCACCGGGTCGGGTTTGCTTCTCTTTACGTCGCACCCCGAGCTGGGCTCAGGCTGCAGCGCCCGTTTTCCTCGCTCCCTGCCACTGCGTGCTGGTACTGGGCATGCACCCACCCACGCATCGACCCCAGCAGCCGCTCGGGCACCCACCAGGGCAGACATACGAAAAAGAAAATAATAAAAAAGACAGACATACATGCTACCCGGTGTGAGTCCCATGCACAGAGAGGTGAAGGGGAAGGTGGGGATACCAGAGCTTCAACTGTGACTTCTGGGGCGGAGACAGGCTGTATAAACTAACTAGGTGAGGCTGAGCCTTTCATCACACCTCCACAGCGTGTCTTGGTTGACAGGCAAAAATCTTTACGCTGTATAAAGATGGTGTATATATAGAAAGAAACTTTCTAGGGGTTAGAAGAGGCAAAGTTGTTCGTTACAGATACCGGGAAGCGCCGCAGTCACCCCTTCCCCGCAGCCCTCCTCCACCCACTCGTGGTTCAGCAGGTGGAAGCACGCTGAAGCAGTGGTTCGTTAAGGCTTCATTAAGATATCTGCGCTGCACAGGGCCGGCACAGCTCAGAGGAGTTGTGCCCGGACGCTTCGCCTGGCTCTGCACAAGCCTTGGCGGTGCCACGTCCATCCTCTGCCCCTCTCCCAGCCCGGCTGCAGTCTGACCTGGGTGAGCATCCCAGCGCTGCGCCCACAGCTCCCGCCCGACATAGCCAGGGCGCGGGCAGGCACCCCAGAGCTCAGCTGTGAACCGTGCTAGCCCTCAAGGCAGCAAGTGATGTCGGCAGCCTTGAAAAATGATGTCAAACGCGTGAAAAACCAACCTGCTTTGCCTCAAGTCATCAGAGCAGATTACGCATTCTCCATCAGTCATGTAATATGAAATTAAATAACTCCATTGTGCTCCGATCTTGCTGTGAATGGGAGAGACAAATTCTACGCTTCCCCTAAGCATAACTGGAGCCGTTTGCTCTTGATTTCCCTCCAGTGTCACTTGCTGCGGAATCCACATCGTGGTCCTGAGGTACTACTTGGCGAACAGAGACAACAGCATCCCCTCGCAGCTCAGGGTCAGACTCACAGGTCCCGCAGCCCTCCCTGTATTCTGCTGCCCTCCAGGCAGGCAAAAAAACGGGAGAAAGATTGTACCATCCCACCAGCCCATACCAGTCCTTCCTGTGGCACACACTGGTGCCCTGACAGTCTCCACCAGTGTTTTTATTGCCTTAAGCTACGGCAGGATTTGGTGGCTTTTTTTGTAGATGGGAACATATTCAAGAAATGCATTTACTTACATCCCTTAAAAGCACAATAAACTTATCTCCAGACACTACATTAAAGAAATACTGTGATTTCTAAAGTTATTTTGCTCTAAAACTCCTCCAGGCAGAAAAGATAATAAAAATAGCAAGCCACTGGTGGTTAAGAAAAAAAAAGACCCACACAGTTATAATTTCACTCCATGGCCTATCCCAAACAGAGCAATGCACAAAATGCACACGTGGGATAACAAGGTAAAATATCTTGGAGAAAGCTATTAATTTATAACAATGGTAAATAAGGGTTGATGGGGACAGCGGAGGTGTTTTAAAGTGCGGTTCATGTTCTTGAATCCACCAGATGTCATGTTGGCACTTAAAAGCCTAAGGTGGTTTGAAACGCAGTACAGATTGTCTCGCGTTTGATCTTCTAAACCTGTCTCCATCCATCATCGTCAGCGACTGTCAAGATAACAGGGGACAAGTTTTGACTGGAGCCTGATTGTTTTTTGTCGGTGTAAAGGCAGAGATGCATATGGTCCTGAAACCTGACTTTACTTCTGCTGCTGGAAAAAAAAAGTGACTTTAAGCAGAAACAGGGCTAAGTTCCACCCCAAAACCAATTTGTTTGATGGAATTGAGCCTGCAGAAGGGGAAGGATATCTGTATTTATGTCCACTTGAATGCAGGCTTGCATGCACACGCTCCTTGATTGTTTTTAGTTCCAGCTGATGATAATGCAGAGGGAAAGATCAATATGAAGTGAGTTGGCCTGGTAACCTCCACAAATCGCGCAGAATTTACACTGAGATTTGACAGAGGGGAAACTGAGAAACATCATGAAAATTTTATGCAGCCAGAGCAGCTTTGTAATGATCTGCTCTCTGTGGACCCTGAAGGTCTCTTGCATTGCGCTGATTTTCCCTCCAGGCTCCACCTTTCAGGAGTGATTTTGCAGCTCCTGCCCGAGTTGGTCAGCAGTCCTCTGCCTGCTGACGTGTCCCCTGGGAGACCTCTCAGCAGCAACTTCAGCAAGGTCAAGGGTGGACTCTCCCCAGCCACCTTCACGCCGACCTGCATGGAGAGGTGAACCTGGAGCTTCTCCAGTCTAACTGCACTCTCTGCCCTTCAAAGGCCTGGGCCGTCCCACGCTGCAGCAAGTGGCCACCCTAGGCATTGCATGGCCATCACCCTTACTACAGCTCCTCCGCCAGAGACTGCAGCCTCCAAGCCTACTTGACATGATCTTTCTCTAGAAACCATGCACTTTGCCTCAATGCAAAGAGCAAAGACCCACCACCTGGTGAAGGAGAGCAGGAGCATATCCCAGCCTGGGGAAAATCCAAGCTTTACAGCTGCTCCAGTTATGGAGTAGAGGACCTGCTCAGCCCACCATGCCCCTTAGCTTGCATGGTGCTAGCACGTAGCTGTGGAAGCCTCTCTGGACCTCGGCTTGGCTCCATCCCCAGGGAGCCCCACCAGCTCCCCAGGGATCAGTCGCATGAATGATGGCAACAGGATTTGGCTCAAGACACCATAGCAATATGGTGTTGATTAAAGATTTTATTAGCATGAGCTTGTGTGGCCATTGCATCGTGTAGAAGTGCCAGTAGAACACTTATACCATGCTATTATCCAACCTATATATGCCACATCACTCTTCTGTAAAATACTTCATAAACTGTTTTAAATTTTTCTGTCATCGTTTTTCCTTGTACCTCTTGGCTATAAAACCAGGCTGGGTTTAACAGCTGAGAGCTCAGCTGAACAGAGCTTGCTGGGAGGGGGAAGCCACCGTCACTTTTTCACTACTTCTAGGATCTTAAAAAATATCTTAGCTATGAAAGCATGAAACGGACTAAAATTATGCAATGTGATCTCCTGTGTAAAAATATTCAATCCAAAATAATCCTGTAATTCCTCATGAGCCCAGTGGCAGAAGCCTAGATTCACTGTTCACGGCTGGTGTGTTGGTGAGCCTTTGACTTCACTGGTTTCACAGAGCGTGGCAGAGCAAACTCCTGCCAAACTTGGATTTTGAGTCTATTTTTTACTGAGGAGCGCGAAGGACTGATTTGAACACATGTGTGCCTACAAACTGGAGGACCCATCTCCAGCAGTGGTGGGAACTGTTTACAAAATGCCAGGGAAATAGGCCAACCCCCCCACCAAACCAGCCGAGACACTCACAATCCAGCTGACCTCCTCTTCATTGGATGAGCACTTAATTTTTGGACAATCTACAAATGAAAAACCCAAACCCCAACCTAAAGGTCAGTCAAAGCAATCTGGCTTGTTCCTGAGGGATAAGGAAGGAATTAACATTAGGACAAAATATGTTGACTTAGCATAAACCTCGGTCAGGATGTTTTTCTGATGGCATGGGAAAAGATTAGCATGCGATCACACCAAAATCTCTCTAAAAATGGAAATTGTACAGGGCTGGCAATGAGGGTAACACAGCTGTGCGTTGGCCAGTCCCTGTTCTTCCCAGGTAAACCCCACAGCCCCCTCTGCCTTGGTGGTGATGTTAAAACCCTGCCCGACCTCCTTGCCACCTTTGCCTGCAGGGTTTTGGGGTGGCAGAGGGCTAAGGGGAGACATGGCGCTCCCCGGAAACTTTCTGAATACACAGGAGAAGGGCTTGAGTCAAACAGGCTCAGCCCTTGACTGAGGTTTCTGGTCAGGAGGACAGACACGTGGACACCTCTCACATGTCCAACACGACTAGGGCTGTGCAGAGCATCATGTGCAGACGTGAGCGACGCGGGTGTCCTGCACCAAGCTTTCCCCCTCCACACCTCCACACCCTCCCTGCTGTGTATTGCCTGAAGTTGGGACATATCTTTTCCAAAGAAGCAATTTCAAAGCACTTCCTCTTTCTAACCTCAGACTACTGCTCCTAGTGTGTTGCTTTAACTAACTTTTCTTTTTTCTTTCTTTTTTTTTTTTGGTCCCTTCAGGAACTGACACAGTTGAGAGAGCAGAGAAATTAAACTGTGCAGGACTGTGTCCTGCAATGATAGACTCAGATTCTTATTCACACAGAGATGTAAAAAAAAAAAAAAAAGGATCTCTCTTTGCTTAGAAATCTGTATTCCATTAACTCTGGCATAAGGCACAATGCAAACCAAAAGAAAGAGAAACTCACACCAGCAGGTAGCTGGAAAACAGAGGCGGAGTAAATTAGCATACTCAGTGTGCAAACTGAACAGAGGACTTTGACTCACATAAAATGATCCCGATGGGAGGAACAGTCAGTCCCTCCTCGGAGCTGCACTAAAAGCCTATGGCCAAGAGGATCTGTGTGAATTTGGTAGCAGAGATAAGAAGGAGCCAAACTCCAGCGAGCATCTCTTTCTTGCAATTGATTAGCTGCTCTGTTTGAAGCTGGAAAACATGTGCACCACACTTGGAAAAATAAGAGTGAAGAGCACCCTGACAGCAAACCACCACGCACAGACATCTGAAGGAAAGCTGGTAAACAAGAAAGTGGCAATAATCCCGTTACACAGTGACAAGAAGTTTGTTTCTGTCCCTCCAAGGGAAGACCCAGGCAGAAAGCGGAGCAGGGTCCACCCAGACCTGGCGAGACGCCGGCTCCCCGGCACCTCCAGTTACAGGGGCTGGAAAGCTCAGCCCCAGGAGGGGCTGTAGGAGCAGCCCCGAGACACGAGCCTGACGAACCCTGCTCAGCAGTAATTACCAGCCTCGCTGGCACCAGCCCCCGAGAGCTGCTGGGCATCGTGCCGAGCAGCGGGCACACAGGGGAGTTAAACCGCAGCTCTCCAGCTCCTCCAGACATGGCATGAGCAGCATGCAAAATCCTTCACGCAGCAAGCGGACCCGTTTGGCAAGGCTAAATGGATGCCTCCTCCTCACTTCATCCAAGAGTGAGAGCCTACCATCCTCTGGATGCTGAAACCCCCCAACCGGGCGAGGAGGATCAGAAAACAATGGGTAGGCAGGTGGCAGACCGGGACAATTGCTAATGGTTTGGCTGTGCACAGCTACCAGTCGTGCCCACAGCCAGCCCGACTGAAAGCCCACCGGCAGCAACAGGCCCCCTCCACCCGCTCGTTCACAGCGGTACAAGCACAGAGGCGGACGATGCTTATCTTAGCATGGGTCCACGTGTTGGCACAGCAGGAGCTCAGCATCGCTGAGGTCTCTGGGCATGGCCAATACACCATTACAAGTTCGCCTGCTGCGGCAGCAGATGCATGTTGAAGCTGGGACCCCAAGCAGGTCTTGGTCCTCCCGCACCAGCCCAGCGACCTGTGGGGACCAAGTGGATCAGATGACATTTGCCATACAAAACACTCCTTATTTTCTCAGCATAATGCCCTGTGTTGAAAGGGTCGCCCCACCAGCACGGGCACTAATGAAGGACCATCTCGCACGGATTTGTGTTTTAGGGTGAACTGCAAGATCCAGCTGAAGCCTTTCCCACATGGGTGTGTTGGGATCTGATGAAGAGCTCAGCTTGTGGGGCTGCTCTTTCTTCAGCTGAGGCATGAGTCTCACACCTTTGCGCAGCGTGACCCTGTTTCCACAAGCATTGATAGGGTATAACGACACACAATGCTTGCACAGCAAGGTGCAGAGCGAGGGAAGGAGGTTGCCAGGGTAGGGATAAGGAAGGCAGTATAAAATGGTGGGAGAGCAGCACGTGGGGACTCTCCATGCCTGTGCTGAAGTCTAGTCTTGAGTAATTTTAAAGCTAAGGCAAGGTACCAGTTTGTGGAAGTGCACCATGGTTTGTTTAATGCATTAATGAAAATATATTTAGGACATCTCTGTCAAATTGAGTTGAAATTCAGAAAAGCTATTAAGATCTGCGTACATACATGTAGGGACTGATCATGTCAGCCTGATTCCTAAAGACATCTGGCTGTAAAAAATATTTAACCCCCCGCCAATATTCCCCCAGGGTATTGCAGAACACACCTTCCCCTGGCAAGTTCCCTTCATTCGCAGAACTTAAGGCTTCCAGCACTTTGATCAAGTTCTGCACAGGGGTGAGCTTCACCAGAAGAGAAAGGAGGAAAGAAATGCTGCAAATCCCAGAATGACTCTTGCAGCCCCAGCAGTCCTTGTGGGAGCCCTGTCACAGACCAGCCAGAAAGTAAGGCTGGCACGCAAGCCAAATGGCACCGTTTCTAGTGGTCCACACAGGCAGAGGTGATTATGCGATGCATACATAGATCTTTCCAGCTGGAGGTATTTTAAACACATAGAAAATAATGTCAGAATCATAGGACTGCAATCTTTAAATTATATTCAAAAAAGATGCTCAAAGCATATATCATTGAATTATGAACAGCTTTGGCAGCTTTATTGATGATGTTGAATCTGGTTGACAGATGCATTTACACTGCATAAGCATTTGAGATGCTAGAGTAATTGCTTATTAGTCTTGTTGTGAGGCAAAACACCAGATTGAAATAAATAGGAGCTCATGAACACAGAATTTTGCTGCCTCTTTGATTATTTTTTCAAGCTAACCATCTGCTAAGCATCTGGGATTCTTAGAATCCAAGATCCATACCCCACACAGGTGGGAATTAAAAAATACAAATAGAAGGAGCTTAAGAATCCAAACAAACTATAATACAAAATTGTCCAAAATGACTAAGAGGTTTCTTTCCTAGCTTGCATACAAGTGTAGGAATTTCGGTTCTTACAGGACGCCCTACACACCGAGCAGATGAGCCGCCAAGCAACTGTGTCCGCTTCCTGCATCAGTGCTCTTCAACACATGCCAGGGCCAAAAAATGGGCTGTATCACCCCCCAAGGTGGGGCATGGACAGACTGCAGAGCCACAGCCGGGCAGTGTGCTCAGCTGCAGTGGTCTTCACAAAGGAGACACACCAGGAGAGTCCAAATTTCCCTGAAGTCACCAGCAAGACTTCTAGGACTCTCTAGGGCTTTGTTTGCTAGAATTTTTATAGACCTTGTAAGACTTCAGGTTCTTTCTGTCTCTTGCTAAGATATTCTTAAACCTTCTACCAAATTTCCAGCATGTTTGACAGAAAAGGTAAAAAAAAAAAAAAGTAAAAAAAGAAATGCCCATAGTGAGGGAAAGGCTGCAGGGGCTGCTCAACCTCTTACCCTGGCTGGTCCTTTCCTCTGCGGAGGAGAGGGCTGTGTGCCTACACACCACCCATCAGGATGGGGCCCCAGCCTTTCACATCAGCTGCTCTTTCCTGCTCTCCAGGCCTCACAGATGCACCTGTCCCTGTTCCCTCCATGGCCCTGTCTCGGCACTGCCACCCAGCAGAGGATGAGCAGCCCCGTCCAGCTGAGCACTCGCCCTTCACCCCCTTTGCTGTCTGGCCTGAAGACACCGGGAAGGGAGCACTCGGTACGTCGGGAGCTGCAGGCTCAGCTGAGGTGTTGCAGTCCCCACAATAAACAAAAATAATGATCTGACGTCCACTCAAAGCAGTCCAAAACTCAAGCAGGATAAATTCAGGAGTCAGAATGAAGTTTGCTACACAGTTTATTACAGCCAGTGGGATGGCAGCCTTGATGAGAACATAAAATTGATATTTGAATTTTCCCCAGCTGCCATTGCACTTAATGCTGAGAACACGAGTTAATAAAAACAACCAGTTAAATAACTGTCAAACTCTAGCAAATACCCATAAAGCAAATGTTCTTTTAAGAAAGCAAATTAGACATGCATTTTTTGCCATGAAAAAGTGCAATTAGAGAAGCTTTATAACTAATATTTGTTTTTGGTTCGAAAGTATTAAGGATCATTCCTAAACATAGCGCAGTGAAGGGTTTCAATTAATCTCCTTTGAACACACACATTCAGGTGTTTAAAAAGGAAAAAGAAGAAAGAATGATTTGTGCATCATGATCTATCATCTCCAAGAAGCTGTAAACAGTATCTTAGAGAGCAGAGTTTGTGTGACAAATTTGAGATTAGGCGGATTCCGATCTAAAAATTAAATTGCTTATCAGAGAAATAATATTAGAGTAAAATAAATGAGAATCTCTACTGCAGACTGTAAAAGTAATTTTTAAAATTAATTAGAATCAGAAAGATGGATCTCAAAGGATAGGACAACTCTAATTTAGACAGACGGTAATTAATTCCTTATTTCAAAAATTCATTAACAGGCTGTAAGAGCAAATCATTCCTTTGCTGGAGTTAATCTCCAGAGAGAAAGATTCATCTGGAAAGGGGATACGAGCACTCCCGTGCTGTCCGTAGGCTGAGGGCGAGGAGAGCCTCGCCAGCAGCCTCTTGCATGAGGCGCGTGGTCGGGGCATCTGCTGCCTAAAGGGGGGGTCGCAGTGATTTATTCTGGGTGGGCAACACGTGCCTGGGTCCNCTGGGTGAGCAGGTCTTTGACTGTAGGTGCTCACACTTCTGGTGGGGTGGTGAAAAGGCTGCAAGCGCAGAGGCTGGGCTGAACCATTGCCTTTGCAAGGATTTTGGGTGGGAAAGATAAATAAAACACAAAGCATCGCTCTTATTTCTCGTGGAAAGCAATACCATGTGCTTCCCCTCTCCCAGTCTTGGTTGGGAAAGCAGGTTTCCCCATCTTGTTTTGCCCCTTGCTGAGCTCCTGCTAGACCAGCACAGATCCCACCACCAGTCCTCAGGCTCTAGTGTGGAGACCAAAAACCTCGAGATTTGGGGGAGTTTTACCATAAAACTAGCATACAGAAACAAGGAGCTGAGCTCAGAGAGGGAACATTTACATCTTTCTCCGCTCCTTCCTAAAGCCAATTCGCAGCTCTAAAAAATAAACAAGCCCACCCAATTCACAGAGCAATATCCATGAAGAAAACAACTCATGCACCTCAATAGACTAAGTGCATGAGTTTCCACCAGCCTGGTCTGCTGCCAGCCTCCCCGGCGCAGTTTCACAACTGCCACTCTGCTCCGCAATCCTTGGGAGAGGCTGAAGCGCAGCGCTGGTCCTTGCCAGGCAGCACACTCGGCTTGCTGGCGCCTGGGTCCCTTTGATAACCAGTTAGGCTGAGAGCTTATCCTCCGAGCTGGATGCTTTGGCAGGGGCAGGATAAGCAAGGCATGAATCTGTTGCCTGTACCCAACTGGAGAGAAGCCCAAACCTAAATCCTTATCTGAGAAGACCTGAGCTCTGGATGCAGATCCGAGAAGTGTCCCGCTGGCCTTCCCATCTGCGAGGGAGGCAGCCCAAGCCCTGAACCCACAGCGTGGTGGGAGGGAGAGCCATGAATATGGATTTAACCCTCCAGTCGGAACCCTTCGGGCTGAGGACTGCCACACGCAGTGGTCCTGGGCTGTGCTGGCTTCTTAGCCCTAGTGTGATAGAGAGGATTAAGTGGACATTTCTCCAGGGAAGAAGCCTAGTGACCTGTGCAGTGTGTGGACAGATGGTTCCCAAGCTCTACACCTAGAGACCAGAGGAAGGAGATAGAAATACAACAGGATTAGCTGGTGCTGGCTGCAAGATAATCTCCCTCTGTACCTTAACTCACGGCTGCCAGGTCCTAATGGGAGAAGCAGCTTCCAGAGAAGACAACGGATCCCCTGGAAATGGGACTTCACCATCTAGGACCAAGAAGGAGCCACGCAGCATGACATATACAGCAAAATATGCTTAGCTCAAGATCCCACATTTTGCTCACACTTCTCTGCCACAAAGTTAAGGGCTATTCACATCACCTCACCGTGGTTCATTTAAGCCCAGTTTTGTTTTGCAGGAACTGAAGAAGATACCCAAAAAGCTGAAACTGACCCCCATGTTGCACTTGTGCCTGTAGTTTATTTTTCCTAAATCACAAGTCAGCCTAAACCTGCTTTGTTAGAAAACACAAGTTGCTCCCGGTTGCAGAGCACTCAGCTCTGAGCACTGCACCCCAGGGTCTACAGAAAATAAACACAATTAGTGGCTACCTCTGAAAAAATTAAGTGACAGACTGTGAAACTGCCAAAAACGAGCATGTGAAATGTGACTTAAAAAAATATGGCAGTCAATTTTTTTTTCCTTTCACAGAGAGACATTGCTACCTTGAAAATCCTTGCTCAAATTAAAAAAAACAACCAAACAACAACAACAAAGTAGAGTTACTAGGTTAAACAGCTGATTAAAAGAGAAAGTAAAGAAAGTATCTCTTTTCTCTCTCTGCTTTTCTCTGAAGTTTCCTGGGGTGCTTTAGCCGGAGGCAGTCACCATGGCGCAAGGTTGATACAAAGCACTAAAACCAGGAGGTTTTGGGGATAGGTGGCACAATCTCATCTGCATAGCACTATATGTTTGAAGAAAGGTTTGTATGCTGGATAGCTTCTTTTCCTTTCTGTCAGTGGCTAAAAAAAAAAGTAATATTTTAGCAGGCTAAAAAAGAAAGTAATATTAACTTCTTCACCAGCCTTGTCTCGTTTCCGTCTTTTGAGAACCACAGCTACAGGAATTATACTGCTGTAATGATATACATGCCTATCGATACAGTCACTCTGAAGGGAAGATATGGGCAGGTCTGACCATCGGATCTGTGCTTGGGGTCCTCACAAGCCTGGCAGCTGCTGCTGTGACCTGGGTCCTCCCATGGCTCCCGGGAGGAGAGGAGACCCACAGAGGATGCTTCAGTTGGCAGAGGTGGATGCAACGGTGGCTGTGACTCCTTGACAGATGTTTATAAAAGAGATGACAGGAATTAGATATCTGCTCTCATTAAGTGTCCCTAGGACCATGTAGCTAATATCCTCAGTTTCTTTGGAAAATAAAAAACAAACTATTGCTTCTAGCTGGCACAAGCAGTTCCTATTGCACTGACACAAGCAAGATAGGAGGGAAGCGCAGTTTGCCACCCTGAGTCTGTGAAGGAGGTTTGATGGGGTTTTGCTCCAGCTGTGCCTTGACAGAGAAGCATGAGCCAGAGTCAAGCAGAGGAGATTCTGCCAACCCCACATCTGGCCCAGCCTGAGCAACATGGCCCAGTCTGCCTTTGGGGAAGAAAAGACAAAGTCTTGCTGGTGACCCAAGTGCGGCAAGCAGGCTTGCTTGCTGTTCCATGGCTCCTGGTGAACCAGCTGCACGTCACAACTTACGTGGGAAACAGTGGCTGCAGCAGGAGAGCTGGAGCCAGAGAAGTCCAAGACATTGCGTGTCACCAACACAGCACAGGTCCTGGCTTAGAGACCACCCCTCTGCCACTCCAGCTGCAGCAGAAGGCCATTTACATCTGATATGTGACCAGCCTCCAGCTGTAAGAGCGTATTTTCAACAACACTCATGCCAGAGATTTAATGTTTAGATACATTTGACTTTTAACCTCCGCTAATGCCCACCCAGACCCTGCAGCATCTGATGCACTGAGCAGTGTTGGGGCCCGCCACGGCACTCTCGTCCTCCTCTGGCCGGTTGCTTTCCTCAGTTTTCTTCCTGATGAGCACTTGAACGTGGTGTTGTGGGCAGCTGCCTCTACAGTTCAGTGAATCAAATGTTCTGCCCGCAGCCGCATTGTTTCTTTCATTTACTGTGTGACAAATGCCTGGAAATTGTTTGGTTTTCTGTCATTATAACCCAAGGATATTAAATTTACATCAACCCGACAATGAGCGCGCTGCTAAGGAAATGAAACGTTGCCTCCAGAGCGAGGAAGGGACAGGCATTCCTTCGAACACATGGTGCCAGTCTGGATTTCTGCTTTTCCTCCTGCCTCGTCGCTGTCTCCCAGGCTAAGCACAAACAGCTCGGTGGTCCTTGGAGCAGAGACCTTGTGGTCTGGACAGAGCAAAAAGTGGCAGAGGGGATGATGCTGGAGATGCCTCTGTCTCAAATATCTTTCAAGCCCTGAACGCCCTGAGATCAAAGGCACCGTCCCCCGTCCAGCACTACGTCACATCTGTGGTGGCCAAAGGCACAGCTGGCATCTGCCCTCTCATTTGCTTTCTGACTGCCGTGACTCACTGGCTGAGGCTTCTCAGGTGGTTCCCCATCCACAGCCTGTGGGGAAGCATCTGCCCAAGCACGCAGAGCTGCGGGTGGCCGGTCACTCTCCACCGCAGCCGCATACACTCCAGAGCTGTTGCACATTGAGAGTCCCCCCCGTTCCCTCCACAAATCCCCACGTAGCTTCTTAGCTGCCTCCTAACCATCAGAAGGTCTCTGGATCTCTGTATTGATACCAAAAAGCATTTCCACTTCAGTGTAAGCTCCTTATCTCACCAAAGAGCGTGCTCAGTGTCTCTTAACTCATTACCAAATATGAAGAACTCCCATTCTTCCACCTACCAGAAAGATCTATTTTTCGGTGTGTTTACAGCTTTGTTACCCAAACATCTCCCTCCCTCCCACCTTTCCCTGATTGTTGATAAACACGGAAATCCATTCCCCTCCTAGCAAGGAGAACAGGGGATCTTTTATCCTTCCCTGATAAACAGTAATAAGCTTCTTATCCTCTTACCAATAACCGAGAGCGTTGCAAATCCTGTATCAGACACACTAGGGTTAGGGTTGTTTGCATTACGTGAAGAGATTTTGTAAAGTGGCAAATAAAAGGCATATAATTTTCTTTTTATCTGAAACCTCCTTCTAGGAGGGAAGGCAGAGTTGTTTAGAAGTAGATTTAATTGGGTATTATCCTGTATCAGGTTGAGGCAAGTTCTCCTCTCTCCCACAAAGAACTTCTGCACTAATTTGTTCCTACTCGTGGATGAAAGGTCATTGTGCTGACTAGGAAGTTAAGTAAACAAAATTAGCATCTGATTTAAGAGACTTCTTATTCCCTCTGGTGTACATTAGTGTAAAAATTAGCAAGACTTTCAGTTGCTTCTGTTTCCTGCATTTGAAATTCATCAGTTCCCTGAATTTAATGGTGCAGAGGTTTATTATTTCTCTGTTTAGGCAATCGCATACATATGGGTGGTGAGATGGAAGGGATGGAGTGTATCAGCTTCAGATGTGAAAGTCGTTCAAGGTTAGCAAAAGCAGGACAGAAGAGCTCACAGCAGCACTGACACCTGGACACTGAAGCAGTGAAAACTCTGTGCTCAGACAGAAAAATATTTTAAAAGCGCAATGTGGCCTTTAACTGTGAAATTCAGTGCCACACAATAACCCAGGGCAAAGCAAACCCACCTTACTACAAAGGTCAACAGGGTCCTCCCTTCAAAAGTTGTTTTTTTTCAATTGAAATAAAAATGGTGTCTCTCAGGTGTCCATATCACATTCAAATCACTCTGAATACTTTCCAGAGATTAAAAAAGCAGCCACACCTTGGGATTAAGGTAAAAAACCCCAATAAATATGCTCCAGAAACAGGTTCCTAATAAGCTGCTCATTAAAAAGCTTTAAACTTCTTCCCAGTCATCTATTGTTGATTATTGCTGCCCTTTCTACATACAGGACCAGAGGGCTGAAAAACTTAAACACATCAGAAAGAACCTCGGAGAAGGAAGGTGACAGAGGTATATTCTTCTGTCCTGCTGGGCAGAACAGCCTTCCAAAGAGGCAATCCTTCCTGGGGAGCGAGGAGGAGTTGAGCTGGCAGTAAAGGAACACTTGAACCTTGGTATCTTCCAACACAAGGATGGGGGAGATTTTTCTAATCCTCACTTCATTGGTTTAAAGACTGTTCCCAGCATGTCACGTGTTGTATTTCAACAGTGGATAGGAGACATGAAGACACCTATTAAATTGGAAGGCTAGAAAGAAAGCCCAGAAGTGGATTTTTTCAGAATGCTTCTGGCAGAAACCTGCAGCTACCCCATAACAAAGTGAGGAGCGTGATGTTTGGGCCTCGCAGAGCCATGGAACTCATATCTGTGGGACATCTCTCCCAAGACAATTTTGCTTGGAAAAAAGTATCAAACAAAGCTCCCAAATCAGGATTGGCTACGAATATTGGCAAGAGATGCTGGGTGTTTGCTATTTCTGTCCACCTGCACCTGACCCTCTGCAGAGACTCTCTGTGGTCCCAATGTGCCGACCCTGTAGAAGAGTTTCTCCTCCGGAGTTACACTGGCTGCAGCACTGTCCAGGGATGATGCTCTGGCCCCATCAGAGCCATGAGCTTCCCCAGGGACCAGCGTTCCGCAAAGGGAGCAAAACCAGCTCTCCCAGACGGCCTCCTTGGTGTGGGGGCTACACCGGTCTCCGGCGAGGTCCTCCTACCACAGTATTTTTAATCTTACATGGTACTAATTTGGATGTTGATTTTCCACTGTGCAGTTCAAACATATTTCCACTTTAATTGGTAAAACTCAGTCCCCAGACCCCAAAGAGAGGTGCAGCATTTTCAACCAAGCTCATCATTTTGAGGCTGCAATTGCTTGTTAAACCAAAAAGATGTGGAACTGAGAGCAATATGTTAAAGTTAATAACATGAATATTAATTCCCTGAAGAGTTACAGAATGTATCTGTTCTACCAGCTAAGCAGAGGTAATGCTCCTCCAGCCCCGTAAGAGAAAAGCAGGCACTGAAGTAATAGTTTGCATTTCTTACAGACTCCTTTTACAACGTGAGCAGAAACACTACTTTTCCGGGGAAGAAAAGAGCAGCTATTGCACTTGCCATGAAAGGCTTTCTGCAGCAGAGCAGCAGAAGTTTGAGACCTCCCAGGTGTGGCTGGGCAGACCAGGGGAGGACCACAGACCCCTGACTGAAGAGCAGAGCTGAGAGACAGCCCACGTGCTGACGTTTGGATATTTCCAACATCAGAGTTGTCAGAAATCAGACCACTACTGGCAAACCCTCAGGCCTCAGTGCCCAGGTATGGTTGTGTGTGCCACCAGGTCATTTGCTCTCTTTGCACAGCAAATCCTGGACTCCTTCCCTGCACTAGGACATCCGTTCTCCCAGGAAAGCCACACCATGAACTTTTTCCTGTGATTACAGAGACAGCATTTTGTGAGAATACCAGTTTTTCCCAGTTTTGTTAGGCATGTGCTAAAAATTCTAGCCTCTTCAGAGACTTAAATAAAGGCTTAGTTGCTGGATACAATTGGGTGTAGACACAGAGTAAGCACAGAAGTACTTCTCTGCTGAGGAAGATCTCTGGAAACACCAAGGCCCCCACCCAGGGGATTCAGGCACCTCCAGGCAGAGGTGGCAGCTGAACAGGGGTTTCAGGCAATGATGTCAAGGAAAAGGTATCTGAAGTCCTCCCAAACCACCCCTGAAGGGCATGTCTTCCTATGTGGGGCCCCGGTTTAAAAACAAAACCAAATTTATCTTCTCCCATGGGGAGAACAACAACCTCAGCTGGCTCTGGAGCAGCTGAAGATTTCCCCCCATTGCCCAGATCATGCTCGGATCCAGCAGCCCTCTCTACCGGGTCTGCTTGATCCCACCTTGACCAGCCCTCAGCCGGGACATCTTGCTGTAGGCATTTTTCCTCACTATTGTATTCCTCCTTGCAGCTTAGCAGTCAGAAGCAATGCTGGAGAGGAGGGCAGAAGTTCAAAGCCTGTCACAAAAGGGACCCCTTACAAAAAGGCCAATAGACCTTGCAGCGAAGAGACAGTTTGTGACTGCTGTGGCCACGGTGTCTTACAAAAACAGAGAGTAAAACCACAGCTAAAAAAATAAGCAGAGGAGCCATTAAGCATATGCTGGGTACAAGCTCATAAACACATAAACAACAACAATTGCTAGTTAACCATAGGCGAGAACTTTCTGCAAGCTGCGGGTACTAGGCACAAATTGACAATAATCAGGTTTAATGGGTTTGGTTTACAGTCTCACTGGTTTACATGTTTTATTCTTCTCTGCAATATTAGCCAGTAAAATAAAGTCTCTGTACTTGCAAATCTGTTGGGGTGGGAGAATCCCAGATGCTGGAAGAGTCGTGGTCAATGGAGATCCCCAGAGACTGGGATTTTTTATTCTGTTGTAATGCTGAAGCCTCAGGCAGAGTGCAAACAGTGCAGTAACAAGGATGAAATTTGGATCCAAACCAGAAGTGATAACTAACGGAAGTGCTTAAGTCTAAGGGAATAATCTCAAACTTTTATTTCCATTCAGATGGAAAGCACTTTGCACTAAAAAATGCAAGAGGTACCATAAGAGGGATATTTAAAACACAGCAACTCTATTTTCTACATAGAAGTTGAAGCTCTGCTTCCACTAGAGTAGAAACAGAAACAAATGAAGCTCCTTTGGAGAGAAAACACAGCAACCTTTCAGCTCAGCCTCTGAAAGAGGCCGCTCAGACCCAGCAACCTCTAGCTGAGATCTCCGGAGCAGCTGCGTGCACTTGCAGCTTTCCTCCAGGATCTCACCGAAGCAGGCAGTGCTGCTCTACCCCCTCGCAAGGAGGAAAGAAATCCCGGTTCCGCTACCCGTGTGGGCAGCGAGGCCGCTTTCCGAGGCGGTTATGGGTATCCCCGCAGAGGCACGCGGGCGTGCGCAGCTCTGAGCCTCCACTGCGCATCAGAGCCACCGCGCTGCCCGTGGCACGGGGAGCTGGGAGCTCGCTGCGATCAAAGCTTGGAGAACGCGCCGTGAGGACAGGAGTCATCGCCACAGAGAATTTTTCTAGTAAGACATTTCTACAGCACAACAAGTTTAGTTTGCATTTCACAGACGAGGATGAGAGACTGTCTGACCCAGAGAGACTTTAGTCAACATAGGGCAGAACATACAAGCAAAACAAAATACAGTTAGAAGCACAGCAGAGAGAGGGACTCAGAAGAAAAGAGGGAGAACCAGGTATTCAGCAGAATCTGGCATAATAAGAGCTTTCAAATTATTTTCTTAGTATCTCTTGCACAGTTTTGCTGACTGAGTGCATGTCAATACCTTCAATTCTCTGGTGAGGAAGCAGAAAACAACATGACTTACCTGTCTGTATGAACTGAGGCTGGGTTTCAGGTAGGTCCTTGCTCCAGGCCCACCACAATACCCCTAAACTGTGGGCAGCACCCAGAGCAGCCCCTCTCCCACAGCAGGAAAACCTTTCCCCAGCTTCCCCTCCAACTGAGTTGCCCTTTGCTTTTTGATTGGCCCCAAGAACCTCACACAGCAGTGTGTGGGGAATTAATTACATCCTCCTTAAAGACTCCTGATTAACATTTCCATCACATGCTAACGAGACACTTCCTGGCTTCAATCTGCTTTCCTTCATTATAGCTTTCTGGAGACAAACTTTACACGTTTATGAGAAACATTAAATACACAGTCGTCTAACTACAATTTATAGCCATCCTGGCTCTGGGAGGTTACATAAAGACTCAGTATATTATAGTATGAAATCTGGAATGGGCTCCTTAGAGCTAGGTCTCCATTCACAGCTGTTTCTTAGGTCACTTTGGAGGTTGCCATCACTGCAAAAACCAGCAACCAAGCCCAGAAATGTAGATTGATGCAGCCTACCTGTGCCTGCAGAAAATGGAGGGGAAGCTCCACCTCAAAAAATAGCAGTAAATCGATACCTCCAGGACTTCCAGCAAAAGCACAGAGTGATCTGACCACTAACCGTACCTCCAACAGAGAGAGATATTATTGGGAAAAAAGGTAGCACTGGCATTTTGGGTAATTTGCTGAAAAATTAAAGAGAGAAACAACAAGCAAAAATGGCTGAGCAATACCATGTAAAGATGGGAATGAAGGCAGGCACGTGGAATATTTCTTGCATTTAGTGCAAGAGAAATGTTCCAGGGTTTCAATAAGGTGACTTGACTCCTATCAAGGGTTTTGCAGTTATACTGACTGTAATGCTGATTACCCCTCGCATTTAGCACACACATTCAGCATCCAGAGTTTCACTCCAATACATAATACAATAAATACACAAGAAGCTTATTGTAATAAATACAACACAACTGCAAATGAAATAGTAATTAGAGGCATAATTCAGACAGATTTTAGTTAATACCTATTTACTAGGAGGTGCTAATCTCCCAAATAAATGTCCTAAGTATACAAAATATGCCTCCACGCTCCCAACTTGACTCTGTCAAAAGCTGTTCACCTGTTAATTGAAATTTTAAAAATTGCCCCATTTTTTGGAGGATGTTGGCAACAGCTATACCAGCTTTTGGAAATGGAATGTTGCTGAGGTGAACAGTTTAGCACCTCAATTGTGAAAGCTTGTGTGTGCAAAGCAATCCATCCAGCTTGCTCTCCTCCAGCCAGGTTGGGGTCCATCACACCGCTACTTCCACTAACGGGAGCTGATATGGTTAAAAACTGCTGGCAATCCTGCTTCCTCCCTCCTTGGCCAATTCCCAGCGTGCACCCTCTCCCAGCCAGCACATTCGTTCCCTGCAAGGCCGTAGTTTAGCCATTGATGGTGCAAGGTGCAGGTGGACCTGCAGGCTGGAGGGGAGTGGGGACAGCGTAACACCAGCCCAGCACACCTCTGCCCGCTGGGTGCACGGGCAACTGGAGGAACAGGGGCTCCTCTGCTCATTCCCTGTATTGAGACTCGTGCCAGCATGCTGCACTTCTGCTGGGTCTCTGGGGCAGCTCAGACTTCATGCCTGAGCTTCATAGTTAGCCTAGGAATTATTTACAAATGTAGAGTAACAGGCAGTAGAGGGGAAAATTGTTTATTCATACTAGAGTGGAGCCCAGAGGTCCCAGTGGAGATCGGGGCTCGCCTCCTCCTGTCACTGAACATGAGCAGAGTGCAAGGCAGTGCCTGCTCTGCCCCACACCAACAGGCCAGGCAAAGGCAAGAGACGAGGACATTCTTTTGCCTCCGTTTGCGTAAGGGGAAGGGAGTCAAGCATTTGAGGCTTGCCTAGATGCACAGACAGCCTGTGGCAGGGAGGGAAGCAGCTCTTCCAAATCCCAGCGCTGTATGCACACCTCCAAATTATCAGCGAAGCAGTGCTGAGCCAACAAAACTGAGCTGCAGCCTTTGCCCAGGACTTGACCCTTGCTCTCCAGAGAAAAGATCAAAAAGAGGAACAACAGTTAACTTCTGCTTCTCCTTTACACGTGGCCGCAGTGGCTCTGAAGCCTCGCCCTAGCTGGGGATGAGCACACTGGGTTCTGATGTGAGCAGAGTAAGGCTGTGCTTGCAGAGGTGCATCCTTCCCAGTGGAGAGAAAAAAAGGAGACCCTACAGGAGCTCACTCTGACCAGGGAACAAGTCAATCAGTCCTATCTCCCACGCTCCATACCTGGAAATCCCCTAAGATACTCAGGGTGGAGGGAGAGCAGGCTGTGCTACAGAGAAAGTCTTCAGAATCATGGACACGTGTGCACCAGCAATTGCCACCGCCACTCAAGCTGGACCCAGAAGTGCCTGTCAGCCCTTATGAAGTAAAAGCACCGATTGCCAGCAGCTGTGACAGCCCAGGGATTGATCTGGCCCTACAGAGACAGCAAGGGGGAAAGTGGAGAGCATTAGCCTACACGGACCATAATTCTGCAGCCCCAGGCTGCGCATTCATTGCTTTTTTCCCTCCATCACTGGGGTCATGTGCAGTAAGGAATTTTATCCCTCGGGGCTACCAGCCTTTTAATCCAAGCAGTTCATTTTCTCCTTGGAATTCATCTTCTGGACCAGGACGCACCCACTGCGAGCCTGCATTTGTGATAAAGACCATGAGACATAAATATTTTACGCTGGTAATGAGATATTTAGCATTGATATACAGCTCAAAGCCCAGTGCAATTCCAGCTTTGTTAATTATAATGAACTATTGTAGGACTCGACTTCATCTGCTCCTTGTAAATCTTGCAATGCTGGTGTGATATGCTGGTGGCTTCTTTCCAGGGTGAGGCTGGAGCTCAGCCTGGTGAATGTTTAATCAGATGTTCAGGCTCACTATAAGAGCAGTTTAATGGTGTGAATGGTGCGTGGGTTGTGCTATGCCGCTGCCTGGCTCCCTTCTGGAGATGAAGATACAGTCCTGTGCGTAAGTACTGAGTACAAGCCTGCTGCAAACCCACCACTTTTCTCCTTAGAAGTTTCAAGCAGGGACCAAAGCTGCTAACCATGAGGACTGCCTTCTACCGCCTGGGCTGCTGTGACTGCTAAGAGAGAAAGCCAGCTTTGCTCATGTAACTTGACCCCTGGAAGAGGATATCAACCTCAGCCATCATTTTTTGAAGTCCTGTGGACACCTCCTGTCAGCTCCCTGCTCTTCATGTGGCAATGAATTATTAAGAGTCTTGTCACGCCTCCCGAAGCCTGTGATGGACAGCAATCCCGTCCCCATCCCCTAGTCCTTCATCTGACACCTCCCATCCCAATTTTGGCAGGCTTAAAGCTCATGTTCATTCATAGTGTGTAAATAGATAGTGCAGATACACCATGTATTGGGGCAAAAAAAATCTACATTCAAAGCAAAGCTCACTGAAGTCCCCCTGGATTTAGGCTGATCCTCCCTTGCTGAGAAGGGATTGTCTTTCCACATTTTCCTGTTGTTGCTTGCTGAGGAGGAAAGGTCTGGTAAGACACAATGCTTGTTACACTGGATAACATCCCTGAAGGAGAGATAGCTGTTGTAACCCCCTCTCCTTCCTTCTCTAAATGCCTGGGAATATCCACCAGTTCCTTTGCTTCTCCTTGTGTCTTTTGGGGAAAACATCTGTGTCAGTCCAGTCTGATGCAATTGCTGTGGGCCATCACCTGGGAAGAACTGCTGTACTCTCCAAGGCAAAAATGCTGCAGAACTTTTTATCCTGAGACATACTGAGCCTTTAGAATTATGTTCATGTGCCCAGAATCACACAGGCTCAGGCCCTTTTTGCCCTGAATCATGTGTGGGACATTTGAGGAGCGGAGGAGAACGCACTTCTGAAATAATTTGACACTGAAAAGTCACATACCTCTGTCCAAATGGGCTAGCCAGCATGATCAGGCTCTGAATAATTCCTGCCTCTGCTGAAGAACCTGGAAATGGAAGACACCAATGGCAGGAACAGCATCAAGTTAAAAATGTGATGGAGTGTGAAGCTGGCGTTGGGAACTGCCATGCAGGAATGCCACAGTTCCACCTTTGTTTGGAATTAGTGGATACTTGAAAAAGCAGCTTAACATTTTGTCAGATGCTAAGCATAAATCTGGATAATAATTCACGCTACACTGGGCTCTTTATAACAGTAGTTTGCTAAAACAAATTGAATTCAAACCTATATTCATTTACTAACTTAATGCATGGCATACCTGTGAATAATTTTTCATAGTCTAAAAAAAATTCTAGGCACAGTCTTAGCTGGAAAAGGGCCAGCAAATCTAAGATTAATGTACATTAAGGCATAACTGGTACTCTAAGTGCATTTGTTATATGCAACAATAACTGCTTTAAGCCTTTTTTTTTGAGAAAGAGATTACTGTGTAATAGCTAAAAGAAGTGTAGATCTGAAAGTCCTGGGGTAGAATGGTAAATCAAAGCTTCTTATATTTCAAACTGAGGTTGTGTAAATTTGGGAGGAGGAAAAGACCCAAGCAATTTGGCACTTAGAAGATGCAATGTTATTAATGGAACAACTTAAAGAAAAACTTTGCCTTTTTCTTTTTTAAATGGTTACTGGGGGTGGAGACAATGAAACTTCTTTGCTTTTGAAGATGTGTTGAAACATCTCCACTTTCTCACCATTTATGTCTCACTTGAAAGCATACAACTTCAAAAAAAAAAAAGAAAAAAGTAAAAAAGAAATTATTCTACTTTTACGCATTGCCTTCTAAAACTGAAGTGATTCCAATATTTTTTTTCTGTTGAGGGGTAAAAGGGAAAAACTTGCAAAATTCTGTAAAAGCGTGGGCCCACTTCTACACCACTTCTTCACAAAAACGATCATTGCAGTCCTACAAAACCAAACGCAGGCAGGGTTTGACAGCCACCCATTTGCTTAGCAAGCAAAAGCCTGACCCTCCATGTGACATGCTACGCAGACAGGACCACTTGGACCAGCAGTGTAATTTAGCAGGGCCACCCAGAGCATGAAGGATGGAAGACACCCAGCTGTATCTTGTGTTTTATGTTACTACCTCCTACGAAGATTTGTGTTTCAGAAAGCAAGAACACTCATTGCACACCATCCAAAGGCTGCCTTGCATTTCACCTCTGTGTCATCCCCTCCAATGCACATTAATATTAATTTACTTTTCCTCCTCCATCCCAACAATTATTTACTTTGCAAAGGATTTACTGTGACACTTCAGCTGAAGGCAACGTATATAAGTCCCACTCCTGCTGTACAAGAATTAATTTTTAGAAATCTTAATTTATTACCAATTAATTTCTTCTAAATTATAGGAGAGGCAACCTGCTGTAGATAACTGTTCCTTTCTAATGCTTTCCTAGAAAATCTTTCATTAATGAGCCCATTAATTTAATGGTGGCAGGGGCAAATCATCCAGAGAGAACCCTTCAGTTGCAATCTGTATGTGCCGCCTCATATTCTGGAGAACATGGTAGAAAAAAAGCTGGGTTTCTTTGCAATAAATGCTGGTATAAAATATGCCTGTATATGTATGTATGCAAATAGCTTGATCTAGCATCATTAAACTTCTTAAGAAAATATGAAGTTTTGAAGCCATTTCCCACTTTAGATCTCAGGCAATGACTGGAGCATCTGCATTAAATGTTTAATGTTCAGCGGAAGTGCAAATCACCATTTAATTAACTTCTTCCATAAAATATGATAGTTTAGTGATGTGAACACAGATGAATTATCATTATTCGGGAGGATGCTGAATGCATTGGTGAATACCAGACTTCACAAAGTTGACAACAGTGGATCAGGGGGTTCTTGTTATCTAAAACACAGTGGGTTTTTTAAGGGACCGTTTATTATTCATTAAACTGCATTTTTCCACAGCAGCCACTGTTATCAGACCCAGGCATGTGAATGCACAATTAAAGGCAAATAACTACTGCCAACAGCTGGCAAAAAATAACTTCCTTGAGCAACTATTCATTAGCTTCTAAACTGGAGCCTCTGCGAAGCCACTGCTTGCTGCTAAAAATGAGTGTCACTGTAATTGTCTCATGAGGGGAAGTCACTGTTCGTAGAGATCATTTGATACATGTCACTGCAGTACGAAGTGGGACAAGCCATCCTCGACTTCCCTCTGAAAGGCACTGTTGCAGTCCCTCCAAGAGGGACCAGATGGAAAAGGAGCACTAGATGCCACTATAGAGAAAGCTATATTCCCTCTTGGTGCCTGCAAAAAATTGGGTTGCTGCATCAGACAGAGCATATGCTGCAAACTTCGGTTCTCTGTGTAGAATCCATGGGACAAACTCTTGGGCTGGTGGTGAGCCCAGATGTACCAACGGAAACCAGGAGCTTTGGCGCTGGATGCTCTGGTGCTGCCTGCATTAGCAGTCTCCTATGACAACTGAGATGTTCCAGCCTGTGCACACGCTTCCCAGAGGGTCAGAGATGCACCCTGCCCTCTCAGGCACTGCGAAGTCCACATTGCCTTGCCTTGCTAAAAGTGCCCCTCTTCCTCCATGATCTCTAAAGCTAAAGGGTGTTCAACAGTCTCACTGATTTCTTTCTCAGATTCCAATTTTGTGGACTTCTGCTCATCCCCAAAACCATCTGGAAAGGATTAGCCACTTCGAATGGATTAATTTTATCTGATTATTGCCATCTACCACTATGCCACTCATCTATGCTCCTCTATAGTCTGTGGAGATGAGGACAAGTCCATTGAGCACTGTCATCTTAGATGTATCTCATAGCGAGTCACCCCCTTGAAATACCTTTCCCTTTCCCTCTCTCTGATGATTATAGATGGAGACTAGCTGCTCATTTTATGTGGAACAGTTTGGGGTTTTTTTGGTTTTTTTAAATCCTGCTGCTGTACTACACACTGCCAAAAAGCCAGGACAGACAGGGCTACATCTTGTCTCCGGGGAGCGGAGACCTTTGCCACAGCAGGTCGGTTTACAAGGCAGCATGCACGTGAGCTAGTGCAGAGAGTGCCACCGTGGAATAATGCTCAAAACAGGGAAAAAAACCCTATGTGAAGATGACCTAAGGCACTTCTGATTGTTTGAGAAATGAAGAATAATGAAGCCAAATGTTTCAAAGTTTGAGTTTTCCCATTTTATTTTCACTCTTCCACTAACAATGATCCTGCACTTTATCGCTCAGGTTCTGATTTAACAGTGCTTCTGCTTGCCAAAATCTTGTTTTCCCTTTTGATAGATGTTTCCTTGAAACAACCCTTCTCAATATAAAAACACATTCCATTTGAGCAGTCACTAAAACTGTCCTAATGTCTGCACTCTTCACTTGAAGAAAAATCCCAGCTCCAGCGAGGTGATTCTCTGCTTACATAGAGGTAAATACATCAGTGTCAAAAACAGCTTAATTTAATGTCACTTCAGCAGTCATTTAACTCTGTTTGGCTGTCAGAAACCATCTCTTTTTGCCTTGAATACTTGCCGTTAACTTCCCATCGATAACTTCTTAATCTGTAACAATCTTGCCCTTTTCCCCCCTGCTCCTTTCATCACCCCTCCCCGGTCCCTTCTCCGGCTCTTGGTGATGCCCACCATCGTGGGGTCACAACTGACAGGGGCTACAGCTGGAGAATTGGCACTGATCTTTCAAAATTATTTTTTATCATGTGTGCTGCTGACATGGTCACACGTGCACACGTAAATAACCACTGCTTCTTACTGGACGATATGTCACCGAGTTGCCCTTTGCCATCTTTAGCTGGGTTGTTTATGTCCAAAGTTAGAGATGGCTTCTATTGCAAAAAGGCAGGCAATTGGCATACATGTGGGTACAAAATGTTGTTTTTTTCAGTTTGGGAACAGGGACGGATGGAAACAGAGTTCTACATCCAGAAAATAAAGTGTAACAACAAATGTATGTTTCAGTGCTTAGACATGAGCGTCCAAGAGAATCTGGGATGCAGCTTCTAGAGGCACACAAGGCACAACGATAGTTAGGTACCTGCAGAAGGGATTTACAAGACCCAGCATGCTAAACTAGCTTCCTACCGACAAGCCTGGCCAGGTGGAAAAACCAGAATTCAACTGAGCACAAGTCAGGGATATCATGACACAGCAAGTCCGCCCTGATCATGACCATGAGAACGAAGGATGTGAATTTACTACAAATACAGAGCAGGACAGCGTGTTTTACAGCAGTCACCAGCTTCAGAGAAGCTCTGCAGATGCCACAAATGTGATCGCCTGAAAAGAGCAGGAGAGTGTTTTTGCAAGTGGCAGTTTATCAATCAATCATCGCTTTCATCAACAGCTTTTCATTCCTTGTTCCCATCAATAGGGACATCTCTGAAGGTTCGTTCTGATCAGGACAGACTAATTGGTACTAGAAAGTTCAGTGTTTGAAGATTGTATGATTAGGGAAATGTACAAATTCAATTTCTTTCAACCAGATTCAATTCTAATCTAATCAGAGAGATAGAAAACTCCAGTGTAATAATGACAAAGAAAATGACTTTGTTTCAGGCCATTTAAATGTCCCTTACTGCAAACACTCCAACAGAAGAGGCTGTGTTTAGAGTCAGAGACAGGGTATTTGCTTTGAATTCAACAGCAAATGGGCCATCTTCTGTGTCTAAATTAATGTTCTCTCTTTTTGAGAGAGAAAGAGAGAGACCATCTAAGTCAAATGAGCATTTGTGACATTTAATAAAGCAATTATATCTAAAGGCTAGGGGCTTGAGATAGAATAGACTGGCTAATGTTGTCTCGGAAAAGTCTCTCGATAAAGGAATGGTGCTTCTCTGCAGGCTTCTGATGACCTTGAACAGATTACAATTGGTAGTGGAGAGCATCTTCCATCAGCAGTATTTAAGCCAAAACCAGATCAGAACAAAAGCAGGTTATTATGAGTTCCTAGGCAGATATTTGAAAAGAACCTGAAGGACTGAGGAGCCTTGTGCCCTCCCAGGATCTGAAGTGCTTGACAGCACGGCCAACCAGCAGTCCCAGAGTGACCGCACCACCTCTTGGCTTGCTGTTGGCTAGCCTGCTTGGTACTGACCACATCATAGGTGGCTTTTATACCTTGAACTAAGACCCAAGCTGTGCTGCTAGACTGCTGCAGACAACTGAGCTACCTAGTTTAAAGTGAGCTTAGATCTATCTGTGTAAGCTTCACTGGCTTCTTTGACCTTCTTGATAACTCAGTCCTAACTCTGAGCAGTTGAAAAAGTTTGAAGATGGACATTCAAAGCATAATCAGCTTTTTTAAAATGTTACTGTTGGTATTACAGTAATGTCTGGAGTTTCTGAGCAGGCATCGGGGATCTTGGAGCCACACAAACATAAGGAGGATATATCTGGAGGAAAAATTTCACAAAAGCAACCTATTTGGTCTAGCTACTCTGCTGGAAAGAAATCCCCGCCACGTGCCGTGTCAGCAGAACCGCATCCACGTTGAGAGCTGTTGGAGTGTCTCGCCAGGTACTCTTGCTTGACTCAACAACAATAAAAATCAGAGGGGCCAAATTACAAAATCATGTTTGAGAAACTCAACATTTGAGTAACTCAGAGTTGGCTGATGAATCAGTGGCACAGCTGGAAATAAACTCTCGGAGTCATGGCTGTACAACCACTCTTTCCTTGATGTGACACTGCTTACTCTCAGAGCTGTAAAATTCCTTTTGCTGGCCTTGGAAACAGCAGCTCATTTACTGCACATTCAGCCCAAATGGGCCGGCACTGCTTCAGAGCAGTCTCATCACAATACAACTTCGTGTCGACTGGAAATACTTCCACGCTCATAACAATATGCATTGTCTTGAGCTGCTGCGCAGCCGGGGTCAGCAGAGCATTTCTTTTTCTTTAGATATTTTTAAAGTGAATTTTCTGCCTGTGAGAGGTTCTTGATTGACAGATCTGGAGACTGAAGTTCTCAATTTAGCAAGAAAACAGGGTTACAATATGAGCTTTAGTTCTGTTCTAGCATTTTGTTGGGCCTCAAATTTGGGCTGAATGGAGCAACACTAAGCAGGAGAAAGATTTTCCTTTACTTCCTGGCCTATCCATGTGCCAGAGGTTGGCTAATAGGAAGCTTGCTGTTTTTATGGGTGACACTGCGGTTTGATTTCAGCCTAGTTGTTATATCAGCTGAGCCTTTAGTGACAAGGATCTCTTATTCTACTTTATTTTTCCAGCTAACAAAAAGCCTGGCCAACAATAGTGACCCAGCTGTGAGAAGTTCAGTGCTTTTTCTCTGCTCCTACAGAGCAAAACCCATTTACTGCTTCACTTGGACTAGCCTTGCTCGCGGCAGCTTGCTCACCAAGCACCAAGGCTGGAGAACTTCAACAGGGAAGGCCATCTTGCTTAGATAACTGCAAGGATGAAAGGATAAAGCCATCATGCCTATATGATGACAGTCAAATAGAAATGGTTAGATGGCTCATGCAATGAGAACTTGTTCCATGTATGAAAATGCTCCTTTCGGCAAGTAGCAGCTAGACTCTAAAATTGACAAAAGAGGACAAGAATTTAGACTGATGTCAGAGATCTCAGAGAAACCGCCCCAGATTTATCCTATTGTGCTACAGAGTCCATGCAGGCATGTGTGATTATAAGCAACAATAACTGGTAGACCAACATCCGGCAGCCAGTCCCCCCACTCAAGGTGCTGTGCAAACACATGGAGATGTTGTCCTGGTCATTAGCAACCTCCATTTTAACTCAAAACCTTGGCAAAAAAAAAGGCTTTCCCTGGATGATCCAGTTACTTGTTTGATGACCCATGGTTTAATCCTGCAGATCCTCACCAGCCTGTCTTACTCTGCAAATCCCTCCAGCCTGTGGGCATCATGCTTACTATCAGAGACCCTTTGGCACCTTGGCAGGTCCTGAATCCTTCCTAAATTCATCCAGCAAGGAGTCTCCAGCTGTGTGAGATTTTAGACGCTTCAGTTTGCGATAAAGGAGTGAATGCTGTTTCCATTGAATTGAATGGAAATTTTCTTAAGAAATATCCTGATTCAGTACCATGAAAAAGCACCTTGCAATCAGAGAGCAATTTAAATCAATAAATATTACCATCATTTAATGACACTAAAAGATCCTTTCAGAAGAGAAGGTGAACCAAAACTAGCAGTCCTTTAAATTTAATGACCTACGAATGAATCCAGATAATCTGTGCATTTGACAGAATCTTCTATGTTTTATTCCATTCAATTATTTGTTAATAAACATTGGCCCCACTATTGTAATTTAATACTCCCAAATTATAGATGAAGGTAGGGGCTACCTGTCTTTTATGTCATTAAATTACTGGGTTTTGGTTATGGAGGATTTTATTACCCCAATAATACGATTTTCAGGAGAGGTTTTCGTAAGCTTCATTTGCATGTTGATTTTTTACAGTAATTATCAGTAAAAGGTCAAATATTTGCTTTATCTATATAATTCAATTTTAGAAATGCCTTTGGGATTCAAATTAACTCCCTTGTAATATCTTCATTGAAAAAGAAGATTAATTATGCTTACAAGAAACCTAATTTGGCTTATCAGACCTTTAATGTTACAGGGATCGTTAATGCATTTAAATTTAGGATTAGCAGAGTGATCTGGTTCCATTATTTTGGTGACTTTAATATTTGTCATTATTTTTATGCATACAGTTTCTTTTCCCTAAAGTGAAATTATAATGTCTATTATAAAGGAAATAAACATTATATATTGACCTTAGTAATTATGCTTCTGGTTTTTAAGAGTGCATAAAAAGATGTATTTGTGACTCACATATAAATTCAACATTCATACGTTAAGTGGACTCTGGGTGGTAACACCGCAAAATTCATCATTGGAGGAGAAGCTGGGAGCGTTGGCAGGGCCAGGGAGCCGGATTCGCAGCAGTATCGCAGTAGGGACCCCCAGAAGGAAGAATGGAGCCTCAGCCCCACTGCACCCATCCTTCACCTCCCTCTCCTCCACCTGCATCCCTCACGCAGGCTACCGGTACCGGTGCTTCAGGGAACAGCGCTGGTGCTCGTTGCTGCAGGTATCTGGAGGATGCTCGTCCCTGGTGCTTTTGCTCTTGCAGGGATTTTTCAGTTGCACTGACTTTGTTGGGAGCAGAACTGGAGAACCAGCGAATGCTTTTGAGAATACTGTCTGCAGGCCTGGGTTCATCACAACTGCTTAAAATTACCCCAAGCCCATCTCATTCCCTCCACTGGTTTTCCTCCCCTCCAGAAATATGGTGTGCACAGCCCACAAATATGACTGTGGGTGGCTGCAGGGGTTAGCTTAGCTGGCTGCATGGGGAAGAATTGGGAGCGCGCCAAAGCTGCTATTGGTGTATAAACGTCTAACTATATTAATAAACACATATCAGTGCTCTTCTACCTGTCTTCTCTCTGTCTGTCTTCTACTGTGCTTGTTGGTATGGGATACAATTATTCATGCCATGCTGATTGCCGGGATTTTGGGTTATTTATGCCAGGCTAATTGCTGTGGTATCACAGTGCTCATGCTAAGCTAATCACCATGGTATTGGATTATTTATACTGAGCTCTCTGCTGTGGTATTGGGTTATTTATGTTGAGCTCATTGCTAGAGTATAGTGTTATTCATGCCATGCTCGTAGCTGTGGCATTGGGTTATTTATCTTGTGCTTATCCCTGTGATATCTGATTATACTGATTAAACTAGTCGCTCCTTCTGGTTGGCTATTCTGTTTTCTGGTCTACTATCAGAGAGGAAAATCGTCCCTTCTCTGCTCTTCAGATCAGGTTCATGTTAATGTGTTCTTTTGGATGACTCTCTGTGAAACCTCCTGGCAGTGTAACTCCACCAGAGAACTTAGTTGTAGAGTCTCGAAGTGGTTGCACAAGCAGCGAAGACATGTTAGGGCTATCAAGCCTGTCCTCTCTCGCACCAGCTCCATCTCTGAATTGGCATTTCTATAGCAACGTGATGGAGGTTATGAGCTGTGTCTTACTGGAATCTGGACAAAGATCTCTGATCATTTTCTTGAGTTCTGTATCAGATTTGCCTTCACTCTGTGGTTCTTTGGCATCAGGACTCCTGCATTCTCTTCTTAGAAATTTCTGAATATACTGTGTAAGGTCATCTGTTCTTGCAATTCATTTGCTGCCAGCTCCAAATCCATCCGTCTTGATCTGCAGTTGTTGGACTTGTTTGGTAGAGTCCAATGAGTAAACCAGCCACGCCTGGACCTTGCTGGTTAGCCCTTCAGCTGCTGGTATGGTGCATAACACAGAACCAGACTTTTCGCCCTTGTAGGACTTGAACCCAATGGTTGCTTAGAATTAGGGTAATTTTAGCTTATAAAGTAGCAGGACATCCACGTGCAACCGAGGTACGGGATGAATTAACCCCTTCAGTACTTGAAAAGAGAATATGACCAGGACCTTTCACCCCTTCATTTACCAGGTGTCTTACATCCCATACTGCCTACCTATATTGCATACTAGAGATCACAGAATCCCAGAATGTTAGGGTTTGGAAGGGACCTCTGTGGGATATTTAAATCTGAGTAAGTCCAGTGGTAACATGCACACTGTCACAGGAATTTGGAGTGCCTGAGTGTCCAGTGCACCTGGGGGAGACGCTCATACCCTTTCAGGGCCAGATCTACTATATTCTCAGCCTTCAGACACTCTACTCCTTGAGTAATGACTGTTTTACAGGCCCGCTCTGTGAGTGATGATCCTTTGGTGGCCTCTCTGAGAGTGACCAAATTGTCACACGCTGGTGCAAGTAGGGGCATTTGACATGGTAATTTTTGTCCCCCAGCTCTGCAAACGCAGCAGTAAGAGGGAACACGCTGTCGTTTGCAGTTCCAGGAACAGGGGATGCTCTTGTGGCAAAAGGACTTACATTTGCTTACAGGACTGCAGCTGCAGTACAGCTCGTGCTGAGCAGCACATATCTGTGCCTGACTGATGCATTTAGATACCTACACAGATAACAGCAGCCCAAATCACCTCATCTAACCTCGGCCACTGAAAGCCACCAAAACTGTCCTGCATACCCATGCATGGTGGAAGATGCTGCTCTCTGCATTGCTGTTCTCTCCTTGGCTTTGAGCAGCCTCACTGATTAGATGCAGCTGGGTGCCTAACTTAGGAAAAGATGAATTTAATCCCTAATCGATGTGTCCAAGGTCAGACAGAAGGATTCCAACGCTGCTACGCTCAGTCTTCCCCCAGCCCCCTACCTTCCTGCCCATTGCTCCAGCTTGAGCTGTGACTGCTGCTTGTCTCTGCCAGTTACACACAAATAAAAATGATCAGCTCTGTGGCACCTGCTTTTCTTTAAGTTGTTTCCAGGATTTTTTTGTGCACCACTAACTCAGTACTATCTGTCTTTCGATACTGCAAACTTTAAAGGTGCTTAATACATCACACACACACAAAAAATCATTGCAAGAAATAAACGCTGGTGTTAGCTTAGGAGAAAATCTTTTAAAGTGTTTTTGTTTTGCTAACAGAATGCTGCTATGTATTATTCATTACAGGCTCTGAGATTTAATTATTATTAGTGCTACTGATGATTGCTAGAAAAATAAACTGTAGCAGAAGGTGTCCGTCATTGTGTGAAGGGCATATATATATTGTATAACTCCGTATACCTATTTGCATTATGCAACTCCTGAACGGCTTCTTGCAGTGGATCTGGGCGAGCGCAGAAGCGAAGGGACACATCTGCCCTACCTGAGCTGCCCTCTGTGCCCGGTACCCACGTGCCTTCCTGGGCTTTGGGTTTCAAAACACAGAGCTGAGGATGAGTTAATTAAGTCCATCTCTAGCTTTTTGCCTACACTCGGTCTGTACCTGGGGTTCCTCTTGTGGGACTGCTCGTCTGTTTCCAGCCCTTCCCACCCCACGCGATCTCATCTGCGGTGCTGAGGCACTTGCAACAGAGGGAGGATGAAGTTGTTCTGTCAGGAACAACCCCTGCTATCTGCCTGGTGACTTGAGGCGAACATAGGAAAGCTACTGGAGTGAGTTTAAGAGCAAATCTTGATTCAGCAACAAGCAATGCCTTTTAGCGTGCGCTAAACAAGACACACAACCTCACAGGCAGAGCATTCAAAGGCTCTGCCATTTCACGCTCTCTCCCAGCCTCAATCATTGGGATTCACAGATGACTGGTGTTTTCCTCACTCCAGTGTAATACAATCCAGTGTAACTCAGTTCAGCCCTGCACAGTACATCATTCGTTATCACACCAGCTGCACAAACAGCGTCTTGCAGCGTTTCCTGGGATTAAATAGCACAAGGTCGTAGATGCTTTTGCCAGGAGCTGTGGTGGCAAGGGAGTGAGCAGCACACCTTTCATCCTTCCCTGCTGTGTTGCAATTCTGCATCCACCCTTCCCATTTACCCCAAGCCCTCCATGATGCTTGAAGCCTCTCTGCTGACACCTAATTTACCCACTGACTTGAAAGTCTCATTAATTGCCTGCTACATCTTGCATGGCCTCTCTCAGAGGTGCTGGAACAAAGTGTGATCTCTGTGCAAGGGTTTTAACAAAACACCACAGATATGCTACCTCTCCATTTAGTAACTGGCATTCCTGGCTCCACTTTTGGGGCTCTCCTTAGAGTCCAGAGAGAGGAAGAGAATGTGAGTTCTTTAGACTTAAACTCAATCTCTGCCCCTTCTGTTTTACGTGACCTTGTTAAATCATGAGATCCTTTGAAGGTTTAATTTCTCCCTCTGATCCATGGGAGGAGAGGGAGGCTCTTCTGTCAGGCTGAACATACTGGAGCTTCTGAGCTACTTGGACACAGGCAGAGTGGGGACTGAAGAAGGACTGGGAGAGTGGGACCACTCTGTCCTTTGAACATCTCCATGCACATGGGGCAGCACTGCGACAGATCAAGTCTCTGAGCTTGGTGTTTCCTACTACATGACACTTCTTGCTCGGCCGTCTTCTGAAGCCTCCTGTACATCTCAAGAGATTTGGTCTGTTGAATGGGCCCATGCCTGTGAGATATGTTGACTCCTTTTTAATCCCCATTCCTTCTCTCTGCTTAGAAACATCCCTTCTAAGGGAAGAAAACCAAGGCTGGAAAAACAGCCAGGAGGCTACAATGAATCAGGAGTCCCCAGTGATGGGCACGTAGATGTTAATGGGTTCAAGCACGTGCAGTCTCTAACCACAGAGGCTGAACAATGTTCAGTGAAATCTAGAGGCCTACAAGGCTCCAAAGAGGGAAAGCTTATTCTAGTAACTTGGTTTTCCACTCCAGCTCCTGTTGTGAAGTGAATGTATTAACAGCACAGAAGCACATCCAAAGAGAAAAAGCAGGAGCTAAATCTTTCAGAAAAGACAACAAAAAAAAAAATAGGACAGCAGAACTGAATTGAACCAGGTATCCATCAGTGAGATGGGATATGGAAGAGGTTTGATGTCCTTGATTTGCAAGAGATAACATGAGCATAAGGACACATATTGAAATCTTAGCCAGTTCAATGTATCTTGTGCAAAGTAGACACCAAGTTTGATACTATTTATTTCATGTGATTATAGGGATGAGGTCTTTATATATCCTGTCTCCTATGTTCAACTACAGAGGACATTGAATGTCCTTCTCCTGTGTTGGCCCAAATATTTGGCCCCAGTTTTCCCCTCTCTCTCTTTTATGTAGGTTGCTGTCCTGGCTGCTGTCTTTAGCCTCCCCAGTAGCAGCATAAAATCTTTACTGGATTTTACATTACCCTTATACGCGCAAAACAACTGCTGTCTTCAGCAAAGATTGAATGAAGATCTGAGGATTTAGCCCAGCAGTTTTCTAATCTGCTTCTGGGACCCTTTGCAGTGAAAGGGAGTAGATAAATATGGGACGGTTGGCTGAGTGGAGCACAGGCGGCAGGCGAATGGGTTGCTGCTGGTCATAACTCAGTGCTTCTCTATTGCAGCAAGTAGCCCACTCTGTCCTTGGAGCCACAACACCAAACGTTGTTATTGGGACTTGTGTGTTTAAAGGCTGGAGATAATCTCATAAAATGGACGTGTAAAGTGCTGGACATTTACACTTGGATTGTTGAAAGCATATGGTCAGGGGGCCACGGAGGGTGTTTCTCTGATTCTAACGCAGAAATATGCATTACATCTAAATTGACACTGAAAACTGACCCGAGCCTGGTATTAGAGAAGATTAAATTAACCCCCAGCAATAGCTCCATATTACAAAAATGGTTAGATCTTAATAAATTGAAAATGATAACAGCGGCAAAAGCTGTACATTTTCCCTCATGTTCCTTTATTGCTGTAACACTTCTTTCCAGTTTGTTGCTTCCGTGGGTTTTATTAGCACATTTCAGTGGAGTAGATTTGCTCTGAAGTGATAAAAGCTGACTGTAATCAGAAAGCTTTATGTTATCTGCAGCAAACAATGGTAAATGCCACCTGAGAAGGGCTCCGTTCAATGCCTTCATTACTGTGATTAGTCTAAGACGCTAGAAGATAGCAACAAACTTCAAACTTGCTGATAACAGACTTTGTTAAGAACACAATAAACATTGAGCACCCTGTTCTTCAACCTAGTAAAGAGACAGCTCCGCTCCAAACACACCCATGACGGATCGATACGCCGCAGGCCTGGCAGCGCGCAGGGCGTACCGAGCTCCGCTCACCTGCGGCCGTGGGGAACCCACCTGGAGTCGGCAAAGGCTCCGCACCATGCCGGTGAGCAGCAACGCTCCGATTCAGCAAAGCGCTCGTTTCAATGCAACTTACGCGCGTGCGTAAAATACAGCGTGCGCTCCCACCGGGCACAAGTGATTCGCCTGCTGCAGGGACCTGACGCTGATGCTCTGCGAGAGGGGAATATTGCTCCTGGTGATGGGGACGTTTGAAATGAAGCAAGACGTGCAACTATGCTGTACAAATAAATAAAAACCACTTCTCCTTTTGCAAAACACCTTTTCTTTCTTTTTTTTTTTTTACACAGTGTCTGTGTCAATACAGAAAAGTTTTCTGGCAGCTATTTTCTTTGGCTGAAAACCACAGTTGTTCCCCATGAAAGGGTGGCAGTGCTGGTTTACAGCAAGTGGGGTTGGGCTCTGGAGGAAAATGGCAGCCACCAACAGAAAAACTTTCTGGCTGGGCAACGAGCCCACCAGCGCAGCCGGGTGCTGGGTGCCAGGGGCGGGAGGCTCGGCTGGGGAGCCCTGCCACTGACGGAAAGGCAACACAAGCCAGCCGAGCCATCACTCTTCTTGGCACTGCAACAGCCTTACAGAATTAAAATACTCTAACTTCCAGCAAGAAAAATTAATTTTGTGCCTAATTTCTAAACACAAAATTAATATTTCCATAGAACAGATAAATCTCACTGAAATATGCCTTAGAAAAACAGCAGCCAAAGCTTTTTGGAGAAAAATCAGTTCCAATAGAAATATTCTCCTCAGGCTTACCACCAAGCTGCTCAGAAGTGTTTCCCCTCAGCCCAGGAAAGAGCGTTTGGCTCTCCAGCTGGTGCCGTCTGTGCCGTGGAGTTTGCGGGCTCGCTGCAGGTAGCCGCAGGGACTGTGCCCGCGTGTTCAGAACGGCACATTGCCCGCATGGAAACGCACTTGCTTCACAACTCTGTTGACAAATGCAAAAGACAGAAATCTTCAGCAGATCCGGGAAGAGCAATCCTGCTGCCAAAAGGTTAGTTTTGAAGTGTTTGACATTTTCTGCCAGAGCTGAGCAAATCATTTATCTGATTAATTTAGTTTCCTCTCTGTTCACAAGTTGTCCAGGAGCTGTTGCTGAGATTTGCTCAAATTCATTTGTTATCTGAAGTTCCTGCCCAGCTCTGCAGCTTGTTTATGGGCAGTTTGTTACAAGCGGTCACATAATTTGGAGCTGTTGTTGATTACTCTCGGTTGGGCATTTGTGGCTGGATACTGTTTTAGCTCTCTAACAGGGTGAGCTAATCCTTTGAATTAGATTTCTGATGAGAATGCAAGAGAAATTTGTTTCCTAGAAATAGTCTTTGCTGTTTGCCTATAGGTCACCGCAGCTGTGAACGTTTCTGCTGGTTCCCAGAACTGCTCTGCAGACTGCGGAGGGCTGTCTGGACAGCCCAGTCTGACCGCGTTCCGCAGACCATAGGAATACCGTCCAGCTAGCTCTGCGTCAACACTGGAACTTGAGCAGGAGATTTCTTAAAAAAAAGTCCAACCTTGGGCTTGAAGATCGTGAACTGGTGGAGAACACATTATATTCTGCCACCCAATATGTTAGTGATAACTGGGGCCCTGGAAGTAAACATAGTTTGGATTTTAAAGTACTAAAGCAGATAAAGAAATATTTAAATTAATATTTCACGTGCCTTTTGAGAAGAAAGAAGTATTTCTCTTACTTAGTTTTCTGCCACATTTTCACAACATACACATCCTACTAATTGGCAGGTTAAATTTCCACCCCAAAAATACTGTTTTCCATAACGAACTGAACAGTAATGCCACGTGATAGGCGGAATTACAGCGCTATACTTGCATGCAGTACAACATCAAAGTGGGAATAATGAATCCGGGGTTTGCATAATTGAGATGTTATATACTTAGGCTGGAGGGCTTGTCTCATTGTTCAGCACTCAGCAAATAATTTTATAAAATTACATCCATGTTTTTCTGCTTTGTAAGAATAATTTGAGTAACTTTGTTTATCCTTTCAGTAGCTCTTGGCACGTCTTGCTGATCTATGCATTCCTACGGATGCGGCGCCGGAGCGTTTGGGTGTAGGGGAGTGTGGGCTGAGGTACTTTGTAATAGAGACAGAAAGGAATAGGAATTTCTGCTCTGTGGAAATTTCTGACATTCTGAAATAAATAACTACGGCAAAGCATGATGAACAGTCACACTTGTGAAGTTTTCTGCCAAGATTTTTGTCAGGAGTCTTGGTTCAGTGCCATCAAGACATGTTTTTTCAATAACGTCCAATCGCTTGAGTTTGGTAATGCTAAACCAAAACGAACAAAGTCCAAGTGAAAGCTGCAGACCTTTTAATTAAGATATGATAGATTATATAAACCAGCTACACTCCCGGCATTACAATTAGTGTGCAAGTAAAAGCTAAAAGAGCGGCAACAGATTAAAGACAGAAAGGTTTTCTGTTCTGAGAAGCAAGCAGAAGTCGAGGCTTCGCCTCTGAACGGAGCTCCCTCCCGAGAGCCGCAGCCCCGGCGTGGCGGGGGCTCTACGTGCAGCAGGGGGGGAAGCAGCGCCCTGAACAAAGTCACGCTACGGACCCACCGCGCTTAGCTCTCCCAAAACCCATGCTCAGAACAGAGATTGCCTCTACCTTACACCCCAGCTCTGCCTGGAGGTAGATTTCACCCCAAACGATGCTGTGCATGCATTTCTAGCTTCAATTAGAAATTGTGGATCCCTGGAGCTTCACTAAGAACCATCATTAGAAGGTAAATTAAGTCTTTTTCTTCTTTTTTTTTTGTCTTTTCTTTTTTTAAAAACATCATTTCTTTGCTTCACTAACTGACATTTTTCATGCATTCCCAAGGAAATAATACACCACAGGCATTAAAACTTGGCAGCTTCCGAAGACATCCACAAGTACATCCCTTTCACAGCGTTCAATGGGACTTCACCCAGAGACAGGGCCTTTCGAGTGCAGCTGGGTTTGTATCCAGAGTGAAAGAGAAGGTGTTTCAGACTGCGCTAGATATATGAGGAGGATTTCTGTGAGAAGTCACAGCTGGATTGAACCTATTGCAATAACAAAAACTGCCCGTTGAACAAAAAAAATCCCATGAAGCATGCAGTATATTACATACGCAGCGTCTCTCCACCGGCTATGCATTATCCTTTTGCTCCATGATATTACTAATATCAAGAAATCTCATATGAAATTTTTTATTGCTTGTGTAACTCCAGTGGGGAGAAAAAAAAAAAAAGATCCCTTGAAGACTCTGTTAGAGGTGGATCAGAATCTTTGGCAAAACCAAAATCACTACGTACTGAAATAGTTTGGCATAAATCTTAAATCGTATTCACAACATGTTATACAGGGGAGTGGTATCTGTACTTTTTGGAATTGCCTGACACCTCTCGCTGTAAAAATACTGTTGTCAGTTGATTTTAATTCTACCAAACCTCGGCAAAATTTGGACTGAAAATTTCCTTGCTGTCAGTCTTCCTGAGACAGGTTTTTAGATCAATGCCATCAGATACAATGTCAGAAAATACACTTCCAAAATCTAAACCAAGGAAATCTACCTCCACTTCTGCCATCACAGCAAAGAAATTTGGGGATTTCCTTGTGTGAATCATGTGTACGTACACCCTGCAGATCTGTAAGATAACGTAGGGCAGTAACCTAGAGCCCAAGTCATGGAGCAGGATCCCACCGTAACAGGCAGCATATAACCACATCACACCACGGTTCTTGCTTCAGATGAGCTATAGGCTAAGCAGGGCATGCAAAACAAGTGGGATTTTTAAAAATGCTTGTTTCCTGGGAGCCCAAATGTTATGTTACACAGTTCTGAGTCAAAACAAGGTCTTACTGGCGTGGTGGGGTGTAAAAGGGTGCATGATACGCTGCCTTTCTGCCCATTGCATGCCTGCGTCTTGCTTCTCATCACACACAGGGGACATGGACGGGTGCAGAGCAAATACCATGAAGGACCTGGGAGGCTATTTGGGAACTCAAACTCTTCAAAACTTGCCCAACTGCAAATTTAATTTAAAATTTGGCCTTAAAGGATGTTTGGAATGAAGGACCTAGGAAAAGGTTAAATAAGGCTAAAGAACCCAAAGCCAAAACATTTTGTTTCACTTTATTTGAATATTTTAGGTAGAAATATTTTTATGTTGCTTAAAAAAAGGCAATGACAAAAAAACAAACCCAGAGCCTGCCTTCCTTTCTCTTGTTCTCCTTGTTTCAGGTCCCCTTGCCTGTCTGACTCCCCCCTGCTTGTTCCTAGAGTGGCTTTATCAGTCTCTGCCTCTTTTCTTTGAAGTCCTCATTGCCTCCTTGTTGAGCACACTTTGAACAATAGTTCTCTAATTGCTCTTCAGAGAAAACTCGTGAACAACCTGGAAGGGCCCTCTAGCTGTTTCAGCGGAAAGGGACTTTTTTTCACAAAAGGTTGTCTTTTAAAACTGAAGATGAACTGTTTTTCTAATATTCAGACTGTGAGCTATTTGTGTCAGTGACAGCCTTTTTATTCTGCGTACGTACAGCTCCTAGAACAACAGCCGTGGAGCCGCTGCGGATAGAGATTGCCAGGAAAAACGATGCCATGTTTTCCTTCAGTCGACCTTGGGATTGTTAAATCAGGGCACTCTGGAGAATATCTTGGGTGTACTGGGTACTTCTTTTCCTTTGATCAGGACATCAAAGGACGCAATGTCAAGCTGTGCTGCTCTAATATCTGATAGGGGCAATCAATCATTCACATGCAGATCGAGTAGTGCCACACTGTTGTTTGATCACCTCTGTCTGACCTTGAAAATCTCCTAAGAAGTGCTGAGAGGAAACCCACGTAGCAACTGTCATTAGAGTTTCTTAGTTAGGTGACCAAACCAAAAGCAGAGTTTTTCTGATGGGAAAATAGAAATGAACCATCTTTTAAAATTCTCTGCAATGGATACGTGGAGGAAAATTGCACCTCCATCAGTTAAAAAACCCTCAAGCTAATTGATTTTTGGAAAGCTCTATTTAATACCTGCCTATTTAAGTTTAAATTTGATGAGGCTAGACTTTGACTGGAAATGTTATTCCAAACAAATCCCCTTATAGTATTTTAACATATTTATGCTAAGTATACAGTAATCTGCAACGAATTCCCTGATCCCCATACGAATTTGATGCCCCCATAAAGCTTGAAACAAGGTAAGTTTTGGCTCCAGAGGGCTGCGAAGAAGCCTCTGCAGTTGGAGTATTTCTTCAAATTCCACTGGAGGTCAGTGCAGCATTACAGTTCTGCCTAGAACAAGCTCTCCTTTCCACTCTGATCTAGTGCTACAGCTAAACACAAACCCCTGTAGAGCTGTTTTTAAACTAGATTTGTATAGTAATAAATATGGGCTTAAGAACTGTGTTTTGTGGTTATATTTGGAACATCCTAGCAGGAATGTGAAAATCTAAACTCGTTTGGGTGTTATTCCTTTTTTTTTTTGTTTCTTTTCATTTTTTGTTTTTGTTGCGGTGGTTGTTTTTTCAAGAGCCTAGGGTGGTTTTTTCTTTCAAAGTAAAATTACTTGGAATACAAAAGGAACAGATTTTGTGACATGTTTTCATAGCTCCAGAGAAAGCGTATCTTCTAGTTGCTAGTCTGCTAGAGAAGCAGAGATAGGTGCAGTCCAGCACATGCCCAATGCACTTGGGGGCTCTGGATCACACCGTTTTTTCATACTGATTTGAATGTGAACTTGCTCAAGTTCGAGACTTTCCTCTCTTTGCCTCCCTTTCTCCCCTTTCTGGCTGTGGGGCATCCACACGCTGTGGTCACTTCTCTTGACTGCAGCTTGTGTAGAAAGGGGCAGATACACCTCCACGAGCTCCAAATTATCCTCTTTGGATTATGGCCCTCAGTACAGGGGGTAAAACAATCCAAAAAGCTGCCAGCAAAACCCAGGTAAGTGGTTTGAAGCTAGTTCAGACGAGTTATTGGGGCTGTGGGTGAGCCCTTGGGGCTCACGGCGTGTTCAGCGTTCTGAGGAGCCTGCAGCTCCTCTGCGTGAGCGCAGGGTGCCAGGCACATTGTGGGTCTCCTGCCATCCTGTGTGGCTGTGGCACAACGGATCCTTGAGCCTACAGCCCTGCTCTCCTTCTGGCCTTCAAAGACAGACCGTCTGAAATATAACAGCAGAGAAGAGCAAAGAGGGGAAATCTGGGACCTGAACGCTACAACAAATGCTTGATCAGAACGTTCGATGCGTGCGGGATGCCTTACAGGAGCAAAGGTAGCAACATCGAGTAGACATCATCACAGTAAAGAAAACTCTTAGCCAAAGACTTTGGAGTCTCAAAAATATAACTCATACCAACCAGTGACCGACATGGTCTAGTCCAGCCAGCAGACGTGCCAGTCCTGCTGCAGACAAACCAAGACATCACCAGCCATGTGAGACAGAACCTGGTCTACCCGAGGTTGGTATGACAGCAATAGGCTTGCTCAGGTATGCCAGCAGCCTGCTCAGGAGCTGTCTGCCTGCTGGCCAGGCAAAGAGGAAGAGGAAGGCTGGAGGATTCAGCCCTGCTCTGCTCTCAGCTGCTGTTCCACAAGCTTACTGCAAAAGCAGCACGCGAAGAGCAGGAGGTTTTCAGGCTAGTCCCCACTCCAAAGTTTTACTGTTTCTATTTCAGGTATTTGTTCCTGCTCATTGATTTATTTTTCAGCTATATTGGCTGGAGAGCTCATTAGGAAAAGGGGCTACAAACATCAGGTTTCCCTCCCACCTTCTGTTAAAAGGAATGCTTTGAATCTTTGGTTTTGCAGCCTTCCTCCCTGCAGGAAGATGGATATGGAAAGCTCGCTCTGGCTGAACTGGCCATAAAGGACACTATGTCCAGAGATTTTGAGTTTCGGTTTAATTCAGGGTACTGAGTTTAATTCAACTGAATTGAAGCCATGTTGGCAGAGTGCTAGATTAGACAGGCTCAACCTCCTTTATACACTCAAACACAGATATTTCAAAACACGCTGTTTAGACCATGGAGGATTTCTTGTGTTGGAGCAATCTCATAAAAGAAACGCTGACAGCTGTATCTACTGGTTAATTTAAAACCCAGCTGGAACAAGGCCTGGGCAAAATATTATTGTGAAGTGACTCTCATTCGCTGTTGTTCCATTACCAAAGCAACAAGTTTTACCACAGGCTGTCCCCCTTGCATCCTTGTACCCTGACTTAATTTCCCTCTTGGTTTCTGCAGTAATATACTTCTGCTCCAGAACATCGTATCGCTGTTCCCCCTCCTGCTCCGAGCCTGCTCTGCTCGGACCATTTTGCATACACAGACCCTGTAGTCCTCCAGCTTCCTTCTGGAGGGCTGTGCATTGGCTCAGAATGGTTTGCTTTCCCCCGCTCTTCCTCGTCATTTTGCAGCTCCCCTCCATCCCTACGCTCCCAGCAGGTTACAAACAAACGTATTGCCTCTTCGCCCACGTTTTCCTGCCCGGCCGATGAGGTTTGGCTCGCTCTCCTCTCTTTGCAGATGGGTTTAAGGCTCTTCGGGGAGCAATCGTGTGGGTTCCCAACCCATTCTTTACCCCTTCATTCACTGTCTCCCTGGAATAGTCTTATCTACCGGTGTCATATTTCCCCAAAACAAAGGAACCTTTGGCAAGCAAAATATATCATCTTTCCTCGTCTTACAGGTCTCTGCAGCAGCTGATTAACATAACAGTGTTTTCTGTTCTAAATACTGTGATTCTTATGTCTTTCTCATGCTTTCATTCAGCAAAAAGCTCCTTGTAAGCCAGAATTAGGAAAACTAGAATCTTTGGCTTTGTTTTCAGAATTAGCAATTCTCTTTCTCCTGAGTAATTTTGAACAATTTATGTTTTATATTTTTCTCCCCCTTTCCATGAGTTATTTTATGCTAACAGTTCCCTAAGTATTATTAATTAGATTTTTTTAAGTAAGAGAAAGTTCTTGAAAGTTAATTAAAAGTTGCATGCAGTAATTGTGCAAAAGTAGCTTTTCCATTCTGAAAATTAAACCTTTATAATTAAAATTCGATATTCATTTAAAGATTCAAATGGGGTGTTTATTACTCATTTATTATTATTTATTTTTTCTGCCACCTCAGAATTGTAATTGCTCTGGCAGAGTGAAATCAATCCAGTCCCAATGCTGAGGTCCCCCCCTCCTGTCCCCTCTCTGGCAAATGGGACATTCCCATCACCCTGACTACGTCATCCTGCTTGGGGAAATGATTTCGTCCTCAGTGGAGGGACAGGGACACGTGCTTGCATGTATCTTGATCTCCTCCCCTAATACCCTGTCACTTTTTTGCCCCAAGATGTAAAAAATTTGTTGTCTTCTTATCTCAAGGATGGAATATATATTTCAGAAGCTATCAGCATCTCGTATTTGCCAGAAAGAGGCTACTTAGTGTACATTCAAATAACACCAAGGCTGCAAATCAAAACAGATACCGGCTGGGCAGAGCCAAAGTTTAAGAAATATTAGGGAGAGGGTTTGGATGCTGGTGTAAATCCTGAGTGACTCCATTCACCAAGGTTCATCTGCCAGTGCCACGTCTGCCTGGGTGTGGATTGCCCCCGGCGCTCTGGATGGATGGAGGGGAAGAAGCTGCACTAAAGGGAGACAACCCCATAGCTGAGACTGCGCTCTCACCTTGTTTCCAGCCCTGAAATGCTCAAAGGGACGTGGGAGAAGAATGGTCATGATTTTCAGAGGTGACTCCAGCTGTCAAACTTTAAGCACCAGGGAAGGGACACCGTTTTCCCTACTTTGCATTTCTTGGACATCTTGTTTGGCTGTGTATGCTTAGGCATATCTTTAGAGTCCCTCAAAAATTCAAGTGTAAAATCACTTTACAAAAATCCAAGAGGCCCAAGCCCAGCCAGCCTCTACTAATTAATGGGGACTAATTATCATCTGTGGCCCAGTCTCAGTGGCAAAGTCACCCCTTTGTGTACCAAGCAGGGAGTGAATGCGCTTGCATAGGACTTTCTTGTGTGTTCCGGAGTTCAATGATAAGTAGATATACATCATTACCATAAAGTTGTTAATCATTGTGTTGAGCTAACGTCACCCATTTCTCTTACAACGTCTTTTGCCTCTGTAAAATGCATAGCACGCCAATGAAACAAGGATGCTGTAATAACCAGCATATAATTAATAATTACCAATAACAAATGCATAATCAACACAGAACTTCTTGTGATATGTTTATGAAATGGCTGGTTTGCTCGTGCACCTGCTTTGACCGCAATGTTATTATAAGCTATTTTTACTGAACAATTATTCTGAGGGTACCAGAGACATAAGAAGCAAGAAACTTTGCTTAAACACTGAGAAGAGTGACTAGGAATTACCTAAACATTTCTGAAAACTGGAAGCATTTAGGTCAAATGCAAAAAGAAAGGCTTTAGCAGCAGAGAGAGTGCTGTGAGCAAACAGAACTAACTCCAGTAATACAAGTGTCACCAACAGAAATAATCAAGAATAAACAAAATCCTTGTTGAATTACCACAGAGGGAGATCTCATTTGTCCTTGGGCTGAATGATATGAAGGAACTTTTCTAATGATATTATTATTACAACACACTAGAGCAACACACTGAGTCCCTCATCAAGATAAGGGCCATTATTGTGGCAGCTTTCTAGGATGGGATGTGCGAGTATTACAAGAGAGACCCAACTTAAAGAGCTTACAGTCAAACCAGACAAGGCTTTAGAGAAGGGGCTGTCATCTCTGCGCGGGGAAGCTCAAGGTTACAGTGGCACTTGATCTGGGAAAGCGGGATGTATCACCTTGAGCACCAATTGCACCATCCTCCTCCTCCTCCTGGGGATGCTCAGAGCCCCAGGGTGACCCTTGGCATCACCCCAGCACAGCACAGGAGTCACCAGTGTCTGCTGCAGGCTCAGTGAAATGCTGCTTGTCATCTGTGCCCTAGGAAACTGCCCTCCTCCTGTCTTGTCTCTGGAAAGCGGTGACTGGAAATGGACTGAAACAGGGCAAAATACGGCAACTGCGAAGGCCTGTTCGTGCAGGTCTGCACTTAACCCAAATCAGGTTTTCTAGCTTAGTGACTGCAGCACAAGCCCAGATGTGTAGACTGGGACTTATCACGCCCAACTTGAGCCCTTCTTTTAAGGCTGCATTTAGTCTAAGACCTGTCTCCAGAAATACCTCTAGAGAGTTGCAATTCATCCCAGAAAGTCTGCAGAAGTACTTGAGGACTACGCATCAATTTTTGAACATGACTTTTAGGTCTGTCGAATCCCAGTCTGAAAATCCTTCCCTGTGTGATTTTGAAGAAGGCACTTCAGAGCCCTGGACCTCAGTTTGTCTCACGGAGGCTGATATTTCTAACTTTTGAAAGGGAGAATAACCATTCCTGAATATTAACCACTGTGTAGCAAGGACTCTGATAAAGATGATTACAGAAATAAACCACTAGTTGATAACCAAATGCAAAAAAAACAGAGCAATGATTATTCCCTCAGCATTATCTGTGTGCTCTGCACCAGTACATTTTAAGGCAATCTCAGCTGAAAAGATAAAGACGTAGCCATCCTTATAAACAAGGATATTTCATTCAGTAGATAGAAAGCTCTAAAGGGTTCCAGCTTTGCTGAAGCACTGAGACACTGAGAATTGAGAGAGGTGGGGAGAATTAATTAGACTTCTGATATTATCCTGGTAAATAAAAGTAATAAGTGAAGCTCTGAAAAGGAAGACCTGATTCATATTCAAACATTTACAGAATAAACAGCTGCTGATTCTCCTATCTAGCCCAGTCCTTATCCTTTAAGGCTGCAATAAGTGACCCCTTAATCCCAGGCAACAGACTGCATGAGCATCTGGAACTGAAAGAGAAAGCGTATTTCACTCACTATTCCAATTTCCACTCAATTTCAGTATAAAGTTGTTTGTGTCTTTTTTTTTTTTTTTTGGGTTCCTGCAGCAATGTGTTTCATGATTTTGTGCATCTGAGC